>Ga0185299_10005382_pt1 | contig 14494 bp, 7 predicted proteins | sample PaiPotPPA55metaG_FD_128002 | JGI IMG/M metagenome (GOLD analysis project Ga0185299, IMG submission 128002) | Iron sulfur acid spring bacterial and archeal communities from Banff, Canada, to study Microbial Dark Matter (Phase II) - Paint Pots PPA... ...
ATCCCAAGCAGCGCTGTCCCGACATCACTAAGGCGCGCCGCGTCCTAGGATGGGAACCAAAAGTGAAGCTCGAAGATGGATTGCGTTTAACCTACGAATATTTCCGCGAGCGGGTCGCGCAGACGAGCCATCCGGCCACATAAGCACGCGCCGCTTACTCCGAAGAGATTTGCCGGTTCAACAGGAAGCACCACCAATTCTCTAGCGGCCAAACGAGTAGTATTCGAAACCGAGACTCTTCATCTCCGCGGGGTTTAGAACGTTGCGCGCGTCAATCACCAGGGGCCGAGCCATCTCGTTGTGAACACGTTTCCAATCGAGGCATTTAAATTCGTCCCACTCCGTGGCGATGATGGTGGCGTCGGTGTCCCGGACTAGCTCATACGGATTTTTTGCGAAGGAAATTTCCGGAAGCAACTTGCGGGTTTTCTCCATGGCCTGCGGGTCGTAGGCATGCAGGTTCGCGCCTTCCGCCAGAAACCTTCTGGCGGCATCGATCGCCGGCGAGAAGCGGATATCATCCGTGTTCGGTTTAAACGCCAAACCGAGAAGGGCGATTTTCTTGCCTTTGAGCACCCAGAGCGCTTTTCGGGCTTTGGCGAGAAGCAGATCGATGCGCTGTTTGTTCACCTGCTCCGCCGCCTTCAGCAAAGTGAAATCGATGCCCACGCGTTCGGCCAGACGAATGAACGCTTGAACGTCTTTGGGTAAGCAAAAGCCGCCGAATCCAAGGCCCGCTTGCAGAAATTGCGGGCCAATCCGCGGATCCATTCCTACCGCAGCGGTGACCTCCTGAACGTCGGCGCCGAGTTGGTCGCACATGTCCGCGAGAGAATTCGCAAAAGAGATTTTAAGAGCAAGAAAGGAGTTGGAGGCGTGCTTGATTAGCTCAGCGCTATTGACGGTGGTGACCACAAAAACAGGAGGGGGAGAATCCGGACACCTACCATCGTGCGCGGGGCAATTGAACTTCTTGTCCAATATTGGCGCGTAAATTTCGCGAAGTTTTTTCGCGGCGGCTGGTTCGTCCACGCCGACGACGATGCGATCGGGATGAAGGAAATCGTTTACGGCAGTGCCTTCGCGGAGGAATTCCGGATTCGACGCGACCGTGAAATTCGTCCCGGATTTTCGGCTATAGACATCCAGGGCGCGCTTTAGTTCCTGGCCGGTTTGGGCCGGAACGGTACTTTTTTCGACCACTAGTTTTGGTCCGCCACCTTCGGTTGCGATCATGCGCGCAACGTTGTCGATAGCGCTTAGATCTGCGTCGCCGTTGTCCAGGGGAGGAGTTCCCACGCAGATGAACACGGCTTCGCTGGATCGCACGGCTTCACCAGCATTGCTGGTGAAATGCAGACGTCCTTCACTAATATTTCTGGCAACCAGAACGTCCAGGTGCGGCTCGTAAATCGGGAGCTTTCCGGCACGCAACGTCACGATCTTCGATTCGTCGTTGTCGGTGCAGGTGACCTGATGCCCGATTTCAGAAAAGCAAGCTCCCGTTACCAGCCCGACGTATCCACAACCAATCACAGAAATTCGCAAGATTCAGGGCTCCTAATCAGGAATTAAAATCAAGCTCAACAGGCGCTAAACAGCCTCGCTTCTATGCAGGTCCTCTCTTATTTCTTTCGAGGGGGCTACCGTTCACGCGGCGGCTAGTTCACTCTCCAGTCGCCATGCTGTTCGTGGGTCGGTTGTTCGTTTTCAGATGCCAGTGCTCGCTTCGAAAGAGCCTGTTAGAGACCTTCAGAATAAACCCAAGGGGACGCCACATGGTTTCGCGAACCACGGCAATCTTTTTAATATGTTTAGTGACACGCCACCGGCAGGTTGTTCCCGCCGGAAAAAACACGATATCACCCGCCCGGAATCGGTGTTCCTCGCCCCTTTCGTCGGTCATATATGCCTCACCGGAAAGGAAATGGACGGTTTCGTCCTTGCTGTAATGCCATTTGAAGGATCCAGGCGTGCAATCCCAAACAACAACGGTGGAGTTCCAGTCGCGGCTCGTCAGGAGTTTATTGACACGAGCTTGAGGCGCGCCGTCCAAGATCCATTCCTCGGGAATTGGATCGGGCTCAAGGCCCACTGTATCTGGGTTAATTCTTAAGATCGACTTACCCGCGTTTCTCATTGTTGAATTCCCATACATCGTTCGGAATGGGCCTAAAATGCCTTCGATTCAGCGCACCGACAAATTTATGCTTGTTGCAGTTTTGTCACCATCTCATTGCGACCTGAACCGACAGCTATTCTTTACGTGATCGAACGTAATCAGCGCACCTTCGACTATACTCTCTAACAAACTTGCAAACTTCAACCAAAGTACAGCAAACGTTTCCAAGAAAAGGATCGCGGGCGACGCGATAATTGCTCAGGAGTGTCCTGGATTACGAAACTGTTGAACCTTGGCGAGAGAAATTGTGAACGCCTAGGTTTATGAGAACCTGACGTCCGTCGTGCGTAAGACGTCGCCAAAGAAGTACATCACATGCGGAATAGTTCCTGTTGAACATCTTTTCGGTGATAATGGCAACTTATTGACAATTCTTGAGGAGAAACTGATTTTGGATGCAGTAATTACCATGACTCCGCCGCCCGACCTATCTATTATCATCCCGGCCTATAACGAAGAATCCCGCCTTCCTCGCACGCTTACCCGGGTTCGCGATTATTTTGCTGGCAAAAATGTTTCCCCCGGCCGGCTCGAAATTCTAATCGTGGACGACGGATCAACCGACAACACTCTCCGCGTCGCCGAAGAGTGGGCGCGAGAAATGTCCTCCGTGCGTGTAATCTCAAACGGTGACAATCGCGGAAAGGGTTTCAGCGTGCGTCACGGAATGTTGGAGGCACGCGGCCGTATCGCTCTCTTTACAGATGCCGATCTCTCTTCGCCGATCGAGGAGTCCGAAAAACTTTTTGCGGCGATCGAAGCAGGAAACGAAGTCGCCATAGGTTCCCGCGCCCTCGATCGTTCCCTGATCACGATGCATCAGTCGGGCCTGCGGGAAGTCGCAGGTATGATTTTTAATGGGTTCGTGCGCTTATCCACAGGTTTGGCTTTTCGAGACACCCAATGCGGATTCAAAGCATTCGTACGCGAGCCCTCGCAAATCGTCTTCGAGCAACAGCGCATCGAGCGCTTCGGATTCGACCCCGAGATACTTTTTCTCGCGAAACGTCACGGCCTGCGAACCGCCGAAGTTGCCGTGCGCTGGGCGCACGACCCCGCAACGAAGGTCAACATGATCCGCGACAGTCTGCTGATGTTCTTCGATCTCGCGCGCATTCGCTGGAATGGGCTTCTAGGCCGATATCCAAAAAGAAGCCAGCCAAAATAGCGCGATTTCGTCGACTGTCGTGTGTTTGCGCTTGATGTTTGTAACTCAGTTCCGGTTCGCTGGTAATCATCCCGACAACCTCGTCGCAAAGCGATAGCCAGCTTTTTTCGTAAAACACCGCAACTTTATCGCAGACGGAGAGTTACTGTCTGTCTCATCCTGGAAAGGGACGGGAGCAATCATCACGACAGCTCGCGATGTGAGGTAGTTTGGTCTTTAATCTACATTTGCCCTCTGATTTCTTGTGGCAAATGCAGAACTTGTTATAATGGCGGTACTCGGATCGTCCCTCCGCGTAACGCTGCCGCAAGTGTGAGCATCCAAAGTGCGTTCACAACGCTAGATAGTCTACTTGGTTGGAGGATTTCAAAATGGCGAGTTCGCGACCCGTGTACCAGGGATGGAGCGCAGTTTTGGCTTCCGTTTGTGCTCTGGTTTTGATGTCTAGCTGCTCGCATGCAGTACATTCCTCCGATCCCACTCTGGTCTCCATCGCCGTAACGGCTCCGAATCTTTCTATCGCGAAAGGCACTACCGAACAGTTCACGGCAACCGGTACTTACACGGATAATTCCACTCGAAACCTGACGGCCTCGGTAACCTGGAGTTCGCAGAGCACGGGCGTGGCAACAATCAGTGCGGGAGGATTGGTTACTGCGGCGGGTGCAGGGACAAGCACGATACAAGCGATCTCAGGAGCTGTTGTAGGCTCTACGAGTTTGACGGTGACTCCCGCGACGTTGATCTCGATTGCGGTGACGGCGGCAAGCCTTTCGATTGCGAAGGGCACTTCGGAGCAGTTCACAGCGACCGGGACGTTTTCCGATACTTCGACACAGAATCTGACGGGCTCGGTGACTTGGAGTTCGCAAACCGCGGGTGTAGCAACGATTACTGCGGCCGGGCTAGCGACTGGCGTGACCACTGGAACAAGCGTGATTCAAGCTGCTTCGGGGACGATCAAGGGCTCAGCGAATTTGACGGTGACGTCGGCTACATTGGTATCGATCGCGGTAACGGCTGCGAACCTTTCGATTGCGAAGGGGACGATGGAGCAGTTTACAGCGATCGGGACCTTTTCTGATACCTCGACACAAAATCTGACGAGTTCGGTGACGTGGAGTTCACAAACAACCGGTGTGGCAACGATTACCGCCGGCGGATTGGTTACCGCGGCCGGCACAGGGACAAGCAATATTAAGGCAGTCTCTGGAGCAGTCAATGGATCAACAAATCTAACAGTGACGCCAGCAGCATTGGTGTCGATTGCTGTAGCGGCACCGAGCCTTACGATCGCAAAGGGCACCTCTGAGCAGTTCACGGCGACAGGGACCTACACGGATAATTCCACGCAGGACCTGACGGCCTCGGTAACCTGGAGTTCACAGACCGCGAGCGTGGCGACAATTACCGCAGGTGGGTTGGTTACCGCAGCCGGTGCGGGGACCAGCAATATTAAGGCGACCTCGGGAGCGGTCAGCGGATCGGCAAATTTGACGGTGACAGCCGCGACGCTCTTGTCGATTGCCGTAACCGCACCGAGCCTTTCGATCGCAAAAGGAACTTCTGAGCAATTTACCGCGACGGGCACTTATTCGGACGGTTCCATGCCGAACCTGACCGGCTCGGTGACCTGGAGTTCGCAGAGCACGGGTGTGGCGACAATTACCACTGGCGGAATGGTTACCGCGGTGAGTACCGGAACAAGCAGTATCAAGGCGGTTTTAGGATCGGTGAACGGCTCGGCGACGCTAACGGTGGCGGCGGCGACGCTGGTTTCGATTGCGGTGACTCCGACCAACCCGAGCATCGGGACGACTGGAACGGAACAATTCACAGCTAGGGGCACCTACACGGACAACAGCACGCGAAATCTGACCACGACCGTTACCTGGAGTTCCAGCAACACGGCGACGGCGACTATCAGCAATACATCGGGAACAAATGGATTGGCCAGCGCAGTAGCGAACGGCACTACAACAATTCAGGCGACGTTGGGATCGGTGCAAGGCTCGACCCTGCTGACGGTGACCGCGGTTTCGCTCCAAGTAATCGTGGTGAGCCCTCAGAATCCGTCGATTGCTGACAATGGAGCAACGCAAGCGTTCACCGCTACCGGGCATTACAGCAACGGGACGACGCAAAATCTGACAGGCACCGCAACATGGACATCATCGAATGGCAGCGTGGCGTCGGTAAATGCGTCGGGGCTAGCTACGAGCGCAACTCTGGGAAGCGGAGTAAATGCTGGTTTCACCTCTATTCAGGCCGCGATGGGATCGACGAAAGGCATCTCGATTCTGAGTGTGACAAATCACACGAGCAATAGCATTGGATTTGCTGGTGTATTTACGCAACACAATGATATTTCACGGACCGGTCAGAACTTGAACGAAAGCATTTTGACTCCGGCCAATGTAAATACTGCGACTTTTGGAAAGCTGTTTTCGCAGGCGGTGGATGGGTACATTTATGCGCAGCCGCTGTACGTGCCGAACGTAACGATCGCGGGAGGCACACATAATGTGATTTATGTGGCGACGGAAGGCGATAGCGTTTACGCGTTTGATGCCGACAGCAATACCGGATCAAATGGTGGATTATTGTGGCATGCCAGCTTGATCGATACGGCTCATGGAGCGGCTCCGGGCGCAACAACCGTGAACATTCAGGCGGAACTTGGATCCGGGTGCACTGACTTGGTTCCACAGGTGGGCATCACAAGTACGCCGGTAATTGATCCGAGCAGCGGGACGATGTATGCGGAAGCGAAATCCAAGGAGAACGGAACTATTGTTCACCGGTTACATGCTATCGATATTACCACCGGCGCGGAAAGGTTACCGGGGCCGGCACAAATCACAGCAACAGTTCCGGGAACGGGGGACGGGGGGACCACGGTAACTCTGGACGGACTCCATCACTTGAATCGTCCCGGATTGCTCTTGTTGAATGGATCTATTTACGTGGCTTACGCCTCTCATTGTGACGACACGCCTTATCACGGTTGGCTCTTTGCCTACAATGCCAGCACGTTCACTCAAACCTCGCTCTTCCTCACAACTCCCAACGGGAGCGCGAACAGCACCCTGGGAGGATTCTGGATGTCTGGCGCTGGAGTTGCCGCCGACTCAAACGCGAACATTTTTATCGCCTCCGGAAATGGCCTCTTCGATACCACGAATGTTCCGGCGCAGGAATTGGGCGATACGATAATGAAGTTGTTTAATACGGGTAGTTCGACGTTGTCTCTGGTGGACTATTTCACTCCTTACAATCAAAGCGGGCTCGATGACGGCGATACCGACGTAGGGTCGGGCGGCGTTCTCTTACTTCCAGATCAGTCTGGCGGCGTGACACATGAACTGGTGGAGGCGGGAAAAGAGGGAACGATTTATTTGGTCAACCGGGACCAGATGACAGCGGGTAATTTGCACTACTGCCAGACGTCGTGTAATGGCGGGGATCCGCAGATTACACAAGAGATACAGAATCAAATTAACGGGCTATGGAGCGCGCCTGCTTACTTCAACGGCACAGTTTATTTCTGCGGGCAGCAGGATACGATTAAAGCGTTCCCATTGAGTAATGGTTTATTGTCGAAGTCACCGAGCGAAACCTCCGATCATACATTTCCGTTTCCGGGATGCACTCCGGTAGTTTCAGCGAACGGAAATACAAATGGAATCATATGGGCGGTGGACACTTCCACGTACGGCCTTGCGGGGCCCTCGCTCGGGCCTGCCGTGCTATACGCCTACCAAGCGGGAACGCTTGGTACCCGATTATGGACGAGCAATGAAACAGGGAACGACACCGCGGGAAACGCTGTGAAGTTCGCGGTCCCGACCATCGCAAACGGTAAAGTGTATTTGGGGACGCAAACGGAACTGGATATTTACGGAACGCATTAGTTGCGATAGCAGTTTAGAAATACATTGTTGCAAAATCATTCCCAGAATTCTTTTCGCGAGCGACCAGGCCGCAATGGAGTAGATAGCACCTCATGTTAGACTTGCGGTGCTGCAGACTTCAGCCTTTTTTGGCCGAGTGGATTTCCCGCTCGCCCGAAGATGGATCCTAATGGCACCGCAGACTTTTCCTCCACCTAAAACTTTGTTTACACCTGAGTTTGTCCAGGATCCTTATCCGACGTATCGGAAATTGCTGGGAGAAGGGCCGTTGCACTACGTGGAAGTGAGCGGCGGCATGTGGGCGGTCTGGGCGGTATTCGGCTATGCGGAATGCTTGGCTGCAACGCGCGATGCAAGACTCTCGGTAAAGCGCACGGGAAGGCTTTTGTTGACGCTGCCCCAAGAGCAACAAGCGGAATTTCGGGAGTTGGTAAGGATGATGGGTATGTGGATGATCTTCATGGATGCGCCAGAGCACACACGCTTACGGAAGCTGATGAATCAAGGGTTTTCACCGGCGGTGGTGGAGGCGCTTCGCCCGCAAATTGAACGCGTGGTGGATGGGATGTTGGAGAAACTCGCTTGCGGAAGCGAGGCTGATCTGATGAAAGCGGTTGCGAACCCGATGCCGGTACAAGTGATTGCGCGAATGTTGGGAGTGCCCGAAGCGATGTATGCGCATTTCATGGAATGGTCAGAAGCGATCGCGAATTTCATGGGGAATCCTGACCGAACTGCAAACCATGCGCGTGTTGCGCAGGAAGCTGTGTTGGCCCTAACTGAGTTCTTCAAACAAGCAGTGGCCGAGCGACGGCGGAATAAAGGCGACGACCTGATTAGCTTGCTGATTAATATCGAAGCCGACGGAGAATCGCTAACCGAAGAAGAACTGTACGCGCAATGCTTAATGCTCCTTTTCGCCGGGCACGAGACGACACGGAATCTGGTGGGAAACGGAATGTGGGCGCTGCTGCAGAAACCGGAGGAGATGCGGGAACTGCGCGAGAACCCGGAAATAATCCGCACGTCGGTGGAAGAGCTCCTGCGTTTCGAAAGCCCAATTCAATACACGGCGCGGATCGTGAAGGACGAAATAGAGATTTGCGGTACGCGATTGCGGCGAGGACAAACGATTCTGTGCATGCTGGGAGCGGCGAATCGAGACGCGCGCCAGTTCAAAGATCCAGACCGGCTTAACCTAAGGCGAGTGAACAATCAGCATCTGGCGTTCGGCGCGGGGGCGCATTTCTGCATCGGAAATCAGCTGGCGCGCTTGGAAGGACAAGCAGCAATCTTGCGGATGGTGCAGCGGTTTCCGGAAATGCGGCTGGCGAAAGAACGACCGGAGTGGGCACCGAATTTCGGATTTAGGGGATTGAAGACACTTCCGGTTGTTTTGTGAACTCGCTGGTCGACCGAGTACCGATTGCTCAGCTAATCTTTGCGAGAGCTGAAACATCGTTCGAGCCAGCTGTAGTTTCCGTATTACTCATGCACCCGGGGCGCTGAGCCCGCGCGGTTTGTCTGACCTTTCCATCCACAAAAACACGGGCAAGAGAAGGAGTAACGCGAGGAGGAAAAAAACAAATCCTCCCTGCCTGTGAAGTCTTCCGGTCAAAAAGCCAGGATCCGCGTAGACGCTCAGTAATGTCAACGTTGTTATCCGGATGCCATTTTTGACGACGGATAAAAGCAATCCTAAGATTACAAACACCAACTTTTTCCAGAACGTACGCAAATATAAATGAGCCGCTAAGAGGCATGTAATGAAAAGCGCAATGCTCGAACGAATGCTGCTGCATTCCTTGGCAACCTCAATAGTGACGCCCGGTACGGACAGCAGGAATCCGTGCCGAGAGACCGGAGTGCCGACCACCTGGAAAATGAGATATGAAATTTCGGTGGAACCCGCCTGTAAAGCATAAATGGCCCGATCTAAAATTACATCCGGGAGCGGAACCATCAACAAAAGAAATAGGAGCGGAAAAGCTGCCGCGCGTAAGGCGACGAAACCATAACACAGCAGAAATCCTGCTATCCAGACGAGAACCACGCACAGGGTTTCCAGGGAAAGCTGCCAGTTTCCCTCACGTGGAAATGACCTTCGATTCACCAGCCAGTACAGAAATATACCCAGCAACCCCAACCCGGCTCCGAAAGCAATGCACGTGCGGGTAATGGAAAATATTCTATGTCTTTCGACAAAGAGCAGAACTAGGGAGATGATTGGAATCAGAACGATATGCGAACTGGAATCGCTGCTTGCAAGCGAATAGCGAATAACCGCGCCGAGTGTCCTGTAAAAGGCGAGGCTAGAAATTACGAGGAACGCGACAAACAAGCCGTGTTTTCTGGAATTTCCGACGAGCGCGCGTGTCGCTGTAGTGGACATCACCATCAGGCACCTAAGAGAGTTATTCTATCCGGTCTCTGTCCCTGTTGAGCGAGCTTAGAAACAGATGTTGTCACAAGATAAATCTGTGGAGGCCTGTAACTATGGATGAGTCGAATTCTTCTGTTCGAAATATTTCCGACACAGCGCGCTGGGTTGCCTATTTCCGTGCGCGTGAAACGCAACGGCCGGACGCGTTATTCCGCGACCCGTTTGCCGAGCGCCTGGCCGGCGAACGCGGTTTTGAAATTGCCAACACTTTGCCGCAGGGCAACAAACATGAATGGGCGTGGGTGGCGCGCACGTATTTGTTCGATGAGTTTCTCTCCCGTGAAATTCAGGAAGGGTCAGATCTGATCGTAAACCTCGCGGCAGGTCTCGACTCCCGGCCGTACCGCATGGACCTCACTTCCACGCTACAGTGGGTGGAAGTAGACTTGCCGGAAATCGTCTCCTACAAAGAAGAAGTCCTCGGCAACGAGAAGCCGAAATGCCGACTCGAAAGGGTCAGTTTAGATTTGTCAGATGCGGCCGGACGCCGCGAGCTATTCGCGGAACTCGACCGCCGAGCGACGAACATCACTGTCGTGACGGAGGGTTTGCTCATTTATTTTTCCGCCGAGGAGGTTGCATCGTTGGCTGGGGATCTTGCCGTGGGTGAGCACTTTCGGAACTGGATCATCGATCTTGCGTCACCAGGGCAGCTCAAATTGATGCAGCGTTCGACGGGTAAACAACTCAGCGAAGCGAATGCCGCTTTTAAGTTTGGACCGCCCGAAGGCGCGAATTTCTTCGTGCCTTATGGGTGGAAGCCGACCAACATTCAGGGTTTTTTGAAAACGGCGGCGCGATTAGGTCGGGCACCACAAGAGTTGCTTTCGTTATTGCCAGAACCAAAGGGACCGCTGGTGAACTATCCGTGGACGGGTGTTTGCCTGCTCAAGAGGGGCTAAGTCGCTGATGCCTCGATAAATATCCACTGGTTTGCCATCGAGCAGGCAAAGAAATTCTCATTCTCCCGGATTTTGGCTCGGGGGCTACCTTTTGGAGAGCAGGCTTCCCCTGTAAGTCCTTTAGTTGCAACGAAACATCTGATTCAGATACTATCGAATGATCGCTTGTTTATGGCCGGATAATTGCCGAAAGATATAGCCTAAATGTCCCATAACTCTGGTCAAAATGTATCCCGCTGTGCTGTTTTGGCACTGGTTGCCGCCACCTTCCTGTTAGTCGGACTTTTCCCTGGTTCCGCGTGGGCGCAAGTCAGCGTGACGACGGAACGCAACGATCTGTCGCGGACCGGTGCAAATCTTAACGAGACCACGCTAAACACATCGAACGTGAATGTGAATCAGTTTGGGAAGCTTTACAGCTACGCCATCGACGGGTCGATCTACGCCCAGCCGCTGTATGTTCCGAATGTACTGATACCGAGCCAGGGAACACACAATGTGGTGTACGTCGCTACGATGAACGATGTGATTTACGCGCTTGACGCGGACAGCAACGCCGTGAACGGCGGCGTATTATGGAAAGTGGATTTGCGAAATCCAGCAGCAGGCGTGACAGCTATTCCGATCGCTAACATCGTCGGTTCTAACAGCCTGAACATCGTGGGCACCGTAGGAATAGAAAGCACGCCTGTCATCGATTTGACCTCTAACACGATCTATCTGGTTGCCAGAACCATGGAAGTTTCGGGCTCCACAACGAACTATGTTGCGCGGTTGCACGCGCTCGACATAACCAACGGGACTGAGAAATTTGGCGGGCCGACAGTGATCCGGGCGTCCGTGCCAGGTTCCGGACAAGGAAGCTCAGGAGGCACTCTAACTTTCAGTTCTTTCTTTCAAAACCAACGATCAAGCCTCGTTCTCGCCAATGGTTCGGTGATTTTCTCGTGGGCCTCCCACGAAGACGAATACGATTGGCATGGATGGGTGATGGCGTATAACGCCAAGACTCTTCAGCAAACGAGCGTATTTTGCTCGACGCCCAATGGACAGAATGCCGGTATGTGGATGTCCGGCCGCGCACCTGTGGTGGATTCAAGCGGGAATCTCTACTACGCAACGGGGAATGGAGACTGGGACGGCGTCTCGAGTTTTGGAGATAGCATAATCAAGCTAAGTACCTCCGGTGGAGTTCTTTCGCTGACGGATTACTTTACTCCGGACAATTATCAATTACTTCAATCCGACGATTTAGACTTGGGTTCATCCGGTCCGATTATGATTCCAGGAACGACCCTATTAATTACGGCCGGAAAAACGGCGGAATTTTTCTTGTTGCAGAGTACGAATCTCGGACATGAATCAAGCGGGAACACGACGGCTCTTCAGGATTTTTCTATAAGCGGAGACATTCATGCAGGGCCTGTTTTCTGGAATCGAACGACAGGGGCGGGACCAACTCTTTACGTTTGGCCTGCGGACTCCAATTCGCTCCAAGCTTTTCAGTTTACGAACTCTCGCTTTAACACAACTCCACTTTCCTACAGCTCGATTCTGACTTCCAGTGGTGAAACGGACGCCACAATGAGCCTATCCGCGAATGGCAGCACAGTAGGCTCCGGCATTGTATGGGCCACGACGGGCGCCGCTAACGGAGATCATGGAACTGTTGCAGGTACGCTGCGCGCGTTCGATGCGAACAACCTGGGAACAGAGTTATGGGATTCCCAGATGGACGATGCGCGAGACGATTCTGGCGTGTGGGCGAAGTACAGCCCTCTTACTGTCGCCAACGGCAAAGTATATTCGGCTACCTTTTCTAATCTGCTGAACGTCTATGGACTCGAATCATTCGGGTTGTCTGTTGCGCCACAAACCCAGACAGTGGCTGCGGGGAGCAACACGACGTTTACGGTTTCCACCTCGGCGTTCAATAGCTTTACCGGGAATATAAGCTTGAGCGTCACAGGACTTCCCGCTGGCGTCAACGCGTTTTTCAGTCCGTCTTCTGTCGCCGCTGGCTCTAGCTCGACACTCACGATTACTGCGGCGACGAACACTCTCACCGGCGATTACTCCTTCAACATTGTTGGCACAAGTGGGTCGCTGACTAATTTGATTACTGCGAGCGTGAACGTGACCGGCGGAGCTTCCTTCGCATTGTCGGCCAATCCGAGCTCTCAAACGGTTACTCCCGGTGGCAATAGTTCTTACGTCATCAGCCTGACGGCCGCTAGCGGGTTCACAGCGTCAGTCAACTTGAGTGTGAGCGGCTTGCCGACCAATGCCACGGGAAGTTTCAACCCGACCTCCGTGAGCGCCGGAGCCAGTTCAACCCTCACCATTACCACCGCGAGCAACACGCCCATAGGCAACTTCACATTCACCGTCACCGGCACCAGCGGTTCGCTTACCAATACGACCACTGCAATTTTGGACGTCGCCTCTGCGGCTGGCTCGAGCAATGTGATTAGCATCGACTTTGTGGGGGAGGACGTGGCTATGGCCTCCACCGAAGTTGCTGGTGTGGTGGCCGAACCGAATTGGAACGATGCGAGCGGCGCCGCCAGCACTGCTCCGATTGCTCTCGTCAACGCAGGGGGCGCGGCGACGACTGCAACCGTGACATGGAGTTCGAACAATGTTTGGGAAACGCCGATCACCGATCAGCCTGGGAACGCACGGATGATGAAAGGCTATCTGGATACCGGCAGCGGCACCACCACCACGGTGAGCGTAGCCCAGCTGCCTTCCAGTCCGGGCGGTTACCAAGTGTACGTCTATGCAGACGGAGACAACGGCAGCGCTACTCGGACAGGAATCTACTCGATCAGCGGCGCTGGAATCCCGACCACAACAATCGATTTGACTGACGCGGCAAACACCAATTTCGGCGGGACGTTCACGCTGGCCGACAACTCTGCGGGTAACTATGTTGTATTTGGTATCAACGCGACGGGCTTCACCCTTTCAGCCACTGGTGGCGTGGCAAGCGACGGATTCCCACGAGCCCCGATCAATGGTATCCAAATCGTACCTTTAACCCCCGCCCCGTCGTTTACAGTATCGGCCACGCCCAGCTCACAGACGGTGAGTCCCGGCGGCGGAACTTCGTATTCCGTGAGCACTAACGCCTTGAATGGTTTTACGGGCTCGATAGGTTTGAGCGTGAGTGGGCTGCCAGCCAATGCCACGGCTACCTTTAACCCAACTTCGGTCAGCGTGGGAAGCGGTTCGACGCTAACAGTTACCACGGCGAGTAATACCCCTGCGGGCAGCTTTACTCTCACCATCACTGGAACGAGCGGCTCCCTTACGAGCACCACGAGCTTAACTCTCAACGTTACCGGTCCGCCGTCGTTCGTGATGTCGGCCACGCCGAGTTCACAGACCGTGAATCCTGGCGGCAGCACTTCTTATTCCGTGAGCACCAGCGCCGTTAACGGCTTTACCGGCACTATCAGCCTGAGTGCAAGCGGCCTGCCTGCCCACGCAACAGGGACGTTCAATCCAACTTCAGTCAACGTGGGAAGCAGTTCGACGCTGACAATTACGACCGCGAGCACCACACCGACGGGCAGCTCGACTTTGACGATCAAAGGCACCAGCAGTTCGGTCACGAGTGCGACTATTGCGACCCTTAACGTGACGTCCGCCAGCGGCGGCTCCAGCAATGCGATCAGCATCGACTTTGTCGGCGAAGACGTTGCCATGGCCTCGACTGAGGTCGCTGGAGTCGTACCGGAACCTAACTGGAATAACGCCAATGGTGTGAGCAGTGCTTCGCCGCTTGCGCTGTTAGATGACACAGGGACTGCCACGACCGCGACGATTACATGGAGTTCGAACGACGTTTGGGAAACTCCAATCACTGACCAGCCGGGA
>Ga0185299_10005384_pt1 | contig 14491 bp, 10 predicted proteins | sample PaiPotPPA55metaG_FD_128002 | JGI IMG/M metagenome (GOLD analysis project Ga0185299, IMG submission 128002) | Iron sulfur acid spring bacterial and archeal communities from Banff, Canada, to study Microbial Dark Matter (Phase II) - Paint Pots PPA... ...
GCGCAGGAACTGATGGGCCAACTGAATCCGAAATTCGACGCGCTGTTCATCGGCCCGGGCACGTCGCTTTACTATTTCACAGGCATTCGCTGGCATCTCAGCGAAAGACTTCTTGCCGTGATTGTGCCGCGCTCGGGCGAGCCGATTCTCGTGTCCCCGGCGTTTGAAGAATCACGCATGCGCGAGTCTTTGCGCTATCCGATGGAAGTGCGCGTCTGGCAGGAAGACGAAAGCCCGAGCAAAATTATCGCCGGCGCACTTTCGGACCGCGGGATGCGCGCCGGTCGCGTAGGCATCGAAGAGACGCTACCCTTTACTTTCTATGATCATTTTCGCGCCGCCGGGCCCGGGTATGAAGCTGTCTCCGCCGATCCCGTAACAATCACCTGTCGCGCGCAAAAATCCGCGCACGAACTGGAACTGATGCGCCTGGCGTGCGCCGCGACCTGCGATGTCTTTCGCGAGGTTTTTGCCAATCTGAAGGAAGGCATGTCCGAAAAGACGATCGGCGAACTGGTCAACGCAGGATTCGCAAAAATGAATCTGCACGGCGAGGCGCTGGTTTTGTTGGGCGCTGCAGCGGCCTTGCCGCATGGCAGCAGGCAGCCGCAAAAAGTCAAAGAGGGAGACGTGGTGCTCATCGATGGCGGCTGCAGCGTGGACGGCTATCAGTCGGACATAACTCGCACGGGCGTGTTCGGAAAACCAAGCGCAAAAATTCAAACGGTGTTTGAGATTGTTCGCAAAGCACAAGACGCCGCCCTGGATACCGCGCGCGCGAAAAAGCTTTCAGGCTCGGTGGACGACGCCGCCCGCGCGGTGATCACCAGCGCAGGGTACGGCCCCGGATACAAATACTTCACGCATCGCCTGGGTCACGGCATCGGGTTGGACGGCCACGAGCATCCCTATCTGGTGCGCACCAGCACCACGGTGCTCGAACCCGGCATGACTTTTTCCAATGAGCCGGGCATCTACATCCCCGGCGAATTCGGCATGCGCTGCGAAGACGACATGGTCATCTCCGCCGAAGGCCCCGCGCAGCTGTTGAGCCCGGGCTTTCAAGTCTCGCTCGAAAAACCCTTGGAATGATTTGTAGGCTCAATATTCAGATCCACCGGACCGTTATTACATGATACTCAATTAGTATAGTTGACACATATGATAACTATGCCTATTATTGGGATTGTTCTATAGTCGCGGCGTGCATGGCCTATTCAAAAGAAATTATCTGTTTGGCAAATGCCAGAAGGCCCGGCGGAAGATGTGTGGCCGGCAAAGAAGTTTTACGGACGGCGCTGGGTGGTTGGATTCGGCCGGTGAGTGCAAGACCGACATCAGAGGTAAGCGCGGAAGAACGCCAATATGAACCGGGCGCGGAACCTGCGATCCTCGACATTATGGGCATTCCCCTGAGAGCCCCGGCACCTAACAACCCACAAACTGAGAATCATATAATTGACGATCATCATCATTGGAGAAAACTTGGCCAATTCGCGTGGGAAAAATTACCTGCGTTATCGGATAGTCCTGCGTCGTTATGGGCAAATGGAAGTTCGTCTTTTCACGGCCTGAACGATCGGATGCCGGGATGGTTGGCATCAGATTTCAGCAATTCCCTTCAGTTAATTCGGCCCGATGACGTAGTCATCAGGGTTCTTACATCGGGCGCGGATTTCGGAAATGATCGAAGACGAGTAAGGGCGCAGTTTGTCTACCGGGATACGAAATACGATTTTATCGTTACCGATCCAGCTTCTGAGGAGCTATTTCTCGCCCGGCCCAATGGCGAATACACTATCGGAGCATCGTATTTTTGTGTCAGTGTGACGCCAGAACATACCGATGGTTACAGTTATAAACTAGTGGCGACCATCATTCCCGAGAGGACCTGAGGTATGGCAGCGCATGGACAAATCTTTACCGTAGGGCACTCAACACACAGTTTTGAGAAGCTACTTGAGCTTTTGAAGTCCCACAATGTTAGCGCTGTTTGTGACGTAAGATCCGCGCCGTACAGCCGCATGAATCCGCAATTCAATCGCGAGGGGTTTGCCGAGCAGTTGCAGGGAAACGGGATAGCATACATTTACCTCGGAATGGAGCTCGGTGGCCGCACGGAAGACCCCGCTTGTTACGAAGGAAAGCGCGTGCGGTACGATCGGCTTGCGCAAAAAGACATTTTTCAGAGTGGATTACAGCGTGTGCTCGAGGGCGCAACGAAATACAGGCTATGTCTTTTATGCGCAGAAAAAGAACCGCTGGAATGCCACCGTACCCTGCTGGTATCGCGTCATCTGGCCGATATGGGGTTGGAAATCGAGCATATCCTTTCCGATGGCGCACTAGAAAGTCACGCGAGCGCGATTGAACGCCTTCTCGAACAACTCAAGTTGCCACCACACGACCTGTTCCGAACTCACCAAGACGTAATCCAGGATGCCTACCGCGCTCAGGAGCGCGCAATCGCGCACGTGAATGAATCCGACGCTTCTTCTAATCTTTTTTAGCTCATCGAGACAAAACCACTGCAGCGGCGCCTTAAGCGGAAGGCTTATGACGCCGCTGCAGGTGGATTTTACAGAAGGGCGAGGACTTCGCCGCTGGTGCGCAGCCCTGCGCCGATGGCGCTTTCATTCGCGGGGCTGGACTCCACGTCTTGTGCGCCGATGGAGATGCGGCCGACCTGCTGGCGCGCATAGTAACGCGCCGACGGCACGCGCGTGAATTGGCCACCTTGCATTATGGGAGCGGAGAATGGCCACCCGGGCTTGGGATACACCATGCTATGACCCCAGCGATATAAGTACATGGAGACCACGTCGCGGTCGAAATCAAAATTTCTACTCGCAAGTATCCGGTTCATGTCCGACCGCAGCGAATCCTCATAGCTGCTGAATGGCGTGGTCAGCAGCTTGATCCGTTCGTTGGGCTGGTCAGCCACGGAGGCGGTATTTCCTCCGTAGAAAGTCAGCACGGTTCCGCGCGTGGGATCGTTGCGATTCGGTCCTACCCAATCCGCGACGACAAAGTCGGCGAAGTATTGTCCGCCCCAGTAGTAAGAGTCATACCCGAGGTCTACTACCGGCGCGGCACTGCGGATGGTGACGTTGGCGGTAACGACCGGGCTTAGCGTCACCTGATCCAGCGCATTTGCTTGCGACGAGCTGAACAATTGCGCGCACGCGGTGCGCGCCGTATGCGATTGTCCGGCAAAAATCACAGCTTTGGCCGTGGCTTGATAAAATTGGCCCTTCGAAAAATAAATTACGCTGGCGCTGCTGCTGTTCGTGTCTCCACGCAACACCATGGCGCCCTGGCGAATGCGCACGTTGTTGTTGGCCGCATCCATGGCCGCGAGGTTGTAAGGATTGGCCAAGAGGGCTGCATCGGAGGTGCCATTAATCGCGCCGGGTATCAGCCACTTGATGATGTGCCGCAGCATGCCGGAATTTCCGCCCGGGTAAGCAAACTCCGGAAAATATTCCGCGCCCAGGAAACTGATCGATGTATAGGCGGAGGTCTGGCTGGTAGTGCCATCCAGCGCATCAACCGCATAACGCGTATAGAAATCGGAAACCGCGGGATGGTATCCCTGAGTTTGCGTCAAATAACTATCGAAGGTCATCGGTGACAGATAATCGTATTTGGGATCGCTGTTATCCGCCGGGTCCGTGGGCGCTCCAGGCTTGTGATACCAGTTCATCAAGTCAGCGCGGGCGGCCTTAAGGTCGTTAACGATGTTCATCGGATACGGAACGCTGTCCAAGCCCTTTACGTACGTATCAATGTTCCAGCTGTTCGTACCCGGATTCACATAAGGCGTCAGGCTATCGAAGTAATAGCTGTAGAACGGAGAGGGGACAACGTAGTTCTGCCAGAGGATCCCGGTGGTGTTGTAAATGTTATTCAAAAACGTGTTGTAAGGCTGCACGGCATATGCGGTGGCCGTCGAAGCTATATCCACGATTGGCGAAGTGTCGTCACGGTTCGCATTTCCTCCGGGCGTCACCTGTCCATCCAGGATTAAAATTTTTGTGCCCGGGCGCTGCTGCGTGATGAAGAAAGCCGCGGAGCAGCCGGACATGCCGGCACCTACGATGATCACGTCGTAGTTGCCGTTGTCGGTGTTTAAAGGCTGGCTGCCTTGGTAGCTGTCGCAAGGTGAAGAGGAGATCAGCACCGAATTGGTTTTGAAGGTTAGCCTTCCGTCGCGCAACCAATGCGCAATATTAAAAACCGAGGGTATGTTTCCGCCGCGCAAAACGTTGGGATCCGTGCCAATAGCCCCATCGCAAGGGTAGGTGGTGCCACCAGCCATCGCGCGCATCGGAAACGAACCGCCCACCGCGGCGGTTCCTGCTGCAATTAACATTCCATTGATAAAATCCCTTCGCCGAATTCCGTCATCTTGCTTTTGATTGGACATTTTTCTGGCCTCTCTGCTTGGATTGGACGCGGCGTGCAAATAATTTGGCCGAAACTACAACTTTATTCGCGGTAATTCAAGCTTATTTTTTTATAGTAGGCTTGGCTTGAAGGAAAAGTACGGTGCGCATGAACGAGGCTGATGATATAGAGAAAAATAATTTATGGTTCAAGCGGGAATGGGGCGGGTGACGGAGCAACTGCGATGCGGAAATTTTGACTGGGTTTTGCAAATACCCTGGTTATGTCCACCCTGGCTCAGGGCTTCGGGAACGGTATGCGATGCGACCTGCGGCGGTGCGAAATGGTGCGCTTCTCGTGCTAAGCTAATTTCGATTCAGGCCCGTAGCTCAGTTGGTTAGAGCGCGTCCTTGACACGGACGAGGTCTGGGGTTCGAGTCCCCACGGGCCTACCATTTCCAATAAATAGTTTGAGTTAAATCGCAGGCAGTCCCCCGGGCGAGCTAGGGTCGTTACGCGGGGATAAGGCCAGCCGCGTACAATTGCCTGGTGCGAAAGGTTACGTCGCGGCGTACAAATAGAAATAGGGCGGCTCCCTGAGGAGCACGCCCTAATCTAGCCGCATGGTATGGCCAAACTAAACGGCAGCTCTACCGCGGAAGAAGTGGAACAGGATGGAGATTACGGCAAGAATCAGCAGAATGTGGATGAACCCGCTGGTGACGTGAAAAGCGGTGAAACCCAACAGCCACAGTACCAAAAGAACTCCGGCGATAATCGCTAGCATTTAATTCACCTCGTACTGAAATTTCAAAGGCACGCGATGGTCCATGCGGTGCGATTCAGAGTTTTAGCATCGGACGCTTAAACAGTCGATAAGGAGCAATGCTTAAAGCGGGTACGAAATTACTGTAGGAGCGGTGGGCGCTGTTCAGGGGCTAAGTGCTTTATTTTTGTTTAACAGCGCGCTTTTTAGGCTGTTTCTTGCCGAACGTTGTTCGTGCGCTGGCGATCATCTTATCCATATCGTCGCCGGCTTTGGAGAATACGGCGTCCACTCCCGCTGCGCGCGCCGCGCGGTCCACTTCTGGGCCGCCATGTGCCGTGAGGATGTAAATAGGCGTGGACGGGGAATTCAATTTCAGCGTTTCAGCCGCTTCCAGCCCGTTCATGATGGGCATAGACAAATCCAGCACGATGAGGTCCGGCAACAATTCATCAGCTTTGTGAATGGCGTCCATGCCATTCACAGCTTCTCCGACCACGCTAAAGCCCGGCTCGGCCTCAAACAAGGCACGAACGGCGATGCGCACACTATCGGAATCATCGACAATCAGGACGGTAGGCATGGGTTTGGTAGGCAGTTTGAGATTTTAGCGCTGTGGAGAGAATAGCAAAACGCCATCATATACCTGTTAGATGACACCTAATTCCTATGTGTTGGACGGAGTGTAAGTCAATTTTTTGTCAAATAGACATAAGGTATTCCCTGCATGCGTTCCCTTCATAGGCCCCTTAGTACGAGGCCGCCACATCCAGGCCGAATTCCTTATGCGTAGCGATCAGAGCCTTTTTGACCGCCTGATCTTCTATCACGAAGGAAATATTGCTCTCCGAGGATCCCTGCGCGATGGCGATCAGGTTCACGTTTTCCCGCCCCATGGCCGCGAAAGTACGTCCCGCCACGCCTGGTGTTCCGCGCATGTTTTCTCCCACCACTGCCACGATGGCGATGTTATTGACAACAGTGACGTGCTCGACCTTGTGATGCGCAAGGTCCAGCGCGAACTCCTTACGCAGGGCCTCAACCGTGCGTTCCGCATCGCTCGACGACACGATGAAGCAAATATCGTTCTGAGAGGACGACTGCGAAATCAAGAGCACGTTGGCACGCAAGTCCGCTGTGGTTGAAAACGTGCGGCCGACCACGTCCGGCAATCCGACAATGCCCGGTCCGCCCACGGCGATCAACGTGACATCCCGGATAGCGGTCAAGGCTTTGACGCCGCCGCCAATGCTACGGCCTTCAGGAGTAATCTTTGTTCCCGGCCGCTCGGGAGCGAAACTATTACGAATCCAGACGGTAATGCCGGCCTCCATGACGGGATTCAGGGTTTTAGGGTGTAGTACTTTAGCGCCAAAGTAGGCAAGCTCGGCGGCTTCGCGGTAGGAGATAACCGGAATCGTGCGGGCATCCGGTACCAGCCTGGGGTCAGCGGTCAGGACACCATCTACGTCAGTCCAGATGATTACTTCACTAGCATCCATAGCGGCGCCCAGAATGGTGGCGGAGTAATCTGATCCGCCGCGCCCGAGGGTGGTGAGTTTGCCGTCCTCGGTGGCGCCGATAAAGCCGGTGACCACCGGAACGGTGCCCTGCGACAACAGCGGCCGCAGTCTTTTCTGCGCGTGGTGGCGTGTCAGTTCCATGCGGGGCTCGGCACCGCCGTGAAAAGCGTCTGTCACGATGAGTTCAGTAGCCTCTATGGATTCCGATCGCAAACCGAGCGCAGCCACCGCGGCGGCCACGATCGGCGCGGACAAGCGCTCGCCCAGGCTGGAGATTTCATCCAGCGTACGCGGCGTCAATTCGCGCAGCAGCGCGGTTCCGTCGCACAAACGCTTGGCTTCGGCCAGCACGCCATCGAGTTTTTGCATCACTGATTGGCGCGACCCGGGATCGGGGATCAATGTTTCGAGCGCCGCCGCGTGTTGACTGCGCAAGAGATTGGTAAGATGCGCGCCTTCGCTCGAATCACCGGTGGCGGTTTTCCTGGCCGCTTCGATGAGGCGATTGGTAACGCCGCTCATGGCCGACACCACCACGACGCAAGGATTCTTCCTGGCAGCTTCGGCTACAATTTGCGCGGTGCGCGCGATACACGTCGCGTCACCAACCGATGTGCCGCCAAATTTCATCACCTGCAACGCTGATGTCATTCCTGCCAGCCTCACCTTTTTCAATTTGCGGACGCCGTCTGCAGCTATGGCGTCTGAATTTTCACGCGCATTCACACTTTATTTGAGTATACGAGAATCGCGTCAGGGGCCAACCTTTAAGCATTCGACTGGTTGAGGCACCAGCAACCGGATGCTATCCTGCCTGCTATGGCGGACCCTGCTGTTTCGCCCCCGGAAATCGCGCAAATCCAGCCTCTCGACCACTCCCGGCGCCAGTTGGAGGCGCTGCTGGAAGTGAGTGAGGCCATCGCACAACAACGCGACTTGCCTGCGCTTTTTCATGAGCTTGCCGAACGGCTCCACTGGGTGGTGGAGTTCGATTTCCTCACGCTGGTGCTGCACGACCCGGTTCGCAATGTGATGCGTCTGCATATTCTGGAAACACGCGTTCCCACCGACAAAGTCGCCGGCAAAGAATCGCCCATTGAAGGTCACCCCGCGGGATGGGTATGGCAATCGCAGCAGCCGTTGGTGGTGAGCGACGAAGACACGCGCTATCCGGTGTTTCTCCAGATGCTGCGGCAAGCAGGCGTTCACTCGCTGGCCATGGTGCCGCTAACAACGGCTCAGAGACGGCTGGGGGCCATGGGATTTGGGACGCTGCTGCCGCAGAAAATTACCGACACGGAGCTGACCTTCATGCAGCGCGTGGCTAGCCAGGTCGCCGTGGCGGTGGACAACGCATTGAACCTGGAGACCTCTCAAGCTTTCCAGGCGCAGTTGGCCGAGGAGCGCGACAGCCTGCGGGTGTTGCTGGAAGTGAACAACGTGCTGGTCAGCAGCCGCGAATTGCCAGAGCTTTTTCGCGGGATTGTATCCACGCTGGAGCGGGTAATCCATCACGATTACACCAGTCTTGCGCTGCTTGATCCGTTCACCGGCTTGCTGAAAATTTATGCTCTGGATTTTCCGGGACGCCAGGAACTCATCAACCCGGAGGTCAGTATTCCGCGGGATATGTCGCCATCTGGCGACGCTATCGCCACCGGGAAACCGGTGTGTGTGCGCGGCGCCGAACTGGATCGCTATCCCAGCGAAGTGATGAAGATTCTTCGTCTCGACGGCATACAAACGATGTGCTGCATTCCGTTAATCACGCAAGGACGCACGTTTGGCACGCTCAATGTGGCCGGTCGCCGCACGGAGGCTTTTCCTGAGCGCGAAATTTCGCTGCTGCAACAAGTGGGGGCGCAAATCGCCATCGCGGTGGAAAATGCGCTGGCGTTCAAGGAGATTGACGCTTTAAAAGATAAGCTGGCGGAGGAAAAGCTGTATCTGGAAGAAGAAATTCGCAGTGAATTTAATTTCGAGGAGATTATTGGCGATGCCGCGTCGCTAAAGCGCGCTCTTGCGCAGGTGGAAGTGGTCGCTCCGACGGATACCGCGGCTCTGATTCTGGGTGAAACGGGCACCGGGAAGGAACTGATCGCGCGCGCGATACACAACCTCAGCCCGCGCCGCCAGCGCACCTTTGTCAAAATCAATTGCGCGGCCATTCCCAGCGGGTTGTTGGAGTCCGAGCTTTTTGGCCACGAGCGCGGCGCTTTTACTGGAGCGCTGAATCAGAAAATCGGGCGTTTTGAGTTGGCCGATCACGGCACACTATTTCTTGATGAAGTGGGCGATCTGCCGATGGAGCTTCAGCCGAAACTGCTTCGCGTTTTGCAGGAACACGAATTCGAGCGGCTGGGAAGCAACCGCACTATCAAAGTGGATGTACGGGTGGTCGCTGCCACCAACCAGGATTTGGCCAAGCAAGTTGCCGACCGCACTTTTCGCAGCGATCTTTATTACCGCTTGAATGTTTTTCCCATCCAGATACCCGCGTTGAGAGAACGCCGCGAAGATGTGCCGCTGCTGGTGCGTTATTTCGTTCAAAAATTCAGCAGCAGGCTAAATAAGGTAGTCGAGTATGTCCCGGCGGAAGCCATGACCGCGCTGGCAAATTATTCCTGGCCGGGAAATGTACGCGAGCTTGAAAATTTTGTAGAGCGCGCCGTGCTGCTGTCGCCTGGCAAAGAATTGCGCGTCCCGGTTTCCGAGCTGTTATCCGAGCCGGGGCAGCCTTCAACGTCACGTTCGTCTGATCGCGTAGTTGTTTCTCGCACCGACAACGGCGATGAATCGCCGGCCTCCGCTTCAATATCGACACTTGAGCAAGCAGAACGCGAGCATATCCTGCGGGCTTTGCAGCAAACGCAATGGCGCATTGGCGGTCCGAAAGGAGCTGCCGCCCTTCTGGACATGAAACGCACGACGCTGCAGGCGCGCATGAGAAAATTAAATATTCGTCGTCCGGTATAGCAAAGATTTCTGAGCAGAATTTTGTGGGCACACGACAATCACGGGATCGCACGCTACAATTGTGCTGCTACTGGACGCTGACGCCCGTAGGCTGCTGAACTACAGGAGACCTTGAAAATATGAAGCGCGCGTTGATCACCGGCATTACCGGTCAGGACGGCTCCTACCTTGCCGAGCTATTACTTTCAAAAGGCTACGAAGTACACGGTATTATTCGGCGCTCCAGCACCTTCAATACTCAGCGCATCGATCACATTTATCAAGATCCTAACGATCCCAATGCGCGGCTGTTTTTGCATCACGGCGATTTGTCCAGCACCGAATGGATTCTGAGCCTGATTTATAGCCTCGCTCCGGAGGAGCTGTATCATCTTGCCGCGCAGAGTCACGTGCGCGTCAGCTTCGATGTTCCTGAATACACCGGGGATGTCACCGGGCTGGGCACCATGCGCTTGCTCGAAGCGGTGCGCCGCAGCGGATGCAAGACACGTTTCTATCAGGCCTCCAGCTCGGAAATGTTCGGCTCGGCGCCAGCTCCGCAAAACGAGAACACCCTGTTTCAGCCGCGCAGTCCCTACGCCGCGGCGAAAGTTTACGCGTATTGGATGACCAAAATTTATCGTGAAGGCTACGGGATGCATGCCGCAAATGGCATCCTCTTTAATCATGAGAGTCCTCGCCGCGGCGAAACTTTCGTTACACGAAAAATTACGCGCGGGGTAGCCAATATCCTGGCAGGCAAAGAGAATACTTTGTATCTCGGCAATCTCGAATCGCGGCGCGACTGGGGCTATGCGCCCGAATACGTGGAAGCTATGTGGCAGGTGGTGCAGCAGGATACCGCGGATGACTTTGTTATTGGAACTGGTGAAGCGCACTCGGTGAAAGAATTTGTCGAAGAGGCTTTCTCCTACGCCGGACTGGATTGGCAAAAGCACGTGAAAATTTCCGACCGCTACTTTCGCCCGTTGGAAGTGGATACGCTGATTGCCGACACTACGAAGAGCCGCGCTCAACTGGGTTGGGAAGCGCGCGTTAAATTTCATGATCTGGTGGCCATCATGGTGGATGCCGACGTCGAAGCGCTGGGCTTGAAGTCGCCGGGCCGCGGCAAAGCTATCCTTGAAGAAAAGATCGGGTCTTGGAATCGCTGGCACAATTCCGTGACGCGGGTGGCTCAAGCGGTGCAAGGCCAGGCGTCACACTAGAAATTCCGCACCGATCATTTATAAATCACGGCAATTGAGGGTACATGGGTTTTTGGGAAACTCGGCGCGTTGTGGTGACAGGCGGTCATGGCTTTCTTGGTTCTTTCGTAGTGGATAAGTTGCGCGCCGCCGGCGCCAAGGAAGTGGTAGTTCCACGAAGCGAAAAGCACGATCTGCGAATCCAGACCGAAACGCTTCGGCTGTACACCGATACTCGTCCCGACATTGTGATCCATCTCGCCGCCGTGGTTGGGGGGATTGGCGCCAACCGTAAAAACCCTGGGCTCTTTTTTTACGACAACGCGATCATGGGGTTGAATGTTATCGAAGCTGCGCGGATTAGCGGGATCGAGAAGTTTGTGTGTGCCGGAACGATCTGCTCTTATCCCAAATTCACTCCCGTACCTTTTCGCGAAGAAGACTTCTGGAATGGATACCCGGAAGAGACCAACGCTCCGTACGGTCTGGCAAAAAAGATGCTACTGGTGCAGTTGCAAGCGTATCGAGAACAATATGGCTTTAATGGGATCTATCTTACGCCGGTAAATTTGTATGGGCCGCGAGACAATTTCGATCTTGAAAGCTCGCACGTCATCCCCGCTTTGATTCGGAAATGCGTCGAAGCAAAGCAAACCAATGCTGCCGAAATTGTGGCGTGGGGAACGGGTAGCGCCACGCGGGAATTTTTGTATGTGGAAGATGCCGCGGAAGCCATCGTGCTAGCCGCTGAAAAATATTCGAAACCTGATCTGGTCAATTTAGGCTCGGGCGAAGAAATCAGCGTGCGCGATTTGTTGGAGATGATCCGCACCATGGTGGGCGCGCGAGGCGCGGTTCGATGGGATCACACCAAGCCTGACGGCCAGCCGCGACGCTCGCTGGATACTTCGAGAGCTGCGCGGGAGTTTGGCTGGCGCGCAAAAACTTCCTTGCGTGACGGTCTGAAAGAAACCATCGAATGGTTCACCACCAGCCGCGCGGCAGCGGCATCCTGAGCCGGGATTAAAATATTTCGCGCAGAGATATTCACAGGCTACCCATCCCTGATCGTCATATTTATTCAAATATATGTTGACTAACTGATAATAGTACGTTAGCTTGGCCCATCTGTATCGCGCCCTCCAGATAGGTACCCAGTCTTACTTGAGGTCAAAACGATGCCCAGCCCCGGTGTATCTGCTGCTTCTGATCCTCGGCCAGTGATTGCTCCCCTGAAACAAGTAGCGATTAAATTTTCGCCGTTTGATCAACATCACTATCAGAGATTGATCCGCGCGCGCGAAGAGGCCATTCGAAATGTGCTGTATCGCCTGATCCCGGCCCTCGGGCTTAAGACCGCACTCGACGCCGGAGCGGGAGTCGGTTTCTTTTCGCAAACTCTTGCGGATTGCGGGTTGAGCGTTAGAGGGTTTGATGGGCGGGCCGAAAATGTGGCTGAGGCACGGAACCGGTTTCCTCATATCGCTTTTGAGCAAGCCGATATACAAGATCAGTCCATTCTGGCGTTCGGGAAATTTGATCTGGTTCTATGTTTTGGATTGCTATATCACCTGGAAAACCCTTTGTTGGCGATACGGCATCTTCGCTCTCTGACCGAAAAGTGCTTGTTGCTCGAAAGTATGTGTGTGCCAGACGACAAACCTTCCATGCTATTGAGGGAAGAGCCTTCAGAGATCGACCAGGGCCTTACCGACGTAGCGTGTTACCCCAGCGAAGACAGCTTGATAAAGATGTTGTATCGCGCCGGCTTCGGCTTTGTGTATCGCCTGGCGCCTCTACCCAAGCACGATGATTTCTGCGAGACCTTTGAACACCGCCGCAAGCGTACAGTTCTGCTGGCCTCATCGATCCCTGTCGAACTTTTTGGTTTTCGTCTGTGCTTGGAGAACCACGAAAGACGGGATCCATGGACAAAAGTATCCTCAATTCCGGGAACAATCCCGCAGCGCGTTGCTCGCTTTCTGGCCCTGCCCGGCCGAAAAAAATACATCTCCATCGCGAATCATATTCGCAGAATCATTCCCGGAACTCCGATCCCGTGGCGATTGCCTTTCGGGGCCTGGTGGCTTGCTCGGGATGGCGAGCTGGATCATAAGTTGGTGGAGGAAAATTTCGAACGGGCCGAACTGCGTTTTGTGGAACGGCTTCTGCGCCCTGGAATGACTGTTCTGGATATCGGGGCGCACCACGGCTTGTACACCTTATTGTGTTCGAAATGCGTAGGACGTAAGGGACAAGTGATTTCCTTCGAGGCTTCACCTCGAGAATGCCGCCAACTCGTCAGGCATGTGCGCATCAATAGGTGCTGCAACGTGCGCATTGAACCCCATGCGGTTGGGAGCGAAAGTGGCTCGGCCGATTTATATGTGGTGAACGGCTCTTGCAATTGGGGCAACAGCTTACGCGCGCCGGTAGTATTTGAATCCACGTTCAAGATTCCCGTGCAGGTGTGTCCGGTGGACGACGTACTGCTGGAACTAGGCATTTGCCGGGTCGACTTTATCAAGTTGGACGTGGAAGGGGCCGAATTGTCGGCTTTGAAAGGTATCGCTCGACTGTTACGCGGAGTCGCCCGCCCGGCAATTCTCGTGGAAGTTCAGGATATTCGCACGCAGCCATGGGGATATCCAGCGAGAACTATCGTTGAATATCTTGGCCGTGCCGGATACCGCTGGTTCGAAGTCGATGCGGACGGTTCGTTGCGTCCCACGTCGCACGAACTGGAGTATTACGACGCCAATCTAGTGGCTCTACCCCGAGAGCGAGAGCGGGAGTTTCGCAATCTCGTGGAGCGCAAAACCCTGGCTGCCTACGGTGGTCAACATTGGTCACGCGGCGCGTTTAGTCGCCAACGGGGAATCGAGATTCTCAAGGCCATGGTCCGAGTCCGCCAAGGGTAACGGCAATTCACAAAACGGACCGCAGCGTTATCGATAAATAAACGAAAGAACAAATGCAAACCGCTAATTATCAAGCGCGGGATATTGGTGCAGCAGCCAGCGGACTTCACTTGGCTGCTAACCCGGCGGCCGCGTCCACGCAATGGCCGCGCATCACGCTGATTACCCCGGTATACAACGGAGCCCGCTTTATTGAAGAGACCATCCGCTCCATCGTTTACCAAGGCTACCCGAATCTTGAATATATCGTGGTGGACGGCGGCTCTTCGGATGGAACTGTGGACATCATTCGCAGATATGAAAAGCATATTTCCTGGTGGATAAGCCGCCGCGACAAAGGCGTGTACGACGCTCTCAACAACGGCTTCTCTCACTCCACCGGAAATATCATGGGCTGGCTGAACGCCAGCGACCTTTTGCATACCAATGGCTTATTTGTAGTTGGCAGTGTTTTCGCATCGTTGCGCGCGGTGGAATGGGTCACGGGCAGGCCAACGCGATTTAATCCCAATGGCATGACCGTAGATATTGGCAATCTGCCCAGTTGGTCTCGCTACCGCTTCCTGGCAGGCGCCAACAAATATATCCAGCAGGAATCGACGTTCTGGCGCAGGAGTTTGTGGGAAAAAGCCGGCGGCGAACTGAACGCCGCTTACCGGGATGTCGGAGATTTCGACTTGTGGGTGCGATTCTTCCGGCATGCCCGGCTTTACTCCGTCGATGCTCTCA
>Ga0185299_10005386_pt1 | contig 14476 bp, 17 predicted proteins | sample PaiPotPPA55metaG_FD_128002 | JGI IMG/M metagenome (GOLD analysis project Ga0185299, IMG submission 128002) | Iron sulfur acid spring bacterial and archeal communities from Banff, Canada, to study Microbial Dark Matter (Phase II) - Paint Pots PPA... ...
GGGCCACCAGCCGGTCTCGTTCGGCTTGGGTCATCAGTAGTTGTCCTTTGTCCACTCTCCAGACTGGACCCTGTCAATAGGACATTTCTACTTTGCCCAAATAGGACATTATCATTTTGCTGCGACAGTACCTGTCGAGCGCCTTGACATGCCCGGCGGCGTTACATATAATCGCTGCACGTCAACTGGGAGGTGTCTGTGCGACGGAGTATTTACACCTTAGGAATCGTGTTGTTCCTGTTCTCTCCCTTGGTGAGGGGCCAAGGCTTGAGCACCATCAACGGGACTGTAACCGATCCTTCCGGCGCCGTTGTTGCCGGAGCCAATATTACAGTGACGGAGGTGGATACGAGCCTAGCCCGTACAACAGTCACTAACCAGGACGGCCTGTATGTGATCAGTGGCTTGCGGCCGACGCGATACACACTCAATGTGGAAGGGCGTGGGTTCCGACAATTCGCGCAGAGCGGCATCGTTCTGGAAGCCAACGACTCCGTTACCATTAGCGTGAAGCTCGAAGTTGGAACAACTACGGAAACGATCAGCGTAAACGCAAATGCGGTTCAGGTCGACACGAGTACGTCTACCATTCGTCAGGTTGTGGACTCGGCGCGTATGGTCGAGCTCCCGCTGAATGGCCGCAATCCGGCCCAATTGACGGCGCTGGTCGCCGGCGCCGTGAACGCGATCACGGACAACGCAGATCAGGGAACGACCAAGACTTTTCCAGCGGCGGTGACAGTATCGGTGAACGGCGGGCGGCAGAACAACATCGCCTTCAATATCGACGGAGTCTCCGCCGAAGATATTTTCAGCAATGTGAACCAGCCGCTGCCAATGCCGGATGCGCTACAGGAGTTCAGTTTTCAAACCAACAACTTCAGCGCGGAGTACGGACAGAACTCTTCGGGCGTGGTGAATGTAGTTACTAAGTCCGGCACCAACAATTTCCATGGAGACGCGTTCGAGTTCGTGCGCAACGCCGTATTCAATGCCAGGAATTTCTTCGCAGCGAAGCGGGACCAATTGAAGCGCAACCAGTTTGGGGGGACATTCGGCGGCCCCATTATCAAAGACAAGCTGTTTTTCTTTGGCGGCTATCAGGGTACGCGGATCCGCAACACGCAGGGGGGATTGAGCGCTTTCGTGCCTACGGCCAACGATCTGGCAGGCAACTTCTCTTCATACTTGAACGCCAGCGATCCGGGGAACCCGCTTCACCGCATCGTTACACTGAAAGATCCAACCACTGGCCAGCTCTTTCCCGGAAATCAGATTCCACTGAGTCGCCTCGACCCGACAGCTCTAGCGATGCTGAAATACCTGCCGGCTAGCTCCGCCTCCAATGGGCTGGCGTTCTATAGCACGCCGATCATTCAGAACTTTAACGAATTTATTGTCCGCGTCGACTACAGCCTCACGGCGAATGACCGCTTGAACTACCGCTTCAATAAGAGCTACTTTAGTTCGCCGGGCATCCTGGCCAACAACAACCTGCTGACGTACGCCGATTACACCCCCGACACTTCCTACAACACGGCCTTACAGGAAACGCACGTTATTAGCCCGACTATGCTGAACGACTTCCGGTTCGAGGTGGCGCGGGAGGTCACCTCGCGCCACCCGCCTACCAATACCCCGAACGTGGCGGATTTCGGCGTGAAGAACATTTATCAAACGCCCGACAAGGCGATCGAGTCTTTCGGCGTCTCGGGATTCTTCAGCTTCGGCGCGTTCGCCGACTCGGTGTTCGCACGCACGATGTTTAACTGGTACGATACCGTCCGTTGGACCATCGGAAGGCACACGCTCTCGATCGGCGGCTCTTTCCAACGCGCTCGGTTCGATCAGAACAATCACCTCTTTCAGAATGGCACGTTCAGTTTTACCGGGGATATTACCGGCTTGGCGATTGCGGATTTCCTCACAGGGAACCTTCGCACGTTCACGCAAGGATGGGGCTCATTCCAGGCCGACCGTAACATCCTGTTCTCGACATTCATTCAGGACACCTTTAAAGCCAGCGCGCGGTTGACCCTGAATGCCGGGATTCGCTGGGAACCGTCCTTCCCGTGGCATGATCTTTATAACCAGGCCGAAGCGTTCTCGCCAGCACTCTATGCGCAGGGCGTAAGGTCGCGGGTGTACACGAATGCTTATCCTGGAGAACTGTTTTCAGGCGATTCGGGTTTCCCTGTGGACGGCCGCTCCAACTCGTGGGATAACTTCTCGCCGCGGGTTGGTTTCGCGTATGATGTGTTCGGCGACGGTAAGACGAGCATCCGGGGAGGCACCGGAATTTTTCTAAATTCCGCCGTTCCGGCGTTCTCGAATGACAGTCAGGTGCAGACTTCGCCCTTCAGTCCCACGGTGTCGTTTACTAACCCGCAGGGTGGATTCAGCAATCCATACCAGGGATTTAACAATCCTTTTCCTCTGACCTTCCCGGTACCGCATAACTTCGTCTTCCCGACACCGGTCCGGGTGTATTCCTGGGACGCCTCGCATTACAAGCTTCAGACGCCGGCCGTCTACAGTTGGAATCTCACAGTCGAGCGTCAGTTGCGGCCGGACTGGTTGGTGCGGGTGGCATACGTGGGCTCGCGGACGAACCATCTCAACCAGAATATACAGCTGAATCCAGCCATCTACATTCCCGGCAGCAGTCTTTCCACCGACGCCCGCAGGCCATTTCAGCCCTACACCAGTATTGTGCAAGCGAGTGGCGCAGGTAATTCGCGGTACAATTCGCTGCAGTTAAGCTTGGAAAAACGGCTTTCATACGGGTTCACGATTCTGGGGAATTACACATGGTCGCGGAGCGTCGATAACATTCCGTACGGGGCAGACGTCACATCTCCTATTTTGAACGCGCCGATCGCAATGTCGCCGTACATTCCGAATTTCAAATCGCTCGACACGGGACCTTCTGATTTCGATTTCAACCAGACGTTTGTTGTTTCGTACGTGTGGCAGCTCACGGAGCTTGCACACGCCAACCGCTGGTTACGCGGAATCGCAGGTGGTTGGGAATTGACTGGAATCACGACCGCTCAAACCGGGCCGCCGATTACGCTCTATGCCGGAACGGATCGATCGCAGACCGGCATCGGCGCGGATCACGCACAATACCTGGGAGGCCCTGCGTACACTTCGGGACCATGCGCAAACCAAGCGCCCTGCGTGAGTTACTTGATCCCTTCGACATTCGCCCAGCCCGATTTGGGCACCTACGGCAATCTTGCCAAGGGCGCCTTACGCGGGCCGGGATTTTTCAATACGGACCTAGGGATGTTCAAAAAAGTTTCGATCACAGAGCACTTGCAGATTCAATTTCGAGCAGAGTTTTTTAATATCTTTAACCGCGCGAATTTCAACAATCCGAACACGACTGTGAACGGCGGAGGGTTCGGAAATATTCTCAGCGCGCGCGACCCGCGAATCGGCCAGTTGGCGCTGAAGGTCCTGTTCTAGAATTGAAGGAAGGCAGGAGTTATGACTATGAGACTGACAACCGGCCGTGGGCGGCGGTTTAAACTCCCAGTTGGGGCGAGCTTGATGGCTGCTGCGGCGATATTCGGGATAACCGAAATCGCCGGCGCGCAGGGAACGCATGGAGCAGCCGGACCTACCGGCAACGACCAAGTCACGTTCACGAAGGACGTAGCGCCGATTCTCCAGCGCGCATGCCAAAACTGCCATCGAGAAGATAGCATGGCTCCGATGCCGCTATTGACATATCAGGACGCCCGGCCGTGGGCGCGCTCGATTAAGGAGAAGGTGGTGAAGCGTGACATGCCGCCGTGGTTCGTCAATCGGAACGTGGGAATCCACGAGTTCAAGGATGATCCGTCCTTGACCGAGAAGGAGATCGCAACGATCGCCGCGTGGGTTGATAGCGGAGCGCCGGAAGGGAATCGAGCTGACATGCCTCCGCCGCGGCAGTTCGAAAATGCGGATAAGTGGAATATCGGAAAACCGGACTTGATCGTATCGATGCCTGTCGCTTACACGGTAAAGCGGCAAGCCTCCGATTGGTGGGGCAACTTCAATGCGGACTCGGGTCTGACTGAGGACCGGTACATCAAGGCCATCGAAACGAAGCCTTCACCCGGCGGAGGGGCCAAAGTCGTTCACCATGCGGTGACCACCCTGATCGACGACGACGGAGTTTCAGAAGGTGGGACGCTGAACGAGTACGCGTCCGGCAAGAATGGAGATATCTATCCGGACGGCTCCGGCAAGCTGATAAAGGCAGGCGCGCGGATCCAGTTCAACGTCCATTACCACGCTGTCGGACAGGAAATCACGGATCGAACCAGTGTCGGCTTCGTGTTTTATCCCAAAGGCGATGTGCCCAAGCATGTGATCAACACGATTCAACCCGGAAATCTGGATCTCGACATAGGCGCGGGCGAGGACAATGTGCGTTCCGACGCGTATTACAAGTTGGAAAAGCCTGCGCGACTTCTCAGTTTTCAGCCCCACATGCATGACCGTGGCAAGGCAGAGTGCGTGGAGGCCATTTACCCGAACATGCGGGTAAAGCAACTGAACTGCGTGAACCGCTTTAATAACGAATGGCAAATTGTCTACACCTATGGAGACGATGTGGCTCCGCTGCTGCCCGCCGGCACCATCTTGCACATCATCGATTGGCATGACAACTCGGCTAAGAACCCGCGGAATCCCGATGCGAGGAACTGGGTGGGATACGGAGAGCGGACCATCGATGATATGTCTAAGTCGTGGCTCAATTTTTACTATCTCAGTGACGAAGAGTTCCAGGCGGAAGTGGCGGCCCGGAACGCCAAAGCGGCTAAGTTCACCAGCCAGAAATAATCCATGACGATGTGTCGCAGTTTGTTACCATGCGCGATCGCCTTGACCCTGGTTCTAATGAATGCTGCAATAGCGAGCGGGCAGGAGCATTACGCGCGGGGTCAAAACGTGGTCCCGGTTTTTGAGGGCTGGGAGCGAAACGCAGACGGGACCATCAATATGGTGTTTGGGTACATGAACCGGAATTATGAGGAGGCGGTTGATATTCCCGTCGGTCCGGACAACATGATTTCGCCTGGTCCCGTGGACCAAGGCCAGCCGGCGCACTTCTATGCGCGACGGCAGGAATTCGTGTTCAAAGTGAAAGTGCCCAGCGATTGGGGAGACAAGGACCTGATTTGGACACTGAGGTCGGCGGGCAAGACTGAGAAAGCATATGGCTCGCTGCTCGCGACTTGGGAAATCGGCAACCTGGTGTATCAGGAAAACCGGAAAGGCGCGGGAGATGTCACCTACCCAGAGCAGCCCAACCGAGCTCCGACTATCGAGATGGTGGGTTCCGCGCGCAGGACGGTGGCCGTAGGCGAGGCACTGTCGTTGTCGGTGGAAGTGGCGGATGACGGGTACCCGATCCCGCGCGCTCGCCCGGTTCAGTCGGCGCGGCCTACCGATGGCTTCGGAATTGACGGTCCAAGACAGGAGAGCCCGATAACGCAGGCAGTTGTGAAGCTGGATCGCGGCGTGAGGCTGGGCGTGACTTGGGTTTTGTACCGGGGTGGACCAGGCACGGTCACGTTCAACCCGATGCGAGTTCCGGTGGTGAGTGTGGGTTCTCCCGGTGTTGTGGCGGCAGCGGGACCGCTCAGCGGGAAGGCGACCACGACGGCGACGTTCAGTGAACCCGGGACCTACGAATTACGGGCCTACGCAGACGACGGGGTTCTAACTACTCCGCTAGACGTGGTTGTGAAGGTGCAGGGCAGCCAGCAGTATTAGATGGCTCGGTTTTCGTCGGCTTTCTCGAGCGACTGGCAGCGCTGCCGCAAAAGAACCCAACCTCGAAACGCTCTGGAAGTGGCTCAAGACCAGATCCGTACACGCGACCGCACGAACATTGTCCAGTCACGATCGTCCGTAGAGTGCTTGGAGACGACTGTGCCTGTCGAAAACTCCGTGTCGAGCCAAATGCCGCCCACCGCCACAGGAAGTTCGTATAGCTGGTCATATAAAAGGCATTCCAGGCAAGCTTGTGGATGGCCTCGTTGCCTACGCCCTGCGTGTGGGTCATCAGAATCGCAACGTCATCGCCGGTATGGCTGATGTTATTGTCGGTCACGAGAGCACGCCCTTTGAATAGAATGCCGCATCAGCGGCGACCATCACGGGCGCTTGCCCCTAACATTCTTGATGCGTTTCTACAGACTCCACCAGCAGATCGGAATCGTTTGGTCGCTGCTCAAACACTTGGTAAGCGGTGATGATCTGATTCTCTGCCTCCTGGATCTTCACCATCTTTCCGAACTCCGTCGGCTTGTTCGCTTTGCCTTTGCAAAGCCGTATAGGCTCCGTTCTAGTCGAACATAAGGCACGGTAAAAGCGTAATTTGGCGCATGCAGGTGGCGCAGGAGACGCTACTGTCTGCCGAGAGGCGTGGATCAAAGTAGAGCAGACGGCCGAGTTCGGCCTTTTCCGGAGTGTAAGGATTATCGGCTGGCCAAGCGATGGGTTGACCGAGCCATCGTGAGCGCATTCCCATTCCGGTCGGCAACTTGATGAGCGCGACCAGGTTATGATGCACCTCCTGCCGGGCGAACGGGCAGCCACAGAAGCCAGAACAATGCGAGGCCGATGGCCGCGCTCGCGAACAAATATACCGGCCAGGGACCGAACACGTCGAGCAGAGACGCATTCGCAGGTTTGCGGCACAGGTACATGTAATTTGCTCCAAAGAACTTGTTGAAGGCTCCGATCACTCCCGCGTACGCCAGCAGGAGGGCGAAGGCTCGCCACACCGCACTGCGCCGCAGCGGCGCAATTCTGCCAAACAACGTCGCAGCCCCAACGATGATTCCGCCATGCGCGACGAAAAAGTAGATGGCGGGGTATGAAGGAAATGGCGACCACAGGTCCGGTGTGAGCACCGCCATCGCCGAGCCCGTAAGCCCGGCGAAATACGCGAACTCGACGAACATCGGAATAAGCGTGATACACGCCAGGACCGTCGCCCACAACGTCACATCACAGAGCTGTAGCGGCAGGTTGACGGGAAATCACAATCCCTCGTGCGAGTAGCGGAATACCCACCAGATCAACTCGTTCACCGCGAGCCCGTAGCCGAGAGCGAGTCGCACCATCCGTTGCAAAACTCGCCTACGCCGACACAATAGTGATGACAAAACTGCCGCAAGCGTGATCCCGATCAGCAATAGAAGGTGAACCGGACCGAACAGTTGCACAGATCGATTCTATAGAAATCGGTACGCAGCGCAGCGCCGCCCATGAGATTGACGCCTCTCGTCGCAGGTGATCACGACGGTGGTCGGTACGATTCTTTGAAGAGCATCATCCTCTAACGAGACTTCGCCTCAGACCGACTAGGCATGTAGTTTAGCGGCTCCGTTCGCCAGTTCATGACGAGCTCTGGTTAAACCAGTCTCAATGGGACCGATGAACGAGAAGTAGCTCTGGGCTCCTGTTAAGCCTTCATTGAGGAGCCTTTCTATGAGTGATAAACCGGAAGAGGCCCAGCACGCGCAAGTCGGAGATCTACATCTGGGCACATGGATAGTTGATGACCGCTACTTCTGGAGCGTAAAGGAAAACAGGAAACACGTGGACATCGACTCTGGCGAGGCTGGAAATATGGATGCTGCCAAGGCTGCTGCGAAGAAGGCTGCTCGCGTTCGACAACACGTCACGTGGACCGCTATAGGGCCGAAGCGCTAGTCAGCCCTCTGGATTTGCTGCTTCGTCTTGTTCTTGCCTCTCAGGTCGATGATCGAGAGAGAGCCTGCCAGCCGGTGCCTTCTGAAGTTGCTGGCGGGAAGCGCCACCCGGCCGCTTCAGTAGGGCCAGGATCTTGGCGGTCTTGGAGCCGCGCCGGGCCGTAACGGCTTTCTTGGCGCGCTGGGCGGTTGTTGTGGCGCGCCCGCCGGGTTTGGTGATTCGCCTGCCGCCAGGTGTCCGCCGCGCGCATCTTTGAGCGTGTCGTGGGAGCGGACGCGGGTGCTCAGAAGCGCGGGCGTCATCCCGAACAGCAGCGCGGCCGCCAGCGAGAGCAGTGTGGTAAAGAGAGGGCGCGGATATCCATTGAAGAATCGTCTCAGATCCGATTTGGTCATTAGGGCGCTCCCCAAAAATCCGAGGCGCGAAAACGTTCTCCGAAGAGTGCCGCGCGACAATGAAATCGGATGTCGCATCTGGCTCCGGCCGAATTCGACCGAATCGTTGAGACTGCCTTGCGCAAGATCCCGCGCCGCTTCCGAAAACTGCTCACGAATACTGTTCTCGTGGTGGAGCAGGAGCCGCCCAAGCCCAATCTGCTGGGCCTTTACCAGGGGCGCCCCCGTACGGAGCGCAGCGTAGATGGATGGATTCTCGCTGCCAGACCAGATCACGATCTATCAAGGCCCGCACGAGCGCCTGGCACGTACTCAGCGGGAACTTGAGGAACTGGTTGCAGAAACTGTGTGGCACGAAGTGGCTCACTACTTCGGCATGAATGAGGCGCAGGCCGGCGCGCCGAACGGCGGAGGGCAAGGCCGGTCCGGAGATACTCTTCCAGCCCCAGCGTCTTACGAAGGCCGCTACCTTTGGATCTGTTGCAAATCTACCGATGCTGGTCTGGTAGCTTGAAACGAATGCGGAAGAACCGGTCGGCGCTGTTTCGTGGGCGGCATTTCGAGTACGAAATCATCATCCTGTGCGTGCGTTGGTATTTACGCTATTCACTCAGCTACCGAGACCTGGAGGAGATGATGGCCGAGCGCGGGCTTTCGCTCGACCACTCCACCATTTGGCGCTGGGTACAACCATTTACCCGCACAATGGCACTTACTCGATTATCATCAAGGATAACCACTACGACACTGGTAACTATTGCGAGCCGGATCCGAAGATTCCAGTGTCTAAGAAAGTTTGCGTGGACGCACCCAAATGTCCCTACTACATCACGCAACTTGACCCGTACATGAACGTTGAATGGCAGTTCCAGAACACGTCCACGGAGTTGTAGTTCGCCAATAATGCATCTGCGTTCAACCTACGAAGGTTCAGTGAGATAACGGACGGCTGTGTTAGTTCAGCGAATCCGGTTGCTACGAGATGTTACGACTAAGAAACAATGTTACCTGCTTGTCGCAGCGAGTGGGCTCCCTTTTAAACATCACTCAAGCGCATGTTCTCAAGTCCTGGATCTTTCTGATTTTACGAAGAAATGGATTTTTGGCGAGCTACAACCAGTGTCTAGACGGCCTTAGCTTGCCGAATCCACTTCCATTCTGACAACCGTGTCAAGTGTCATCGGTTTCTGGCGCCAGAGACGTTCCCGCCGGGGACCGCCTCCCGCTCAATTTGAAACTCGTGTACCAGCTGACGCACAGGATGATGATCTGTCCGTCGAATTGTCGTCCCTTGAACAGTTCTTCGACCGGACCGAACGGTTGCATTCCGTCATCATCCCCGATCGCAACCTGTTTGTACCAGAACGGGTTTGCGTATGGGCTGATTGCTGGCGCGCTTTTAGGGTGGTTGTACAACTGGCTCGCAGGATAGGCGCTCTATTCTGGTTTCCCGGTCAGACCGAGGCCGCGAAACCATCCTGTTAAGCGGGCTGGCGCTGGTAAATAGGATTTCCGAACGTCGGTTTTTTCTGCGATCGTGTTCACTCACGCGATGTGAACGGGGTTCTCGCGATTAGCAGGTGACGTGCAGGATGGCGTTGGTTTTGTCTGGGTTCTGCTTCAACGTCTTAATCGCCTGGGTTGTTGGAAGCACCAGCAATGTTACTTTCCGGCGCTTGGCTTCCTGCTTTACCTCTTTCATGACCGGCAGTGCGCCGGTTCCGGTGCCGATCACGAGCCTTTGGCATTTCCACGGTATCCTCTCTTCGACGGATAGCGGCGTGTGGCCGAAGGCGTCACGGAACTTTTTGGATGGCTTCTTCTTTCGCTTGTGAACCTTTCCGCGATCGATCACCACGTCGTTTTCATACGTGATGCCATCGATGCGAATCGAACCAAAGAAATACTTTTCGAAGCGCATAAGCACCTCCGGCGATCACAGTAGCACAGACGTTACCTGGTCGGATGGGCGTCTTGGTGGGCAGAACTTGGGACCTGGGTGCGCGGGTTTCAAGTGGAATCCGATGTCAAAATTCTGGTTCTGACGCGAATGCTCGCGCACACACGAACTGGTGGACAATCAGGAATAAGAGGAATGGCTGTGCTTTTAGTGGTTGGCGCAACCGGCCAGTTGGGTCGGGCCATTGTACGGCGGCTGAGCGAAGACGGTGTGCCGGTTCGGGCATTGGTACGGCCGACCTCGAATTTGACGGTGTTGTTGGGCTCTGGCGCTGAGTTCGTTAGGGGGGACTTGCGGGATGCGGAGTCCCTGCGGAACGCGTGTCGCGGATGCGACGCGGTGATAACGACGGCGACCTCGGTGCGCTCCGGCTTTGATCTGGAGCGGATTGACCGCGAAGGCAACCTGAATTTAATCGAAGCCGCCAAGCGGGAGAGCGTGGGGCACTTTGTGTTTACTTCGACGATCGGCGCAGATGCCACGGATGCGCCAGGCATCTTTCGAAACAAGAGATTCATTGAGGAGCGGCTGATCGCCAGCGGCCTCCACTACACGATCCTGCGTCCGGCTGGTTTCATGGAGAACCTCATTCCGTTGATCCGTTTGGCCCGGCGCACTGGCATCGCGGTTATTCCGCGTCCCGGCACAACCCAAACGAGCTACATCGCCATCCGAGACATCGCCGAGATGGTGCGATTGGTTCTCGCGAGCACTCCCGCCCGTGATTCGGCCGTCGAATTTGGCGGCCCGGAGGATCTTTCCATGCTCGATTGCATGATGCTGCTTGAAGCAGTGCTCGGGCGACGACTCCGTGTGGTGCGGATTCCGCTTGCGCCGCTGCGCTGGATCGGTCGGATGGTGCGGCCGTTCAACCAGGCTCTGGACGCCGTGCTGGAGATTGTGGAATTTGTGGAACAAAAGGGGCTTCGAGCAGATAAGGCCTTTCTTTCGGCCTACCCTATCACGCTCACCTCTTTTCGCAGCTTCCTCTCCGAACAACTCCTTGTCGAGCGTACCTGAAGTATTGCTGTGTGGATCAGGCGTACACTGGACGAGGTACCGATATGACAAAGGATAAGCCGTTTTCGGCGACGTTCAAACTGGAGAAAGAAACCAAGAACCCTGTGCGCTTTGCCGAAGAGGCGGAGGGTCGCCGGCCTGTTGGGGGCACGGTCTATGTCGACAAGTACAAACTGGGGCAGCCGTATCCGCCACGGATTCGTGTCACCATCGAGCCTGCGTAAGAGGGCAGAATTCTGCTTAAGATTCAAACCGGCAGTTTAGGCAGTTGATGCAGTGGATGCTGATGGGGGTATGTGACGCTGGCAAGGCGTAAGACGATCGGCGGGCGCATCTATCAAGTAAAGATCACTCTGAAGGGCATACGACCGCCGATCTGGCGTCGCGTGCAAGTGCCGGGGATCGTTTGGCTCTTGGTTTTCCACGATGTGATCCAAACGGTCTTCGGCTGGACGGAAAGTCACCTCCACCAGTTTTTGATCGACGGCATGTTATACGGCCGTCCGGACGACTTCGACGAGGCAGTGGTAGACGAAACCGCGATGACCTTGGCGCAAGCTATTGGTAATCGCATTAAGCGTTTTGACTACGTCTATGACTTCGGCGACAACTGGGAACATGAAATCGTCGTCGAGAACGTCATTGCGGGAAATTCGGGCAACGAACGGCCGTTCTGCCTGGGCGGCAAGCGGCACCGGCCACCGGAGGATTGCGGAGGCCCGCTGGGTTATGTGGAGTTTCTTCGCGCTATCCGCGATCCCCATCACGAGGAGCACGAATCCATGCTTGAGTCAGTGGGCGGCAGTTTTGATCCAGAAGCTTTCGACCTCGCGACGGTGAATCGCGACTTGGCTGCGTTATCACTGGAACGCTGGCGCGTTCAGTGAATGCACTATTCGACGCTCTCGATAAGAGTGCTGTTGCGATTGCGGCAGCGGTTCAGACGGAATATGGATCTGGGATTGAGTAGAAGGTAGTAAGTCCGGCTATGAAACTCTTTGAAGTTCTGGTGGGCCTCGTCTTGCTGGTACATCTCCTCTGGATTCTATGGGTGATCCTCGGGTGGCTCGTGACACGCAGTCGACTACTGCTGCGGTGGTCTCATGTCAGTTCACGCCTTTGGGGTATTTTGATCGAGGTCAGGCCTTGGCCCTGTCCTTTGACAATTGCCGAGCAACGGCTCCAAGGCCGGGCCGGCTCGGCTCCCTACGAAGGCAGCTTCCTCAATCACTACCTCGAATTTCTTATCTATCCTGATGTGTCCACAGGAGCTCTCACTTGGGCTGGTTCGGGCGTCTGCTTACTGATCCTGGCCATCCATAGTAGACGGTTCTGGCAGGAAAGGGCATGCACACTTGGCATGGCGAGGTAAATGCCAGCGGTGAGAGAGTTAGCCTTCTTCAAGACCCTCCTCCGCTACGCGAATCTCCTCTTCGGCTTGGAGCCAGTCGTCGAGTTCCGAGCCTGATTGGTTGCCGCGCTCGACATAGAGTTCGTGGGCTCGGCGCTGAATTCGCTCTTCGAGTGAAAGGTTCTCGCTCGGGAGTTCTTTGGTACGTGCAGGTGCTGCGATGGGGATCACCTCTCGCGATGACGGTAGCACAGGCGATACGGGATTGGATCTTTGCTTTTTGACGTTGTCGGCTACTGATCCGCGGTTTCCGAAGTATCCGGGGCTGCCGGCCTTTGTCTGCTCCGGGTACCAGCCCACGGGATTAGTTGATAAGAATGTATCCGGCGCCGAGCAGCCCTGCAAGCGCAGCGAAGGCAGCGATGACGCTCCAGAGCACACCGGTGCGCTTTTCTTGGACTGCCATTTCAAACGTAGTGATTGCTCCTTGCCTTTAAGACGAGGCTGATGGCCATTCGTTAGCATTCCGAGAAATGGGCGGGGCTGGCGGGTTTTGGCGGAGAGTGCGGCATTTTTGAGGTTGGAAACTCCAGTTGTTTGTTGCAATTGGAAGGGGATTGTTTTTGTCTGCAGAATATGTTTACCTCGTAATCAAAGGAGGCAACCTATGTGTGATTATTCGCTCGCCGGGTTACGAACTCGTCTCTCCGTTGAGGGTGAGGAGTTAATCGTTTATCGCTTTCCGACGGGGTCCCTTGGCCTAACATCTCCGGCGGAACTTGAGGCACACGGCAAAGAATTTCGAGGTTGGAAATCTCGGTTCGACCCGCGCGAAGTTCCTTGCGCAGTATGCATTCCACCCGGTGCACGCTTGTTGCTGCGAGACATTCCCGATCACTTACAGAAGCAACTAGGAGTAGGAGTTGTAGAAAACGTGGTGTTCATCCAGACGAGTGCTGAAGCCTACCAGTTCCGGGACGCGGTGCGGTTCAGAAACGGGCGGGAGGTTCTTTTGCAATTACTGAACTGCCGTCAGAAAGTAGAGGTTTTAAGCCTCTGTTCCGGTGATCGCCTGGAGGACGAGCACGAGCGGCGCGAGGAAGAGTATCGCCGAATTTTTGTTGGGTGAGGTCAAGCACTAAACATACTCGCGACGCAGTTGCGGGAACGGTGCGAGCGGACTTGCGAAATCATCAAGGACGGTTATCGGTATGCGACCCGAATCCGCCGACCTCGATTTCTCACCAGACCGCGATGCGCCTGAAGTGCGGGCGACAACGGGGCGGGCGCTGATGCATACGCATCTGCCACAGAGAACGGAAGGCGACGATCCGAAGCGAGCAGCGTTTGTCAATCGGTTGGTGCACGAGCGCCGCATATTCGGTGGCGCGCGCGGCCCAAATGTTAAGGTGATTCGCTTCTGAGAGTTTATCCTGGTTGGGGTAAGCGGATTGTTTTTGTCCAAGGGTGGGAGTATGCTCGTTCCATCTCAGAAAAGGAGGGGCGCGTTATGGCGACGCCTGCAAGACCAAAACCTCCGGGTCAAGATCCCGTTAAGGTAGACCCTAAACATTACAAGGTAGAGTTCGAGGACGAAAAAGTCCGCGTGTTACGGATCAGGTATGGTCCGCATGAGACATCGGTCATGCACGGCCATCCGGCATTGATCGGAGTTTTCCTCACGGATGGCAGGGTCCGCTTCACCTACCCGGACGGAAAGAAGGAAGACATCACGGCTACGACCGGGCAGGTATTACACTTTGATGCTTTCGAGCATGACCCGGAAAATTTGAGCGACAAGCCGTTTGAGGTAATTGCGGTGGAGTTGAAGGGCTAATTCTCTCTCCTCTGGTTTGGGCGCCGGCAGACGTGCTGGCGCCTCTCCGAAGTATGTTTTCCTGACAAAGGTGGTGTCTTATGAAGTTGAACGCCAAAGGATTCGCCCTGACGGCAGGTATCCTCTGGGGTTTGTCCGTATTTCTCATCACGCTGATCAGCCTCTGGCATGGTGGCGGAGGGCAC
>Ga0185299_10005388_pt1 | contig 14473 bp, 13 predicted proteins | sample PaiPotPPA55metaG_FD_128002 | JGI IMG/M metagenome (GOLD analysis project Ga0185299, IMG submission 128002) | Iron sulfur acid spring bacterial and archeal communities from Banff, Canada, to study Microbial Dark Matter (Phase II) - Paint Pots PPA... ...
ACTCACACGGAGGCTTTTGTAGCTGTATGGCAACCGAGATCCAAGCACAAGCAAAACAGCAAAAAAGGACGTATGCAATCACCGGAACGCTGCTCGAAGCGTGCTCCTGCCGGACGCTCTGCCGGTGCTGGATCGGAGAAGATCCGGACGGCGGCGCGTGCGATGCTTTCAATGCCTATCACATCGATAAAGGCGAGATCAACGGCGTAGACGTCAGCGGTCTCAACTACGTGCAAGTCGTGAAGATTCCAGGTAACGTCTTGACGCCGAAGAGCTGGAAGCGCGTGACGTATGTCGACGCAAAAGCCACTCCCGAACAACGCAAGGCGATTCTCGACGCTTGGCACGGGCGTCTCGGCGGGCCGCTAGCCGATCTCAACGGGCTGATTGGCCAAGATATTGCCGTGCATGACTCGGCGATAGAACATAAGCTCACCGGCGGCGAGGGCACCATCGTCGTCGGCGAAAAAATCCACGCGACCATGGTCCCCTACAAAAGCGGCTACGGAACGGTCACGACGCTGCGCGACAGCATCTTCAGCACGATCGCGAACGCCCCCGCGTACGTCTCCAAAGCAACCGAGCACGTGGTCAACATACCGGAACACGGCATGGTGTGGACGTTCAAGGATCGCAACGCAATTCAAGGCGACTTCCACTTCGAAGCCTAGCCATGATAACCATCGAAAACCGCCAAGCGAGTCACGCAATTACGTTGACGATCGTGGTTTTGGGAGCGTGCATCGTCAGCGCTTGGAGTTTGAGTGCCTGGGCGGAGTTGAGCGGAGCCGCCGTTCAACTCCACCACCACACCCTCTACGAAAGCGGCCGGCCGCTGTGGCTGTCGGCACTGTTCGTGCTTGGCGCGTGGCAGGTCATGACGATGGCGATGATGGTGCCCTCGTCCTTGGGCTTTATCAGGATGTACGTCGCGACCGCGAACAACGCTCCCGACTTTCCGCGGGCGCTAACGCTCTTTCTCGTTGCGTACTTTGCGGTTTGGAGCGCCTTCGCGCTCACCGCCTTCGGGGGCGACGTGCTGGTGCATCGCACCGTCGATTCGCTGCCCTGGCTCGGTGCGCATCCACAGACGATCGCCGCGCTCACGTTGTGGCTCGCAGCCGCGTATCAGCTGACGCCGCTCAAAGAGGCGTGCCTCAAGGCGTGCCGCAACCCCGGCATGTACTTGACTCGACACTATCAGCGCGGTGCGCTCAACGGCATGCGCCTTGGTTTTGACCACGCACTCTTTTGCCTGGGCTGCTGCTGGGCGCTGATGCTCGTGATGTTCGCTGCAGGCGTCGCACACCTCGCGTGGATGGGCGCGCTCGCAATTGTCATGCTTATCGAAAAGGCCGTGCCAAGCGGCAATCGCATCGTCGTGCCCGTCGGCGCGACGCTTGGATTGCTCGGCGCACTCACGCTCATCGCGCCGGGTTCCATACCAGGATTATAGATGGCGTTTAAGGCAACGCAGCGTCCCCGGCTTGGCATCACGCCGGCTCGTGAGGAAGCAGAGCAGGCATTCCTCGATGCCGCCGAACGGCTGCTCGTGAGTGTCGGTTACGCAAACATCACGACGCGAAAGCTCGCCGAAGAAGCCGGACTCAATCATGGGCTCGTGCATTACTACTTCGGCTCGATGCAAGAATTGCTCGTGCAAGTGCTCGAGCGCTTCACCGAGCAGCTCATCGCGCGCCAGCGAAAAATGTATGCCGCGAACCTTCCATTCATCGACAAATGGCGAACCGCCATGCGCTATCTCGAAGAAGATCGCGAAAGTGGCTATTCAAAGGTTTGGTATGAGCTTCAGGCCCTCGGTTGGAACGATCCGGAGATTAAAAAGCGCGTCGCCAAGGTTGACCACGCCTGGTTCCACGTCGTGACCGACGCTTTGAACGAGGCGGCCGATGAATACGGTCTCGACCGCGCGCTGTTTCCGACCGAAGCCATAGCCGGACTCGTTGCGACGTTCAATGAGGGCATGCATCTCCGCATGCTGTCGGGAGTCCACACGGGTCACGGCGCGCTGCTCGAGTGGATCGACAAATGGCTCGAGCGCCTTGAGAGTTCGAAGAAACAAAAACGGACTCCATGAGAGCACGTTATCATGCGAGCGCGTGAACCCGATCGATCCGGATACGTCAAACGCGACGGTATCAGCGTCTATTACGAGGTCTTTGGGGAAGGCTCTCCGACGCTATTTTTCCTTCCGACGTGGTCGCTGGTGCACTCCCGTATATGGAAGGCCCAGATCCCGTACTTGGCGCGCCACTTTCGGGTTCTAACATTCGATGGCCGCGGCAACGGAAGATCGGATCGGCCCATCGATCCTAAAGCGTACACGCGTCAAGCCTTCGCCGAAGACGCTATCGCCGTGATGGACGAGACGGACACGGCGGAAGCGATCGTCGTTGGCTACTCCGCGGCGGGACAGGACGCGGCGATTCTCGCATACGGATATCCGCAGCGGATCCGAGGTGCCGTATTCATCGGTCCGGTAAGCCCGTTTGGCGAACCGATCCCGGAACGGCTCATTGCGTGGGACGAAAAGCTTGAATCTACGGAAGGCTGGGCCAAGCACAACCGGCATTACTGGTTGACCAACTACGCGGATTGGCTGAGCTTCTTCGCTTCCAAGATTGTCAGCGACCCGCATTCGACCAAGCAGATCGAGGACATCATCGAGTGGGGCAGGCAGACAACCGCAGAGATCCTCATCGCCACGTACGAATGTGACGAGCCGTCGTCGAATCCGTTCGCCGATTCGGCGAAGGCCGACGAGTGTTACGCCGGCATTACGTGTCCCGTGCTGGTTATCCACGGCAGCGACGATGCGGTGATATCGCACTCGCGCGGCGCCGGATTGGCGCACGCCACCGGCGGCGCGCTCCTGACCATCGAGGGCAGCGGTCATTGCCCTCAAGCCCGAGATCCGGTGAAGATCAATCTCGCGGTTAGGGATTTCGCCGAATCCGTGCAGCCCACGTCTCGGCACTAGCGCCTGCGACGGGGCCGCGGACGACAAAAGCGCGCACTGTACATCTCTTCGCCGATAGGGCTCGGTCACGCGCAACGAGACGTCGCCATCGCCAAGCAGTTACGCCGCCTTCGTCCGGACGTACAGATCGATTGGCTTGCGCAAGATCCGGTCACCCGGGTCCTAGAGGCCGAAGGCGAGACGATTCATCCGGCAAGCCGCTTCTTGGCAAGCGAAAGCAAACATATTGAGAGCGAATCCGCCGAACACGACCTTCACGCCTTCCAAGCAATACGCCGCATGGACGAGATCTTGGTCAACAATTTCATGGTCTTTCACGACATTGTCCGCGACGAGCCCTACGATCTGTGGATCGGCGACGAAGCGTGGGAACTCGACTACTACTTGCATGAGAACCCGGAAGAAAAGCGGGCAGCCTACGTCTGGATGACGGACTTCGTCGGCTGGATACCGATGCATGACGGCGGCGACCGCGAGCGCTTCCTTACGACCGACTATAACGCGGAGATGATCGAGCAGATCGCGCGCTACCCGCGCCTGCGCGACCGTGCGATTTTCGTTGGAAATCCGGATGACATCGTCTCCGACCCGTTCGGCGACGACTTGCCGCTCATCAGCGACTGGACGAAACAACACTTCGACTTCTCAGGCTACATCACGGGTTTCGATCCCGCTGCCTTCGCCGATCGCGAGGCGCTTCGTGCCGAACTGGGCTATCGGCACGATGAAACCGTTTGCATCATAACGGTCGGCGGTTCGGGCGTCGGTGGCCACCTGCTCCGCCGCGTCATCGAGGCCTTCCCAATTGCGAAAGATCGTATTCCCAACTTAAGAATGATCGCTGTCGCGGGACCCCGCATCGACCCCGAGTCCTTGCCGACCGCAGATGGATTGGAAGTGAGAGCCTACGTCCACGAACTCTACCGGCACCTCGCGGCGTGCGACATCGCCGTCGTACAGGGTGGGCTTTCCACGACGATGGAACTGACTGCCAACCGTCGCCCATTCTTGTACTTTCCGCTGCGCCACCATTTCGAGCAGAACTTTCACGTACGCCATCGCCTCGAACGATACGGTGCGGGTCGCTGCATGGACTACGCCACGGCCACGCCGGAAACGATCGCCGATGCGATCGTCGCGGAGCTCTCGCGAAACGTCGATTACCGGCCGGTGGAAACTGATGGTGCCGCGCGCGCAGCCGAACGCATCGCAGAGCTCCTTTGACGCCGTCGATATCGCCTGATCACGTTGATCGATTACTCGGAACAGGTTGTCGTGATCGGCGAAGTGCTCACGCGTGCAACATATAGCAATGGGCGATGGAAATGACAGTAACATCGGAACGGGAGTATGCTGAGTTGCTCAGCGCGCGTCCGCTTCCGCACGGAAATTCTGGTAGCGCCAACGGGAATCGAATCCGTGCCCGGTCATTTGTGCGACTTTGCGGGCGTTGGTTTTACGTGGATTCGTAAGGCAATCCAATCGGTCGAAGGCGGGTCGCGTTAGGGATGCTTGGCGGCCGTGGGCAACGCCGGAGGCAACGCGGATGCGCTACGGACCTTGCCATCGTGCACGGATCTACGCGGCCAAAGTGGTTATCGACCCGCCCGACTTGGTGATCCATCAGCGTGGTGAAGATCGCGCCCTCGGTGTTCGCGTACGCTGGTCTCGAAGCGTCGCCAGCCTGCAGCGCTTGTTGCGTTGCTAGCGCATCGATTCGCGAATCTCGAGAGAGGAAGTGTGCGCGTATGGTTCGTCTTCGTAGCCTTTTAGGGCGATGCCGCGCTTTGTTTGCGAAAGTGAATGCTGTACGGTCAGGGTAGCCCTGTCGGCATGGTAGTCCGACCGTGAAAGCCCACAGAGTTCACCGCGACCTTAAGGAGGATGCCTGGGATGCGCGGCTTGGATGCGGGCTAGCCTTCGCGCTTCATCCGCTCCTGACGGGCGATCTCGCGCTTGCTTAGTGAATCGAGCGCGCCGTCGACGATCTTGATCTCACCGTCGCGCTCGTAGTGGCCGATAAGGACGCCGGTGGAGGAATCGCGCGAGCTGGATCAGCTTGAACGAATGGGTGCCGAGCCGTCCGCGAACAGCTTCTTGCCGCCGCCGAGAACGACCAGCACCGTAAAAATGCTCATCGCGTCGACCAGATCGCTGGCGAGCAGTGCATGCACGAGTTCGGTACTGCCCTGCGTGACGAGGTTAGGCCCGTCCTCTTGCTTCAGACGCTTCACGTCGGCGATGTCGCGGAGGAGCACCGAGAGCATCGCGAAACTGTTCAACGAGATCAAGAAATACGCGCCCTGCCAGCTCGCATCGACCTCGCCCGAGCGCGAAACCGTATCAAAACCTAACGGTGACGGAGCAACACCCGCCCGCCAAACGGCCCCCGCGTCGTGATCTTTTTTACAAGGCCGCCATCAGCAAAAGAGAGGTGGCTCGAGCGATATAAGAATCTCCGCTTCCTGCGCTTCTGTCAGCGGGAGAAAGGAATCGCATCGCTAGCGAGGCTTGGCAGGAAGCCGAGGAACACCTAAAAGCCCTTCTTGTGGCCATTCGCGCTCGCGATTCAACCGCCACTGCGCGGTTTGCCGAATGCGCCCTCCCCTTGTTGCTGGCCGATATGCGTGTGCGTCACCGCCGGATCGGCGAAGAGGCGATCTTTGATGCTTGCGCCGAGGCGATACTGGGTCTGTGCGAGGCTCCTGACCGCTGGCTGCCGGAAAAAGCAAGCTTGCGAACCTTCCTCTGGATGTCAGCTACCGGTGACTTGAAGAACGAGCTTGGCCGCGCAAGTCTCCGCGCGCAACGTGAAAAAGTTATCGATCCTGTCGAGATCGCCCAACTTCGCCGGAATATCACAGCAGAAGCTGAGATATTCGAGGGTGATAAAAATGATGTGGTTAGCCGTTACGAACACTTGCTTGCGGATGCCGGTGATCGAGAAGTGTTTAGGCTGATGGTATCCGGCGAACGTGCTGAAACCGCTTACGTCGTTGCGCTGGGCATTTCGTTGTTGCCTGCGATCGAGCGTAAGCGGCGGGTCAAGCAGGCAAAGGACCGCGTCAAGAAGCGCCTCCAGCGCGCTGATGTAGTGTGGCCAACCGAATGAGTGATCTGAGCAAGCTCGCAAAAATCGCCTCACGTCGATCATTTTTTCTTGGGAGCGTACTAGCGTCGGTCGCCACTCGCGATCACCTGGCGGATGAAGCACTTTGCTCTCGCCTTCACTGCTCGCCCGAAGCTCTCGTACGCCTTCGCCTGTGTCGCGCTCCGGACGTCGACGCGCCTACGTTTGCCGATGACGTGCGTCGCATCGCTGACTATTGCGCGGCGGACTTCTCAACGCTATTGGCCACGATTAAGGATGCCGCGATAAGTGCCGCTGTCCGTGATGCATCATTGGATAACAACGACGGCTGGTTGATGGCAGCCCGTGACCGCCAAGACGATGATGACACCTAGCAAATCCTTTACGGACATTACCACACAAGCGGACTGCGACCAATTCCCTCGCGATATTGAGACGGCAGTGCTCGTTTCGCTGCCGGCATGCATCGTTAAAGTTGGGCGCCTGAGCGTGGATGTCGTGCACGAAGAACTGCGGCGCCGCAACATTGCTATTCAATGTCCAGTTGGCAACCGGGCGCTGCGAGGCTGCCTGGTGGCGCAAGCGGATCGAGGCCTGATCTTCGTAGATGGCGAGGATCCGCCCTATGAGTTGCGCTTTACGGTCGCGCACGAGGCCGCTCATTTTATTGTTGACTACCTGGAACCACGGGCCGAGGCCATTGCGCACTTTGGCGATTCGATCAGAGCAGTGTTAGACCATTGGCGCGAGCCAACTCCGGAAGAGAACGTCGATGCGTTTCTCGGGCGCGTACCGTTGCGCGCTCATGTTCATCTTATGGCACGTGATGGCTGGGGTGATCATCTGCACTGCGAATCGCGCGCCGACGATCTGGCATACGAAATGCTTGCACCTGAGCGACACGTGCGCAAGGCCGTTGCTGCTACCCCAGATATTCGCGATGCGCGTGAGGCAGCAACAGAGATACTGGGCTCTAAATTCGGCTTGCCGGGTGGCGCCTGTACGGATTATGCCAAGCGTTTGTACCCGCGGCGGCCACTCACCCCGCTCAAGAAATTGCTGGGCTTCTGAGCTTGTCGAACTTTCTTCACGCGCTAGGAATAACTATTTGGAGGGACCGATGACCAGCGACTATCACGACGAAGATGAGCCCCTTGAGCTCAGCGATAACATTATCAGCGAAGGCGACTTTGAGCGCGCATTCGACAAACCGTTTTCCCACGCGCTTGACATTGACAACTGGACCACGGGGGAAGAACTCGCTGGATTATCGGAGCACCTGGAACGCGAAGTCGCGGAGGCGCAAGCGGTTCACAACTCCGTCCGTTCAACCATTCGGAACATGCTCATACCACGACTCAACGAATCGCGGTTTGCCCCGCCGAACGTGGGACTCTACCGAGCGACGCCTGCGGAAATCGACAAGACGCTGCGCGGCCTACTGTTTGCTGGCCATGTTGAAGCTGTCGACGGCACAAGCGAGATCATCGATATGTTGCCCCTGACGATCGTGCAAATCGGTGTGTGTAGCACGAGCTACCGCGGGGACCGGGGCGAGTGGGGGCACCGAATGTTCCGCCAGGACCTCCGCAGCCGTGGCCGAGATACGGTCGATGACGCCTTGAAGTTGCTCGAGGCGCGCCGCAACCGGACCGGTTATGAACGGTCGAGCCGAAGTGACCAATTCAGCGATCTGACCCGCCGTGGCATGATGGCGTACGCCGAAAGAGCGGTGCTCGCAAAAAAATGCGAGGCAGACTGGCGGATGGGCCAAGGTAATCCGCTGTCATACGAGCTCCTCATGGGTTCTGGAATGCCCGCGCTCATTCGGCCCGGAGTTGAGGTAATGCACTCACTCATTCTCGACCACAAGAAATTCGTATTTGTCCCGAGTAGCAAAGCCGATCGCTGGCATGAAACTGTCGGACTAGCCTTAGAGCCGCTGGAGTACGTCATTATCGAAACGATGCAACCCTATTTGGACCGCGTCTTTGATGGACATTATCGCGGCGCGTGGATAGAACCCAAAAAGCGGTTTCTCGATCCATTCTATGCCGAAGTTTTCGACAAGGTGGTTGTGGGCGTGTATCGGGTTTCGCACGTCGGCCCTCCGCATATTTTTTACGCACACCGCGATCACGCCCATCACGCGGCGCTAATAGCGATGGCGGACGGTGCATTGCACGAGCACCGCGGTTTTCCGATGCTTATTGACCTTGCGCACACGCTGTGCGGCACGATGTTTAAGGGCGAAACACTCAGCGGGCAAACGCAAACCGCGTTTGCCGACGCCGGTGCGACGCTTGATTATGCTACCGAGAGGATGTCACGATGACTGAGCAAGCAAGTACCAATCAATTTATTTCCGACAGGATGGAGGGAATCGAAACCGTCCAAATTCACAAGCCGGTGCCAACGGAGGTCAGCGCAGACCTCGATCGACTCGACGACGTAACTCTCGAAGAGATCGACGAAACGTGTCTGGGGTGGACCACGTTCGATTCCACCGGAAGTAAGGACGGCACGGTCTCGCTCCTTCTGCCAAAGGAACGCCTAAACGACCTGCCCTCCCAGTCGTTGGTAACGATTGAAAGTCCCGACAAGCGTGTCTATCTCGCTGCGTGCATTGAAGGCCCGTTCTCCGAACCTGACGGCCTCAGGGCCGAGATGCCGGTCATCGTTACTGCAACGGTGCGGGGCAGAGGGCTAGCGCTTTTCCCGAAATTTCATGGGCGGGCCGGTTTGGAGGTAATGGGGGAATATCGAAACGGAAACGTCGGCGCCGCTTCGTATCGCCCGCTGCCCAACAGTCGCGTTTACCCATTGCCGAAAGACGATGCGATTCGCCTCCTAGGCACCGAAGGCAATCTACCCATCGGCCACACATTTGTTGGCCAACATGACCTTACACTCCACGCGCGGACGGACGTCAAATCTGCGTTTCCTCGTCATCTCGGGATCTTAGGAACGACTGGCGGGGGGAAATCAACTACCGTTTCTGGGATTGTCGTTAGGGCTCAGGAAGCCGGCGTGCCGACGATTTTGTTCGACGTGGAGGGCGAATACGCCGCGATGTTCGAGCCAACGGATGACCAGCACATGACTGCCGCGCTGAGCTCCTATGATCTCAAGCCGCGCGGTGCGAAGAATGTCACTGTTTATACCCTGGTGGGACGCGAGACCCGTTGCCCTGACAAGGCACGCGTTAAGTACTTTGGTCTGACGTTCTCGGAACTCTCGCCGTATGCGATAACGGAAATCCTCGAACTAAATGAGGCCCAGTCGCAACGCTTTTGGACTGCCTATGAGCTGACGAAACGCGCGCTCCGCGAACTGAAAATCTACCCAACCAATGCGGATGAAATCGGTGAATCGTTGTTGCTGGACGAAATGGAACAGGGCTGGCCAAAGATGCGCCTTGGCCACGTCTACGACATGATCCGCATGGTGGCGGCGAAGGTTTCAAAAAATGCGGAGCCGGAACGTCTCTTCGAATTCAAGGAAACCGATCGCGCTAAGATTCAGCAGATCGTGGCAAATGCGGACGGCTTGACAAGCGCACCAAGCTGGTGGGGCCTACAAGGTCGCATTAATGGATTGATTCGGCTCAAGATTTTTGATCAAGGCGGCACATCGGCCCTGGATTATGACGCCATGCTCGTGAAACGCGACGTTTCAATCATCGACCTAAGCGACACCGAATCGCCACAGGTTCGCAATCTTGCCATCGCGCAGTTGTTGCGGCGAATTCAGGAAGCTCAGGATCGTCGGTACCAGATGGAGCAAGCGAATCCAGAGCTGATGCACCGTCCTACTCTAGTGATCATCGAGGAAGCGCACGAATTCCTGAGCGCTCAACGGATCAAAGATATGCCAATTCTTTTCGGTCAAGTGGCACGCATTGCGAAGAGAGGGCGCAAGCGTTGGCTGAGTCTCGTCTTTGTAACGCAGTTGCCTCAACACCTTCCGGACGAAGTGCTCAGCCTCATTAACAACTGGATCGTCCACAAAGTAACTGACAGCGGGGTGCTGTCTCGACTACGGAAGTCCATAGGCGCAATCGAGGCTAACTTGTGGGACCGAATCCCGACGCTCGGCGCGGGTCAAGCCGTGGTATCACTGCAGACTCAAAAGCGCGCGCTCATCACTCGCATCCTGCCAACGCCTTGCAAGTTACTAATGGCGGACTAGGATGGCGCTGGAGAACCCGTCGATAGGATTGGGTAACTTCGTCCAACAGTGGCCTGGCAGGCGCATTCTTCGGAACGGAGTCGTGCCCATCGTGCGAAACCCAGCCGCGGTCTTAGGCAGAACAGTCTGGTTCTCGTATGCGATGACGACGGCATGCGACGATAGACTATGTCGGCAATGCGGCTGCTGGATGGAGACTCTAGCGTCCAGTGGAATATCACCGTAGCTAGAAGGCCTCGCGGTATGTACGCGATCTGCGGTACAGGTAGCTGGAAAGAAAATAGGCTGACGGTGACGCTGCTCGCGAGCTCTCGCCAGTCCATAAGCCAGCAGGCGTTGCCACGGCCTTTTTCGCACCAGCAACGCCTCGACTTCAATCCCTTTGGAGCAAGAGTAGCTCTATTGAGCTTGGTACGTCAAAACGATTTCGTTCCACATCCGTTTTCGCAGGCTCTTTCCGGATAGCTTCATTGACGGCGGCGGAAGATATCGGCGCGACTGCAAAAGCGGTCGAATAGCTCGACCCAAAAACGCAAAGCCGTGGTGTTGTGCTATATGGTCAACTGCGATAGAGTTCTGGATGTCGCAACCTTTGATGGTCGAGTCGCCCACTACCATTACCAAACTCGCCCCGGACTTTGCCACGCGCCGCATTTCCGCAATTGCTTCATCGAGATCACTCACATAGCGACGCAAGCGGTTACGCAACGATTGCGAAGGTTTTTCATCCGAAGTCACCATCGCCTCGACGATATTATCCATAGCGTCATCTTCGTGACCGCCATCGCAACCCACGTTCGAACTCCGTAGATCGCGCAGGCCTGCAATGGTATGGCCGAGCCAAACGAGACTCAGCTTGTGCCCACGGAGGTAGTCGATTGCATTTAAGTAGGGCGGGCTCGTGATGATGTAGTCAAATTTCGCATCATCAAAAGGCAGTTTTCGGCAGTCTGCTTTCACGACTGAGGCGCGCGGTAAGTTCGCCTTTTCCTTAAAAGCCGCCGCCTCAATTACTGTCTCAACACAATGGTCAAAAATCTGGAGCGGATATACCGGCGGATGCTTTCGCTTCACATGCGGCCGGCTATGAGAGACGTCCTCGGCCTTGCTAACTCCTCGCTTTTTTGTGATGATCATTCGCGAGTACGCACACTTCAGATAGACGTCACTATCCAAACCTAGGTCGAACAAGGTCCTCGAAAGCGCAGTCAACTCTACACGGGCGCGGCGATCAAACCAGAAGTCGATGAAATCGCGTGTTTCGTCGTCCGCATAGTCTGGGTATGCGTTGTCCGGCTTGATCAGCCTCGCGCGCCTTTGCGCGCTGGCAAGCATTTGGGCCGCCCTTTTTCGCGTTCTTACGACGTCAATGTTGCCGGCATTTGCGCGAGCTATTGTAATTGCCAAGGGATCGGTATCAGAACCCACCGCATTGAAACCGCGACTCCGGGCAACGGCCACGGTGGTCCCGGAGCCGGTCATCGGATCTAGCACATACTGCTCCCGGCATGTCTCGGGCAAACACTCATAGACGATTCCTGGGGCCATTCGGGCGGGGAATGGATGAATCGTTTTCACTTTATTCTCTCCATGCCGGCACAAGGCCGACCCGCGCATTGCGAATCGGCCATGCCAATTTGTAAACCTAATCGTAGTGTAGCACGTTTCGCCGGCACGTGAAACCCGGCCCCGCGGTGTAAGCACACACACTGGGCACATCGTCCGCCCGCATCTACTCCGCGAATCAATGCCGCACAATCCATTTCACGCGACCTCGCCCATTTGCCAATAGCATAGGCACCAAACAGCGTCCATCGACTGAGCTTCGGGCTGACATTTCAACACCAAGTCGGATCGTGCCGTCACCTTGTCGCACTTGTGCCATATCCTCGGAAGATCCCTATAGGGACGAGATCACCGGAGACCGGCGACGCATTTCCCGACGCGCTGCGCTCAAGGAGAACCACAATGGAAGATTCGCAAATCATAGTAAACGGCTCGATCACGCATTTGCCCGCCATGGATCTAGATGATGCCGGGTGTGCCTCAATAATCAGTAATCTGCCAGCAGATGAACGAGGCGGATTTGTCGACTCAGCGATAAGAGTGGGGGTTCGACACGTTGCCGGGGCCCAAGACAACAAGGTCATCGCCTTGACTGAACAGTTATCCGCGGCGGCACGGCAGTCCGTTGAGAAAATTGATGCAGCAGCTCTAAGAACTGGGGTGGCTACTGAAGAAGTTAACAAGCGCCTGCGAGACATTTTTGACGAGTATCTCGCAACAGATGGAAAATTTGTTGAGTCAATCGACAAGCTCGTGAAAGGACTCGCCGGCAACCTTGATCCGAACAGTGAAACGGTTCTGAAGATACGGCTTGCAGTGGCCGAGGAGGTTAAGAAATCTGTCATTGAACCGATGGGCCAAGTATTCACGAAGCTAATTGGGCTCACGAACATAAACGATGAAGACTCTGCCGTTGGGACGCTCTTCCGCCTTGTAAATTGCCTAAAAGAAGATGTCGCCCGCGTGAGTGTCCAGATCGACAAGCAAAATCAGATAAACAAGGCGCTTGACGGTCAATCTAATATCGCAGGCGAGAAACTCGAAGACTTCTACGAAAGTGCTATTCAAAAAGTCTGCACACACCGGAATGAACGACTTGAGGATGCGCGAAGCGTTGACGGTCTATTGAAACGAAAGACCGGGGACTACGTTACGATCATTAACGAACGCACACGCCTGGTTGCCGAGGCAAAAAACAGAAAAAGCTTCTCGGTCTCGCAGCTAAGCGATGAGTTGGACTTGGCGATGGAAAATCGCGGAGCTTTGGCAGCGGTTGGCATTCTCACCAATCCACGATCCCCTGGTGGGCACATAACCTTGCACGGCGACAACAAGGTCATCGTGTGGCTCCCACAAGTGAACGACGAAATGGCGGACCCACGCTTCCTGGAGACGATGATGGTGGCCGCACATGATGTAGCACGCTTGCTTGCCATCGCCAAGTCTATCGGACAGAACATCAAGGTCATTGATGTTGCGCGTCTCAATGAACTACTCGACGATTTCAGAACGATCTTTACGCTGCTCACGTCGCTAAAACGTAACCACACGCAGGTCAAGACAGCAGTCTCGGTTGCTGAAAAAACCGCAGAAGGCATCCATTCTCAAGTAGCGTCGATAGAACAGGAACTTGTCGCCGTGGTCAAAGAGGCGGAACTTGAAATCGTTTCACGGGCCGCGTAAAGCGCCCAATGCATTTTCGGCCAAGCTGCCAGATTAGTGGAAGGGTGTACTTTTGTGACTTCCGTGTTTTATCGACGGATCTGCGACAATGAGTACAGCGCAAATAAATGTTGTGTGTGTTGAAAGACCAGTACTCCCTCCGACTTGCGTTTACGTCCCTTGTACGTCGCTAGCGCAGCTCCCCACTGAGGATTCACCGTTCCGAGCGTTGCCGACGCCTGATATGCGCCGGTTGGGGAGACGACACAGTAGATGCCAAAGAGCGACGGCGCTTGCGAGCTCCTGACGCCCCCAACGGCGGAACGCACGCCTGCGTCGAAGGGCCGGGCGGTGGCTTTTGCAGTAGCGGCGTTTGCGATGGTTCTGGTCGCCGTGCGTCCGTGGCGGATCCCAACGTGGATATGGCCAGCGTGCGCGAGTGTCGCACTGGCGGCGCTCGGCGCGGAACCCGTGCGGGCTGCGATGCTGGCCATCGCGGCACAATGGAACGTCCTGCTCTTTATCCTCGGCTTGATGGGTCTTGCCGCCGCAGCGGAAGAGAGCGGTGCCTTTGCTTGGATTACGGAGATTTTGCTCGAACGCGCGCGCGGATCGCGCCGGCGCCTGTTCGTGTTGCTCTTCGTCACCGGTGCGGTCCTGACGCTGCTGCTGTCAAACGACGCGACAGCCATCGTACTCACGCCAGTCGTCTACCGGGCGATCGCAAAGCGCGGCGGCGATGCGATGCCGTTTCTGTATGCCTGCACGTTTGTCGCCGATACGGCCTCGTTTGGATTGCCGTTTGCCAATCCGGCGAACGTGCTGATTTTGCCGCACGCACAGCTCGTGCCGTACGTCGTGCACTTGGGACCGCCGCAGATCGCCGCAATCGCTTTGAACCTGGGGATATTCCTGGTGCTCTTTCGCGCGGGGATGAGAAGCTTTGTAACATCGTACAAGCC
>Ga0185299_10005389_pt1 | contig 14472 bp, 9 predicted proteins | sample PaiPotPPA55metaG_FD_128002 | JGI IMG/M metagenome (GOLD analysis project Ga0185299, IMG submission 128002) | Iron sulfur acid spring bacterial and archeal communities from Banff, Canada, to study Microbial Dark Matter (Phase II) - Paint Pots PPA... ...
AAGATCTCTTGATGCCGGCCGAGCTCGAGCTCAAGCTCGAGCACTTGCGCCTGCGTCGAGTAGCGGCGCCCGTCCAACCGCGCGGCGGCCGCGCCGAGGACCTCACCGGGAAGCCCGGCGAGCGCCGGCCCGCGCCAGCAACCGAGCGCGCACCGCAGCGCCACAGCCCGGTCTTGCGGCCCGGCGCATCGCTCGGCCTGGCGTAGGTGTTCCTCGAACGTCAGCAGATCGCACTGCTCTGGATCCAGCCTCAACCGGAACAACTGGCCACTGCGTTCGATCACCACACCGCCGGGTCGCGAGCCGAGATGTCGCCGCAACCCCGAGATCGCATCCTGCACCTGCCTGACAGCAGTGGCGGGCCCATCCCCGTCCCACATAGCTGACACCAAGCGGCTGACCGAAACGAACGCGTTCGCCTCCAACAGCAACGCCGCCAGCACCTTCGCCTGCCGCGGCCCATCGAGCCGGATCTCCGACCCATCGCCACCACGGACGGCCACGGGACCGAGGACACCGAACCACACTGCGTCCACTCCCCGACCTCCTCCGCGCCTGGCTAACCGCACGCTACCTCGCAACCACCCGCAATGCGTCATTGCCCGCCGTGCCCTCCGCGTTCGCCGAGCTCGTCAACGCCACTCGGATCAGTTGCGCTCTCGACCTGACGCCGAGCTTGGTGAACACCGCACGCAGGTGGGTGGAGACGGTGTTGACCGACAAGTGGAGGTCGGCAGCCACGGCCTTGTTGCTGAGTCCGTCGGCAACCCGCTGCGCGACCCGCTGCTCAGCCTCAGTCAACGCCGCCCAGCCGTGCTCAGGCCGGGTCGGGGCGGCGGCCCAGCGGCGACGCACACCGGCAGTGCGCAACCGACTCTGCGCCCGCTGGAGCCCGCCGGCCGCTCCCGTTGTGCGGAACAGCGCACCGGCTTCATCGAGCATGGTGACGCCCCTGCTTCGAGCCCCCGCGTCGAGCAGCGCGGCGCCGCAATCGGCCAGCGCCTGTGCCAGCATGACCCTGCGCGGGCCCCGACGCAGCACTTCGACCGCCTCGGACAGAACAGCGGTGTCCGCAGCGATCATGCCGCGGATCAGCAGGGAGGCACCCTGCACGCTCGGAACACCCGGATTGCGGGCTGCGGTCTCATCGGCCATGGAGCTGATCCGCGCCGCCAGCGGGAGATCTCCCCCATGCACGGCCAACCGCGCGGCCTCAGCCGTCCAGTCGGCCGACCATCGCAGCCGCGTTCCGACCGCCCCGGCGACGGCCTTCCGGATCAGGGTCGCGGCCTCGACGGCCGCACCCTCCTCGCCCTCGATCCGGCCCTCGAACAACGCAAGCCGTACCGCCCACGAACCGTCGTCACCGACCGGTGGCATGGCGATATCTTGAGCCTCCCGAAGTGCCACTCGTGCCGTCGCCGGATCACCGCACAGCAGCGCCAGTTCGATCCGGACGAGCCGCGCCTCTGCCACATACCAAGCGTTCACAGGCCCATCGGAATCCACGCCGAAGACCGCGAGTGCGGCCGAGTGCGCTGCGTCGAAGTCACCGCTGGCGAAGCTGTGCCGCATCCGCGCCCAGGCGACCACCGGCCGCAAGCCCCACTCGGGCCGTGTGCCGGCCGCCGCCTCGACACGCTCGATCAGTGCAGCCGCATCGGCGAACCGGTCAAGCTCGAACAGGGTACTGATTTCATCGACGGCACCACGCAGGCCGACGCTGCGCCGACGGGCGCTGAACCGGGCCAGGGCTGCGGCGTGGCAGCCGGCCGCACGGTCAAGCTCACCGAGCGCTAGAAGCGCGAGCGGCCTGGCTGGAGGCATGTCCTGGTACGGGGCGCTGAGCAGCGCAGCCGCCGCTGCGGCACGCCCGACGGCCTGGGTGGGCGCGTGGATGGTGCCAAGGGCGAGCTGGGCGAGCATCAGCGGACGGACGGCCTGGGGAAGGGTGGGGTCAACGAGTCGGCGCTCCGCTCTGATCCGCAGTTCATCGAGCCGACCGAGTTGCCAGAGAGGTTCGATGAGGTCGGCCTCGAGGCGCAGCGCGGCCGCGCTGTTACAGGCACCGACGCCGCTCTCCGATTCCTCGAGGGCGGGCCCGTGATCGAGCGGCGAGGCACCTTGGGCAGCCGATACCTTCTCAGCGAGCGCGACCGCTTCGGCGGCCTGCCCGGCGCGCGCCAACATCCGCACCGCGCACCCGCCAACCGCCGTCCGCTGCGCCGGATCGGCAGTGCCCAGCAGGCGGAACGCGGCGACTGCGAACTGCGCGGCCCTGGCCGGATGCGAATCCGCCGTGGCTGCGGCCGCGCGCTGGAGGAGCTCGACAGCATACGCGTCGCCCGGATCAGCGCCGACGATCAGGTGCCCGGCGGCCTCGGCCAGGCCGTCGGCAGTGGCGGAAGGGTGCCGCGCGGCAGCGCGATGCATGGCCCGACGCACCGTCGGTGGCACGTCCGCGTAGACAGCGCGCCTCACCAACTCGTGCCGAAAGGTCAGGCTGTTGCCATCATCTGTCAGCAGTCCCTCACGAACCAATGATTCGACAACGGGCAGCACGGCCGCCTCAACCGTCTGGCCGAGCAGGCAGGCCGCTCCCTTCGCCGTGAAGGATGAGCCGAGCACTGCTCCGGCACGCAACAAGCTCAGCGTCGCGGGAGGCAGCGGCGCCAGCATCGCGCGTACGTCTACGACGAGACGTTCGGGCAGCGCCCGTTCACGGTCGTGATCGGTTCCCACCGAGGTGCAGGCTTCTCCGAGGCCGAATGGGTCTTCCGGCTCGGCGATCAGGGCCACGGCCAAGCGTGGGTTGCCCTGCGCGCTACGGAGCGCGGTCCGCAGCCGCTCTCCGGGGGCGTGCTTCAGCCGGTCGGCCGCCAACTGCTCGATTGCTTGGCCGCCCAACGGTTCGAGCTCGATGTGCAGGCCCGCACCACCAGAATCGGCCGACCCCAGCTCCCCTATGCCCGACGGCAGGCTACGCCCGGCCAGCAGCCACACCACCGGCATCTCCACAAGTCGGCCGGGTAACTGACGCAGCGCCAGCCGGCTCAGCTTGTCTGCCCGATCCACGTTGTCGAGGGCCAGCAGCACGGGCCCTTCAGCGGCCCGTTCAGCGAGTGCTTCGGCTAACGCGTCCAACAGCCAAAGTCCGGAGTCATCCTTCCGCGCCAGCCCTCGCATAGTCTCCGTGGAGAGCAGGGGCACGGTCCCCGACCGCATGGCGGCGAACAGCAAAGCCAGTGGGTAGTCGGCATCGGCCGGATCGGCTAGGCCACAGCCCACTGCGAAGCCCAACTGCGCGGCACGCTGAGATGCGGCACTGATCAAGGCGCTCTTGCCGAGGCCTGCCGAGCCCGTCACGACGGCCACTGCGCCGCGATTGCCGCGCAGCGTGTACCGCATCGTCTCGAGCAGTCGACCCATCTCATGGGACCGACCGCGCAGGATCTGTTGGTTCACGACGCCTCTCACTGTTGAAGCCATTGCAGATACGCCTTGCCGCGTCCGGCGATGCGGTGGCGAAACGCTAACGGCGACGTGCGTCGATGTGTCCTAGATTTCTCCTTGCCCCAGCTCAGGAGCCACGGCGCAGTGGATGCCGCCGGACCCCGCCTTTCACGACCAGATCACGTAAACAGGTGAAGGCGCAGGCAGGTCGGCGTTGCTAGCGTGGCAGCACACGCAAAAGGGCCTGATCAGGCGGCATACGACGCCGCTCTCGACCACGGAGATCGGAACAGCGATGGATCAAAGTCACTACCTGCAGGCCAAGACTCGGATCGCCGAGGGCACGAACGGAGTCAGATACGCCTATCGCCGGGTCGGACCCCAAGGCGGCCGCCCTCTGGTTCTGCTGCAGCACTTCCGAGGAAACCTGGAGAACTGGGATCCAGACCTGATCAACGCACTATCAGCATCACGCGATGTGATCGTATTCGACAATTTTGGCGTTGGCGCCACGACGGGAACGACTCCCACGACAATCGCCCAGATGGCAGACGATGCGATCGCCTTCATCGAGGCGCTTGGCCTCAGCAGCGTCGATTTGCTCGGATTCTCCATCGGCAGTTTCGTCGCGCAGGAGATCGCACTCACGAGGCCGTCGCTGGTAGTGAAACTGGTCCTGGCGTCGACCGCGCCACAAGGCGCGCCAGGCATGCATGGCTGGGCCCCCGACATCATCGAAGCGATCGGGGAACCGACAACCGATGCCGAAGGATTTCTCCACGGCTTCTTCACCGACTCCGCCGCGAGCAGAGCATCCGGCACGCGGTTCCTGGGAAGGATCTTCAGCCGAACCGAGGATCGCGACGAACCGACGACCTGGCAGACCCGAAACGCCCAGTACGACGCGGTCCTGAAGTGGGGAACACCGAACCTCGCGCTGCTCCAGCGGCTCAGCGCAATCAAGCAGCCGACCTTCATCGCAAACGGCGACAACGACCGGATGATCCCTCCCTGGTACTCGCACCTCACGGCGAGCCTGATACCCGACGCCCTCGTGAAGCTGTACCCGGACGCCGCCCACGGCTTCCTCTTCCAACACGCGCAGGCCTTCGCGAGTGATGTCGGCGACTTCCTGGACCCCTAATCATCACAGCGGATTTTCACGTATTTATGTGATGGCGACAGCAGGTTATGCGGCTGTTGACTGAACCCACTCAACGCGGCCCTCGTCGCCGCTTCTCGCCACTCAGCCCGGAGCTCGAAATGAAATACAGACTTGCGTCTTTCAGGACCAAGATCCGCCTGCCCTACGCGGCCGCCGCAGCGATCGGAATCGCAGCAGTGGTCGGAGCCGCCATCGCTATCCCGGCGAACTCGGCCCAGGCCACTCCGGCACCGACGGCGGCTGCTGCTCCGTCAGGTTGCAGCCTCAACCCGTCGCCGCCGGCCGGATTCACCGAGAGCAAGGTCTCGATCAACGGGATCGGGATCAACTACGTGCGCGGCGGACACGGACCGACGCTGCTGCTGATCCACGGCTACCCGGAGTCGTGGTACGAGTGGGAGCCCATGCTGTCCGCGCTCGCCCAGCACTACACCGTCATCGCGCCGGACCTGCCCGGCGCCGGCAACAGCGACGCTCCGGACGTCGAGGCCGACTACACCAAACAGGCCATGGCCGCAGACCTCTACGGCCTGTTGACCAAGCTCGGCCTGGACCAGAACATCAACGTCGTCGGCCACGACATCGGCACCATGGTGGCGTACTCAATCGCCGCAGCGCACCCCAGCAGTGTCAGCAAGCTCGTGCTCAGCGAGGCGCCCATCCCCGACCAGAGCATCTACACCATGCCCGCCCTCACCGAGAAGGGCCCGGGGCTGTGGTGGTTCGGCCTATTCAACGACCCCAACAACCTGGCCTACCAGATGTTCTCGGGCAAGGAGAAGCAGTGGGTATACGGCTCCATTCCGGTCCTCGAGACGGTGAAGAACTCCATCACCCAGTGTGACCTGGCACTGTTCACGCACGACCTCGAGAAGCCCGGACACCTACAGGCAACCATCGACTGGTTCTCCACGTTCGGCCAGGACATCGCCAACGACGCGGTCTACCAGCAGACCAAGCTCACCATGCCGGTCATGGCCATCGGCGGCGCGAACGGCCTCAACACCCTCCTACCGGATCAGGTCCCCGCGTACGCCACCAACGTGACCCCCGAAATCATCAAGGACACCGGCCACTGGCTCTACGAAGAGCGCCCGGCCGAAATGACCAGCCTGCTCCTGACGTTCCTGGGCTGAGCCCGGTTGCGGCGAAGCGGCCCTGCCTCCGCCTGCCGTAACCGTCCAGGCCCAAGCTGACCGCCGCCCGGCGTGCCACGCGGATCTCCGTGCGGCACGCCGGGTTCAATGTATGCGAGCGCTGATCCGCCAAAGCCGACCGAGCGGTGTCAGGATGGGGTTCGCCCGTTCAGCTTGTTCGTGAGCTGAACGCGAGAACGCACCCCGAGCTTCGCGAACACCGATCGCAGCTGGGTGCCGACGGTGTTGACCGAAATACCGAGCTCGGCGGCGGCCGACTTGTTGGTGTGGCCCTCGCCAATCAGTCTGGCTACGCGCAGCTCCGCTTCGGTCAGCGCGGCCCACCCTTCGGACGGCCGTGTTTGAGCGGTCCGCCACCCGGCACGCTTCAACCCGGCCGCCCGCATGACACGCTGCACCTCGGCACGAGCCGAGTCGGCACCCACCTCGTCATACACGGCCCATGCCTGGTCAAGGCGCTCCCCGCCCGCCTTCACGTCACCGTCAAGCACCAGGGCCCGTCCGTAATCCTCATACACCCCCGCCCTCACCAGCGGCCGCGGACTGCCTTCGGCGAGTCGAGCCGCACGGGCAAGCTGATCGAGGTCGCCGTCAACCGCTCCCCTCAGACCCAGTCCGATCGCCTCGAACGTGGCGACGTCAGGATTGCGACGTGCGCCCTGCTCGGCCAGATCGACGGCGCGGGCAGTGAAGTCCGCGTTCTCCGCAGCGATCCCGATACGCGTGAGCATGCGCATCCACCCGGGCTTCCAAGGCCACGGGTCACGCTCGTCCAACGCGGCCGTCAGCAGCGGCGTGAGCAGCTCGACAGCGGATGCGGCATCGCCCTCCTCCGCTGTCAGCCATCCTCGGACCAACGTGAGAACCGGGATGTGCGCCAGCTCCTCCGGCTCAGGCGAGCCACCGAGGGCGAGCCTACGGCGCGCGTCGTCGACGTCGCCGCGAAGCAGCGCGAGCGCCGCGATGATCGCGGCGGTATCCAACTGGTAGACACGGCTCCCCAGCTCCTGCCCAAGAGTAAGCAGCGTACGGGCCGTGGTCTCGGCGTCGTCGAGCCGAGCCAAGTTATAGTCCTGCCAGATCTGCGCGTACAGCAGGGAAGGCAGTACAGCCGCGCTGTCGTTACCGGCCTGCTGCCACGCCTGACCCAGCATCGTCTCTGCGTGCTGGTACCGATCGAGGTGCTGCAACGCCGCGATCTCCTGCGCGGCGTAAGCCGGCCCGAACTCAGCGCGCAACCGCCTGAAATACGACAGCGCAGTCCGATGATCGCCGCAGTAGCGGGCAGCCTCCGCCAAAGCGTGCAGCGCGAACTCGCGAGCCACCGCGTCCCCGGCTGCCTCGGCCGCTGCCAGCGCGTGCTCCGCAGCAGACCGCGCAATCGACGGCGAACTCACTCTCGACAGCGTGAGAGCATGTAGGGCCTCAAGGCGCGATTGGATCGCGGGCGAAAGACCTCGCAGCTTCAACGCGTCGCGGCAGCGGCGTTCCGCCTCCGCCCACTTGCCGGCCGACCAGAGCGCGCGCGAGACCGCGATCTCGATTCGACCGGCCGCCTCACCGTCGTCGACATACGCGAGCAGTTGGTCGGCCACGTTCAAAGCGTCCGTGGAGCGCTGCGCCAGGCTCAGCAGTTCGACGCAGCGCTCGCCGACGGTCAGCCAGTTCCGCTGCCCCGGGCGCAAGGCGGTGAAGGCGGTCATCATCAGTTCGACCGCGGTCTGCGGCATCGCCGCGATGGCGTCCCCCACAGCCTCGGCCAGCAGCAGGGCGACCGCCTCGTTCCCGGGCGTGATGGCCTCGCGGGCGTGAGTGGCGACAGTCAGCGCGTCGCACCCGGATTCACGAAGATGCCGCGCGCAGGCCAAGTGCGTGGACTGACGCGTTCGCTCGGGAAGGTCCGCGTACACCGCTTCGCGAATGAGGCTGTGCCGGAAGCTGACCGTGCCGCGCTCGCTGCGCAGGATCCCGGTCGTCTCCGCCTCCTCGGCCGACCTGGCGACCACGGTTGTGGAGACCCCGCCGAGCAGAACCGCCGCGTCGTCGAACGGGAGCGGCTCGCCGTAGACCGCTGCCAGTTGAACCAACTCGACGGCCTGGTCCGGAATGGTCTGAAGCCGACGGCGTGCGGCACGGATCAGCACTCCGGGCAGGTCGCGCGGATCGTCCCGCTTCCGCGAATCCAGCATGCCCGCGACCACCATCACCGCGAGGAACGGACTGCCCTGGACCCGCTCCAGCATCCCCCGGGTGAGCGGCCCCGGCGCTTGTCCGAGGAGATCGTGCGCCATCGCGGTGATGTCATCATCGGACAGGGGTCCGAGCTCGATGCGCGCGAAAGCCCCGTCCTTGGGCTCGCCGGTGCACAACGCCTCGAGCAACGGGAGGTCCCGGATCCGCGTGGCGAGCACCCACGCCACCGAGGATCCTGCCAAGCGCCGCGGAAGCGAGCGCAACACAAAAGCACTGAGATCGTCCAGCCACTGCGCATCGTCCACCGCGATCACGATCGGCTGCTGCGCCGCGCGCTTCTCGAGCGCCGCGGCCATCGCGTCGAGCAGCAGAAGCGGCTGGCCCGCCGCGGCCTGCACCGGGGCGAACGCATCCGCGGACAGCACCGGGTCCTGACCGTCACGCAGCGCGGTCAGCAGCGGCCCGCCGGGGACGATCCGGCCGACACGGTCGGTCTGCACCTGGGCGCAGACCGCGCCGAGGCGGGAGGCCTCCTTCAGCACGGCCGAGACGAACGCGGACTTGCCGATCCCGGCCTCGCCCGTGACAGCGAGTCCTCCGCTCTGGCCGGTGCGCACGACCGTCCGGATCATCCCCAAGGCGGACGCCATCGGTTCGGAGCGCCCTCGAAGCACAACGGGGACCGCCGGCCGCTGCCACACCGCGCCCGATGGTCGCGCTCCCGACTGGCCTTCCACCAGCCATTCTTACCACGCGCCCGATGCCCGAACAATCTTGCGGCGCAGGCGCCACGCGGCCGCGACCGCTGCCCCGGGATCCACGGGACCGACTCCAGTGCGCCATCGCCTCAGGCCACGGACGCACCGACTTCCCTGAGGTACTCGTGGACGAGCCGGACGGACATCGCCCCTTCTCCCGCCGCGGAGGCTACCCGTTTGATCGAGCCGCTGCGCGCGTCCCCGACGGCGAACACACCGGGACGGCTCGTCTCGAGAACGAAAGGGTCGCGGTCCAGATGTCGCCAGTCGCCGGGCTCCAGGACGGATCCAACATCGCGGCCAGTGAGCACGGCGCCGTCCTCGTCGAGTGCGAGCCTTCCGGCCAGCCAATCGGTGCCGGGCTGCGCACCGATGAACGAGAACATCGCGGCGATCGGCACCGTGCCGCACTCCCCGGTTCGTCGATCCTCGATGACCGCGGCCTCGAGCTCGTCGCGCCCCTCGACCGCCCGCACCACGCTGTGTAGCAGCACGGTAATTCGCGGATCGGCCTCCACACGGTCCACGAGGTACCGGGACATGCCGGCGCCGAGCTCGTGCGCGCGCACGACCAGGTAGACACGGCTGGCCGTGCCGGCGAGGAAGACCGCTGCCTGGCCCGCGGAGTTGCCGCCGCCGACCACCGCGATCGGCCGCGCCTCGCATTGCCGGGCCTCCCACGCGGTGGCCGCGTAGTGAATGCCGAGTCCTTCAAGCTCCCGAACGCCGGGCACGTCGAGTCGGCGGTAGCGCGCACCGGTCGCCACCACAACCGCGTGCGCGACGACCTCCCCGCCATCCTCGAGTCGGACGACGTAGTAACCGTCCTCGCGCTGCTCGAGGTCCGTCGCGGTCGCCGGGACGCTGATGCGGGCGCCGAAGCGCCGAGCCTGGATGATCGCGCGTTCGGCGAGCCGGCCACCGGAGATCCCGGCCGGGAAGCCCAGATAGTTCTCGATCCGCGAGGACGTGCTCGCTTGTCCTCCGGCGGCCGTCCGGTCGAGTACCGCGGTGGACAGCCCCTCCGAGGCTCCGTACACGGCGGCGGCGAGTCCAGCCGGACCGGCGCCGACGACGAGCAAGTCGCACCCGCCGTCGCGGGTCGCACTGTGCAGGCCCACCGCCTTCGCCAACCGGGCGTTGCTCGGATTGCGCAGCACCGTGTCCCGGCCCCAGACAACGACCGGAGTCTGCCCGGCGGCCACCGCGGTCCGCCGCAGCAGCGCCTCCGCTCCTGGATCGCGGTCCGGGTCGATCAGCCGGTGCGGCAGGCGGTTGCGGGCGGCGAACGCCAGTAGCCTGCGAGTATCGGGCAGATGCTCCGAACCGATGATGCGAAATCCCGCACCGTGGTCGATCAGCACGTCGCGCCGATTGAGGTACGTGCGCAGGATCAGGTCGCCGAGATCGGGATCGCCGGTGAGGATAGCGGCCAACTCGGCGCGCGGGACCTCGAGTACCTCTGTGGGTTCGAGCGCGACGGCGGTCAACACCGGGACCTGGCCTTCGAGCACGCCGAGCTCGCCGAGGAACTCCCCCGGACCGAACACGCCCACCGCGTGCCCGGCGTCCGATCCGTATCCGTTGACCGCTTCCATGCTGCCGTGGAGCACGATGAAGAATCCGTCGGTGGATTCGCCCTCGCGGAACAGCAGGCTCGCGGCCGCCAACGTCCGTCGCGCGCCGTGCTCTTCGAACGTGGCGATCTGTGCGTCGGTCAGCCGTGGAAACGAGCGTTCACGGTCCGGTATCGCGGCTGGGGTATTCACGCGTAGGCCTCGTGCACGTAGCACCATCGCCAGTCCTCGCCCAGCTCGAACGAGGCAACAACCGCGTGTCCTGTCTCAGCCGCGTGCTGCCGTGCGTGTCTCATCGGCGATGAGTCGCAGCACCCGACGTGGCCGCAGGTCAGGCACAATCTCAGGTGCACCCACTGCGAACCGATCAGCAGGCAGTCCTCGCAACCTTCCGGAGTGCGGGGCTGGACTCCCTCCTGCACGAGCGCGAGATGCGCGTCGTTCGTCACTGCGCCCACCGCCCCTCCTTGAAGCGTGCACGGTTCACGCGGTCATCAGCCTTTGATGAAGTCGAGCAGATCCTGGTTGAACTGCTCCTTGACCCCTGGGATGAGCGCCAGACCGTGCGCCGCTCCCGGGTAGATCTTCAACGTGGCGTTGGGGATGAGATCGACCGACTTTTTCGCCGAGTCGTCGATCGGCACGATCTGGTCGTCGTCACCGTGCAGGATGAGAGTGGGCACGTCGCCGAACTTCTTGAGGTCCTCGGTAAGGTCCGTCTCCGAGAACGCCTTGATGCAGTCCAGGGCTCCCTTGATGCCCATCTGCATGCCCTGCGACCAGAACGCGTCCTTATTACCTTGGGTGACCCGGTTGTTCGGCCGGTTCGCGCCGAAAAACGTCTCGGCGAGGTCTTTCCAGAACTGGGAACGCTCGTTGCGCACGCCAGCACGGAGTTCATCGAACACCTGCATCGGCAGGCCTTCGGGGTTGGCCGCGGTCTTGAGCATCAGCGGGGGAACCGCGCCAAGGAGGACCACCTTGGAAACGCGCGAGGTGCCATGGCGGCCGATGTAGCGCGCGACCTCGCCTCCGCCGGTGGAGTGACCGACGAGGACGGCGTCGCGCAGGTCCAGCGCCTCCATGACCTGGGCGAGGTCGTCGGCGTAGGTGTCCATGTCGTTGCCGTCCCAGGTCTGGGAGGAACGGCCGTGGCTCCTGCGGTCGTGCGCGATGGCGCGGTAGCCGTTCTCGGCGACGAAGTTAAGCTGGTCATCCCATGCGTCGGCATTCAGCGGCCAGCCGTGGCTGAACACGACGGGCTGGCCGTTGCCCCAATCCTTGTAGAAGATCTGCGCATCGTCGCACGTGGTCACGAATCCCATGATTGTCTCCTTAGACATCGGCCGACCCGGAAGGGCCTGGAGTGATCGCGGCCACGAGCGAAGTCGCCTGCGCCGCGATTGGGCCGGCGCGTCGGCGCATGCGGCTAACTCCGTCCAAGCCTTGGCACCGATGAAGTCGATCTGGCCCATCGCCGTTCCAATCCGCCTGGTCGGGAGCGGCGCTACAGGCTGCCTGACAAGGCCTTGCTGCGCCTTCATCGAAGCTAGCAATGATCGGCTCGCCGGGATCTCACCTATTCGCGTGAACCGTCGACGCAAGCCGTCGAGAGTACGGCAGTGCCCAGCGCATTTGCCGACCCTGGCCCGCAGCTAACGCGAGCGCTTCTGCAGTCTGGTCGGCCTCGTCCGCATCAGGACCCGATCCCTGAACGGCGATCTTGGCCAAGAACGGCACAGCAGCCACCCCTATCGATCTGGCGCCAGGCGCCCCGGCATCCGCGTGTCCCGGTGCTGTAGGCCGCCAGCGCTCTCCGGGCGGGCAGAAGCCGCATGATTCGCTCAGGGCGAACACAAGGGCAAGCGCCGGTGCCGGGCATTCGCTGCAAGATCACCAACATGTGTGCCAACATCTTGACCTTGCCTATTTTCCGGACTCCGGTTCGACCGAGCATCCCTCTGGAAGGCAATCTCCGTACGCTCTGAGTACGCCTTGGCGCGCGCCGCTCGCGCTCGCCGATCCGTGCGATTTCGGACATGCAGGCTAGCTCTCTGCGTTTGCTAGGCGGACGCTGAGCGCACGGAGCTCGGTTCTATGGACGAGCCGAGCTCGGATGACTCGGTGAGGCGCACCATGACGCAGACCACGACGAGAACAAGAACCGTACCGCCCACCTCAGCCGGCGTCGGCGCGCCGCGTGCGTGGGCGTCGTCCGCGGCGGCGCGCACGGTCGAGGTCGGGCGCAGGCTGCTGAGGTTCGCATTCTACGGCCGGTATTCCACCGAGGACCGGCAGAACCCGGCCACCTCCTACGCGTGGCAACACGATCAGGCGGACGCGACTGTGACCGGGGAAGGCAGGATCACCGAGGAGTACTTCGACCGCGGCCAGTCCCGGACGCGGGCCTGGCACCTACGACCTGAGGCGGCGCGGCTGATCGAGGCGATCAAGGACCCGAACCGCAACTTCGACGCCATCGTGATCGGCTCCTACGAACACGCCTTCTACGGGAATCAGGCGTCGTTGATCCTGCCGCTGCTCGAGAAACACGGTGTCCAACTGTGGATACCGGAGGTCGGCGGGCCGGTCACCTCTGGACACGACGAGCTCGTGACGCTGCTCGGGATACTGGCCAAGCGCGAGGTTATACGCGCTCGGGCGCGCACCATGGGGGCGATGACCGCGCTAGTGCGCGACTACGGCCGGTCCCTCGGGGGCCGGCCCGCCTACGGCTATCGCCTGATCGCCGCCGGGCCGCATCCGAAACGGCAGCACGCCCAGTGGGGCCGGAAGCTGCTGTGCCTCGAGCCCAACCCCGACACCGCACCAGTGGTCGTGTGGATCTTCCAGATGCGCCTGGGCGGCTACACCCTCGCGCGCATTACCCGCGCTCTGAACGACGCCGCGATCCCGTGCCCGTCGGCCGCCGGCCCGGCCCGCAACCGGCACCGGCCTGGAACCGCCTGGCAGATCCCGACCGTGCAGGCGATCCTCGGCAACCCCGTCTACACCGGCCACGCAGTATGGAAGCGGACCTACGCCGAGCACGAACTCGTCGACGAGGACAACCTCGCCCTCGGCTTCGCCCAGCACGTCCACCGCGCAGCGCCCGACCAGTGGGTCATCTCCATCCCCATCGCCCACGAGGCCCTCGTAAGCGAGGAGCAGTTCATCGCCGTTCAGGCCGTACGCAGCCCGCGTGCTGACCAGGTCCACTCGTATTAGTACACCGGGCTGCTGGTGTTCGGCGAGTGCACGCGGCGGATGGAAGGAACCTGGAACAACGGGGCCGCCGCGTACCGCTGCCGCCACGGGCACTCTAGCGCGAACACCCCCTCCGGACGGACCCCGAACGCCTACATCCGCGAATCCCACCTGCTCGCCCGTATGCCGCTGCTCCACATCCGGCTCACCGATAACTCGGCACTTCCGGCCGCGGCGAAGGGGCAAGCAAGCGCCCTGGCTCCGCCGAAACGCGTGACTGTGATCCCCAGAATCACGACGCCCACGCCCGAGGAGGTGATCGCCCAGCTGCGCCGCACCGCTCAGACCCTGACCTACCACCACCCCACCAAGACCCTTGAGGTCAGTGGGAAGCTGCCGATCCGCATCACCGTCTGACCGCGTCCCGGACACACGCGTCAGGCACCGCACGAGAACAGATATCCCCTACAAGGCGCGAGCTTTGAGAGGAGAGCCCCGGATTAGCGGCACGACGCCGCGCGACAAGGATACGTAAGGAGGCGAACCCCTGATCGAACTGACCCAGCGCCTGAGACGGGAGAATCCCGACCTCAGACGCCAAAAAGAGCTGCCCACAAGCAGCTCTCCGTGGGGAAATTATGTGTCCGAGGGGGGACTTGAACCCCCACGCCCTTAACGGGCACTAGCACCTCAAGCTAGCGCGTCTGCCATTCCGCCACCCGGACTTGGGTCGTCGGCCTCGGGACTCGCCGACTTCTCGGCCCGCCCCTCGGCGACGTGAGAACAATACCAAAGATCAGGCTGGCTCCGCACCACGCTTTGGGTTCGTGTTGAGGGCCGGGTTTAGGCGCTGGTCACCGGCAGGCGGGGAAAAGGCGGAACCTCGGGGCGGCGGGGGCCGTCGAAGTTGCATGACGAGGCTATTCAGGCGGGCTCGAGTGCGCACGGTTGGACTGGCGGTT
>Ga0185299_10005390_pt1 | contig 14472 bp, 6 predicted proteins | sample PaiPotPPA55metaG_FD_128002 | JGI IMG/M metagenome (GOLD analysis project Ga0185299, IMG submission 128002) | Iron sulfur acid spring bacterial and archeal communities from Banff, Canada, to study Microbial Dark Matter (Phase II) - Paint Pots PPA... ...
TGAATTTCACCGCAAGCGCGATCACCTGGAGCATCTCGGGTACGATCACGGGTGGAAGCGGGGCCACGGTGGCGTTGAGCGGGACCGCGAGTGCCACGGTCACGGCTGACAGTTCTGGCAACTACAGCTTCACCGGGTTGGCCAACGGTGCTTACACGGTTACGCCGAGCAAAAGCGGCTTTACTCTCAGTCCGACGAGCCAGGCGGTGACGATCAGCAGCGCCAATGTTACGGCCGTCAACTTCACCGCGACGGCGATCACCTGGAGCATCTCGGGGACAATCACGGGTGGAAGTGGGGCCTCGGTGACGTTGAGCGGAGCAGCGACTGCCACGGTCACAGCCGACAGTTCTGGCAACTATACGTTCAACGGACTGGCTAATGGTGCTTACACGGTAACGCCTAGCAAGAGTGGTTTCACCATGAGTCCGGTTAACCGGGCGGTGACCATCAGCGGTGCTAGTGCAACTGCAGTGAATTTCACCGCAAGCGCGATCACCTGGAGCATCTCGGGTACGATCACGGGTGGAAGCGGGGCCACGGTGGCGTTGAGCGGGACCGCGAGTGCCACGGTCACGGCTGACAGTTCTGGCAACTACAGTTTCACCAGCTTGGCCAACGGCGCCTACACGGTCACACCCAGCAAGAGCGGCTTCACCCTCAGCCCGGTCAGTCTGCCGGTGACAATCAGTAGCGCGAACGTCACCGCCGTAAACTTCACCGCGACCGCGATCACCTGGAGCATCTCGGGCACCATCACTGGCGGAAGCGGGGCCACTGTAACATTGACCGGGGCCGCGAGTGCCACGGTCACGGCCGATGCCTCCGGCAACTACAGTTTCACAGGCTTGGCGAACGGTGCTTACACGGTCACGCCCAGTAAGAGCGGCTTCACCCTCAACCCCGTCAACCGTGCGGTGACCATTAGTGGGGCCAGTGCAACCGCAGTGAACTTCACCGCTACCGCGACTACCTGGAGCATCTCGGGCACGATTACCGGTGGAAGCGGGGCCACGGTAACATTGAGCGGGGCCGCGAGTGCCACGGTCACGGCCGATGCCTCCGGCAACTATAGCTTCACCGGGTTAGCGAACGGTGCTTACACGGTCACGCCCAGTAAGAGCGGCTTCACTCTCAACCCGGTCAGCCGTGCGGTGACCATCAGCGGGGCCGGTGCAACCGCAGTGAACTTCACCGCTACCGCGACTACCTGGAGCATCTCGGGGACGATCACTGGTGGAAGTGGAGCCACCGTGACATTGAGCGGAGCAGCGAGTGCCACGGTCACGGCCGATGCCTCCGGCAACTATAGCTTCACCGGGTTAGCGAATGGTGCTTACACGGTGACGCTCAGCAAGACCGGCTTCGCCTTCAGCCCGACGAGTCAGCCAGTGACGATCAGTAGCGCCAACGTTACTGCCGTAAACTTCACCGCGACCGCGATCACCTGGAGCATCTCGGGCACGATTACCGGTGGAAGCGGAGCCGGGGTAACATTGAGCGGGGCCGCGAGTGCCTCGGTCACGGCTGACAGTTCTGGCAACTATACGTTCAACGGACTGGCGAACGGCGCCTACACGGTCACGCCCAGCAAGACCGGCTTCACCTTGAGCCCGGTCAGTCAGCCGGTGACGATCAGTAGCGCCAACGTCACTGCCGTGAACTTCACCGCGACCGCGATCACTTGGAGCATCTCGGGTACGCTCACGGGAGGAAGCGGAGCCACCGTGACATTGAGCGGGACTACGGTTTCCACGGCGACAGCCGATGCTTCCGGCAACTACAGCTTCACTGGACTAACTAACGGCGCCTACACGGTCATACCCAGCAAGAGCGGCTTCACCTTCAGCCCCGTCAATCGGGCGGTAACCATCAGCGGCGCTAATGTCACGGCAGTCAACTTCACCGCGACCGCGATCACCTGGAGCATTTCGGGCACAATCACTGGCGGAAGCGGGGCCACGGTGACGCTGAGTGGGGCAGCGAGTGGCACGGTCACAGCGGATGCCTCCGGCAATTACACCTTGACCGGGTTGGCGAATGGTGATTACACAATCACTCCCAGCAAGAGCGGCTTCACCCTTAGCCCAGCCAGTCAGCCAGTGACGATCAGTAGCGCAAACGTCACGGGCATCAACTTCACTGCGACGGCGATCGCCTGGACCATCTCTGGGACGATCACGGGTGGAAGCGGGGCGACGGTGACGCTGAGTGGCGCAACGAGTGCCACGGTCACGGCCGATGCTTCCGGGAATTACACGCTCGCTGCATTGGCGAATGGCGCTTATACCGTCACGCCCAGCAAGACCGGCTTCACCTTCACCCCGGCCAGTCAGCCAGTGACGGTCAGTAGCGCCAACGTCACGGGCATCAACTTCACCGCGACCGCGATCACCTGGAGCATCGCGGGGACGATTACGGGTGGAAACGGAAGCACGGTAACATTGAGCGGGGCCGCGAGTGCGACGGCAACAGCGGATGCCTCCGGCAATTACAGCTTCACCGGGTTGGCCAATGGTGCTTATACGGTCGCGCCCAGCAAGAGCGGCTTCACTTTCACCCCACCCAGTCAGCCGGTGAACTTGAGCGGATCAAATGTTTCTGCAATTAACTTCACGGCTAGTGCCAGCGGCTCGACGTCCACCTTGTCGGTGGATTACCCCAGCCTGCAATATGGCTGGAGCGGCACTATGATCACCAGCACGCAGACTGTCACGGTGAACATCAGCCCCGCGGCTGCGGTGGCTTGGACCGCCACCTCCAACCAATCCAATATCATCGTCAACCCGCCTTCGGGAGTTGGGAGTGGAGCGCTGCAAATCACCGTGAGTCCTGGACCGAGCGGCGTGGTGACCGTCACAGCAGCGGGCGCAACCAACTCCCCGCAACCGATTCAGGTCAATGTCGCCAATGTCACTCCTGGTTTTCCCTTTGGCAGTTTCGATACGCCGGTGAATGATACCGCCGGCATCGCCGGGGCAATTCCAGTGACCGGTTGGGCGCTCGACAATATTGAAATAACCAGCGTGGGCATCTGGCGCGAACTGGTGGGAGGCGAGTCCACCAGCCCCAACGGCCTAGTTTTGATTGGAAACGCGACCTTCGTTCCGGGTGCGCGGCCCGATGTCCAGACCACCTACCCCAACTCGCCCTGGAGTTATCGGGGTGGCTGGGGCTACATGCTGCTCACCAACTTCTTGCCTAACCCCGGTGGTCCACTTGGCAATGGCACCTACTTTCTGCACGCCATCGCGGTGAACAAGGCCGGTAATCAGCTGGATCTGGGAACGCGCATCATCACCGTGGACAACGCGCATGCCTCCGCACCATTTGGCACCATCGACACTCCCGATCAGGGCGGTACTGCATCAGGCAACGCTTTTGTGAACTTCGGTTGGGCTTTAACGCAGAACCCGTACCTGATCCCCTTGGATGGGTCCACCATCACGGTGCTGGTGGATGGAGTGACGCTCGGCCATCCGACCTACAATCAGTATCGGGCCGACATCGCCAATGACTTTCCGGGTTTGGCCAACAGCAACGGACCGGTAGGATTCTTCTACATCGACACCACCACGCTTGCCAACGGAATGCACACCATCAGCTGGATAGTATATGACAATGCGGGGCGTGGGGCCGGCATCGGCAGCCGGTATTTCAACGTGTTGAACAGCGGCGGCACAGCCGCGCCGGCAGAATCTGAGCCGGCTGTCTCCATGGAGGGAGCCAATCGGACGCCGCAAGTGAACCAGCAGCTTGCGCCCTTGGCGGTGGATAACGACGGTACTGTGTCGCTCGAGGTCGAAGAGCTCAGCCGGATCGAACTGCCTCTGGGAGCCCGATCGGGGTATCTGCTCATGGGCGGCCAACGAACCGCACTGCCGATCGGCTCCGCGCTGCAAAATGGGGTATTCTACTGGCAACTCGGACCCGGCTTCTTGGGTGACTACCCGATGGTGTTTGAGCAGTCCGACGGAAGCAAGCTGCGGGTGAGGGTGAGGGTTCGACCTAAGATTAGTACGTTCCGCCAGTCTACGCAGTGACCTGCTCCACAACGTGCTGTCATCGGCGCTCTTCGTTCGCGGTCCAGCCGGCTGGCCCTAGTTAGCCCTCAGAATGGTGGGGGAGTTGGCTCGGGATGGCTATCGGATTGACCCAGAGGCGCTCCTACGCATTGCTGCACGCTATGAGATCCGCGCGCATGTTGCCGGAGTGGTGGAAAGCGATGAGCCCCGCACTGACCCGTTCGCGGCCGCGGCCTGTCAGCGAACCATCTGGGACGGCTTACCCCGGGCGGCATAGAGCGAGAGCAAACGCTCGCGCGCCTCTTTTAACACCGGGCTCTGGGGAACGTGCAGATTAGTCAGGATCTGATAGCTCTCAAACAGGAACGGCTCCGCCTCGGCATATCGCTTCTGTGTAAACAGGCACTCACCGAGACTCCCTAATGCGATCGCAACGTAGTTACTTTGCCTTGGGGATTTCTGTTGCCGGATAGCAAGCGCCTCCCGCAGCAGCGGCTCGGCTTCGTGAGAGCGTCCGGTCTTGTTGACGATCAGGCCCAGAGCCAGACGGGCGCCCGCGTAGTAATGCCCTTTGGGAAGCTTGTCCACGATTTTTGATGCTCTTCGCGCGTCTTCCTCGGCGAGAGCGTATCTGCCCTGGTCGTAGCGCGACATGGCCAGGGTCGTCAAACCGAACGCTACATTGGGGTGATCGCCGCCTTGCGCTTGTGCGTAAAGATTTGTTCCTTCCTGGATGAGCGAATCAGCCTCGCTATAGCGCCGTTCCAGGCGGCGGATGTTGCCCAGATCGATCAGCGATTGCGCCAGAGAGAAACGGTCGCCCCCGAACTCTCGCAATTCCTGCGAGGCTTCCGACGCCAGGGCATCCGCCTTTTCGATGTCGCCTCGATCAACGTAGAGCTGCGCCAGGAACGTCTTGGGAGCCATACCCTGTGAGCGATATTTGGCGGGGAGCCGCGGAGCGTACGTCAGTACCTCGCGCCACAAGGCTTCTGCCTCATCCAGCCGTCCCAAGGCTCTCTTGACAAACGCTGCGTCACTCAGCATTGCCAGCAACATGCGGATCTCGAAATCTGCATCGTTCGCATGTCTCCTGAAAATTGGCAGCGCTTTCAGAAACCAGGAATCGGCCGCGACATAATCGCCCGCCAAATAAGAGATATCGCCGAGGGAGTGCATCACCCCCGCAGTTTGCCACGCGTCCTGTCCGTAGAGCTGAAGGTCCAAGGTGTAGGCTTCGCGCAAATAACGTCGCGCCAGGTCGTATTTTGCCTGAGTCATGTAAGTGCCGCCGATGGTACCTAACATCTCGGCTTTGACTTCCGGCTGATCGGCCAGTTCTGTTTCAACGCGCTGGGCCGCGTCATCGAGCATGTCGGCGACCGTGGCGTCGTGAGACTTTTGATTGGGAGAGCCTCCTGCCACACCGGAGTACCCCACCATTTCCTGAAGAAACGCGTTGATCCGGGCAGCCTTAGCCTGCTCCAGACGCGCGCGGTCGCGCTCGCCTCGCACTACATGAGTCTGCCACAAGGTAATGGCAATCCCGCCCGTGAGCATAAAGAAGAAAACGACCGCCGTTGCCACCCAGGCCTTATTACGCTGAATGAACTTCGCCGCTCGATATCCAGTAGTATCGGGGCGAGCGGCTACCGGCTGGCCGTCCAGGTAGCGTCGGATGTCCTCTGAGAACTGTTCAACGGACCCATACCGCCGTTGCGGTTCCTTGCGCAGCGCCATGAGCACGATGTTGTCGAGATCCCCGCGAAGGCGCCGTCCCAGAACTCGGCCCGCCGCCACGCTGGGTCTCTCCGGCGCTTGGTCGCAGATCGATCGCTCGATCTCTGCCGGAGTGTTGCCCGCCAGACGATAGGGCCTTGCTCCGGTCAGCAGTTGGTACAGCAAAACGCCCAGGGAGTAAACATCGCTGACCGTTGTGACGTTCTCACCACGTACTTGTTCTGGGCTGGCATATTCCGGCGTCATCAGACGTACGGCCGGAGCGGTCATCTCGCGAGCCACCGCTTCGGCTGGGGGGTTGAGCAGCTTGGCGATGCCGAAATCCAGTAGCTTTGGCACACCGGCCGCCGTCACCAGGACGTTCGCCGGCTTGATATCGCGGTGAATGATTAGGCTGCGGTGGGCGCACTGCACCGCGGAACAAACGGTGCGGAAGAGCCGCAGTCTTTCTTTCAGGTCCAGTCGCGTGGCCTCGCAATATTGGTCGATTGGCTGCCCCTCCACGTGCTCCATGATGAAATAAGGCAGCCCATCGTCGGTTTTGCCGCCGTCGAGAAGCCGCGTGATGTTGGGATGATCAAGACTCGCGAGCATTTGCCGTTCGCTGTAGAAACGGCGGATGATTAGACCGGTATCCGGTCCGGGCTTGACGATCTTTATGGCCACTTCCTTTTGAAACGCTTCGTCGGCGCGAACGGCCAGGTATACAGCTCCCATGCCTCCACTGCCGATCGCGCGAACGATCTGGTATGGGCCTATGTGACGACCCAGCATTGAGTCGGGGGCGAATTCGGACTCGGTCTGTTCCAGCACTCTCAAGCCGTCGTGCAGGGCGGGTGCAGCAGTGAATCTTCCGGCCTGCTCGTACGAGGCCAGCAGCGACTCCACTTCGGCGCGAAGAACAGCGTCGTCGGCGCAGGCCGCATCCAGGAACGCGCTACGTCGATCCGTTTCGCAGTCGAGTGCCGCCTGAAATAAATCGTCGACTTTGCGCCAATGCTTCGATTCCATATCAGCTTAGGCCAATTTCGCGCGCCAGCCAGGCCTTGGCCATGCGCCAATCTCGCATGATAGTGATCGGGGATACTTTCAATACTCCAGCGGCCTGTTCCATCGACATTCCGCCGAAGAAGCGCATCTCAAAAACTCGGCTCTTGCGAGGATCTAGTGTAGCCAGTCGCGTTAGCGCCTCATCCACTTCGACCAGCCCCTCCAGCCGATCATCCGCGAGTACGGCGGCTTCCTCCAAAGATACCTTCTGGGCGCCGTGTCCGCGTTTCACGCGCTGGACGCCCCGCGCATAATCTATTAGGACTCGGCGCATGACTTGTGCCGCCACTGCGAAAAAATGCGCCCGTGTGTCAATGCTTTCCGGGTCGCTATGAACTAAGCGCAAATAGGCTTCGTGCACCAGTGCCGTGGTCTGCAGAGTGTGGTCCGGCCGCTCCTTGCGCATATAATGCCGCGCCATCTTCCGCAATTCATCATAGACCAAAGGAAACAGTTGATCGAACGCAGCCTGGTCGCCCCGGCTCCAATCCTCGAGAAGATGTGTCAACTGCCCGGTCGCAGCCATGAAAGTAAATGTTAATTATCTTTATGATCGAATTCTACCGCAACCATCGCTATCTCTATTAGGAGATTAGGAGGAATCATGAAGATCAATGTCGCAATGGGCGCAGGTCTCGAATTGGTACTAATAGCTAGCGCTGCTGCCACTTCACTGACGGTTATCAATGATCGTGTGATCATCGACAATCGTCCGAGTGACGACCCATTGCTCATTGGCTTGAATTTGAACCTGAATGTCACGGTCACCGATTCGGTGGGCGGAACAGCGGCTCCGCTTCTGGGTACCGGCACCTTTGCGTCGAGTAATCCGAACTACAATCTCTCGACACATATGTCGGTCGCACCGGGCCCAGGCGGTGTATAGCGGGCTTCAACGCCTCCAGGCGTGATTGTGGCGGAGTTTCCCGATATCCAGGGGACGTTCACGTTCACCGTAACAGACGCCAATGGAACAGTGACGGACACCTGCCATTCGCTGGACTATTTAGTCGAAGGGTGTCCACAATGGGGAGCCCTTCGAGCACGGCCTGTCAATCGCTTTTGCTGATTTCCAAGATTCCCTGCAAAATATCCAGGCAGAACAAGACAGGTTTGAAACGAAACGTCGCCTGTTCTTAAGCGCGGCTTCAAATCGTTCAGCAGGTGGAAAACAAGGCAAGGTTATGTTACAAGCGCGGCTGCGAATCAACCAGTCCAGTACTGCCATTGTTGGAGAATACATTGCGTCGTTGGCGGCCCGGTCCGACCGCTTTGTTGTTGACGCCGCATCCGGATGTCGTTATTCGAGATAGACACCCAGGTGCCTTTGTCCTCTGGCCCGGCATTTTCCGCCGCAATCTCGTTATTGCATTCTGAGGAGGAAATGTGCTTCGAACAATACTATCTGACACCTTGAGTTCCGCCCCTTCTTCTACAGGAACCATGTCGAGCATCCGGCTCTCAGTCATGAAATCCAGTCTTAGGGCGGCGTTTAGCACGGCCGCTATTCTTCTGCTGCTGACAACTTCAGCGCAATCCCAAAGTCAGCCCGGCCGGATCCTGGTGGACAACACCGGCCCGTCCATCCTCGAATTCAACATCGATGGCTCCAACGGGTTCGCGATCGCGGGCAACACCGACAACAATGTGGTCTTCAGCCCGTCGGTCGCGGGCAACGGGACCATCGCATTTACAGCGAATACAGATGTCGATGGAACCTACCTGGGCCACCAGTTTATCTTTGTGATGAAGGCGGATGGAACGAGCGTGCGTAACATCACGTCCGCCCTGCCCGGTTCCTCCAGCAATTGCTGCTACAGTCTCAACCCGGCCATATCACCGGACGGAACCATGGTCGCCTTCCTCGCGACCATTAATGTCGCGCCGGACGGCAGCCACCAACAAGAGATCTATCTGGTCAATGCAGACGGCTCGAATCTGCGCCAGCTTACGCCCTTTATGGCGAACCCGAATAATAATCCGCCGATCGGCGACTACTCTCAAAGCGCGATGTATGGCTTGGCCTGGAGTCCGGACAGCACAAAGGTGGCGTTCCGGGGCAGCGTCTACACCTCCCAGTGCGGGACATACGGGGGACAGCCAATCTTCGTAAACGTCATCGGCACAATCAACGCGGATGACACCGGCATGCAGTTTCTGGCTTGCGATAACGGTGACGGGTACGTCACTTCACTTGATTGGTCGCCCGATGGAACGCTGCTCGTATGGGGCCGGAACGTAGACCATGGCGCTCAAGGTTGTAGTGGATGCGTCGGAGAGCCGGCGATTGCATTCCATGACTTTAGCGGGCAAAACCGCTACTCGGCCGGCATTACCTCTGGCGCACTCGGCACCGACTCCTGCCAAGGGGGGCCACATTGCATCCACTTTTCGCCGGACAGCAGCCGGCTTGCCTATGTGGATGCATATCCGAACAACGGGAACCCCTGCCAAAGTGCCTGCAATGTTAGTTTCATTAACCTGAATGGCTCGGGCCAGACCAGCAGCACCATTCCTACTGGGGGCCACACCGTATGGTGGGAGCCGGGAGCGGCTATCGCGGCGTCCGCCCAAATCACGCTCGCGGGACCGAATGGTCCTGCTAGCACGGTAGAGGTTTGGCCCGGATTCTCGCAACAGGTCACCCCTACGCTCAGTGACTCCAACGGCAATTTGATCCTCCACACCGCCCAGAACTACGTGACAGCCCACTATTTCTATGCCAGTAGCTGCCTCACCATCGGACCCTTCGGGCTTGCCGTGTACAACTCCGCCGCCGGCGGAAGCGGCTACGGTACGATCAGTGCGGCGAATGCGGGCTTGAACAGCAATACGGTTAATTTCAAATGTGATGCGTCGCCGCCGTGCACCTTCACCCTCGGATCTACCAGCGCGAATTTCCCTGCGAGTGGGGGGCCTAGTATGGTTGGAGTGACCACCAGCAGCAGCGGCAGTTGCCCCTGGACCGCCAGCTCCAACGCAAGCTGGATCACCATCACCTCCGGCAGCACGGGCTCAGGCAACGGAATGGTCGGATTCTCAGTGGCTGCCAATACAGCTCTCACCCAGCGAGTTGGAACGATTACCATTGCCGACAATACGTTCACGGTGACGCAGGCCGCCGCGCTGCCGACGATGTCGCTAAACCGGTCCACGTTAAATTTCGGAAACGGCGGTGGAAAGATAACCAGCCCACAGTCGGTTACAGTCACCTTCAACGCCAGCGGCGTGAGCTGGACGGTATCGTCAAGTCAAGCTAACATCACCGTGTCGCCGGCTTCCGGTACGGGTAACGGCGTATTTCAAATTAGTGCAGCCGCTGGACCGAGTGGAATGGTTACCGTTACGGCGCCGGGAACGGCCAACTCTCCCCAACAGATTCAAGTAAATGTTGTCAGCGTCACTCCGACCATGCCCTTCGGCAGTTTCGACACTCCCATCAACAACACTTCCGGGATCGCCGGTGCGGTGGGCGTGACCGGTTGGGGTTTGGACAGCATAGAAGTGACCAGCGTAGGCATCTGGCGCGAACCCGTTCCGGGCGAGGCAACCGCGCCCAACGGTTTGGTCTTCATCGGCAATGCTAACTTCGTCGCCGACGCACGGCCGGATGTCGCGGCCACTTTCCCCAGTTCGCCATATCAGTACCGCGGGGGCTGGGGATATATGCTGCTCACCAACTTTCTCCCAAACTCGACCGGCTCCGGTTCGCTCGGGAATGGAACCTACAAGCTGCACATCATCATGACCAATAAGTCCGGCACAGCGGTAGACCTGGGGACCCGCACCATCACCGTGGACAATGCCCACGCTTCCAAGCCTTTCGGCACGATCGATACGCCGGATCAGGGTGGCAGCGCAACTGGAAATGCCTTCGTGAACTTCGGCTGGGCGCTCACGCAGAATCCGTACGCTATACCGGTAGACGGCTCAACCATCACCGTGATTTTGGATGGAGTGCCGGTGGGGCACCCTACGTACAATAATTACCGCAGCGACATTGCAAACCTGTTCCCGGGCTTGGCCAATAGCAATGGCGCGGTGGGCTTCTTCGTCATTGATACCACAAGGCTGCAAAACAAAGTGCACACCATCAGTTGGAACGCGTTTGACAATGCAGGCCGCGGCGATGGGCTTGGCAGCCGCTACTTCACTGTGTTCAACGCCAATGGCGGGGGCGTTGCGGCGCCCGAGGGACTGCCTACTCGGGAATCGCCGGCTGGCCCCGTACAATTGCGCCTCGGCTATGATTTGAATGCGCCCCAAATGACGCTCACCCCGGATGCTTCGGGATCCTATTCTGTCGATATGGATCAACTCGGGCGCATCGAGCTGTCGCTGGGTGCTTCCAGTGGCTATCTGGTGGGCGCCGAAACAGAGGAGCTGCCAGTCGGCTCCAGCCTGAAAGCCGGCGTCTTCTACTGGCAAGCTCCGCTAGGCTTCCTCGGCAAATATCAACTGGTTTTTGAGCGGCCGGATGGAACTCAAATCCGGGTGCGGGTCAATATTGTTCCCAAACAGTATTCTCTGCAGTAACCGCAAATGCGCAAGGAGAAAACATGAGCACAAACACAATTGATTCGGCGAACAACAGTATGCCCGGCTGACACGCCTTCACAATCTATGTGGGAGTGCCTAGCTCCAGTAACTGCGATCTAAGCTCCGGTACTGAACCGCTTCGGCCAGGTGCTTGGCAGTGACAGATTCGGCGGAGTCTAGATCGGCGATGGTGCGGGCCACCTTCAGGATACGGTCGTGCGCGCGGGCGCTCAGGCCCATGCGGCGGACAGCCATCTCGAGCGTGCGCTCGCCGGCGTCATCCAAGGCGCAAAGCTGGCGCAGCAGCCGGGAGGGAATGCGGGCATTATAGAATCCCCGACGCTGCTGAATATAGCGGGCCTTTTGAATACTTCCGCAACCGTCGCAATCTCTATTAGGAGGAATCATGAAGATCATCGTTCTAATGGGAGCAGGTCTCGTACTGGTATGGGTGATTCGGGGAATGCGGCCATCCGTGTGGGCTATCGCATCCCTGGTACTGTTTGCGGGCCTTGCGGTGCCTGCTGCCCGCGCGAACACCATTTTCGTGCTCTCTCTCGGTCCCAACACTACCGGCTCCGACGAAATGACCATTCTTAGTTCGCCAGAACCGGCGCTGCCAATCAAGCTGTTGGCGCCTAGCGATCTCGTCGTGAAGAAAACGTGACCGCGACTTGGTGAGATATCTTTCGGAAATTGCGGGTCCGAAATACCAAAGCACTGAGTGGGAGGATTTGATTTATGTTGACGCGAGTTAGAACTGCCATTCTGCTCGTTGGGGCTTGCACGACAGCCCTCGGCGACACCCTCGTGGTGCCGAACAGTCAAGCCAACACGCCCGGCAATATGCCGATCCAGCTCGGTACTGCCGCGGTGCGCCTTCAAGAGATTGTCGGAAGCGGGCAGTTCACTGTTCCGATCATGATCACGGGCATCCGGGTCCGATCGGCTATTGGAAAAGGCCCAGTGAGTTCTAATAGCGCTTCGGTTAAAGTGACGCTTTCTACCACGCAGGCGTATCCCAACACGAACAACGGCCACGCGCTCCCTAGCGTTACTTATGCCAATAATGTCGGGCCAGACGCCAAAACGGTGTACAACGCCGCTCTGTCCTTTTCCTCTCCCGGCTGCAGCGGACCCGCGCCCTGCCCCTTCGATATGGCGATCCCCTTTACCGCCCCGTTTTCTTACGACCCCTCGAATGGCCGGCTCCTGGTGGATGTCGTCACCTCAGCCACTTCCGGAACGCCGACCGGAAGCCTGGACGGCGTCGGGTTTGCGGACACCACCGGTACCGTCGCCCTCGTCCTCGGCGATCCCACGCAGGCCGCCGGCACGCTGAACCTTGGTGGAATCGTGCTCGGACTCGACATCGGCGCCGCCGCCCCGGGGCCCACCGTCGTCAGCGTGATCAACGCCGCCTCCCCTAGCGCGCAGCTCAGCCCCGGCATCCTTGCGTCGATTTTCGGCACAAACTTCGGATCGGGCCCCGCTTCGAGCGTAACTGTCGACGTTGGCGGCAAGCCAGCCTACGTACTTCCCAACGGGGTGTTTCCGACGCAGCTCAACGTGCAGATTCCATCTGAAGTTTCCCCCGGGGCCACTACCCTCACCATTGCGGTGGGCGGCGCAACCTCCACGGCGTTCAACCTTACGCTTACTTCGTACGCGCCAGCGTTCTTGACGCAAGGCGGGGCCGGCACCGGTCCGGCCAGCGTTTTCACAACCAAGAATGTGCTCGTCACGGCTGCCCTGCCCGCCAACCCCGGTGATAATCTGATGGCCTTCGCCACCGGTTTGGGGCCCACGAATCCCTCCACGCCGACCGGTCCGGCGACGGCCGCCAACGCGCTGGTCGCGACGCCGACCCTGACCGTCGGTGGGGTTGCAGCCAAGGTTCTCTACGCCGGCACAGCTCCGGGCATCGCTGGAGCGGTCCAGATCAACTTTACGGTCCCCCCCGGTGTCCAGGGCACCCAGCCGTTGGTTGTTGCCATTGGCGGTATAAGCAGCAGTTCTTCGGTAACGCTTCCTCTCTTTGGTCTTACATCGATCCTCAACAATGCTTCATTTGCACCGGCATCGATCGGTACCGCTGCGACGGGATCGTTCGTTACAGTCTATGCCAACGGCCTTGGCTCAACTGATCAGTTGACGGGTTTTCCAGCCACCAAATTTCAGGGCGTACAGGTCACCTTTAATGGCATAGCAGCGCCGCTATTCCACCTGATCGCCACTGGCACGCCGCAACAGATTGACTTACTGGTCCCGAATGAACTGCCCACAACCGGAACGGTCAACGTGCAGCTCACCACACCCACAGCGCTATACCCGAACTACACTCTCAACATGGTACCCGCCAGTCCGGGTTGGTATCGGATCGCCGACCCTGTGGTGAAGACCCGTTTTAACGTGATTGCGCAGTTCGCCAATACGGTATGGCTGGCGCTGCCGGCATCCACGACCGCCGCGCTCAAGGCGCCGGCCTGCACCAGCAGCACCGATCCACTCTCGCTGTGCGGCCAGCCGGCAACGATCGGCGATTATCTAGTGATTTATGCAACTGGACTGGGGCTAACCACACCCAATGGCGACCCCAATGGGAAGCCGCTGCCGACTGGCGTGGCTCCTCCCGCCGATGGCAGCGTTCTTTACCAGACGCCAACGTTGCCCACGGTGACCATTGGGGGCATCGCCACGAAAGTGCTGTACTCCGGTCTTGCGCCTGGGTTCCCAGGTTTGTATCAGGTCGACGTACAAGTACCGAGTGGTGTGGCAAATAGCGATGATTCCGGTTGTCATTACGATGGGACCCGCTTCCGACAGCGCTACTATTTCGATCCAGCCTCGTCCCTGACACATCCCGCCGGCATAGACGTCCGCCGCCCGAATTGAACGAAGTCGTCTAAAAGGTCCCATCGCTCTCCGCGGAAAGCCGCAACGAAAAGGGGGAGTGTGGCTCCCAAAGTTCCCAATCAAGCTCAACAGGATGGCGATTGCGCTCTAGCAGCCCGTGGTAAAAACCTTCCAAAACATGTGACCTTGATTCTGTTTGAAGCGTCTTATCAGCATGGGCATGGGGCGCAAGAAGGATCGGGAGAAGCAGCAGGATTTGTGG
>Ga0185299_10005392_pt1 | contig 14469 bp, 13 predicted proteins | sample PaiPotPPA55metaG_FD_128002 | JGI IMG/M metagenome (GOLD analysis project Ga0185299, IMG submission 128002) | Iron sulfur acid spring bacterial and archeal communities from Banff, Canada, to study Microbial Dark Matter (Phase II) - Paint Pots PPA... ...
CAACGGAAAGCGAAGTGACCGAGTATCTCGAACCCTGGACGGACCCGCGCGTTGCACGGTCGTGGCTCGCCTTGGCGGGTGCGGCGGACAACCGTTACACGATGGAGTTGTTGCCGCGGCTTCGCGCGTCGCAGACGCCAAAGCTGCTGGTTTGGGGCGAAGACGACAGCTTCCAGCTTGTCGAGCACGCGGAGCGCTTCGCTAAAGAGATCCCGAACACGCAGCTTGTCCGGATTCCCAAGGCGGGCCACATTCCCATGGAAAATGACGCTGTCGCAGTGGCTCGTGCGTTGGCTGGGTTCTTCATCTGACGCAGAGCAGCAGGCATGAGCGGTTGTCGCTCGAAGGCGCTGCCGCAGCCCCAAGTACGACATTACAACTTTGCTCTAATAACAATCGAATGTCGAGGCCAGGTAGAGATGTCGGGGTTTGGGCTAATTAGAAATGTCTGATCTCAGGGGGTGGTGTGGGGGCTGTCTTTCACGGGTTTCAACTCATGCAGTGTTGAAGGACTGCTTATGAACCGGCAGGGCGTGTCAGTCCGTTCAGTGCGCCCTTGCAGACCGACGGCCTGGTTTTGATGCTGGTTTTAGCTGTTTTGTGTGTTGCGTGGCGAGCTGCAGGATCGTTTCATTCAGATCGGCCTGCGTGAATGCGCGGGGCTTCTTCGTGCCGGGCAGGGCTGCCGGCTTGCGTACCGCCGCGCCGCGATTCGTGCGTGACGGCGAGCCCGATACACGACGGTTATCGCGTTGGGCCTGCATCGCCTGCGCGACCTGCAGTGCATGCCCCAGCCGCTTGTGCTCAACCACGGCCCCCTGGTCGATTTCCGCGAGCTTGTCGTATGGCAGATAGGGCAGCGCGACGCCGTCGGCACGCAGTTCGATGCGACCGTCCGGATACTCCCACACGTCGATGTAGTGGCCGATCAGTTTCCGGCTGGCCTCGGTTTCTTCCAGCAGGTAGATCGTGAGGTCATTCAGCACGGTCAGCGAGTCCGACACCTTGCGCTGTACCCGCCACGTCAGGATCGCGTCGAGATCCTCGTCATCGCGCAGCGGTCGGTGCGCGTCGAACGTGCTCCTCGGCGGCTTCGCAAAACGCGCGTTGTACGCGGCCTTGAAGGCGGCCGCGTATGCATTCGCCGCTTCCATGGTCTGGATGCCGCGCAGCCGTAACTCCTTGACGAGCCGGTCCTGCAGCGTCAGGTGCGCGCGTTCCACGCGGCCCTTGGCGGGGCTCGAGTTCGCGCAGAACGTGTCGATGTTCAGCTCGTACATTGCGCGGCCAAACTGCGTGACGCCCCGCGCGCCGTTGCGGCTGTACGTTGGCCGGAATACGCTGGCCCGGTCGCTGTAGAACGCCACCGGTTTGCCATAGCGTTCGAGGTACGCCCGCGTCGCCTCAAAGTAACCGAAGGTCGACTCCGTGGCCGTGAAGTGCAGCGCCATGATCTGGCTGGTGGCGTCGTCCACATACACCAGCAGCGTGCACGCCGGCGCCCGGTCCTCGAACCACGGGTGGTCACTGCCGTCGATCTGCACCAGTTCGCCGAGGCACGCGCGCCGGGCCCGCGGCTGGTGGATCTTCGGTGTTCGCTGCCGGCGCGGCACCCACAGCCCGGCATCGCGCATCCAGCGTCGCACGGTCTCCGTTGCCAGCCGGATGCCATGACATTCGGCCAGCTTCTCGCACGCGAGTGTCGGTCCGAAGTCGGCGTAGCGCTCACGCACGAGTGCCATGGCCCGTGCACGCAGATCGATGGGCAACTCACGGTTGCTCGGCTTGCCACGCTTGCCCGACACCAGCCCGGCTGGACCATCGGCCTCATAACGCCGGCACAGCCGGCTGATCTGCCGCTCACAGAGATCCAGCCGCTCGGCTGCCTGAAAGCAGCGCAGGCGGCCTTCAATGACCGCCTCGATGACCTTGACTCGTTCCAGTTCGCGCATGGTTGCCGTGATCAGGTCACGCCCATTCATGATTGCCCCCTGGGTCGACGCATCGCGACAGCGTGCGCCTCAGGGCGGAAATCGGACATTTCTAATTAGCTCAAATCGGACATTACTAAAAAGCTCCCACATGACGAAAATTGACCATTGTATTTATGTCAAGTGAAATTTCATACGTACTCTTCAGGGTTACGAATAAGGGCTTCAGTTGCAGTGGATCTCTTATTCAGCGGTCCGTGGCCTCTAGCGCGGCGACTCATTGACTTATACGTAATCGACTTGGTACCGTTCGATTCTGCAATCTGCAAGTTCGAGTTTCACCCGGCTGTGTTCAGGATGTGAAGCATATGCCTCGAGTGACTGCTGGGTTTCAAACTCGCTGTATAAAACAACGTCGCACGAGTAATCGACATTGCTGATGTCCAATCCAACTTCGAGATGCCGCAGGCCGGGGATCTTGTCTCTGAGGTCTTCGAACTTCTCCTTTACGAAAAGCGCGGTCCTTTTTCGTTCTGCCGGGGAGCTTCCGCTAACGCGCCACATGACGATATGTTTGATCATAAATTTGCATTACCGTAAACAGATCGCGCTAAAGCACCGCCGGCGCAATCGTTTGGCGGGAAGGCCAAACCCGCTGTTTTAGCTATCGCACAACCAGCGATTAGCAAGGCGCATGCTTGTCCTTACTTCAGATTGCGCCACGCTTCGGAATGATCCGCTCAGCAGCCAGTCGGTCAAACAGGTCGAAGAACGCCTCGTCGGTCGCCTGGTAGTCAAGAAACCCCGCCTTACGACTTTTCGACATATCGGTAATGACTTCCATTGGGCGTCCAAGGTCCGCGTCGGTGTGCCACCATGACGCCAATTTATTAATGTCCGTTTCCGCCAAGGAGAACTGCGACGCAATATCTAGCCATTGCGCAACCGCACCTTGCATCCTGCTTTCCAGTGGACGAACTTCGCCATCAAACGCGATCGGCTCAATGTCAAAAAATTCGGCTATGCGCGACCACATCCATTTCCACCGGAACACGTCCCCGTTGACGATGTTGAAGTCCTCGTTCTTCGCCTCATCAGCGGTAGCAGCCCATTCAAGCTGACGCGCGAGGAGCCGGGCGTCAGTCATATCTGTCAGGCTGTTCCATTGCGCCGCTGATCCCGGAAAAACAAAGGGCGTGTTCGTTTGTTTGCAAAGCGTTGCATACACCGCGAGAGTCGTACCCATGTTCATTGCGTTACCAACGGCATAGCCGATGATCGTGTGCGGGCGATGGACGCTCCAGCTGTAACCCTGCCGCTGCGCGCCAGCAAACACCCGATCTTCCTGTTCATAGTAGAAATTTTCGACATTCTGTCTTCCCTGGTTTTCCCGGAAAGGTGTGTCGGGCACTGCGCCCGTTGCATACGCTTCGAACGGTCCGAGATAGTGCTTGAGTCCGGTAACCAGAGCGACATGTTCAAGCAACGACGGCCCATCGGCGAGTGCGTCCAGCACATTGCTGATCATCGCGCCGTTCACCCGAATATTTTCAGCCTCGGTTGCCTGGCGCGCCCAAGTAGTGAAGAAGACATGGCTGACATCAAGGGCGCCAAGCGCAGTTTTCACCGACTCTGCGGCGGTCAAATCAGCAAGTATCGGTTTAATCTGTGCCGAGACGGCAGTACGTCCACGGCAGAGTCCGTGGACGTCCCATCCCGAGCTCACAAGCTGGTCGGCCAGATTGCTGCCAGCAATTCCACTAGCCCCGACAATAAAAGCGCGCTTTTTCATAATGAGAGGCCTGTAAGGTTACGCACGGCTGAGGTTCATTCCGTTGCAAACCGCCGTGCGGATAGATAGTTTTCGATCAGGCAACGAACGACGGTCGGACAAGTCGCTAAAGGAATGCAGACGAGTTAGGCGCATCGCCTTCAAATGCCATTTGCAGCAACGTTCTGACCGACTGCAGTGAAAGGGGCCGCGGGTTGAAATACGGTGAACGCATCGCGATTTCGGCCACACGATCGAGGTCGGGCTCGCTCACTCCTAGCCGCGCCAGCGAGGCCGGGACTGCAAGCTTGCGGCCAAGCTCGTAAAGCGCCACCGCCGGATCGTCAGTGTCCAATGCGCGCGAAAGCCGCGCCCTTGCATCAGGAACAGCAGGTAAATTAAAAGCCATTGCGTAGGGAAGAATCACGGCGTGCGTTTCTGCGTGCGGAAGATTAAGCGTGCCGCCCAGAGTGTGGCAAAGCTTATGGTGGAGCGCCATGCCGACGTTTCCTAACACCGTGCCACAAAGCCATGCTCCGTACTGTGTGACTTCCCTTGCCTCGATGTCCTTCGGTTGAGCGCACACAACAGGGAGACCCTGAGCCAAGCTGCGGATGCCTTCTTCCGCGAACATGGACATGACGGGGTTGCCGTCTTGCGCGTATAACCCTTCAGCAGCGTGAGCAATCGCGTTAAGTCCGCTCGTAGCGCTCAAAGCAACGGGAAGCGTCAATGTCAGGGTCGCGTCGTAGATCGCTGTACGCGGCAGCACACGATGACTTTTACCAGTTCTCTTCTCGCTCCCGGCTGTCAGCCCGTAGATAGACGTCACTTCGGACCCGGCGTACGTGGTGGGAATTGCGACAATGGGCAAGCTTGTCTCAAGCGCGATAGCCTTCGCGAGACCCAAAGTCGATCCGCCTCCGGCAGCAACCAGGCCATCTGCGCCGAGCTCTTTCGCGGCGCGGACACCGGCTTCTGCCGTTTCAACAGGCACGTGCATGACGGCTCCATCGAATATAGCGTGGCATCGCGCGCCCCCAATTACGCGTACCCTTTCCGCCAGTTCGCGCTGCTCAGGTGTACATAACACCAACGCGCGGCGGATACCCAACTCGTCGAGTTCGTTGCCCAGGCGTTCGAGCGAACCTGCACCGAACACAATCCGCGTTGCCCGTGTGCTGTAGATAAACGGTGTGGCAAAGTGGGGTTTCATGATGCAGGATTTAGTACAAAGTCGAAGTCAAGGGTGCTGAACGGCGTGTGCATGCGCGAGCCGTCGGGGGCCTGTCCTTCATCGTGATGAGCCCATCGCGCAACGAGCGACGAACGCACACCGAAGACAGCATCGGAATCAAGGTATGGGTCGCCATCGCGAAACACGTGGGTGACAAGCCGTTCAAAACCAGGCGCGGTAACCATGAAATGAAGATGGGCAGGTCGCCACGGGTGACGTCCAAGTGCTGACAGCATCCCCCCAACCGGGCCATCATGGGGTATCGGATAAGGGACCGGAACAATGGACCGAAAACTAAAATGACCATCGGTTCGGCTATGCAGCAAAGCACGTGCACGATGAACATCACCATCGTACTGAACATCGTAAAAGCCTTCGGAATCCGCTTGCCATACTTCGATCTCCGCGTTTGCGATGGGCACGCCATCAAGCCCCTTGATATACCCGGACACGAAACAGGGCTCACCACTCGCGCCGTTGGCGATATCGTCACCGTTTGCGTGGGCCGGTGCGCCGTCTACAAAGAAGGGGCCGAAAACCGTCGCTTCGGTGCATCCAGCCGGCTTGACGTTCGCCATCGCGGTGACCAGCATCGATAAGCCAAGTGTGTCGGATAACAGGATAAATTCCTGACGCTTGCCGTCGGTGATGTGCCCTACCTCAGTCAGAAAGCGGATCGCCGACTCCCACTCTGGCTCCGTCAATCGCACCTCGCGCGCAAACGCATGAAGGTGGTTGACCAAACTCGTCATGATCTCCTTTAACCTTGGATTTGAGGCGTTGGCGTGGCGCGATAGCACCGCTTCGGTAATCGTATTTTCGTCAAGGTTTCTCATGGCGATGGGCTCATCGTTCCGGTTCAGTCAGCGATTGTCGACTCGTTTGAGAAAAGGGCGAATATCTACGCTTTTCCATATTCCTGCTTTGTTAAATGGATCATTCGCGTTAAACCGCTGTACTTCACCAATGTCCTCGGCCTCGTACAAAAAAAAGCTGCCGATCATGGTCTCCTGGTCCTGCGCGAGCAAGGGGCCTGACATCACCATCTTGACTGGCGTCGTCGCAAGATAGGTTTTGTGCGCGTCGTAATGGGAGAGGCGACGCTCGACCATGTTGTCGTGGTCGAGACAATAGACTGTGTAGTGCATCAGATGCTCCTCAAGAAATATTAGCGCTTAGTTATTTAAGGCCAGCGCTCAGTTCAACTGCACGCACGATGGAAAAGAAGTCGAGCTCGGCGCCGTCTGCATCGACGTAGTCTGCGAACTGCTGGCGCACCAGCGCAGCTGCGGCCATGGGTACGCCCGCAGCTTCACCAGCCTCAACGACCAGCGACATGTCTTTCAGCATCTGCCGCGACGAAAACGCTGCCTTGAAATCCCGCTGCTTGAGGGGCTCCAGCTTGTATTTGAGAAGAGGCGACGCCGCAACGCTGTCGCCAATGACCGTCAACATTTCGTTCCAGTCCAGGCCGTCTTTCTCGCCCAAGGTCAGGGCTTCGGCGAGTAGCACTGCCGTTGAGCCAACCAGATGATTGATCGCAAGCTTGAGGTACCGGGCCTGCTGATCCTCGCCGACGTAATACTGCTTAGCCGAGATTGCTTCGAAGATAGGCAGGACGGTATCGAAGGCTGCGCGTGGGCCCGACGAAAACACCGTCAGCTGCGCTTTTTCGGCGAGGACAGTGCTCCCCGAGACCGGTGCAGCGATGTATCCAATGCCCTTCTCTTTCGCCTCGTCGCTCACTTTTACGGATACCGCCGGCGACACCGTGCTCATATCCACATAGACTGCGCCGCGCGACAAATTGGAAATAACGCCTTGCGAACCGAGCGCCACCTTGGTGAGAACCGAGTCATCGGGAATAATTGAAAATACAACCTGAGCGGAAGCGGCCAGACTCGCGATGTCCGGCGCAGGCCTTGCACCCTGTGCGGCGAGTTCAACCGCCCGCGTCGGGTCCGTGTCAAAGACGGACACGTCGTAGCCAGCCTTCAGCAGGTTGACGACGATGGGCGTGCCCATCTTGCCCAGGCCGATCCATCCAATCGACGGTTTCTGTATTGCATTCGGTGTGCTCATGCGGCTGCTCGCTTGGACGTAAGTTGCGGGTTGATCAGGATTTTCATTTTGTCGCCGCCCTTGTCGCTTAAAGCATCGAAACCTTTCGCAACAACATCGTCGGCATCGATCAGATCGTGGATTAGCCTCTCGACCGGAAACTTGCCGTTAGCGATCATCCCGATGATGCGAGGCCATATCGTGACGGGGTAGCACCATGTGCCTTCGATGTGAATGTCCTTGAGCGACCATTTCATTGGATCGACTGTCGCTGTACCTACATGCAGGCCAGCCTGTACAACCGCGCCGGCCGAACGCACGGCATCAACGCACGCATTCAGGGCGTGCTGATTTCCTGAGCATTCAATCGCGACGTCGACACCCACGCCCTCAGTGAGGTCGCGAATCTTTTGTGGCAACTCGCCATCCGTCGGGTCGAAAATTTCTGTCGCCACACCAAAACCTGCCATCTTCGCCGCCCTTGCCGCATTGGGCTCGCTCACGAAAATTTGACTCGCGCCCGCCGCATGGCAAGCCAGCGCCGCGAGCACGCCTATTGGCCCGGCGCCCGTGATCAATACCGACGAGCCAACCGTTACGCCTCCCCTGTCCACCGCGTAAAGTGCAACGGCGGCCGGTTCAATCAGCGCACCTTGTTTGTCACTGACGGAGTCGGGCAGCTTGTTCGCGTGATAGTCATTGATGACGGTGTATTCCGCCATGCCGCCTCCATCCCAGCTCAAACCAACGCACGCCATCTTGACGCACAGGTGGCGCATTCCGCGAGTGCAGTAATAGCATTGCCCACATGACGAAAGTGGCATCACCGAGATGCGGTCGCCCGGCTGCACGTTCGTCACGTCCTTGCCAACCTCAAGCACCTCCGCGCTGAATTCATGCCCTAGCACTTGGGGCGCAGTTGCCCCCGTCAGGGGATGAGGTTCCGTAGGCACGACGATGGGACCCGCTTGATACTCGTGAAGGTCTGTACCGCAGATGCCGCACCACATCGGTTTGACGATCATCTGATTGGCGCCCATGCCGCTCGGATCGGGAATGTTTTCGACCCGGATATCGTGTGCGCAGTGAAACCGAACTGCTCTCATGTTCAATCTCCTTTTTTGGCGGACGAATCCTTCATCGGTCGTCCGCGTCGTGAATGTCTTTATCGCGCGCGCCGGATTACATAGCAGGCCGATGCGCCGATGATGATCACGCCCTTGACAATGATTTGTGCCTGCACCGGCATGCCAAGCAACAACACAATGTTGAAGACGATGATCAGGATTGCGGCGCCGACCAGCCCGCCAAGCAACGTCCCCTTGCCGCCTGACAGAGCGACGCCCCCCATGACTGTCGCTACGATGGAATCAAGTTCGAAGCCTCGCCCCACCCAGTTATCGACGATGCCGACAAAGCCGGATAGCACAAGCCCCGCTAGACCGGCCAGCAATGCGTTGAGGACGTAGCATGCGATTCGGATGACGTCAGGGTTCACGCCGACCAGGCGTGCAGATTCGGAGTTCCCGCCGACCATGAACACGCGTCGTCCGAACGTCGACAAATGAAGCAAGACACCGAAAACAAGCGCCAGCACCGCGACGATCAGCACATTGATTGGCATCCCGGCGAGGAACCCTGTACCCATCTCATGAAATATTGGCGGTACATTGCCCGACGGCGCACCTTGCGTGTAGGCGAAGCGGAGACCTTGCAACACGACGGCGGTCGCGAATGTTGCGAGAAACGGTGAAACCTGGCGCTTCGTGACCAGCAAGCCGTTCAACAAGCCTGTGAGGACACACATGCCTATCGTCGCTGCAAAAATTTTTGGCGCAGAGACATTCGTCCCGTCAAAACAAGTCGCGATCACGGCAGCCGTTGCCATGACTGATGCGACCGACAAGTCCAGCCCACCGACGAGGATCACGAACACCTGCCCAATCACGACCATCCCGAGCGGGGCGAATTGCACCAGCATGTTGACCACATTGTCCTGACGCAAGAACGTCGGCGACAAAATGCCGGAGGCAATCACGAGGAGCGCAAAGAAAATGAAGATGCCGTAGCGACGCGCAACGTTCAAGGAAATGAACTGCGACCATGCGGGCCGTTTCGAAACAACCGCGCTCATACTGTCACCCGCTTGCGTTGCGTATTGACTGAAACCGCGATGATCACCGCAAGCCCTTGTACGATTAGTTGATACTGCGAAGGGATGCCCGCGAAATTGATCAGATTGTTGAGAAGACTGAGCAGATATGCCGCGATCAACGTACCGATGACACCACCTCGACCACCTGTCAAAACAGTCCCGCCTACGACCACTGGCGTGATTGACGCTAAGGTGTAGTTCACACCCAGGTAAGGCTGACCCGAGCCGAACTGAGCGGCAAGGTAGATACCCGTGAGACCCGCGCAGATTGCAGAGAAAAAGTACACAAAAAGGATCACACGTGTCGTCGGGATGCCTGACAAAGCTGCTGCGTGGTCGTCATCGCCCACCATGTAAATGTAGTGACCAAAGCGCGTCCTTCGCATCATGAACGAGGCGACGAAAAACAGCAGTACGACGATCGTTGCAGTGACAGGGATATTCAGGAAACGGCCATAAGCAACCGAATCAAATCCGTCCGGTACGCTGCCTGCGGGCCCCAGGGAGTAGTAAAGGATGCCTCCTTGCAGAACGGCTCCCATTCCCAGGGTGACAATCAATGGATGAACTTTCAGCCACAGGATAAGACACCCGTTGATCAAGCCGATTAAACCGGAAAGCAGGACTACGGCGATCACGGCAGTGGGCCAGCCTCCATAAGGATTGTCGGCGAGACCTGACGTAAGCGTTGCTGCCACGCTGATGATGGACCCGACCGACAAGTCGATACCGCCAGTCAAGACCGCTAGCGTCTGTCCCAGAGAAACAAGTGCGAGACCCGTCGCCTGTTGGTGCACATTGAGCAAGTTGCCGACAGTCGAAAAACGGTCGCTGATCAAAGTGCCGGCTATCAGCAAGACGAACAGGAGAGCGAGCACGACCCAGGCGGCTGCGTTGTGTGATAAATGGCGGCGCATTGACAGCGAGCGGCCGTTGTTCAAACTAAAGAGCGTACTCATGCTCGCCTCCTGTAGTGTGTGACACCGAGGTCGTTGCGAGTCGCATAATGTCGTGCTCGGTCATGTCGCTGCCAGTCAGCTCGCCATTAATACGGCCTTCGTGCATCACCAGGACCCGGTCGGACATGCCGATGACTTCCTGGAGTTCCGAACTGATCATCAGGATTCCTAGCCCCCTTTCAGTCAGTTGCCGCATGACTCGATAAATTTCAGCCTTGGCGCCCACGTCTACTCCGCGCGTCGGCTCATCGAGGATCAATACACGCTTGCATACCCGGACCCAACGGCTGATCAATACCTTCTGCTGGTTACCGCCCGACAGCGTCGACACGCTACCCGTTGGGCGCGCCCCGGCGATTGCGTAGCTCCTGATGGCTTCCACCGCGGCCGCTCTTTCTGGACCACGTCGCATCAAGCCTAGCCGCGAGACCCCTTTGAGCGTCGTCGCCGTAACGTTCTGAGCGACATTGAGCAGCATCAGCAAGCCTTGTGATTTCCGGTCCTCCGTGACAAACCCGAGCCCGAGCCGGATCGCAATGGCGGGCGTAATGCGGGTTCGCTTGATGCCGCCAATCTTGACCATTCCACTTCGGGCAGGAAGAGCGCCGAAAATGCCGGACGCGAGTTCGGTGCGTCCCGATCCCACCATGCCGGCTATTCCCACGATTTCGCCCGCCCGCACCGACAATGAAGCATCGAACACCCTGTTGCCAACACACAGATCACTCACTTCCAATAGGGTTGACGCATTCACTGCCAGCACCGGCTTGGGCGGATAGATATCCTTCATCTCGCGTCCAACCATGAGACGGACCAACGTGTCTCGCGTGGTGTCGGATACGTTATGTGTTGCAACCTTGCGGCCGTCTTTCATGACCGTCACGCGATCACACAGCGCGAAAATCTCGTCCAGCCGATGCGAGATATAGACAATTGCAACACCCCGCGCCCGCAACGCACGTACACGATCGAAGAGCAGTTCCACTTCTCGCCCCGCGATCACCGCCGTTGGTTCATCCAGCACCAGCACTCGAGTCTCGCTCGCCATCGCCTTAGCGATCTCCACCATCTGCTGGTCGGCGACGGACAAGTTGCCCACTCGCTCTCGCGGGTCAAGTTGCACGCCCAATTCCGTTAGCAAGCGTTGCGCATCCCCGTTCATCGTTGCGTGATCGAGCAACCCCAGACGGGTGCGCGGTTCAGCGCTGGCGAAAATGTTTTCGGCCACGGTCGATTGCGGAAACAACACGAGTTCCTGGTGTATGACGTGAATGCCACGACGCTTCGCGTCAGGTGCCGACTTCCACTGAACTACGCGTCCATCGAATCGGATCTCGCCCGCGTCGGGTGCATAAACCCCCGCCAGTACCTTAGTTAGCGTCGACTTGCCAGCGCCGTTCTCTCCAACGAGCGCATGGATTTCACCCGCGCGGACCGCGAACGACACCTGATCGAGGCTTTTCACGCCCGGGAATTCCTTTGTGATCTGGTGAAGTTCAATCAGGTCCGTCGTGGCGACGTCACCGGCGTTCATTTCTCACCTGGCAGCTTGACCTTGAACGTGGACGGGTTGTAGCCCGGTCCCATTCCGCCATCAATGATTTCGTCCGGAGGACCTTTGGCATCCACGATCTGGTCGAAGTATTGGTCAGGGTGTGGTACTGAAGCCGTTTCGTCACCTCGGGTCAGCGCAATTTGCGGGCTGATTTCATAGATCTTGGGTAGGGACTGGCCAGCGAGGACCTTCAACGCGACATCGATCGCCGTGCGCCCCATCGTCGGCGGATAACCGATCTCGAGCATTGGGATCTTGTATTGCAGTGCGAGTTGAAGCGGACCATTGAGGTCGGCAGTTGTATGCGGAGGGATCTCGCCCGCCTTGAAACCTGCAGCAACGAAGGCATCGATCGAACCCGCGACCGGCAGTCCGTGGGCACACCAGACGGCGTTAATCGTGTGACCGTACTTCGCGATCATTGCCTGCATCTGCTGCTTGGCTTTTACTGGACTCCAGTCCGAGTAGACCGTGTCCAGCACCTTGATGTCCGGGTACTGCGAAAATACTTGCTTGGCTGCAGTTTCGCGATCAGCACTCACGCTTGATCCTGCTTGCCCAGCAAGCATGATCACGTTTCCCTTGCCGTGAAGTTTTTCCACGATCCACTGAGCCCATACGCGGCCCATCATCGCGTCAGATCCCGTTACGAACGATACAAAGTTGTCCGACGAAATCCTGCGATCGACCATGACTACGGGAATACCCTGCTTCATTGCGCGCGTCACAACCGGATCGAGTGCCTTCTGAGTGTTTGCACTCACGATCAACAGATCGACGCCACGTGAGATCAGGTCCTGGATGTCGGCCGCTTGCTTCGCATCGTCCATGTTGCCGTTGGTGATGATCATTTGCTTGATGACATCAGCGTGATCGGACGCAGCTTTCATCAGCGAGTGCTGCATCACGACACGCCAGCTGTCGCCTAAGCCCGCATTAGAGAAGCCGATGACATAAGGCGCTTTCTTCTTGTACTTGGCTGTGTCCGAGAAAGGAATCTGCACCGCTGGGTTAAAGAGGAATGTGCGGGGAGCACCGGTGTAGTCGGCGTGGGCGCCAAGCGCCGGGACCATGGACAGTACTGCTGCGGCAAGCACGCCCGCACCCTTTCTACGAAAAGAAAAACGCATTTATGTCTCCGTAAGTGTTCTTATCCAACGGCGTGAGGTCTAATGCCTCCTTGCACCGCCGCAAGTTTTTTACGCCGCAAAACCATCCTTGTTCAAGCCGCCTATATTCGTTAGGCTTGGAATACAAAAATCGATCTGACGCGACGACGGACTGAGAGTGACATGGTTCGTTTCGCTAAACTAGCAACTGCTATTACTAGTAATGGCAGTAACAGGAATAGGTTCAGGAGACGATTGCGATGGAAAAGCAGCAACGATTGGACGAGCTGGCTGACTTTCTGAGAACCCGACGCGCAAGGCTGCGTCCACAAGATATTGATTTTCCGTCCGGACCCCGACGAAAAACCCCAGGACTTCGTCGCGAAGAAGTGGCAGAAAAAGCGGGCATCAGTGTCACGTGGTACGCGTGGCTTGAACAAGGCCGCGAGGTGAACGTCTCGTTTAGAACCGTCGAAAGCATTGCCAATGCGTTGAAGCTATCGCCGCATGAACGTACCCATTTGTTCGAACTGGCTAACCATTACACTCCCCCTGGTCCATATCCAATCGCGCAGAACGTGACGGATACGGTACGCCGCATGCTCGATCAACTAGGCAACATGCCGGCTTATGTCGTTGATGGAAACTGGAACTACGTCACGTGGAACGAGGCTGCAACGAAAGTCTTCACAGATTTTCGAAAGCTTCCTGCGGGACGCTGCAATCTGCTGTGGTTTACGTTTCACGGCGAAGGCGCACGCAAGTTGTTTCGAGGATGGGATGCTTACGCGAAGTGCGTGCTTGCGCAGTTCCGTGGAGATTACATTCTTCGTCCATCCGGGGAGGTTTTCCTACGAGATCTTGTCGAAGAATTAAACGATACTGACTCGGACTTTTGCAGATGGTGGGCTGAGCACGACGTGCTTAAGCGCAGCGACTGGCGCAAGGTTATTGAGCATCCGGTAGCAGGGATATTGGAGCTTGATGCATTGTCGCTCGAAGTTCCGGACGCACCGGGTACGCGCATCATGGTGTACACCCCTGCCCCCTCTACCGACACGGCTGAACGAATCGAGGCACTCATGAAGAGCTCGCGTTCAGCCACAAAAACCTTCGAGGCCGCTACGGTTCTTGAAACCTTTAGGAAACCTGCTGCACAGGTACTTAGGAAACGCCTGATTGAGTGACTGGTTAAGTTCAAGATGTCGGGGGCTGTGTGGTTGCAAACAACCCCGCGGTAGTTTGCAACCGCGAACCGCTCACCCGCAGATCACTGCGGTTGCGGCCCGTGAGACAGCGAATGGCGGTAAGTTCGGTCCCGTATATGATTATCAGTGGGTGCGGTTCGATCAATGGACGCTTGACGAATTTGACGAAATCGAGCACAGGGGCGGAGGCAAAAGAAAACCGGCTATTTCAAAGGTGGAGTGGGTAATGCGGCTTACGAGGCATGTGGGTTGAAGGTCGAGAAATCGAGCTTGCCGGCGATGAGGAACAGCACGGTTCGCATGGTTTTGAAGCTGGCGTCCCGCGTGCCTTGCGCTTGGCAGCTTGAAACAGGCCGTTGATGGCTTCAATGAAGCCATTGGTCTGGCGCGTCTGGGCCCACGCGACGATGCCGTCGAAATGACGAAGGGTCATGCGTGCGACGTCCTTCATGGGCTCGACCTTGGAACGCATGACGCCGGTGC
>Ga0185299_10005393_pt1 | contig 14462 bp, 13 predicted proteins | sample PaiPotPPA55metaG_FD_128002 | JGI IMG/M metagenome (GOLD analysis project Ga0185299, IMG submission 128002) | Iron sulfur acid spring bacterial and archeal communities from Banff, Canada, to study Microbial Dark Matter (Phase II) - Paint Pots PPA... ...
GGCCCAGAAGTTCGGGGACGAGGACCAGAAGCGCTCCAGGAAGGACGGCAGCGCGACAACCAGGAGAGGCGAAAGGAGCGGCAGCAGAGCAAATGCGGCAAACGAGCCGATCCACACGCGAGTTTTGGCCGCGGGCTGGAACAGCAGCTCGAGGCTTGCAAGTGGGTGACGTACGACGTAGTTCAGCGCGCTCAGCGGGCCGCTGCCCAGCGCGTCGTACGTCCAGTGCCGGTAGGACACGCCGCCGCCCAGCGCAGGGATGACGATCCCCAGCAACAGTCCGAACCACACTGCGTTGAGGACCATCAGCGCGACGCCGACGAACCATCGCCTCTGCACCACCAGGATGTAGAGGCCCAGGGCGATCAGCGTCAGCGCGACATCTTCGCGCGTGAGCATGGCAACCGCGATGGCCGGCATCAGCAGCAGGTTGCGGCGCGTCAGGGTCGCGTAGAGCGCCAGCGAGATGGCGGGCACCGCGAACACGATATGGTGGAAGTCGTAGACGACGCCTGCGAGGACGCCCCAGAAGCAGAGGTACGCGGCTTGAAATGCGACTCCGCCCAGCGGCCCGAGCTCTCGTTCGCCCCAGAAATAGATCGGGAGGCCCGCCAGCGCGAGCAGGATCGCCTGCGCCACCAGCAGGACGCCGGCCGAGTTCCAGGCCAACATGAACGGCCCGAGCACCATGAGGATCGGGTGGAAGTGGTCGCCCAGCAGGTTCGGGATGCCGAGAACGGTGTTGTAGATGAACTCGAAGCGGCTGTAGCCCCACACGGTCTGGTCCTGCACCGCAAGGTCGAACGCATTGCTCGCGAAATGGTCGTGGCGGTAGAGCGAGACGGCCGAGTATCCGGCCGCCGCGAGTAGGGTCAGCAGGGCTGCGACCAGGCGCGGGATACGCAGGCTCGGCGCCGGCGCCGGCGGTGCCTCGGTCTCGTCCGCTTCTTTAGGATTGGTCTCGCTTGTCATCACCGCAAGGACGCCTCTCGAGCCTGAGCCTGATCATGCCGGCCCACAACGAGAGCGAAAACCTCCGCTGGCTGCTCCCTCACGTCAATGAGGTGCTGCCGCGCGTCGCCGAGAAGTTCGACGTCATCATCGTCGACGACGGGTCCACCGACGGCACCGGCGAGGTCGCGAAAACGATTGCCACTGAGCTCGGCATGGACCTGAAGGTCGTGCGCCATGAGCACAAGTCTGGCTATGGAGCGGCCGTGGGCGACGGCCTGCGCGCGGCCGATCTCGATTACACCGCCTTCACGGATGCGGACGGCCAGCTCGATGTCGCCGACCTTGCCCTGCTGGTGCCCCTGCTGAAAGACGCCGACATGGTCGGTGGCTGGCGCCTCACCCGCGAGGATCCCGCCTTCAGATCCGTCATCAGCGGCACGTTCAACCGATTGGTGCTGTGGACTTTTCGAATCCCGATCAAGGATGTGAACTGCGCGCTCAAGATCATTCGCACAGACATGCTCCGCAGCTTCGAGCTGCAGTCACGAAGCGCGCTGATCAACGCCGAGATGTACTGGAAGGTCGGCCTGAAGGGCGGACGCTACGTCCAGGTCGGTGTGCCTCACCATCCTCGACGGATGGGTCGCCGGTCTGGCGGCCGGCTCATCCCGATCCTTCGAGCGATGAAGGAGCTCGTCCAGATCCGCTTCCGGCCGCGCTAGCCCGCTAGCGCGCGGTCGACGGGGCGACCGCCACCCGCCGGCGACGGGCCGCCGGCTTTCGGAAGTCGCCGCGGCCGCCGAGCCTCCAGTCCACGCGTGGCACGAACAGCTCGGGCTTGATGCGCTTCTTGTAGTGCTCGACCAGGCCGATGACGCGGTCGATCAGGGAGTCTTCGAGGCGATGGGCGACGAGCCCCAGGTCGACCAGCTTCTGGTGCTTGGCGTTGTAGTAGTGCGACTCCATCTCGGTGCGCGGGTTGGTGAGGTGCTCGACCTTCGTCTCGAGGCCGTGTGCCTTGCGCGCGGCAGTCACTCGTTCGGCCAGCTCGCTGATGCTGAACTGCTCGGTGAACTGGTTGAACACCCGGAACTCGCCGCGCTCCGCGGGGTTCAACATCGCCAGCTCAACGCACCTCACGGTGTCGCGGATGTCAAGGAAGCCGCGCGTCTGGCCGCCCTGGCCGTAGACCGTGAGCGGGTAGCCGATCGCGGCCTGCGAGCAGAAGCGGTTCAGAACAGTGCCCCAGATGTCGTCGTAGTCGAACCGCGTGCGCAGCTCGCCGTGCATGTCGGTCTCGGGAGTGCCCGAGCCGTACACAACGCCCTGGTTGAGGTCGGTCGCCCGAAGCCCCCAGACCCGGCACGTGAACATGATGTTGTGGCTGTCGTGCACCTTCGACAGGTGGTAGAACGAACCGGGCTGCTTGGGATACGGCAGGCGGTCCTTGCGGCCGTTGTGCTCGATCTCGATGAATCCCTCTTCGATGTCGATGTTCGGCGTGCCGTACTCGCCCATCGTCCCGAGCTTCACGAGGTGACAGTCGGGCGCGGACTCGCGCAGGGCGAACAGGAGGTTGAGCGTGCCGACGACGTTGTTGACCTGCGTCTCCACCGCGTGCGGGCCGCTGATCATCGAGTAGGGCGCCGAGCGCTGCTCGGCGAAATGGACTACGGCGTCCGGCCGGTACTGGGCGATCAGGGCGGTGGTGTCCGGCAGCGATGTCAGGTCGAGGCGTTCCCACTTGATGTCCTTTCCGCTCACCGCCTTCCAGCGCGCCACGCGGCGCTTCATGCCCGCGATCGGCACGAGGCTCTCCGTGCCGCAGAGCACGTCCCAGCGCCGCCTGATGAGGTTGTCCGCGGCGATCACCTCATGGCCGCGAGCCGACAGGTGCAATGACGTGGGCCAGCCGAGATATCCGTCGGCCCCGAGCACGATTACGCGCATGTGTGATTCACCTTCCTTAATCATCCGCTGTTCCCTCTCCCCTCGGGGAGAGGGTTAGGGTGAGGGCCTCGGCCCCTCGCGTGGAAAACCATGCCCAGGTCATCTCCAGCCCCTGCCGCACGTCGACTCGCGGTCGCCAGTCTAGCCAGATCCGGGCGCGGCCCGGGTCGAGGCAAACGCGCCGCACCTCGTACTCCTTGGCCGGGGCCATCTCGATCGGAGCCTCGCGGCCAGAGCTCGAGACGAGAATCCCGACCAGGTCGGCGATGCTGGTCTCGCGGCCAGTGCCGACGTTGAGCTCGCCCGATCGCGTCGCGCCCAGGGCTGCGACGTTGGCGTCGGCGATATCGCCCACGAACACGAAGTCGCGGGTCTGCATGCCGTCGCCGAACACGCGGGGCGCCTGGCCGGCGAGCAAGCGGGTGCACGTTATGGCGACGACGCCGGCCTCGCCCGTGCCGTCCTGCCGCGGGCCGTACACATTTCCGTAACGCAACGCCAGGGTCGACACGCCGTGCCTGCGCCCGAGCGCAGCGAGGTAGATCTCCTCCGATCTCTTGGCGGCGCCGTAGGCCGACACAGGGGCGGCTGGAAAAGTCTCGCGTGCGGGCAGCTTCTTGGTGTCCCCGTAGATCGTGCCGCCCGATGAAGCGGTGACGATGCGCTGCGCGCCCGCGCGGATCGCCGCGTCATAGAACGCGATGCTGCTGGCGAGGCTTGCGCGCACGTGCGCGCCCGGGTTCCTGGCCGCCACCTGCACGCCGCCTTTGGACGCGAGGTGGAGCACCGTGTCGGGCTTGAACCCGGCGAGCGCCTTGGCAGCCTCTTCGGAGCCGCAGTCGGCATGCAAGGTCTGCGTGTCGGCCGGCTCGGGACACGGATGTGTCTGGTCGTCGATCACCAGCACCTCGGCCCCGGCCGCCAGCAACCGATCGACGGTGTGCGAGCCGATGAAACCGGCGCCGCCGCTGACCGCGACTCGTGCCTTCATTCGACCTCCATTGCCGCCCTGACGTCCGGCTTCTCGACGAGCATGTAGCCGGCCACGCCTGCAAGTGCTTGCGGAAGCGTCGTCGCGGCCCGAAGCAGGACGGCCACCGTGGCAGCCAGGCTGACGGTCACGCCGTAGCCGGCGAAAACCGTGACGAGGACCGCATCTTGAGAACCGATCCCGAACGGCAGAGTCGAGATGATGCCGGCGACCTGTGAGGTGGTCGACGCCGCCACCGCCTGGGTGATCGGCACGAGGTGTCCGAGTGAATCGAGTACCAGCCAGATCTGCGCGCCACCCAGGATGAAGATCACCAGCGTCACCGCGGAGGTCGCCGTGAGCAACAGGGGCGCTCGCATGAGGGCCCGGAACTGTTCGAGCATGACCTGGGCGCCCTCGGCGAAGCGGCCGAGCAAGCGCCCGCGCGCCAGCTTGCCCATGGCCCAACGTTCAAAAGTGGGCGGCATCATCTCGAACGCAAGCGGTGCGAATGTCGCCAGCACGAGGCCTAGTCCAACACCGACCCAACCGAGTACGCCGTGGCGCGGCAACAGGATCAGCAGCACGGACACGGACACCAGCAGGCCCAGGCTGTACAGGCGCTCGAATGTCACTACGGCGGCGCCCACGCGGATCGGCACCTGATTGCTCTGGCGCCAGAGGTACGCGCGGACGTAGTCGCCGCTGGCAGCTGGGGTCAGGCTGCTGGAGGTCTGACCGACAAGCTGTATGGGCAGCATGGCCCGCATCGAGATTCGGTAGTTGAGATGGCCAAGCATCAGCTGGGCTCGATATGCGCGCAGCACGACTACCGGCACGTTCATCGCAAGCGCGAGCAGCAGCGGCGTGGCGTCGACCTGCTGCAGCGTCGACCAGATGCGATCCGGATGGCTGACCCAGATGACGACGGCCGCGAGGGCCAGCCCGACAACGGTGGCGATGACGCGGGCTGGGCGGAGGGCTCGCTGGCGCGCAGGGGCCTGGTCGGATGAGGTGGTCTGCGTCTGTCCCTGGATCGGTGAATGTTACAGCGCTGCTGTATAGATCTTCAACAGGTCCTCTTCAGGGTATGGGCCGGCGAGCTCCGATGCGGCCCGGCGCAGCTCCGGCGCGCCGATCCCGTATTCGGCGATGTGCTGCGGCAGGCCGAGCTCCGCGATCAGCCGGTGCACGGCATCGGGTGCATCGTCGCGGCCCGTCGCCGCCGCCAGCGCCTGCATCCGCTCGGCTTTTGTGTGGGCGAGGTAGCGCATCACGTGCGGAAGGAGCAGGCAGGAGGTCACCCCGTGGGGAATGTGGTGCCGGGCGCCGATCTGCTTGCCCAGGACGTGGCTGAGGCCTGAGGCTGAAGAGCCCGGAAGTGTGAATCCAAACCACGCGGCCACCTGGTTGGCGGTGCGGACGGCCAGGTCCTTCGGCCGCGCCTTCGCCTCGGGCAGCGTGCGAAAAAGCCGGCGCACGGCCTCCAGGGACATCACGTCCGAGAAGGGATGCTCGCCGTCCGCGAGGAAGCCTTCAACGGCATGATCCAGCGCCCTGATGCCCGTCGACAGCCACAGCTGCATCGGCGTATTGAGAGTGAGCTCGGCGTCATAGATCACCGCATCGGGCAGAAGTCGTGGATCGCGCACGCCGTCCTTGGTACCGCCGGCGTCGGTGAAGCCGGCGCCGCCCGCAAGCTCGGCAGCTGACAGCGTGGTCGGCACCGCGATGTGGGGGAGGCCGCGCTCAGCGTGACCGCGCCGGTCGGCGACCCGCACCGCGAGCATCTTGGCCGCATCGATGGGGCTGCCGCCGCCGAAGCTCACCACCCCGTCGATTCCCGACTCGGTAGCGCGGGCGATCGCCGACTCGATCTCGGCCAGCGGCGCGTGCTGGCTGATCTGGAAGGTCGCCGGCGAGGTGGCGCCGCCCATCGCTTGGCGCAGGTCGGCTATCAGGTCGGAGCCCGAGAGTGCCGACTTGGCCGTGAGCAGCGACCGGGTTGTAACAATCGCCACGCGCTGGGCACCAAGTCTCGTGAGCTCGCCGGCGAGCCGCGCCAGCGAACCTGGGCCCCAGTGGATGACCGCCGGGTTGGAGTAGCGAAATACCGCCATTGCCGCAATACGTTACTTTCGGTGTAAACCCAATGCCTGGACCACACGAGGGTCAGCCGGTGCTGCGGGCGGGCCAGCCGCTCGAGAAAGCGCACGCGGCGATGATCCTTGTCCATGGCCGCGGCGCCAGCGCGGCCGACATCATGACCGTCGGCGCCGAGCTGATGCACCAGGGTTTCGCGTACCTCGCCCCCGAGGCGGCGGGTAACGCCTGGTACCCGCGCCCGTTCATGGAGCCCCTGGAGCAGAACGAGCCATACCTTTCTTCAGCGCTTGCGCTGCTCGAGTCGCTGGTCGAGCAGGTGACTGAGCACGTGCCGCACGAGCGCCTGATCCTGCTCGGCTTCTCGCAGGGCGCCTGCCTCACGCTCGAGTTCGCGGCGCGCCACGCCAGGCGCTATGGCGGGATCATCGGGTTCAGCGGAGGCCTCATTGGGCCCAACGGCACACCCCGTGACTATCCCGGCTCGTTCGAAGGCACGCCGGCGTTCCTCGGCTGCAGCGACATCGACCCGCACATCCCCAAAGAGCGCGTGATCGAGGCGGGCGACGCCCTCAAGCGGATGGGCGCCGACGTGACTGTGCGCCTGTACCCCAACATGCCGCATACCGTCAGCGCGGACGAAATCCACTCGGCGGCGCAGCTGGTGGAGGCCGTGGCGCACGAGGTCGCATGACGGACGTGGAGGCAGGCGCGACCGGCGACGCCAAGGAGCGGCTGCTCGATGCCTGGCGCGGCGAGATCCAGGCGCGCGCGCAGTACGAGATCCTCGCGCTGCGAATGCGCGATCCGCGACGGGCCGACATCATCCGTCAGATTGCAGAGGCGGAGGGCAGGCATCGCCAGCGCGTGGAAACGCGGCTGCGCGAGCTTGGCGTACAGGTACCGGATCCATCCACCGTGCGCCTGTCGTGGATGCAGCGCATGCAGGCGCAGCTCGCCCCGGTGCCGCGCGTGATGGCGCGAATGGAGGCCGCTGAGCAGTCGGAGATCTCCGACCGCTATCACCGCACGACCGGCGACCCGGACACCGACGCGGTGCTGTTGTCGATCCGCACCGAAGAGCAGTCGCACTCGCGCTCCCTCGACGCCATGCAGGCGGCCCACGACATGGACCAGCCTCATGAATCGGGCCCGGAGGCGCGCTTGAATCGGATCCTCGGGCGGGAAACGTGGCATCGGACTGGCGCCGGCTGGATTTCCGGCGCCATCTACGGCGCCAACGACGGGCTGGCCGCCGTGTTCGGCATCGTGGCCGGTGTGTCAGGCGCGACCGGCGGGTCGACGTTCGTGCTCACGGCCGGCCTGTCGGGCGCGGTCGCGTCGGGCCTGTCGATGGCGACCGGCGCCTTCCTCGCCTCCCGCTCTGAGGCGGAGGTCGCGGCCGCCAACGTCGCTCGCGAGCGCCGCGAGGTGGAGGAGAACCCGGATGAGGAGAGGGAGGAGCTGTCGCTCTTCTACCAGCTCAAGGGCGTCGACGAGGAGACATCCAACCTGATCGCGGAGCGCGTCTCGAGGGACCCCGACGCGATGGTGCAGGCGCAGGCCTCCGAAGAGCTCGGCGGCGCCGAGGCCGGCGGCGACCCGCTCCAGTCCGCAGCCGCGGCGGGCATCAGCACGTTCGTGGGGGCGATGGTTCCCGTCATCCCGTTCTTCTTTTTGCACGGGACAGGGGCCGTCATCGTCGCCTTCATCGTGTCCCTGGCCGCCCATTTCCTGGTCGGAGCGTCGAAGTCGCTGTTCACGCTGCGCAAGTGGTGGTCGGCGGGCCTGGAGATGACGCTGGCGGGCGTGATCGTCGGCGGCGTCACATACGGAATCGGCCTTCTCATCGGGTTTGCCCACCTCTGAAATACCCGGCAAGGTCGATGTCTTCTAAGCGGTAGCCATGGACTATGAGCAGCCGGTTCGATTTGGGGTCTTCCTTACCCCCGACGCCTCGCAGCCCCAGCACCCGCTCGCGCTGGCCGCGCTGGCCGACGAGCTCGGCTTCGAGCTGATCGGCATCCAGGACCATCCCTACCAGCGCCGGTTCTTCGACGCCTGGACTCTGATCACGGCGATCGCGATGCGGACCAAGAGCATCCACGTCTTTCCCGACGTCCTCAACGTGCCGCTCAGACCGCCCGCAATCGTCGCCAAGTCGGCGGCCTCGCTCGACCTGCTCAGCGGCGGCCGCATCGAGCTCGGGCTCGGCGCGGGGGGCAGCTTCGAGTGGATCAAAGCCATCGGCGGCCCGATGCGGACACGGGGCGAATCCGTCGATGCGTTGGAAGAGGCGATCCAGGTGATCCGCCTGATGTGGAGCGGCGAGCGCGCGGTTCGCTTCGACGGGAAGTACTACCAGCTCACCGGCGTGCACACCGGGCCGGTGCCGGCGCACTCGATCGGGATCTGGCTTGGCGCATACAAGCCCCGAATGCTGTCGCTGGTTGGGCGCCTGGCCGACGGATGGGTGCCCTCGCTCGGATACTTCCAGCCGGCGGACCTGCTCGAGGCCAACAAGCGCATCGATGACGCGGCCGCCGCGGCAGGCCGCGACCCCCGCGCGATCCGCCGCATCCTCAACGCCGGCGCCGATGTTCCAGTTGAGCAGTTTGTATCGCTGACCCTGGAGCAGGGCATGGACACCTTCGTGATTGGCGGCATCGAGGATCCGGAGGCGCTCCGGTGGTTCGCGTCCGACGTGGTGCCGGCGGTGCGCGAGGCCGTCGCTAAAGCTCGATGAATCACGCCGACCTGGTTGGCTTGCTCAAGGACGGAGTCAACGAACGGGGCGGCTGGTGGGCCGAGCTCGGCGCCGGGGAGGGCAACTTCACCCTGGCGCTGGCCGACCTGCTGGGCCCCGGCGCCCACATCACCGCGGTGGATCGCGACCGGCACGCGCTGAGCGTGCTCACCCAGGAGATGGGGAAGAGGTTTCCCGGTACGGCCCTGGAGGTGATCGCGGCCGACTTCACCAAACCGCTCGCGCTGGCCGACCTGGACGGGGTGGTGATGGCCAACTCGCTGCACTTCGTTCGCGAGAAGGGCCCTGTGCTGCGAGATGTGAGCGCGATGCTGAAGCCCGGAGGCCGGCTGATCGTGGTCGAGTACAGCACCGACCGGGGCAACCCGTGGGTGCCGCACCCGTTCTCGTTCGACACCTGGAAGAGACTGTCATCCGAGGCCGGCCTGGTGGGGACGGCGCCTCTCAGCACCGTCCCCAGCCGCTACTTCGGCAGCATCTATTCCGCAGTTTCCCTCTCGCGCAAAGCGGGAGAGGGTCAGGGTGCGGGCCGAGGGCCTTAGAAGACCTGCGAAGTAGACGACGTGGCCGGCGCGCCCGCCTCGTGGCGGTGCCTGCGGCGCATCCAGCGGCCGATCATCACGCGGCGGTCGCTAGCCGACCCGCCGCCACCGCCCGGGTTGAACCGCTTGGTCACCCCGCCGAGCTTGACGCCCCACGTCACGAACTTGTGGAACCGCTCCTCGGCCTCTCGAGCGACGCCGATGCGCTCTCCGCGGGTCTCCTCCCGGAAGCGGGCGATGCGGCCGGCCGCGGCGCCCTCTTTCTCCTCCGGGCTCGAAGTTGCTGGGAGATCCTTGTCGGGCAGCGTGCCAAGGACGACGATCTGGTCGTCCTCGACGGTGACGTCTACTCCCGTGAACCAGCCGTCCGGGAGCCTTCCGGCAAACCAACCTTTGATCGACGCGAACTCTTTCTCATCCATGGAATTGACGATAGTGATTACACGATTACATTGCAAGTGGTCGTGAAAATTGGACCTCCCCCAGCCGCCTGCGGGAGAGGGCATGGTGAGGGCGGTAAGCTCCTAGACCCATGGGCATGATGCCTCCGCACGGTTTGGGGCCGCCGAACTTCTTCGGGTTCGGCCGCCGGCAAAAGCAGCCCGAGGGCGGGTCTGCCATAAGCGGTCTGACCGGCGATCCCGGGCTTGAGCTTCCGCCCCAGCCGCCGGGCCCGAAAGACCTCCGAGAGCGCTGGCTCAACCTCAAGCAGTCGGTCACGGGCACGACCGCGGCGCTGCCGCGCGTGCTGAGCCTGGTCTGGGACGCAAGCCCGGCCACCACGCTCGGCCTGTTCGCGGCCACCGCGGTCGCCGGTGTCATCCCCGCGGCATCCGCCGGCGTCGCCGCCGTGCTGGTGAACACGGTCGCGGACGGGCTCATCGCCAAGGGGGGGTCGCTGCCGTCGCGCGACGTCCTTTCGCTTGGTCCGTGGCACTCGCCCGTATACGCGGTCGGAGCGATCGTCTTCTACGCGATCCTCCAGCTGCTTCTGTTCGCGCTCAGCGCGCTGCTCGGAACGGTCAGGAACATCACGCAGCAGCTGCTCCAGAACTCGGTGACGATGCGAATTCAGCTCATGGTCATGGAGAAGGCGGCGTCGCTCGACCTGCAGTTCTACGAAGACCCCGCCTCGTACGACCTCCTGCGCCGGGCGCAGACCGACTCTATCAACCGGCCGGTGATGATGATCTCGACCGGCTTCGGCCTGGTGCAGACGCTGCTGACCTTCATCACGATGATCGCCCTCCTGCTCGCGGTCAGCCCCCTGCTGGCGGCCATCGCGCTCCTGTCACCGATTCCCGCGTTCATCGCCGACACTCGCTACGGCTGGCGCGGCTACAACATCGCCCGCTGGGGCTCGCGACTGCTCAGGCGCATGACCTACCTGGTCACGCTCGTCACGACCGACAGTTATGCGAAAGAGGTCAAGCTGTTTGGGCTCGGCAGCTATTTCATCGCCCGCTACAAGCTGATCGCCAACGCCTTCTATCAGAGCCAGCGCGGCCAGGTCGCGCGTCGCTACATGACAGGCTTCGCGCTCGGCAACCTGAGCACCATCGCGACATCCATTACCTATCTATATGTGGCTCTCCAGGCTGTTGCTGGTCGCCTGACGCTGGGCCACCTCATCCTCTACACGACCGCCGCCCAGTCGGTGCAGGGCTCGATCCAGGGCATCCTCGGCGGCTTCTCGAGCATGTACGAGCACAACCTCTACCTCAACAATCTCTTCGAGCTCCTGGCGATGCAGCCCAGCCTGCCCGCGCCGGCGAGCGCGGTTCCTGTCGCTGAGCCGATGAAAGGCGAGATCCGCTTCGAGAACGTGACCTTCGCCTACCCGGGGGCCGAGTCGAACGCGCTGACCGACCTCAGCTTCACGGTTCAGCCGGGCGAGACGATCGCTGTGGTGGGCCGCAACGGCGCGGGCAAGACGACCCTGTTCAAGCTCATCTGCCGCCTCTATGACCCCAGCGGCGGCCGCATCCTCATCGACGGAGTCGACATCCGCGACTACTCGCCGGAGGATTTGCGCGGGCACATCGGCGCCATGTTCCAGGACTTCGTCACGTACCAGGCCACCGCGTCCGAGAACATTGGCCTGGGCAACCTCGAGGCCATCAACGACCGCGACGCCGTGATGGCGGCGAGCCGCCAGGCCGGCGCGGACGAGCTGATCGCCAACCTTCCGGAGGGCTACGCGACCGCGCTTGGAAAGTGGTTCGACGCCGGCGTCAACCTGTCCGGCGGCGAGTGGCAGAAGGTCGCGCTCGCGCGGGCGTTCATGCGCGACGCGAAGATCCTTCTGCTCGACGAGCCGACCTCCGCTCTGGACGCCCAGGCCGAGTACGACCTCTTTGAGCGCTTGCGCTCCCTGACCCGAGGCCGCACGGCCGTCTACATCTCGCACCGCTTCTCGACCGTGCGCCGCGCGGACAGGATCGTCTTCCTCGAGCATGGACGTCTCGTGGAGGAGGGCACGCACGAGGAGCTGATGGCCCTCGGCGGCCGATATGCGAGGCTCTTCCGGATGCAGGCGTCGGCGTACACCGGAGAGGACATCGAGCCAGAGGTCGACGTGCCGGCGCCGACCGCCCGACCCGCCTGAAACCCATTGGGTCCCCTCTCCCGCGGAAGCGGGAGAGGGTTAGGGTGAGGGCCGATTTCCTCGTCGGTTTGGTCCTCGGCACGGCCACCGCGGCCGCCTACCTGATCGGATCCGGTCGCGTCTTCGGCTACGACTCGTCCGTCACGTTCGCCAACTTCATCGCCACGCCGTCGCTCCTGGACGCATTCGCGGTGAGCACCCAGCAGCCGACCATCCCCCTGGCCCAGATCGCAGGCAACGACCACGTCCTGGTCTCGCTGATCAGCCATGTGATCTACACGCTTACGGGAACTCGAAGCGAGGTCGTGTACCGCCTGCTGCCGGCGCTCGCTGCCGGGGGAACGGTTGGACTGACGGCGACGGTGCTGGCGGAGCGATTCGGGTTGCTGGCCGGGGCTTGCGCCGGGCTCTACGTGGCCACCGTCCCGATGTTCGTCGAGTACAGCCGCGAGCTGCGCGGGTACAGCGTGGCCACGCTGTTCGCCGTGGCGGCGACCGTCTTGTTCTTCAAGTCGCCCCTGAACAGCAAGAGGATGCTCGCTTTCTACGGGGCGTTGTTGGGCCTGGCGATAGCCGCCCACGTGTACGTAGGCCTTGTGCTCGTCGCCCATGTGGTCTGGGTGCTGGTGCGGCGCTCCCGGTCCGAGTTCCTGCGGCTCCTTCCGGGATGGTTGCTGGCAGGCCTCATCGGGCTCGCCGCCAACGCCTACATCCTCTGGGTAGACGTGACTCAACACGGCTTCCTGCCGAAGAGCTTCGACCCATTGTTCCCCCGCGACCTGGTCTTCTATCTGGTCGGCGCGCCGTCCCTCGTGGGCCTCGCCCTCTGGCTCGGGATCGCGGGGCTCGGCCTGTGGGCGGTGCGAAAGGAACCCCTGGTCTGGGCGGCGGTGGGGCTTGTGGCCGTGACCGCCGTTCTGCTCTGGCAGGTCATCCAGCCCTTCTATCTCTATCCAAGGTTCTTCATCTTCCTGATCCCCGGATGCGCCTACCTGATGGCGGCCGCGGTCAGGCGGTGGAAGGTACTTGCGCCAGTGGTCGTGCTCGGGGCGATCGCGGCTGCGCTGTACGAGGTCCCGAACTACACAACGGATCCCCTGGCGCTACGCCAGGCGGCGCAAGTCGTCGCGGCGGCTGACGCGGCGGGGCAGCGTGTCTGTCTTCTCCACAGCGACGAGCAGGTGCTGGGCGCCTATGCGGCAAGCGGGTTCACGGTCGTCTCTGAACCAAGCCAGCTGCAAGCCTGCGACGTCGTGGTGGTGGTTAGCTGGGGCGTCGACATCCCCCTGAGAGACGAGGCCGCGCGCGAGTTCCCGCGGGCAAGGCAGATCCCGGCCGTCTACCCGACGGTCGTCCTGGAGCGCTAGGGAAGGGGGGCTAAGCGGGAGCCCTAGTGGGCGCCGACTGCGTTCGGCTGCAGGACCCGGACGGCCCGGCCACGCATCCGGTCGCAGCGCCAGCAGAACACGACCGCGTCGAGTCCTCCAGGCAGGATCCCGGGAATCAGAACCTCTCTCTCACGGCGGTGCATCAGCCAGCACATGATGAAACTCACGAGCAAAGCCCAAGCTATCAGCCGGTTGCGACATTTCCAGCACCGTGGTGTTAAGAGTTAGGTGGTTCGAGCTGATCGACCTTGGCGGCGAGGATGAAGTCGTTGTCGGTCAGGCCGCCGGCGGCGTGGGTCCAGAGCTGGACGGTGACGTAACCCCACCCGACCAGCAGGTCCGGGTGATGAGCCTCGGCCTCGGCGATGGGGGCGATCCGATTGACGAAGTCGATCGCCGGCATGAAGCCTTTGAACTTGAAGCGCCGGGTGAGGAGCTGGTGGCCGTCCGCCTCCTCCACCGTCCAGCCCGGCACCTGGGCGAGCAGAGCGGGGATCGCGGACGGGTCGATTGGGGGTGTGCCAGGCTCGCACCGGACGCAGTGCCGCTCGACCAACGGCTTGTGCTCGGGACCTGCCATCAGGGAACGATGCTAGGGCCTTGGGTAGAATTGAGGACCCATTGGGGCGGCTAGCTCAGTGGGAGAGCGCTTGCCTCACACGCAAGAGGTCATTGGTTCAAACCCAATGCCGCCCACCAGCAGTTATATCGTGGCCCCGTCGTCTAGTGGCCTAGGACGCAGCCCTCTCAAGGCTGAGATCGCGGGTTCGAATCCCGCCGGGGCTACTCCCAGTACACCTATTTCTGAGTTCGGAGGAGCGTAATTCCACTCCTTCAGGTGGGCCCAGAGCTCGGCCGCAACCTCCGGCTGAGGCTGGCAGCGCCAGATCTTGCCGCCGCGAATGTCCAGCTCAGCGAAGAGCGTGAAAAGCAGCTCACGGCGTCCGAGAGTGTCCGTGCGGTCCCAGGCATCGAGGAGCCCGGTGAAGGCCATCCTCGGCGCATCGGCCGGCGCGGTCGCCCCTTCGCGCTGAGCGAGCAGCCATGCGCGCTTCTCCTGGTATTCCTCGGCCGTGATATCGCCCCGCTCAAAACGCTGCCCGACTCGCGCCAGTTGAGCGTCGATGCTCGCGGCCGCGTCGGGTGACCTGAAGGGCGGCAGATCGGCGACTGCTGCTGG
>Ga0185299_10005399_pt1 | contig 14432 bp, 9 predicted proteins | sample PaiPotPPA55metaG_FD_128002 | JGI IMG/M metagenome (GOLD analysis project Ga0185299, IMG submission 128002) | Iron sulfur acid spring bacterial and archeal communities from Banff, Canada, to study Microbial Dark Matter (Phase II) - Paint Pots PPA... ...
GAAGCGCCGCTTGTTCAGCAAAGCCCACATTAGCCACAGAGGCGTCGAATCGTTGGATTTGCGCTCCACGTTCGCCAGGTTTGGCTCCACTAAGGTGTTGATAGCGCCATCCTCTCCCTGATTTTCGGCCCATACGTCGAACACGCCCTCATTGAGTTCGCGGCTATGAACGCCATTCAGCGCAAAAAAACTGTCGCGCATATACATTTCCCCGGCAGCGGAATACCAAATGCTCGGCGCCAGCATCGGTCGAAAGCTCTCCGGGCTCGCAATCCAACTGAGCATCATCAGGTCCGCGTAGACGACTTTTTCGGTGTCTCCACCTTTGAAACCCAAACCGCCCGCGAGATAAGTCTGGCTCGCCAGCCGATGGCCTCGAATGGTGTCTTGAACTTTGTCATCGGCAAAAATAAAAATTGTCTTTTCGCTGGCCTGCCCCATTTCCAGCCGGTGATAAGGTTGGCTTCGAGTGGCGACGCGGCCCATCCGCAAATCCCTGATTTCGATTTTTGCCAAAGGTCCCGGTGCATCTGACGCTTTGCCTTGCTCCGATGGAGCAACGGAAATGAACAGGGCGCAGCGATTTCCTCGCAATCCAGGAATGAAGACTGTCGTTTTGAAATCATTCCAGGTGTCCGGTGACGGAGGGAGTCCGTCGTTGTACAACGTGATGTCGCTAATCTTGCGCAATTGTTCGTCTACGTTCCAAATTTCAACCGCTACCGGCATGGGCGAGCGATATTGTACGTTCAGCGAGTAAAGTTCCGGGCTTTCCGCAGTGAACGGAATAAGTAAACCATTCTCCGAATTCTTGGTGGACAATGCCGCCACGCCGCCAACTGTTTCTAAAGTCACATTGCCGTGTTTTTTCCAGGAAGAAATATCGGGCAGCTCGATGGCCTGGCCGTGCACATCTCCAGGAAGCTGTTGCAATAGTTCTCCAAACGTTTGCTGAATAAAAAAATCGCCCTGAACGCGTTGTTCACGGTGCGCTGCGGAATATAGATGGGCGTCGGGAATGCGTGCGGGCGCAGGTTTAACAGGCCGGCCATCTCGCCGAATGATGCGCGTCCACTGATTGCGGTATCCGGAATCCGTCAGTAGGCCAATACATAATCCTTCCTTCGTGCGAAACCCCGCCGCTGGAAAATATTCGCGCGACGATTCTCCCTGCCAATCCAGTTGATCGAAGCTCCAGAATTTGACCGGTTCCTCGGTAGCTTCCAACCGGTTACTCAATTGGTGGTGCAGCATAAACATGTCCGACTGCTGCAGCCGGATTCTCTTTCGAATCACGTGTGGCGTCACCACTGCGTAGTCCACCTGCGCGTACACCGTGGTATTTAAATTCTGTAGCTTGCATTCGCCGCGAAGCGTGACGTGGGTGGAGTCGCCGGTCCACGAGGTGGCCTTCCACGACGCCACGAGGTCTTCCACGCTCCGTTCTTCGTTCTGAAAATTCGCGGAGAATTCCCCGCCCTTTTTATGCTGCGCGATGGCCCGGCCATCATGAAGAACCGTGACAGAAAAGCCTTGTTTGGCATCACCGGTGACAGAAAGCGACAGTCCAGCGATAGCGGTTGAAGCCGCCGCGGGAGATGCGATCGCAAATCCAGAAGCGGAGGCGAGACTGGCTGCCAAACCGCCTTCCAGGGACTTCTGGATGAAACGACGTCGCGAAAACGTTTTATCGGCCATGATCTGTAAGCTTCCTTTAGAAATGGATGGGCAACTGGGTCGATTTTTTCTTTTTTTAAGATAGGCGATAGTATGCGCCGCGACGAAAGGGCCTCACACGTGAAAACGTGGTGATTCACCGAAATCGAAGGTAGATTAAAATCCGTTAAGTACCTCAAAAGTACTGTAAGACAAAGGGTTAGGTGCTTGACTTGAGGGGCGCGTGTGTTAGTATTCATGCATTCAATTCCTTAATTGAATGCATCGACACAGCATGGCTTCCCCGCAAACTACCGTTGCGCCACCGTTAAACGCCGACGACCTTCTTACTGACGAGCGTTGGCAGCTCGTTCAGCGGATCATCTCCAGCCCGCCCTTTCAAAAGGGCACGCGCTTGCGCGATTTGCTGCAATATGTCACGGAACAGACCATCCGCGGCCATGCCCACGAACTAACCGAGCAACACATTGGCAACGCGCTGTTCCACAAACCCTCGGATTACAGTCCGCTGGAAGACAGCTCCGTCCGGGTACACGCCAGGCAGCTGCGGCTCAAACTGCACGAGTATTTCAACGAAGATGGCCGCGACGAATCCCTGATACTGGAGATACCCAAGGGCGCTTATGCACCTGCTTTCCGAAGAGTGCCTAAAACGATACCTCCGCCGCCAGCCGACCTCGCGCCAAAGGTAATTCCGGTGGAGTCCTGGCGAGGGCAGGCGATGGTGCCGTGGGCGATTTGCGCCGCGCTGGCGGTTTTGTGCGTCGTCCTGGCATATCGCACTGCGCCGAGCGGCGGATTGGCGAGCACCGCGGTGGCCGCCGCTGCAGAGCCGTGGCCGTTTTCTCAGCTCTTCGACGCGCGGCACCAGACCATCATCGTGGTGGCCGACAGTAATTACGGTATGTCTCGCATTCTGGCGAGCCAGTCAGGCTCGCTGGAGCAATACCTTCGCCGCGATTTTCTCCACAGCGCGAGCGCCAGCGCGGGCAAAGATGGGCCAGCCGATTCGCGGCTGAGCGAGTACATTTCGAATTCCACGTTGACCTCCTTCGCAGACGTCGCCGATGTTGTTTCGCTCTACAAGATGGCTGGACCATTGCAATCGCAGGTCTCCGTGCGCTATCCGCGAGATCTGCGCATGCGCGATCTCGATCACAACAACTACATTTTCATTGGAAGCCCTGCTTCCAATCCTTGGGTAGCATTGCTGCAGGACAAGCTGAATTTCCGCGAGAGCGAATCTGTCGTCGGTAAGAGTGTCAAAGTGTTCGTCAACAAAAATCCTTTGCCTGGAGAACAGCCGGAATACGAAGGCCTGCGGTGGACCGGAACGCAGGGGGAAGATTACGCAACGATCTCGATGCTTCCCAACGCCACTCACGATGGCAGCGTTTTAGCCTTGCAGGGATTGCAGCAGGAAGGCACGGAAGCAGCGGGCCGTTTTCTTGCCGACGAAGAAAATCGGCGCCAGCTCATGAGTGCTCTGGGAATTTCCGCCGCTCACGGAGCTTCGCAAAATATCTGGTTTGAAGCCTTGATCCGGTCCCGCACCGTATCCGGAGCGCCAAATTCCACGACTCTCGTTGCCGTACGTCGCATTCAGTAGCGTATCGTCGATTTCCAGGGCGCCCGCTTCCCTCACGTTGCGACTAATGCAATGCTTCCATCAATTTCAAAAAAACCATCGTTTTAGTCGAGCGTTACGCAAGTAGAATGGACAAATCTCGATTGGACCTGAGTTCTGTGATGCATCCTCTATCAGTTTCCGCCACTAGGTTTGCGCTTCGGCTTCTGGTGGCCGGGGCACTCGCGCTCGCTTCGCTAGCCGCTGCAGCTTTGAACATTACTGCGCAAACCACAACCCAAAAGCCCGCTTCGGACGCAGAGATTCAATCCCACTTCGCCGCGGCCCAACAAGCTCAACGTCAGAAGGATTACGCGACGGCCGAGAAGGAATACAAAAGTGTGATTACGCTCGCCCCGGAATTCGCGGAAGTGCATATGAATCTCGGTTTGGTTTACCAGCTGCAGAATCGTTATCCCGAAGCAATGACCGAATTCCGCCGTGCTTTGAAATTAAAACCGTCGCTGACCGGCGCTAATTTTTTCCTTGGTGTCGACTACTGCAAAATGGGCGAAGGTCCCAAGGCTGTTCCATATTTGAAAGCAGCGCTGAAAGCATCGCCGAACCAGCCGGAGATATGGCTGTGGCTGGCTACGGCGCAGGAACTATCCGGTGACATCGATGCCGAAGTGGCCACCATGCGGCAAGCCCTATCGTCGCAACCTAAGGACGTCGATTTGCTCTACTTGCTCGGGCACGCGTATGAGCGGTTGGGCAAACAAGAAGTAGCCCGCATGGAAAAAGTAGCTCCGGAGTCTTTTCGAAAAGAACAATTCCTCGCGGAAAGCTATGCGGCCAGCAATGAGTGGCCATCCGCGGTCATCCATTTTCAAAATGCGCTGGCGGCTGCGCCGCACCAAGCGGGGCTTCACGTCGAGCTTGGGGAAGTCTTACTGCACGCTGGAAAAGTGAACCAGGCCGCGCGGGAATTTGCGGAGGAGTTGCAGCTTAATCCGCGAAGTCTGCGCGGGCTGGTGCGACGCGGAGAAATCGAATTGATTCAGGAAAATATTGACGCCGCACTGAAGGATTGGACCCAGGCAATCGCCATTGATCAGATGCAAGTGGAACGGATCCTCGGTTTACGCGAAACCGGATTCGGTGATTCCTCTAGCGAGCAGCTGCCCAGCGCCGTACTTGCAAAGGTAGAGTCTGTAGCGACGGAGCTGCGAAATAAAAATATTCCAGCCGCGCGCGTGGCTCTTGCATTTCGGACGGCGCAAAGCGGGAATCCTTCTCAAATGGCCGGCGACGACACTCTGGCGGGTCCGCAGGGGCAGGAACCAACCGGTCAGAGTTGCTCGGAAGCGGATATGAATCGCCTGCTGCGGGAAGACCGCTTTTCCCAGGTTGCATCGTGCGCGCATGCCGGGCTGCCCCCGCGGAGCTCTGCGGAATTGCGGATGCAAGTCGTGAATGCGTTGCTGCAAGCCGGAGACTATGAAGCCGCTCTTCGAACGCTCGATACGCTACCGGCGACAGAGAGCAAAGCGTTGGAGACTTCTTACTGGCGGGCGCGCTGTTACGAAAAATTGGCCACAGCGGCGTATCTGAAACTTTACCAGGCGGATCCGAACTCCTATCGTTGGCATCAACTGATGGGCGACATCGAAGCCGCGAAAGGAGACGACGGAAAAGCGATAAAAGAATATCGCGCGGCAGTTTCGTTGAAGCCCGGGTTGCCAAACTTGCACTACAGCCTGGGCCATCTGCTCTGGAAGGACCTGAAAGTGCCGGAAGCGCGAATCGAACTGGAGGCCGAACTGGCGTCCAATCCGCATCACGCTGGAGCGCTCACTGATCTGGGAGATTCTTATCTGCTGGAGCACCAACCTGAGAAAGCTTTGCCCTATCTGACTAGCGCGCTGGCTGCGGATGCTGGAAATCCCGATGTGCATCGCGATTTGGGCACGGCGTATTCCGAACTTGGCGATTACCAGAAAGCTGAACAAGAATTAAAAATCGCGGTGACTGCCGATCACGACGGCTCGGTGCACTACAAACTTGCCAGGGCCTACCAGGCCCTGGGACAGAAAGAGAATGCCAGTCGCGAATTCGCGTTGTCTACATCGCTGAATCAGGAATCACATAGTAAGTTGGAAAAGCAAACGCAACGACTGGCGGCCATAACAAATTCAACTCAGGATCCCTAGGCGCCCGCCTGAAAATTAAATGAAGCGACTCTTCCACCTTGTGTTTCGAATCTTCCCTTGCTACATCGCGATTCTAATTTTTCTTTCAATTGCAAATCCGATACTTGCCAATTCTCTCGGAACGGACACGCTTCTACAACTGACTCAAGAAGACTCCTTTCAAAAAGGCCTCGCGGCGCTTAAAGAAAATCGCACGGAAGACGCTCTCGCGGAACTCACGGAAGCGCAGCGAGAACATCCGGAAGATGCGCGCATCCGTAATTTTCTTGGAATTGTGCTGGTTCGCCTCGGAAAAAATGAAGAAGGTGCGGCTGAGTACCGTGAGGCGATTCGCCTCAATCCGCAAATGGAAGACGCGTACCGCAATCTAGGGTTTCTCAAATGGAACGAGCACGAACTGGAGCCCGCGCGTGAAGCCCTGGACCGCGCTGTACAACTTTCTCCCGGCGATTCATTTGCTCATTACTATCTCGGACGAGTCCTGCTTGACGAACAGCTTTATGCTCCGGCTATCCGGGAAATTGAATCATCCCCTGTGCCATTGCCGGCTGATGCGAATTTCTCGATTCAATTGGCGACTGCGTATATCGCCTTAGGCAATAAGGACCAGGCGCGCAAAATTCTGCAACAGCTCGCAACAATCCCCTTGGATGACCGGCAATCCGTTCATGTGGCGGCTCTGTTCCTGGCTCTTCGAGAGAATGACTCGGCCGTCGGGATTATTCAGCGGTTGAGTAAGAGTCCGCCGGCTCCTGAAAATTTATGGCGGCAATTCGACTTGGCACTCGCTTATCTGCTTGCTGGAAATTACGGCCCAGCGATTGCCCAGGCTGATTTCTATCAACACGCTCTCACGCGCGGCGACGCTAACGCACATGAATCCGCCGAAGCCTGGACCGTCCTCGGTATTGCTGCTGCTGACTTGAAACAAAACAATCGCTCACTCAACGCTTTTCGCAAGGCTGCAGCCCTTGCTCCCGGCAACGAAGAGAATTGGCTAAACCTGACACGCGAATTAATGGAGTTGAGCCGTTACTCGGACGCGATTTCCGCAGTTCAAGAGGGGCTCACGGCTAATCCGAAGTCTTACGCGTTAAATTTGCGGCTGGGTGCAGCTCAGCTTGCCGCCGGCCATTACGCCGAAGCAGAAAGAGCTTTTCGCGAGCTGGTGTCTGCGGGCGATCCGCTGCCTACCGGGTACGTGGGATTGGCACAGGTATTATTGAGAACGGGCCGCGCCGAGGAAGCGGCCGCCGAGCTTAGTGACGCTCAGCAAAAGTTGGGGCCAAATTTCTTGATCAGTTATTTTCGCGGCTTGGCGTTCGATCGCATGGGTAAACCGGAGGCAGCCATCACCGCTTTTCAAGATGCGTTGAAGCTGGATCCCAATAACGCGGAAGCGCATTTGAGTCTCGGCAAAACGGAAATGATTGCAGGCCGCCTTGACGTCGCGATTACCGAGCTTCAGGAAGCGCTGCGCCTTAGCCCGAATAACGACCAAGCCCGGCGACTCCTGAGCAAAGCTTACACACGCGCCGGCGACAAAAAGAATGCAGCCGCCTTTGCGGCTGCTTCTGCGGACGTTCCTGAAAATATTGAAGCCGATCTAGTCGGCGACTTTTTTGTTCCCCAATGGCAAATGCCGCCTGACAGTAAAAAATAACAGCCGACGGCAGCGTGGGCGGCTACTTAGGACTGGGAGCCATTTTGTCTAAAGACCACTCGCTGAGATTGCTGGATGGCTCGTGAAAAATATGAGTCTTTCACTCCATCCAGCGTTCCCTCCGTGATGTGCCGAATGACCAGTTATTGCGAACCTGGGCCACGGTTACTTGCTTGAAGTTTCCTTTGCGAGTAACTTCACTGCCTGACGGTCGCCGTGAGCGGCTTCCTGGGCAGTCTGCGCCTGAGTTTCCTTGGATTCCTGAAGAGCCGTCTGAGCAGCGGTGCTGATCGAAACGGTGTCTAGAGACGTGCTGGGTGCAGCTGCTGCCTGTGTGGGAGTCTGTTTCTGACTCGGAGCCGCTGGCTTGGAGTCCGAAGTGGACTTAACTTCAGGGGCTGGAGCAAGATTGGCAGCCGGAGCAGCCGGCGCTGTGCTATGGATGGACAGACTCATAGGAAGAGGACCTTTGTGCCTCAGCTTGGATATCGGCACAGAACGACAGAAGCTTTAATAGCATGATGGAAGGAGAAAACGTATGAACGAGGGAACAGCGAGATCTTCGGAGACTTCATCGAAGCTCCCGTCATTTGTGCGGCCAGGCTTTAACAACATCGCGCCGTACATGGTGGTCAATGGAGCCGCGAAGTTTATTGAATTCCTCAAAACCGCGTTTCAAGGAACGGAACGTTTGCGCATTCCGCGGCCCGACGGCGCGGTGATGCACGCGGAGATCGGCATCGGCAATTCGGTGATTGAGTTGGCTGACGCCAGCGAGCAGCATCCGCCGCGTAGAAACGCGATCCATTTGTATGTCGACGATGCCGACGCCGACTACAAGCGGTCTTTGGGAGCCTGCGCAACTTCGATCTACCCGGTGGGAGAGCACGTCTCGGGAGATCGCCAGGGATGCGTGAAAGATGAGTGGGGCAACATCTGGTACATCGCAAAAGCAAAAACCTGGGAGCCTGACCACGACCGAATGTGCAGCGTGCAACCCTATCTTCATCTTCATGGCGCCGAGAAGATGATTCCGTTTGCAGAGGCGGCCTTCCGGGCGGAGGCTCTCGGCGTGACGAAGTCGCCGGAAGGCAAAATACTTCACGCCACGATAAGAATTGTCCATGGCACGTTTGAAATCGATGAGGCTCACGGGGAGTTCCAGCCGATGCCATGCTATTTGCACGTGTACGTGCCGGACGCGGACGCTCGTTACGCAGACGCCATCCGCGCTGGCGCCACTTCGGTTGAGGCTCCTGCAACTAAGGATTACGGCGAGCGTTCCGCGGCCGTTAAAGACATGTTCGGCAATACCTGGTTCTTGGCCACCTATCTCGGGGAATAGCGTGGCGTAAATTGTGAGTAGCGTCTCCAGTCTATAGGGAAGCTTCGATTTGCAAGTCCTCGATCATCTTTTCCAACTCGGCGTTGGCCTTATCGCGTTGGACCTCGGTGGCCTGAATATTTTTTCGCAGCGCCTCTAACTGATTCTCTTGTTCGTCCAGCTGTTTGGTGTAGCGTTGCACTAACGCCTTTTCCTCGGCGGTACCTCGCAGCGCCTTCATGTTTTCACGCAGGCGGCCCTGATCTTCCACGATGCGATCGATGTCCTTCTGCCGGGCTTCCATCTCTTCTTCAAGTCTCGCTACCTCAGCCTTCTGCGCGGTAATCTTGTCAAACGCTTTTGCCATTTCCGGCGTAATCGTTCCTTGTTTCTCGAACAGACTAATCTGATTTTCGTCCAGGGTGGACAACTGATAGGACATAGCCTGCGTTGTAACCTCTTCGATTGGCATGGAGGCCGTGCCGTGAGGTGGAACGTCCATCCGGAACCGGTATTCTCCAGGCGCTTTTTCATCCGGTTCCTTGGTGCCTTTCGCAAGTCGCCAGTCCGGGCGAGCGGGATGTTCGATCACCAATGTTTGGGAAGTTTCGCCCTGATTGCGGGCGGTATACAAGGTGCGCTCGCGCAATTCGCTAATGTGTGTGAGCACGCCGTGTGAAATTTTCACTTGCGAGACGTGCTGCGGCTGGCCATTTTTTACCGCTTCGATCAGCAGTCCGAGATCGGTCGCATAGGAAATGAGCCTGCGTTCACCGGGCTTGATGGAATCCATAAGTCCTTCGCCGGCGAATACTTCTTTTTCCAAGACGCTGAAACTCCCACCATCCAAAGTAAGAGGGCTGGTATTTCTTAGCCATAGCCCGCGCAAAGGCCTACCGGATCCGGACGTGCCGCTCCAAAGCGATATTTTCTCGGCTTCAATCTCGGTCTGCACGATGGGCACGAGACCGGATTGATTTTTTTTCAGCGTGACCCGATCTTTCAATTTGTATTCGAACAGGTCACCCAAATCCTGTCCGCTGGCGGCGGCTTGGCCCATTGCGCGAGCTTCTTCCAGACTGGCCATTGGGGGCGCTCCCCCAACACTTTCATTGAAAGATGCCCCGCCGGTTCCTGCCGTCCCAACACCAGTTGAAGTATAAATATGCGGGCGATTGGCTACGCCACTTAGCCTATTTGTGGCGATATTTGATGACGTCGTATTCAAAGCCACGGAGCTGGAGCTAACTTCCACGGTCTCGCTGCTCATTCCGATTTGCAGTTGTGTATTCAAATGATTGTCGCCTAGGGTCAGGTTAAGTCCGGCGATTAGATTCTTACGGAATCCCGGATGCTCCATTTCGACGCGATAGGTTCCCGGAGGTACTCCTGAGAAGGTGTATTGCCCGTCGCTCTCCGTATTTGTTCTGGCAATCACGGCGTTGTTTTCATCCATCAAGCGTACGTCGGCTCCGCCGATTGCGGCTCCCGTCGCATCTGTCACCATTCCGCTCAGCCGGCCATTTCCACCCGTGAGCATGGCCGCATGCGTCTGGGGAGAAAGTTGCACGCTTTCCGGCAGCGGCACGACCGGACGTCTTCCGTAAAAAGGTTCCGAAAGTTGTTGGATAAAAGAATGCGGTGCTCCCGCTACTAAAGAAAGCTCCACGCCATCCCAGTCTTCGCCGACGGTGTTGTCCACAACCGCCCAGCCTTGCAGTAAGGGCTTCCTGTCCGCTTTCGACGACAAAACGATGCGGTAAGTGGTCTTCCAGATCGGCACTTCACTGATGTAGCTCACGTAGAGAGAGCGTTCGCCCGTTCCTGTCGTTGATATCTCCATGCGGCGGACATCCTGGTCACGGGAAGAAGCTAAAAGACCGAGGTAACGGCCCACTTCCACCTGCAAGTCTTTTTCCGCGATTTTCACGCTGGTCGACGAATTGAGATCCACGCTGCGAACCTCGCCGCCATCGGTGATCAGGGAGATTTCATCCGTTTCGACCGTCCAGCCGGGACCAGCACCGGTGCGGGTTTTGCGCTCCACACTTAAGAGCCGACCCGTCAGCGGAGACCCGTTGCCGCTACGAACTTCCAATCGCGCTCCGCGTAACGATCCAAGAAATTCGGCGATGGTCGGGCGCTCGCCCAGAGACAACCGCAGAGTCGCCAATCTTCGCGCCAGCGGTGCTTCCGAGTTGTATTCCACTCCGGTGATACGCCCTCCGGAAAGATCGAGGACTGTCAACGACTTCAAGACGTCATTTAGTTGCGCGCTGGTAAAGTCGATGTGCACGCCCTGGCTGCCACGCACATGCCCGAGATGCTCAAAGTAACCGACACCGTTTTTGTACAGCACAACGCGCCGGATCGGGAGTTTCGCCGCCGACAGATTTGTGTCTGTCCGTGATTCACTTGCAGCTTCAGGTTTTTTCGCTTCCGCGGCGCTGGAGGTGTCCTGCGCTTGAATTGAAATAGAAAGGAGAAGTTGGAGATACAGTAACGGCAGAAGCTGCCTCATTGACACCTCGCCAATGAGCAATACCATATTTGTAAGGAAGCAAGTTGCCTAATTCACGATTGTTTGCCTAATTGTTAAAATTACTTTGAGATTAAATTACGCGAGGAACTTCTTATAGCGCGGAGACCATGCGCGCGATGGCGTCGTCAAATGTGGAATTGCCGTCGAGGTATGGTTGCCAGAATTGCGTAAGCAGCTTGAAGTAGCTTTCCCAACCCCGTTGATAGATGCCCTCGCGAATGGCGTACGGAGTGTAACTGGTGGTGGATACTCGGCCGCTGGTACTGTCGGTGGTGGTGGTTGAGATGACTGGGCGGATCACTTCTCCCGTGGTGTAAAAGATCAGCGCGTGCCACAGGTCGCGCGGGATGCCTTTTTCGCGCTGGCGGCATTCGCGGATGATGGCTTGTTGCACCGGTTCGGCGATTCCGTGTGAGGCTTCGTGGAAAAGCACTTCCAAAGCTTCAGAGCCTTGATTGCGCGGGTCAGTGCTCGAAATCGTGACACGCAGAGGATCAAGTGTGGTGTACGCGCCGGTGCGATTGGCGTAGGCGCACACGTCGACGCGGATTTTTTCCTTGGGCCACTTCGTTTGATAAATATCCGCGAGCCGTTGTGAGAGCCCCAGCCCCTGTTCGCGAACAAGCGGCGCGACACGCATCACCCAGCGGCGATTGGCCAGATCGTGGCTCGGCCATTGATGCGCGCGATAGATCGGAGCGGCTTCCTCCAATACGTGGGTCAGATTTGCGGGCAGGCCCGCGTTGCAGGTTTCCTTTTTTCTTCCTGACAATTCATCGCAGCCGTCGAAATCGCCGAGCTGATTTTTTATGAGCACCAATTCGGTGGTGAACAGCAAATCCTTGTCGATATAGTTTGCGGTGTAATAGCTCACGGCTTCGTTCCAGGCGCGCTGCTCCGCCGCCGTTAGGGCCGATTTGGCGGCCGGAGAAGTTTTGAGCACGGGACGGTTCTTGCCAGCCACCTTATCGTTGTCGGCGGCCGTCAATGCATCCTGTGCAGCGCCGAATTTCGCTTCCTGATAAAGCGTGTGATGAAGATTGACCCAAAAGCCGCTATGGAATTCAAAAACGGGCAGCGGGCCGTAGACGGACCCTTCATTCGTTTGAGCCGCGGCGCGCGGAACCCACAGCGCCGTGCTCGCGAACAACAAGAAGAATGTAGCGGTGAATGACCGTGCCATGCGCTTCGGAAATAGTAGCGTTAAGTTTGCGCGCGCACAAATGCTGTGAAAACGGGCTACAAAATCGAGCGTCTAGTTTTTGTCTCCGAATCCGTGATTTTGCCGGCACAGGCGGCAATACGTGGGTGGTTCGGAATTATCCACGTAATGCTTTACGGGCTTTACGCTTTGCAGAAATGCGAAGATGGATTTTAAATCTTCATCAGTCATGTTCCTGAAATAGCTGAACGGCATTAAGTGATTTAATTCGCGCGCACCCCCTGACGAATTGCCGGTGCGAATGGTTTTGATGAACATCGCTTCGTCGTAATGGGAAATTCCTGAGGGGTGAGTGGAGATATTGGCGCTGACCACATCGCCCCAAGCTCCCACCAAACGGTATCCTCCGCCGAACATCAAGTCTGTCTGCGCATTTCCCTTTTCGTCCGCAGAAGTGTGGCAGTCGTTGCACTGCGCGATACGTACCAAATACCATCCACGCCGGACCTGTTCGGTGCTCTCAGGCGGCAGCGCCGGTTCCATTTCCGGATGAAGATTTAATTTGACGTCAAACGGCAACTTCGTTTTAGGCAAAGCGTTTCGAATCGCAGGCAGCGAACGAATGTAAACAATCACGGACGCAACATCTTCATCGGTCATGCTGCGGAAGAACGCGTAAGGCATGTAATCCAGCAGTTGTCTGCCGTCATGACCGATTCCATGTCGAATGGCGCGCTCAAACTGAGCATCGGTCCAGGTGCCAGCTCCCGTTTCCTTGTCAGGCGTGATATTCGGGCAGACCAGACCGTCTGGAAAAGGCTCGCCATTGTAAGCCTCATTCTTAATTATTTGGCCCGCGCCCTTCGTTCCCGGGCGCGGCTGGCCCAGCCCATTTTTGAAATCCGGCTCACTGTGGCATTCGAAACAGTGCGCGGGTCCCTCCACGATGTAGCGGCCTCGCGCGAGACGCTCAGGAGAAGGTTGGGCGCGAAATTCGCCTGCGCGTGTGTTGGACGACACGAGATCTTGAACGGTGGATTTTGGCTGGTTTTGGTTGGCGGACGAAGTCAAAAGAAGGGCAATCCAAACAATGGGCACCAGGATGTAGCGCATCGGTCAGCCTTTTGAAAGGCGTTTTAAATTTTGGATGGACACCGAGGGTTGCGTGAAGCATACCGGGTGAGAATTTGTTTTTCAACACCTAGTTTACAGATTGTGGGATTGGCGATACTCGCGCACTACCGCGGCGACGTCGCGTTGCTCCCCATCGACGAGGTAGTTGAGGTGGCGCATGTCCTGTTCGGTGACTTTGCCCCCTAACTCCGCCAGCGTGCCCCGGAGTTTCGGAAATTTTTCGAGTGTGGCTCGACGGACGATCGGCACCGCGTCATATGGGGGGAAGTAATGACGGTCGTCTTCCAGGATCACCAGATGCAGCGAGTCGATAACGCCATCGGTGGAGTTGCCCGCCACAAAATCGACTTTATGATCCTGCAACGCCCGGTAAATCAGGCCCAGATCCATCACGCTGGGTTGCTGGGCAAAATGTAAGCCGTAGCGCTCGCTCCATCCGCGAAAGCCGTCGGACCGCTCCAGAAATTCAAAACCAACGCCGATGCGCCACTCGAGGGCAACCGTAGTGAGGTCAGACATGCGCTGAAGATGAAGGCGCTGCGCATCCTCTCCGCGTATAACCATGGCGAAGGTGTTTTCGAAGCCCAGCGGCTCGGTGACTTCAAAATTGAATCGCTGGCCATAAAGCTGCTTCACGCGCTGGTATACCGCGGCGGAGGATTCGCCAGTCGGGCTTTCATTAAGTACCGCATTGAGTGCGGTGCCGGTGTACTCGACGTAAAGGTCGACTTGGCCCACTTGCATGGCTTTATGGACCAGCAAAGTGCCGCCGAGATTTGTTTTGCGCTCTACGTGAATGCCGGTGCGGGCCTCGATGTGCTGCGCAAGCAGCTCGGCGAGAACAACTTGTTCCGTGAAAAATTTTGAGCCGATTACGATCTGAGGTTTTGGTGCGTGACAAGAAACGAGGAATGCTAACGTTACGACCAGGATCAGCGGCAAGAGTCGGCGCATCAGCGCATTAATTTCTCATGCGCGGTACTAAAGAGGAAGCAGGAAGTATTCTGAATCAGCTGCGCCAATAAATATTACTGCACGCGCAGGCGGCGCTCGATTAACGCAAGGAAGAGATCGGCGAGGATCGCCAGCAGGGCCGCCGGAATCGCGCCTGCGAGAATCACTGCATCGCTAACCATAGCAACTCCTCGAA
>Ga0185299_10005400_pt1 | contig 14428 bp, 17 predicted proteins | sample PaiPotPPA55metaG_FD_128002 | JGI IMG/M metagenome (GOLD analysis project Ga0185299, IMG submission 128002) | Iron sulfur acid spring bacterial and archeal communities from Banff, Canada, to study Microbial Dark Matter (Phase II) - Paint Pots PPA... ...
GCTTTCCTTACAGCCTTACTCTTGGCATTCTTCCTCACGGCGGCCTCCTCCTCTTTCAGCAGCCCGATCATGTGATCGGGTGAGGAACGCCGCCACCCTAATTTTCAACAGCCTTCAGGACATCGTCGCCGTTGGGGAAACCTCGGGTGCCGCGCAGGCGCTCGGCGAAGGTCTCGGCGTAGCACCAGCGGCAAGCAGGAGAGATGCGGGTGCAACCGGACCAGAGATTGAGCGTGAGATTCGTCCAGCGGATGTTGGTTTTGTTCATGGCCGAATCAGTTTCACAGCTCGCGCGCGCTTGGCATGATGGTTATTGCCTCGCTGTCGACGCCTTCCCGGTGGTCGCAACGGTGCCGGGTGAGGCGCATGAGCAGCTCGAACCAGGCGCTTTCCCGTGCGAGCAGAGGTCGGCCGGTCACCATCCATGACGGTTCTGCGCTGCCCATTGGGCTCCGTATTCGGGTACCACGTATTTCTTCCAACACTGGACCCAATTCGAGGCGATACAGTGCTGGGCGTCGGCGAGAGTCATCTTGTGGGTACAAACTAATTCGTGAAGGTTGTCCTCGAGCGAGTCCTTTTCACCAGCGCCAGGATGCGGTTCGTAAGGCTCTGGCCATAAATTGAGGATTGAGTTAGTGCCGCCCAACTCCAATGGAATTAAATGATCGGTCTCCGGGTAAGGCGGGTCCCCGGCAAGCGGCGAAGCATGACCCACAGTGGCTGGAAGTTTACTTCCGGGCATTCACTCACTCGTTCTGGCACTCGATACGCGAGCCGCACGGCTATGCCTACACGCGCGAATCGAAGGCCCCGGAAATCCTGGCGAGGCCGTCCAACTGGATTAAATAGCAAATGAGTTTGCACCCAATTGATGATTCACTCGCCTCGCTGATTCCATACGGCTCGTTCACGCCGCGCGGCGAAGTCAACATGCGCGGTCGCGGCCTGCTGGTCGGCTATGAGGCGCACGGCCCGAGCAACGAGTCGACCTCAAAACCCGAAGTCGCCAATCGCGCCAGCCTATACGCCGCGGCACTGTCCCACCTGGGCACCGGCGACATTGTGACCGCGATCATCAACCGGCTGCCCGCGTCGCACTACCCTCGCCGGCGCTTCTCCAACGAGGCGGCGCAACTGCTCGATTACGAACGCGGCCAGCACTTCGAGCGCCAGTCCTACTGGCAAACCCTCGCAAGCGTGTGGATCGCGAACGCGTATGAGTCCGCCTTCAAGAGCCGGATCCGCTCGACGTTGTTTTCGTCGAACGCCGGCGAGGGGCCTACGACCGAGCTACAGGCCCGGCACTTTGGCGAGCGCATTCTCACGGTTGAAGATTCGCTCAGCGCCGCCCTGGGTTTGCAGCGGCTGACGCCACTGGAGACTTTCCGCAACCTGAATCTAGCGATTACCGGGAAATATCTTCCTCTCGCCCTACCACCGCCTCACATGCGTCTCAATGAAGTGCTCGCCAACGAAAGATGGTACGGCGGCACGCATCCGTGGATCGGCGAGCTCCACCAGCGCCCCGTTTGCATCACGGCGTTCCCAAACGAAACCTTTGCGCAGATGCTCGCGGTCTTGTTGCGGCATCCCGGCCAGATGACGCTCAGCGCCCGCTTTATCTGCCAGGACCCCTACCACACCGCTGAGCAGCTCGGACTCGAGCGGAACTTCTGGGCCCGCGCCCAGCTCGGCACCCTCGTCGACATGATCGCCAAGGCGTGCAGGCTGGACCGTGCCAAGACCCTCAACCAGGACGCTGACGCCCAGGTCGAGGAAGTGGATGGCGCCATCGCAGCAGCGGCCTCCGGCCTCGCCTTCGGCTGGCTGACGATCACCGCGCTGATATGGGATACCGACCCCGACCACGCATCCATGCGCGCGCGCGACTTGGTCAAAGACCTCGCCGCCCTCGGATTAATTGCGCGAGTCGAAGACGCCAACGCAGTCGAGGCGGTCATGGGCACCTGGCCGGGTAACGCCTGGAACAATGTCAGGCGGCCGATGATGACCGCGGCCAACTTCGCGGAAATGGTTTTGCCGGTCGAACACTGGAAGGGAACTCCGACAATCGAATCGCCTTTCTTCCCCGCCGATACTCCTGTTCCCGTCATCTGCGGTGGCAGCGGCCGGGAGCCGTTCTATCTGCCGACCCACCTTTCCGGCGTCTCAAATCAACTTGTAATAGGGCCGACCGGCTCGGGTAAGAGTTCATATCTAGCAGTTCTGGTGTCAGCCATCACCGGAATACCAAACGCCCGCGTGGTCTGGTTGGATCTTGACTACTCGTCATTTGTGATTGCCCACGCGATCGGAGCCACCTATCAGGAACTCGCTACCGATGGCTCCTCCCCGCTCTGTCCCTTCATCTATTTGGACGACCCGGACGGGGTCGGATGGCTATTCGAATGGTTCCGACGCCTGTTTAAACGCTGGGAAATCACGCTCACTGAGACAGAGACCACCGACCTGACCGAATCGCTGCGGCTGGCGAAAGAACTCGGGGTACGCACGATGACGGTATTCGCGCGCCTCATCCAGACTGGCCGCTTAAGAGAAGTGCTTGCCAATTACGTCACGGGGAACAAGTGGGGGTTCGTGTTCGACGGCTCGCCCGATAATTCAGCCGTCCTGGGCAGCGCGGTAACCGTCTTCGAGATGCGCCCCCTGAGCGCGCTGGGCCCGGCGGCCGAAGCCCCGGCCACGGAACTAATCCTGCACGCGGTGGAACGCACGATGGGGACCGACCCGGTTTGGATCATTGTCGACGAAGGCTGGAGATTGCTGAGCGATGAGGTTTCATCCGCGTGGTTATGGGAATCTATTAGGACATTTCGTAAGAGGGGTGCTGGCATCACGCTCGCCTCTCAGAGCCTCACCGAGGTGGCGGAATCGAGCTACCGCAATCTTTTGCTGGAAAGCTGTCCTGGCAAGATCTTTCTTCCGAATAGCGACATCGCCGGCGAGTACGTTCATGAGGCATACCGGCAACTCGGGCTTTCTGACCGGGAGATCGCAATCATCGGAGCGGCCATCCCCCAACGCCAATATTTTTTCCACAGCGCCCGCGGCAAACGTTTGTTCCAGCTGGACCTCGGCCGAATGGCGATGGCGCTTTGCGCCTCAACTGGCAGCACCGATGCTGACCTCGCCCGCCAGCTCCTAGAGTCACACGGCCCCAAGGGGTTCCTGCACGCGTGGCTGCGGGCCAAAGGACTCGAACCGGCATTTCAGGATGGAAATAACGCGCTCAATTCGGTGATCAGTCCAAGCGTCAATGGGAGGAACGTCATCGATGCCACCGCTTGATATCGATAACGTCCGCGCTGTGATCCTCGCGCTCGCAGTCGCAATTATAGCGACCGTCCTTTTCGACGCGGCCACGGCGCATGCGCAAGGCTGTATGTGCGTCGCTGACGGCCCGACCGAAACCGCAACGGCTGATACTGCGTCCGAGCTGGAAACAGTCATCGGCCTTTTGAAGCAGGACGTGAAGGAAAACACGATCACCGCAACCTCCGTGACCACAGGCGGTGGAGGAGGTTTATGGCGGGCTGAAGGAGGATACCTCACTTCGCTCACGCAGAACTTGAGCCTGGGCATCTTCGATCCACAGAAGTTCGCCGCGAATTTCCCCGGCTGGCTGGCTCTTACGCCGACCAGCACCCAGGACGCAAAACAGATATCGGCGCTAAGCCTCGCCACTTATGCCGGCGCGGTCACCATAGCCCAGCAACAAGCCGCGAACTTCGGGAATGAAGACAACCAGCTAGGGGCCATCGAGTCCGCAAGCTCGGACAGTGGAGCCGTATTGCAAGCGATCCAGGCCAACACCGAAGCCGTGCTGGCCGTTGCGAGCCAGATTCAAGCATTGCGCCAGATCGAAATCACTCACCTGGATATCGACGCCGTCCATCACGGCGAAGAGCTCAACGAGCGGGCCAGGGCCGAAGCCACTACAGCGAAAAGTCTCAATGTAGGAGTAGCTCCGTGAAACAAACCATCACCAAAGTCTGTCAACTGGCTATCGCCGTCCTGATCGGCGCCCTCGCGATGACCGTATACATACAACACCGCGAGTTAATGGAAATGGAACGCCAGCAGGCGCAGCAGCAATTGACCGCCGCGCCCAAGCACCAACAGGAACTGTGGGACCCTACGGACGGCTGGAAAACTCACGCGGCACCCAGCCCAAGCCGCACGCCGGTCCCCTTCAACATCTACACGTTCACTCAACCACTGAAGTAACAGGATGCTCACTGACGGGAACTTCCTAAATGACCTGCTGGCGACGCTGAGCGCCGCGTTTCAGGGCTACGGGCCGCAACTGCTTCTGATCGGCGTGGCCCTGCTGGGAGTACTCGCGTTCATCCAGTTCTTCTATATCGCGGTGGACGTCGCTATTCACCATGATCTGCCCCACATGCTCGACAGCCTCGCCGTCGCGCTCATCAAACTCGGAATGGTGTACGTAGTCATGGACCACGTCTTCGACTGGAGCAACGACATCATCCAAACCGGCGTCCAGATCGGACAACGAGTGTCGGGGCAGTCACCGAACGTTCTCACGCCTAGCGGGATCTTCCAGCTCGGGCTTAACCTCGTCGGAATCCTGGACACCGCTAAAGCGAAGGGGGGATGGCTACACCCGGTGCAGGACATCGAGTTCTTCGTCACCGCCGTAGCCGTGGCCATAGCTTGGCTGTTCGCAGCGCTGCTCTACTTGATGCTTTTGCTCGAAGCCTCAGTCGCGGTCTTCCTCGGTCCTATCTTCGTCGCTCTGGGCGGACTGGAAAGCACCGGCGATGCGCTAGTCGCCTGGGCTAAAACGCTGGTCGCGATCGCCGTCAGCATCATCGCGCTAGTGCTCACGATCGCGGCCGGTCTGATTCTGGTGCAGGACTGGTCTGCTCAACTACAGGCGGCCAACGCCTCCATCACTACCAACAGCTATTGGCTAATCCTCACGGTGGCTCAATCCATCGCGTTCTTTTTCATTCTCAAAAACATCGCGGCGATGAGCCAGTCCATCATCGGGCGCTCAGCCGGCGGCCTCGGCGCGGCGGTATTAGGCGGAATCGCCGCCACGGTCGGCGGAGCAGCGGCCGCAGCCGGCGGCGCGGCGCAAAGCGCTAGCTCTGGCGGCAACGACCCCTCTCAGAGCCGAGACCGGATTACCTTCAATTCCCCTGATGGCCTCAGCCAAAGCGACAAGCAGTTACTTGGAATTGCAGACTCGTCCACGGCGCCCACCGCGCCCCTGGCTAACCCATGAACTTTCTTCGGAGATTCTCGCGCGAGTTGCGCTGGCACTTCCGCGAAGTCTTTGCCTTGCTGCTGATCGGCCGCCTCCTCCTGGCATACGGGTACATGCAACAGCACCCGTATCGAGCCGAAGCATGGGCAGCGCTCGGGCTGCTCGCCGTCCCTGTCCGCTGGATAACGAGAATCCGCAAGCGCCGCATACTCGCCTAAAGGAGTTAACCCCATGGCCGCACAGCTGCTCTCGATGGAGTGGGAGGACGAACAGATCCGAACCCACAACCGCCAGCTGTGGCGAATCACGCTCGCCAGCATCAGCGCAAACGTCATCTTCGTCATCGCGGTCACCGTCCTCATGCTCCGGCCTCGCACCCTGCCCTACGTCGTGATGGTCGACAGCAAAGGCGAACCCGTGACGGTCGCCCAGCCAGTCGTCGGCACCGCGAGTCTCAATGACGCCACCAAGCGCTGGGCGATCGCGCAATTCATACGAAATGCGCGAACCGTCACCGCAAACGTCGACGAAGAGAAAGAAAACCTTGAGAACCTGATGGCGTTCGCGCGCCAGCAGGCGACCGTAGCGCTGAAAACCTATTACAACGACGGCGTCCATTCGCCCTTCACCATCGGCAAGAAGTCGTGGGTGCAGGTCAACGATATTCGCGTGCTCCGGCTCCCGGTGCCGGACACCTATCAAGTGGACTGGGCCGAGACCCGCAACGACTACAACAGCCATAACTCGGTCACGTCTAACTGGCGCGCGACCCTGACCGTTGCGGCCGGCCAAGCGAACGGCAAAGACCCGCGCAACCCGCTGGCGCTGTTCGTGACCTCCCTAGATTGGAGCCCCGAGGGCATTAGCCAATGAAGACTGCAGCGTTGTTCCTGCTCGCACTGCTCGCCGTGTACACCCCGCAGATGGCGGCCATGGCGCCGAGCCTCACCAGCCAAGGCATGAGCCTGCTCAAGCAACAGGAAGCCGCCTCACGGCAGGCCGCGCTGCAGCAGCAAATGCAACAGAACCAGATGCAGATGGAACTACTTCGCGAGCAACGCGCGAATCAAACGGAGTAAACGATGAGATATCGAACCAGCGTTCTATTAGCTACCGCCCTGCTGACCGGCTGTGCGGCGGAAACGCCAGCCCCAATTTCCCAACCATACGTGCCGGCAGCACTCGTCAACCCGGCAGCAAAGCCAGTCGATGTACCGCCCGATCCACTCGCTTCACTTCCGCCAGAAGTTCGGAACGCAGTTCTAAGCGGCCAGCCCCGGCCTCTACAGAAGGGCATCGCCACGCTGTTCCCGTATAACGCCTTCGCTCAGCCGCTCATCAATTGCCAGGTGCTTCGCGTGACCGAGATCGTATTCGCGCCTGACGAGAAGGTGACGCCCGAAGGCATCGGCATAGGTGATTCGGAAAGATGGGCCGTGCAACCGGCCGGCAACCGTGTACTCGTCAAACCGAAGGAAGCCGGCATTGCCACGGACCTCATCGTCGCGACCAACCATCGGTCGTATCACCTCGGACTCCGCACTCATGCTCCGTATATGCCGCAAGCCAGCTTCTACTATCCCGACGACATCGCGGCAGCCATCGCGGCCCGCGGCGCCGCGCTACACAAGGCTGCTCAGCAGGTCGCGGACCCGATACCTTCCAAGCCGCTCAGCTTTGCGTATCAAATCAAGGGTCCGAACTACGCGTGGAAGCCCCTCCAGGTTTTCTCAGACGATTCCCACGTCTACGTACAATTCCCCGATAGCCTCTCAGGTTCGGACCTGCCCGTGCTCTACGTCCAGGACAACGGGCAGAACTCACTGACCAACTACCAGGTCAAGGGTTCCTACCTTGTGAGCGACCACCTCTTCAAGCGCGCGGTTCTCACCTCCGGCATTGGTTCAAACCGCGAAACGATCAACATCGCCGCTGAGTAAATCTATGCCGACCACAGTGATTCAAGCGCGACAGCCCCGCACGATAGGGCCGTGGTTCGCGATCGTCCTCATCGGAGCGGCGCTGCTCATGTTCATGGTGCTCGCCGTATTCGTCGACCGGCGGCACAACCAACAGACCGGCCCCGTCCTGGCTGACACCGGCACTGACGAAGGCTGGATCAACCGCATCGCCACGAAACCAACCCCAACCCCTCAACCCTTCCATCCGATGCCTACGCCCGCGCCAACCATTGCACTCTTCCGACCGCTGCAGGCTCCCGCGTACCAGCAAGCCCACGCGGCACCGACCATCAGCGAGGAAGAGCGCGAGCGGTTGAGGCGCTACCACGCCGCCCTGCTATCAGACATCGCCATCAAGAGCAGTCAGCAGGTACTGGAGACGCCGCGGCTCCTAGGCGTCGGACCCGACTCCCAATCGAAGGACCCGATCAACGTGAACCTCAAGCCGCCACCACCGCACACGATCACCGCCTGGACCTGGATCGATGGGACGCTCCAGACCGGGATCGACAGCGACCACCCGGGTGATGTGATCGGCCGTGTCAGCCAAGACGTTCGCGATTCTACTTCTCATACGGAAGTGCTCATCCCAGCAGGTTCAATCCTGCATGGCTGGCACGGCGGCCGAGAGCAGGTCAACCCGAACGATACGAGCCTCCTGGTGGCTTGGCGCGACCTTGAATTCCCGAACGGCGCCCACATCCAGCTGCCGGACATGCCGGGCACCGACGTGAGCGGCGTGCCGGGATTCTCCGAGCTCATCGATCACCACTACGCCCGCACCTGGACCCCCACAATCCTCATAAGCGCCATCACCGCCGCCTCGATGCTCGCTACGCATCCCACGTATGGCGGGTACCAGGGCTACAACCCTGAGCAGCAAGCGCTCGGTAGCGGCGCGCAGACGCTCGGAACGCACGCCATCGCGCAGCTCGGCACGGCCCTCAACGCGCTCAGACCGACGATCAAGGTTGAGCCTGGCTATCACTTCAAGGTGCTCTGCACCAAAGACCTCGTTTTCAGCGGACCTTATGCCCAATGACACGCGAGCAATACAAGACGATCGGACTCATCACCGGCTGGAGCCTGGTCGTGCTGTTCGCCCTCGTCGCACACCTTCGCTACGTCGAGGGCATCACCGGAGCCATCTTCTCCGACTCCGAACCCATAGGACTCTATCGAACCGTAAGCGGCCCGGTCGTGCGCGGCGGTATGGTGGAGCTCCGCAACCTAATCAAACACGTAGCCGGGGTTCCCGGAGATACCGTGAGGGTCACCCCCGAAGGTTCTTTCATAAATGGGAAGCTGTGGCCCGACTCCGCTATCCCTTCAGGCGTTCATTCACGCCCATATCCTTTCGGCACCTATACGTTGGCGCATGGCCAATATTGGCTGCTAGGCCGAAACCCTCGCTCTTGGGACAGCAGATTTCTCGGGCCCTTCCCCGACGACATGCTCAACAGTCCTGTCAAACCTTTCTGGACCACATCAAATGGCTACGCACCCGGCACTCGTCCGTGGTGAATCAAAGGAGACAAATGAAACCCAAGACCAAACCAGAGCTTAAGATTCAGATCAAACTGAGCGTGCCCAAATCCAGCGCCGACGCATTCGACTCAACCCGCAAGGAGGCCGACGAACTAGGCTTCGACTGGAACGCCACCATGGTCGAGCAGATGGAGAAGACCAACACCGAGTTTAGCCAATTCCTAGCCCAGCGTCGGGCTAAAGTTCAGCCCATTGTTGGGCTAACCCCCAGCCCTAGACCCATCACTGCCAACGGCAAAGACACAGATCGTGCATAGCCCAAAGACCTGCACAAACAGCAGAGGTTCGTGGACGTGCGAAGCGCACGTGTTTTCCGCCTACACTTCACGCCTCCCCTTCGGGATGCTCAAAAGTAAGCTAAGTCCCTGATTTTAAAGGCGTATACACGCTGTAATACAAAATTCCGCGCAGTATTACAGAGCGAAATCAAGGAGTTTTTCGGATGGATAGCGATAGCCAAGCAAAGCGCCTCAACCAACCAGACGAAACCGCACTAGAGCGGTTGGAGACCTTCCACAGTCCCATGGTGACGGTCCACGTCAGCGCACTCGAGCGTATACAAACGGCCCTCGCCAAGTGCACCGACTTGATGGAACGGCACCTAGCCGCGGGGGAGAAAACCGTGCCGGCACGCGCGCTCTACTTCATTCTGCGCGACGTCGGCTATGGGAGAGGCGCCACGCAAAAACAGGAGATAAAGCAAGCGCCGCAACAGCAGCAGCAGCCAACCAACCAACTTCACCACAACTACGGAATGAGGAGGTAGAAATGGAAACGAAAGATACCAGCATGATTACCTTCCGGGTGAGCCCGGACGAACTACAGACAATAGACGCGAAGGCCAGCGAGGCCGGGCTGACCCGCACAGATTACATCCGAGCCAGGTTGTTCGCTCTCGACAACAGCGCCCGGATTGCCGAGTTGGAAAAGCAACTCCACGAACTCTGCGACCGCCTGGAGCGAGAAGCCGTGCGGCAGGAGACGCGCAAGTGCAGCAATCCTGAACACGCGCAACTCTTCGGGGTGGGCCACTGTTTCATCTGCGACATCCCGATGCAGAGCCGTCATTAAAATGGTGTTCGGCGCTTCAGAAGCTGCCCGGTTTCAGACGTACCAGACCCGCGCCAAGATGGGGGCCCAGCTGTGGCTCCAGATCCTGGTGCTGACGCTTTTGGCCTGGGCCGGGCTAACGCTCTACCTGGTCTGGCGGCACACCGGAAACCTTCGCGGACTCAACCACGCGTACTTTTTTCGCTGGGTAATCTGCGGTCTGCTCGTGCGGATCCCCGTACTGAGCAGGTTCGCGGCGCGGTGTTCCGTGCCGCTGGATGGCGGCGGCTGGTACCCGATGCCGGCGCTCGTCGATTGGCTCAACGGCCCTGCTATGTACCGCCTCCCTGTTGCCGATTGGCTACTGCACTTTGGAGTCCGGGCAGCGTTGCTGCCACTCGCGCTCGGAATAATCACGCTGGTGTGGCGGACCCGCCATCACGTCGACGTGACGCACTTGCGCGGCCTCAGGCTGCTAACGCCGCGGGAGCACAACCGCCAGCTCAACGGACCTTGGATCTACCGCTCCGCCCAAAGGGCGTTTAAAGCCGCCCCCGGCGGCGGCGGTATCCAGCTAGGTTCAAGTGCCATTCCAGCAAACAAAGAATGCGAACATTTCCTCGTCACCGGCTCCCCGGGAGCCGGGAAAAGTACGCTGATCAGACAGATGCTCTCGCAGGTACGTGACCGCGCACAGAGCGCCATTATCCTCGACGTCGACTCGGAGTTCATTCAGGAATTTCTCGACGAAGGGCGCGGCGATGTCGTCCTGAATCCCCTGGACGCTCGCTGCCCGTTCTGGTCGCCCTGGCTCGAATTCCGCGAGGAATCCTTCACGATGGACGCCGAGGCGATGGCCGCCTCGCTAATCCGCGGAGCAGCCCGAACCCCAACTGAAGAATTTTTCCGCGACTCCGCCCGCACTCTGGTGGAAGCCATCTTCGAGAAGGTGACGGACCGGCGCCACTCGGGCGGGATCGCTGATTTTCTCGCGCTGCCACGGGCCGAGATCCACGCAAAACTATCCAGCACGCGCGCCTATCCGCTGGTCGACGAGCACGCCGCCGAACAGGGAACCGGCATCATCTCGGTAGCGGCGAACGCGACCAAAGCCTTCTACCACCTGCCCCGCAGAGAGCAGACGAACCGGATGTGGAGCGCCCGCCAATGGGCCGCTTCGCGCGAAGGATGGGTCTTCCTGCCGTCCACCGAGGACGCCCGCGCCGCGATCCAAAGCCTCCAGGGCGTTTGGCTCGACAGCTTGGTCCGCTGGCTCATGGCATCGGAAATCGGCAGCGAACAAGTCTGGATCTTCGCGGACGAACTCCCCGCGATGGGCTACCAAAATCAAATCGAGCAACTTCTCACGCGCGGCCGCAAGCGCGGCTTGTCCGTCGTCATCGGCTTTCAGAATGTCTCGCAGCTGCGTTCCATCTACGGGCGAGACCGCACGGTCACCATGAGCAGTGCTCCGACCAGCAAAATCATCCTGCGCTGCGACGAAGCCGAGACCGCTAAATGGGCGAGCGATCTGCTCGGAAGCAGGGAAATCGAACGGACGGAAATGACGATGCTCGCCGGCCTCTCCAATATGCGCGAGGGCGTCAACCTCCAGGCGCGAAGGTCGACTGAGCACATCGTCACCCCCGCCGAGATCCAGCTGTTAAAGCCGTTGTTCGGGTACCTATGCGTGGCCGGGAATGACCGCACTACGATCAGAATTCCCGAACGCCACCTCGAGAAGCACCATCCCGCGTTCATCCCGAGACCCAGGGCATAACCCCATGATGTCACTCAGTCCCGGCGCGCTCAGCGCAGAGAAGGCCGAAACCTATTTCGAGCAACACTACAGCCAGGATGACTACTACACGCAAGGACACACGTGCATCGGTAGATGGATCGGCAAAGGCTCGGAGGGTCTCGGCCTCTCGGGCGAAGTCGAACGCCAAGATTTTTCCGCCCTGCTTCAGGGCATTAACCCGCACAGCGGGACGGTACTCGTCGGAACCGGCCCTAACGGGAGGCATGCGGCGGGATGGGATAGCGTGTTGTCCGCGCCAAAATCCATATCGATTCAGGCCCTTGTCGGTGATGATCATCGCCTGATTGAGGCGCATAAGAGCGCCGTCAACCGTGCTTTAAAGGAGATTGAGCTCTACGCCCTTACCCGGCAAACGCACAATCGCGAGCGAGTGGTTAGCGCGAACATCGTCGGGGCGGCATTCGACCATCTGGCGGCGCGGCCGGTCGCGGACAGCGTGTACGGACCGGACCCCCAGCTCCATACTCACGTGATCCTGCTGAACGTCACACAGCGCCCGGATGGCCAATGGCGCGGCCTCGATCCTATCGAAATCTACCGCTCACAAAGCTACGGGTCCGCCATCTACCGCTCCGAACTGGCCAAAGAGGTGCAGCGGCTCGGATACCAAATTCAGATAACCGAGAGCGACGGCGCTTGGGAGCTTGAAGGCTACACCCGGGTGCAGGTGATGGCCTTCTCGCAACGGCGCGCCGAAATCCAAGAAGGCATGGCGGCTGCCGGATACACCGGCGCGAAGGCCGCTCAGATCGTTGCGCTCCAAAGCCGCCAAGCCAAACGTGACTACGATGAATCCGAACTCAAGGCGGAATGGAAGACACGCGCAGCCGAGTATGGAATCGACGCCAGGCAGCACTTATGGCAAGCGCGTGGGCGTGGAGACGAGAACCGAGGAAACACCCACGACTCCGAGGCTGCCCTCGCGTTCGCCAAGAAACACACGACGGAGCGAGAGGCGGTCGTCGACCGGCGCGATCTCGAAGCCGCGGCGCTTCAACACAGAATGGGGCGGGTCGACCTCGCGAGCATCCGCACAGAAATCGGAAGAGATCAGCAACGCCACAGCCTTATCGAATCCGACAAACGAGGCTGGCAGCACGCACAGGGCGCACTCACCACGGACGAGATGATTCGGCTCGAAGCCGAAAACCTCGCCATAAGGCGCGCGGGCATCAATCAGGCCGGGCCAATAGCAAGCGCGGAAGAAGTGCGGAAATGGGCGGCGAGTCGGGGACTCTCCGACGAGCAAGCCGCAGCGGCTGAAGTTGCCCTCGCGTCTCATGACCAGATGACCGCGATCGAGGGTTTGGCCGGCACAGCCAAAACGTACACCGTCGGTGCCGTCCGCGAATTTGCCGAGGCGCGCGGCTATACCGTGCGCGGATTCGGGATGACCTCGGGCTCGGTAAAGGAGTTGCGGAAAGTCGGCTTGGACGCGCGGACAGTAGCGAGCCTGACGAGCAACCCCGTACCGCAGAGCGATAAACCGCAGCTCTGGTTCGTTGACGAGTCGAGCCTTCTGGCGACGCGGCCAGTCAACCAACTCCTGAAGCTCGCGCGGCGCGAACGAGTCGCGGTCAGGGTGGTCGGAGATCAGCGCCAGCACCTCGCCATCGAGGCGGGACACCCGATGAGCCAATTTCTCGCGGACGGCATGCCGGTCGCTGAACTCACCACTATCCGCCGTCAGCGTGACGCCGAGCTCCGGAAGGCGGTCGAGCAGGCGTCACAAGGCAAGGCTGGAGCCGCGGCACGAGCGTTGGACCTGCTGGAGGAGCAACAGCGCTTGAGCGAGATCCCGGACGTCAAGGAACGATATCGCCGCATCGCTGCCGGCTATCTGCGCGGATACGAAGCGGGACAAGTGACCCTCGTGGTCAGCCCCGGCAACGATGAACGCCGCACGCTCAATCAGGAAATCCGGAAAACCCTCATCGAGCAAGGCCACGTGGAATCGCGAGGGCGTGCACACGACATCCTCGTGCCGCGCCAGGACATGACCAAAGCGAGAGTCGCGTATGCCCGCTATTACGACGCCGGCGACGTACTCCATTTCGACCGGGCCCACGAGCGCCGGGGGATCGCCAAGGATTCCTATCTCACGGTGAAGGCCGTGGACCGCACCGGCAATCTACTCACCCTCCAATATTCGAACGGACGCACTATCGAGGCCAGCCCCGGTCGTTGGGGGAAAGGCGTCCAGGTCTACACACACGAACAGCGGGAGATCGCCGTCGGAGACCGCATCGAATATCGTATCCACGACCGCAAGCAGAAGATCGCCAACCACCAGCTCGCCACGGTGATGCGCCTCGACGGCAACCAGGCAACCCTCAAATTCGACAGCGGGCGCGTCTTGAAAGGCCCCCTCTCACCGCACATTGATCTTGGCTACGCCAGCACCAGCCATAGCGCTCAGGGTGCGACGGTCGACCGCGTCATAGTGAATCTGGATTCGATGCGGAGCGCCCAACTGGTCAATCAGCGGAGCTTCTACGTCACGATCTCTCGCGCCCGCGAGGACGCCCAGATTTATACCGACGACGCGCGCGCCCTGCGCAACGCCGTCAAACGGGAGCAGCGGAAGGAGGTCGCGCTGGAAGTCATACAGCCACCGCAACAGCGGCAATCGACCGGACTCAGCATCCACCGCTAAAACCAATGATGAGCGGCCCTGTCTTCCGCAAGCCGCGCCCTCGCAGCCAGCCCGGTCACAGCTTGCCGTTTCACCAGGACCGGACTGCGGAAATTACCCTGCCCGTCCTGATTTGGGTGAGACGGGGCAGG
>Ga0185299_10005401_pt1 | contig 14428 bp, 15 predicted proteins | sample PaiPotPPA55metaG_FD_128002 | JGI IMG/M metagenome (GOLD analysis project Ga0185299, IMG submission 128002) | Iron sulfur acid spring bacterial and archeal communities from Banff, Canada, to study Microbial Dark Matter (Phase II) - Paint Pots PPA... ...
CGGATCGCGGAACAGTTTGACCGGCGTTGCCAATCTTATTGCGTTCTACAGGAGGCACCCAGCGCTCCGGCTTTCCAGGGCTCCCTTCGTCGCGCGCGATAAGATCCTCCTGCAAGGTCTCGGGTAACGCACAGAACCACTGGCAGGCTCGCAGTTTTTCGCGGTAAGGTTCCAGTGTCGAATTCACGAACCCGGCAGATTAGAGGCGGCGTTCGGGGCGAGATGTCGTTTGCCACTCTCAGGAGGGTACTGCCATGAAATCCCTGGTTGACCAGCTTGGACAGTACGCGGTGTATCACCGCGACTTGCGCAACATTGTTTCGCACCTCATCGGCATTCCGCTGATCGTGGTCGCGGTCGCCACCCTGTTGGCACGTCCGTCGTTCGATATGAGCGCTGCGTTGACCTTGTCACCGGCGATGCTGGTCGCCGCCGCGGTGGCAATATTCTATCTTCGGCTGGACATACGCTTCGGCATCCTGATGACTGTCTTGTTGGCCTTGAGCGTGTGGGCCGGGAAGCTACTCGCCACGCAATCGACTGGACTGTGGCTCGCCTGGGGCCTGGGCCTGTTTTTTGTCGGCTGGGTGATCCAGTTTATCGGCCACTACTTCGAAGGCAGCAAACCGGCTTTCGTTGACGATGTGATCGGGCTGGCGATTGGGCCGCTCTTTATTGTGGCCGAGCTGGCGTTTTTCCTGGGTCTGCGCGACCCGGTTCGCCGCGCGATGGAGGAACGTGCCGGTCCGATACGCAGCGGCGCCAGCAAGAGACCCGTCTGACCAAGGTGTTATCAACGACCAAGGCGCGCAAGACCGTCAGGCAATCGTAATTTGACGATATCGTCGGCACTCGGGTGCCCTAGGGTTTACGCCTAATTTGACAATAATCCCTTGTGCACTCTGTTCTTAATCTTAAGCGTGCACTTACCTACACTTGAATCACTGAAACGCGAACAGGGTTGTTCGCGACAAAAACCAAGATTCGGAGGTAGGTCATGAAACTCGTTCAATCTCTTATTGTTGCTGCTGTCCTCGCCGTCCCGGCTGTCTCGTCTTTCGCTCAATCGAATGCGCCTGTTACCCGCGCCGAAGTGAAAGCTCAACTGGTTCAGCTTGAAAAGGCGGGTTATCAACCCGGCCGCGATGACCCGGAATACCCGGCAAACATTCAAGCCGCCGAAGCGCGCGTCGCTGCGCAAAATGGCGCAGCTGCCGGCTTCGGCGGCCTGACCGACGGAACGTCGGGAGCCGGCGCCCGCGGAGTTGTTCGCCCCGCGCTGAACGGCAACGCGAAGTCGGTCTACTTCGGTCATTAATTAATCGCGTTGCCAAACCGCCAGCAACCCTGGGCGTATTGAAGATGGGTTGATGAGCGCGCGGCGATCCTGCGCGCTTATCCATTTCAAATAAACGAACAGCACCTCCTCCAGCGGGGTTGCTCCGATCCCGATGGATTTGCCCAGCTAAATGTTGGGCTTTTTTTGCATATGACGCGTGTGCAACACTCATCCGGGCGCGAGCAGAATCAGGGTCTTTCTTTCGTAAGCAACATCGTGCAGTTGCGCAGGTGCATTCATGATGGATGTCTCCTGGTTATCTCATGGTCTTCACGCGTTTCTGTATGGCACGTGCGACAAACGTCACCCCTCGGGATGCCGAAGCATCCCGTTGGTCGTGCGATCAATAAGAGAGGAAGCGGGCGCGCGTGAGGGTGCCCCGGCAGGTCAGATCGGATAGTGCTGCGGTCCGGACTGGATCGTGATCCAGCGCAGCTCGGTAAACTCGTTGATTGCAGCGTTGCCGCCGAAGCGTCCATAGCCGCTCGCCTTGACGCCACCGAACGGCATCTGCGCTTCGTCGTGGACGGTCGGCCCGTTGATGTGGCAAATGCCGGATTCGATCCTATGTGCAACCGCTAGTGCGCGCTGTACGTCACGCCCGAAGACGGATGCGCACAGACCGTACTCCGTGTCGTTTGCTAGAGAGACGGCTTCTTCAACGTTGCTGAAACGCGTAATAGCCGCGACTGGTCCGAACGACTCTTCACTGTAAAGACGCATGGCCGAGGTCACGCGATCGATGACGGTCGCCTGCATGATGCTGTTGCGCACTCCACCGCCCGCCACCAGCGTAGCGCCTTTTGCGACTGCGTCGTCCACCAACGCCCTGACGCGTGCGGCAGCGTCGGCGCCGATCATCGAGCCCAGCGTGCAACTGTCGTCCGTCGGCAATCCCGCCTTGAGCGATGTGGCTTTTGAGTCGAGTTTGTCGACAAACTCGCTTGCTACATCGGCGTGGACGATGATGCGTTCGGTCGACATGCAGATCTGCCCCTGGTTGAAGAAAGCCCCAAACGCGGCGGCTTTGACGGCTTCGTCGATATCGGCATCGTCGAGCACAACAAAGGGCGCTTTGCCTCCGAGTTCCAGCAGACACGGCTTGAGATGACGCGCGCTGATTTCGGCGATCAACCGACCCACGCGAGTTGAGCCGGTGAAATTGATCCGGCGCACCGCACGATGCGCGATCAATGCCTCCACGATTGCTGCGGCGTCAGCCGGCGCGTTAAAGATCACGTTGAGCGCGCCTGCCGGCAAGCCCGCATCTCGTAGTACATCGCCGATCAGCCAATGCGTCATCGGGCACAGTTCGGAGCCTTTCAGCACGACAGTGTTGCCGCACGCGAGTGGCATCGCCACTGCCCGCACGCCGAGGATTACCGGTGCATTCCAGGGGGCGATGCCGAGCACGACGCCTGCCGGCTGCCGGAGGGCTAGCGACATGGAGCCGGCATGGTTCGATGGAATGACTTGTCCGGCAATCTGCGTGGTGATCGCGCCGGCTTCACGCAGCATCTCTGCAGCGATGTGGCAATTGAATTGCGCCCAGCTCGCGGTCGCACCAGTCTCGGCAGCCATCGCGGCGGCGAAGTCGCTGCTGCGTGCCACCATCACATCCGCTGCGCGATTGAGAATCGCGCGTCGCGCAGACGGGCCGGTTTCTGACCATGCTGCAAAGGCGGCCGCTGCGCCGTTGGCGGCAGCGAGCGCGTCCTGGACGCTCGCTGCCGCCGCGCGTGTGGAGACCTGTCCGGTGATCGGGTTCAGCCTCTCGAAAGTGGCGCCGTGCTTGGCAGCCAGGTTCTGGTGATCGATAAACAAGGGGGCTTCCAACATATGTCTGTCTCCTGATTGACTTTGATTCCCGAACTCCAGGCTGGGCTTCCGGGTGAACGGCGCATTTCTTTGCCTCATTCCTTGGTATGGCGCCCAGTCTAGAAGTGGACGCAACCAGGCTCAATGCAGAATTCTGGAAATTTCTGTCATGAATCTGGGGTGGCTCAGTGGCTGACATCGCCAGAACAACGCAATGAATGGATTGTTATCGTCCGCGGCGCAAACGATAATCCTCTCAACCGAAAAATCAATTCACACCGAAAGAGTGAGATTGCTATGCTTGATCGTCTTACCGGCATGCAGGTGTTCGTACGTGTGGCGGCACTCGGCGGACTGTCGGCGGCGGCACGTTCGCTGAGCATGTCGCCCACCCTTGCAACCAAACACGTGGCGGCGCTGGAGGAACGGCTTGGAGTCAAACTGCTGCACCGCTCTACCCGCCGCGTTACGCTGACCGAGGCCGGGCGACGCTATCTCGACGGCGTGGAGAAGATCCTGCTCGATGTTGACGAGGTGGAGGCGGGTGCGGGTGCGGACCGGATAGAAGTGCGCGGCACGTTGCGGATCAACGCGCCGCTTTCGTTTGGCTTCCAGGTGCTGGCTCCGCTAATGGTGGAGTTCTCGAAGCTGCACCCGGCGATCAGTATCGATCTCGGGCTGAACGACCGTGTTGTGGACCTGATCGAGGAAGGCTGGGATGTCGCGCTGCGGATCGGCCAGCTTAAAGACACCAGCATGGTTGCGCGTAAGCTCGCTAATTGCAGGATGGTCGTTTGTGCTGCGCCGTCCTACCTGGCTGAGCACGGTACGCCGACGAGCGTCGCTGCCCTGGCCGGGCACAATTGCCTCGGCTATACGTTGTCGCGACCTTTGGGCACTGATCGCTGGACGTTCGGCGCAGCGGGCGATGTTACGGTGCCAATCACCGGAAACATGCGCGCGAGCAACGGTGACGCTCTGGTCGCTGCCGCGGTCGCCGGTCATGGTGTGACCTACCAGCCGACCTTTCTGGTTGCTGAAGCATTGAAATCTGGCCAGCTCGTTCCGCTCGTCCTCGATCATCCGCCGATCGAGCTGCACGGCATCTTCTCGGTATTCCCGGCCAACCGCCGGCAACCCGCGAAGGTGCGTGCATTCGTCGATTTTCTGGTCGAGAAGCTTGCGCCCGAGCCAGCGTGGGACCGCGAGATTCGGGCGATGCTAGCGAGCGAAGGTCGCCAGTCCGGCGCGCGCGATAGCGGCGTCGTCTTCAGATGATTGAGCGCCTGCCACGCCAATTGCGCCGATAACGCGTCCACCAGCCGACACCGGCAGCCCGCCTTCAAGAGGCAGCACGCCCGGGAGATTCAGGTAACTCACATGCCCTTGAGAGACCGCATCTTCCAGTGTTTTGGTTGGCAGTCCGTAGTTCGCGGCAGTCTGCGCTTTCATGATCGCCGCGTCCCCCATGCCGCTCGCGACGTGATCGAGGCGGTCGAAATAGATAAGATGCCCACCATCGTCGACGATGCCGACAGCTACGGCAATGCCTTTGGCATGAGCAGCGGTTTCTGCTGCAGTCGCTGCCTGCCTGGCCGCTTCCAGCGTCAACTCCGGTTTATCGCCCAGTTGGGCCGCGCAGACGTAGGCCGGGATCAGCGATCCCGCCAGCGCGAGCAGAAGGAGTTTGCGTGCGTATTTCATGATTTAGCCTTAGGTCGGGTATCGGTTCACGCTATTAATGCGTCGCGCTTGAGGCCTTGCTGAATCCGAAAGTCGGGCGCAGTGCATAGGCACCATCTCCCAGCAATGCCTGGCCAAGCAGGGCGACAATCCAGAACGCCGGGAACTCCCAGCCGCCATTCGGATTGTTGAAAAAGAAGCCGGCGTGGGCATGCACGGTGACGATTGCGCCAATCAGGTCCGGAATGACAACGAGCGCCGCGACGCGCGTCCAGATACCGAGCGTCAAGGCGACTCCAGCAACAAGCTCCAGCATGATGGTGAAATAGGCCAGAGCCGGTGGCAGCCCAAGACTGCCGAAGTACTGCGCGGTGCCAGCGGGTGTGAAAACGAACAGCTTCAGGCCGGCGTGAGCAAGGAAGAGCACGCCAAGGCTGATGCGCAAAAGGAAGGCGCCATACGGCGCAGTGCGATGGTCGATCATGTGAGGCTCCCGTTTGTTGAGGTTGACTCATTGTTATCCGGGTGCAGAGAAATGATAATCCTGTCGCTCGCAAAATCAGTTCACTCCCGTAGAGCGAGAATTCGTCCACGCTATGGATCGTGATTTTGTGTATCAACTGGTTGCGAGTTTTGACGCTGATTTTGCAGAGAGAGCTGGAACAAGCCTGAGGCGCAAATCGATGTCGGGTACAGCACGCCGAAGATGCGAAGGTATATTTCGTTTTGCGAAGATGAAGGTATCAACAGGTCGAGCACGATCGCGACGCTGAGCCGAGCGCCGACGATGCTACGCAAAGCCCGAAAGTGAGATCAGTTTCGGCAGTAGTGCCGCAGATTGATCATCGGATAGGCGAGTGTCTTTAACGCGTAGTGAACGTCACTGATGCGTTCGAAGCGCAGCAGCAGGCGACGGAACTTATCTTCCCAGGCAAAGACGCGTTCGATGGTCCTGAAGCGCTCTTCGAAGATCGCCGGTTTCGGCTTTGCGAAAGCGAATCGTGCGGTGCAAGCGCAGGAGTGCTGCGAAACGGTGAATCTTCTTTAGACGGACACCCCTTGCGATCAAAGATCCGAAGCATCTTGCCGGGTCGTTACGGGCGCGGTATTGCGGGGACATCGTTTGTCTTTTCAGGTTGATCGATGGCGCAATGAATCGCCCGACTAACAAGCAGCCGGTTCACGAAGCTGTAGGCCAACCGATCCGCGCAGCCCGGCGCAAGCTTGAGCGAACCACCATTTGATGGAATGGCGTGATCAGCCTGATGTAGTTACGCCCCAGAAGATTGTGGCACCGGACAACAGTGGATACAGTCAGATAACGCTCACCGCCTGCGGCATCATCTTTCGTCTCCTGGAACACGGACACCCTGAAGTCCAGATGCTTGTCGTCCTCGCCGATAACGATCTCGTCGATGGTGCGCTCGTAGATCCTAAATATGTAGACATGCTTATCACTTTGAGAGCGGCCAGCCTCCGCCAGCCGCTTCGCCGTCTTGAGGCCAAACCCGGCAACGAGTGCATCGCGCACTCGCATGAGTTTTCCAACCCATGCCGCCTGATGCGAAAACATGAATCGGGCGAGCAGCTCGGGATCGGTGCTTGCGTTGTCCGGCAAGCGGATGGTGTAGGCATCGGCGAGGTTCGGGCTCGCGTACATTTCAGTGACGTGTGACCGGGCCGGCAGCGCGACGGAGGTCACGGACACAGTTGAATTTTTCATGGTGATCGTCCGGAGATGAATCGGTTAACCGGGAGTCCGCTTTGCCACTGTATACCCGCCGAGCTTCGCGGGAGAGGCCCGCAACTCATCCGGGCACCCACGCGCTCACCCAGCACGCAGATGCGCAATGACCAGATCCGCCACTTTGTCGGGTGCTTCGCGAGGTGGAAAGTGCCCGACACCGTCCAGCACGACACGCTTATAACCACCCGTGAAATGCCCCTCCATCCCCTCCGATGAAGCCGGTTCATCGCAGAAATCGGTGCCGCCCTGAATCATCAGCGTGGGCGTCGAAAGCTGGTCGATGGTCGCCAATTTCTCCCGCAACGCAGCGTACGCGGGATCCGATACCTCGCCTTCACGCCAGCGCCGCCGATACCCGTTGAGCGTGATGGGCACCCAGTCTGGGTTATCGAAGGCGGCGGCGGTGCGGGCGAACTCGTCCTCGTCGAACCAGCCCGGCGGGGACCAGGTATCCCACTGCAAGCGCGCGAAACCCTTTGGATTGGCGGCGACCGCTGCGGGACCGCCATCGAGCGCCATGAACCACTGATACCAGAACTTCCGGGCCTGCGAAAAGTGCGGCAATTCGAACGCGCCTTTCGGCTGGAACTGCAGCGCGAGCCCGGCGATACGGCCGATGCGCCCGGGAAAAAGCGCCGCCAGCGTGTACGCCGTGCGTGCACCCCAGTCGTGGCCGACGACATCGAAACGATCGATTCCCAACACATCGGCCAGATCGATAACGTCCTGGGCGAGCGCTACGCCAGAGCCGTCACGCGGCGTGTCGGGCGAGAGAAAGCGCGTGTTGCCGGCACCGCGCAAGTCCGGAACGATCGTACGAAAACCCGCCGCAGCGAGGCGTGCCGCCACGGCTGTCCAGGCCCGCGCCGCGTCGGGCCAGCCGTGCACGAGCATGACGGGCGGCCCGTCGGCCGGTCCCGACTCGGTGTACGCAATCTCAAGTTTGGTCGTGCGTGCCAGCAGGTTCCGATCGTCCATGCGCGTTCTCCGCGACAGAGGGGGCAATCATATTGACACGCAATTCCCACCGCGTGTTCCAGCGGTTCGGACGCTGGTGCATGACGCGCTGCGTTGATACTCTGTCGATCATTCGCACCGGTTTTCCAACGGGCGCCATCCACGAAACGAAACAACATGAGACGAGGTGAGACATGGACTCAAGCAAAGCCGCATTGCGGAAAATGGTCGATGAACGGCGCGGCCTGGTCGTACCCGGTGCGTTCAACGCGATGAGCGCGCGCGTGGTGGCCGAGAACGGTTTTCGCGCCGTCTACGTGACCGGCGCGGGCGTGACCAACATGACCATGGGCATTCCCGATCTGTCGTTCATCGGCCTGCACGAGATCTGCGAGCACACGGCGCGGATTCGCGACGCGGTTGAAATTCCCGTTATCGTCGATGCGGATACAGGCTTCGGAAATCCCGTGAACACCTACCGGACCGTGCAGATGCTCGAGCGCGCCGGCGCCGATGCGATCCAGCTCGAAGACCAGATCTTCCCGAAGAAGTGCGGGCATTTCTCGGGCAAGGAGGTGATCGGCATCAAGGACATGGAAGCGAAGATCAAGGCCGCCGCCGATGCCCGCAAGGACCAGGATCTCATGATCATCGGCCGCACGGATTCGGCGGCGGTGCAGGGTTTCGATGCCGCTATCGAACGGGCCCAGCGCATGGCCGAGGCGGGCGCTGACATCTTGTTCGTGGAGGCCGTGGAGAGCGAGGCGCAGATCCGCAAACTTCCGCAGCTGCTCGACCGGCCGCTGCTGATCAATATCGTGATCGGCGGCAAGACGCCGACCCTGGACGCCGACGCATTCGGCGCAATGGGTTTCTCGATCGTGCTGTATGCCAACGCCGCGTTGCAGGGCGCGGTGGCAGGCATGAACAAGGCGCTTGGTGTGCTGAAGGAGCGGGGGCGCATCGATGAAGACCCCGCGATCGTGGCCTCTTTCGCCGAGCGCCAGCGGCTGGTGAACAAGGATTTCTACGACGAACTCGAACGCAGATATAGCGTGAAATGAGGGCGAGAGAGGGTGTCTTGTGCGGCGCGCTCTTATTTATTAAAAGCAACTAACTGTCTACCCCGCCAGCGCCCTCGAGCTTGTTATTGCCCCATGTCCATCAAAGCATGTTCTGCAGAAAAACGGCCTTCCAGTCTCCGATATGAACCATATGAGACACGAGCGGCATCGCGTAAAATTTCCCTTTCGACAAGAGACGAGACGCTTCGCTTAACCCATGCAAACGTCCGAGATTAAATCTGGCCCGAAAGAGAGCGAAGGCGTTGCCGTCATCGACCGTGCTTGCGCGATCCTGTTTGCGTTCAGGCCGGACGATACATCGCTTACGCTCGCCGAACTCGCGGCACGTACCGGGCTCTACAAAAGCACGCTGCTTCGCCTTGCGGGCGCGTTGATCCAGCACCGCTTGCTGCTGCGTCTCGACGATGGCCGCTACCAACTCGGCCCGGCCACCTTCATGCTCGGCGCATTGTATCAACGCAGCTTGAATCTCGGCGACATCCTCGTCCCGCTGATGCGCGAACTCGCCGAAATAAGCGATGAAAGCGTGTCGTTCTATGTTCGCGACGAAGCGGTGCGCGTATGTTTGCATCGTGTGGATTCGACGCACGCGGTGCGTTATCACGTACGCGAAGGCGATGTCCTGCCGTTGGACAGCGGGTCGGGCGGATTGGCGCTGCTGGCGTTCAGCGGCAGCGAAGGCGAAGTTTTCGAGCGCATTCGCGACGACTTCTATTGCGTCTCGATGGGCGAGCGCGACCGCGAAACAGCCGGCATTTCGATGCCCGTCTTCGGCGTGCGGCAGACCTTGCGCGGCGTGCTGACGCTCGCGGGTCCGAGCTCGCGGATCGATCAGGTATTCGTGGAACGCAACATCGGCGCGCTCTTCGATTGCGCCGCCCGCGCCACCGATGCGCTCGGCGGCGACGCGCGCGCGTTGCGCAGCGCGCAACGGCGTGCGGCCGGAATTCAGAGCAGATGACGCTCGGCTTTGCCGGTGTATTGGTAGGCCATCTGACGCGGCATCGGCCCTTTATTGCGCTCGTTGCGGCCGCGCTGCTCCCACGCGTGCGACAAGATCCCGACTGCGCGCGATAGGCAAAACACCCCGCGCGCCAACTCCGGCGGGAAGCCGAGTTCTGCATAAATCACGGCCGTTGCGCCGTCGATGTTCATTGGCACGGGCTTGTTTTTGCGCTGCTTCAACAACGCTTCGATACCGCGTGCTACCGAAGCATATCGGCCGCTGATCGCGCCTTGTTCGACGCTTGCATCGACTAAAGCAAGCAGCTTGACCGCGCGCGGGTCGACAGGATGAAACCGGTGCCCGAAGCCGGGCAGATATTTACCGCGTTCGGCAACAAAAGCATCCACGCCTTGCGCGACCGCATCGTTCAAAGTGGCACCCGCATCTTCGAGCGCGACGATCGAATCGTATAGCTCGACCGCTTGCTGGCCCGCGCCACCGTGGACGTCGTCGAGTGCATTGATGGCCGAGGCCATCGCGCCGTTCAACGGCAAACCGCAACTCGTCGCCATGCGCGAAATGGCAATGGACGGTGCGTGCGGACCATGATCCACCGACGCCACGAGCGCCGCTTCAAACAAGCTCGCTTGGGCTTGATCAGGCAATTCGCCGCGCAGCATCAGCCAGATCATCTGCGGGAAACTGACCGCGCCGATCAGCTCCTGAATCGGAAAGCCGCGAACGTTGATCGATCCCGGATGGATATCGATGATCGAGGTGCTCCAGTACTCCGCGGCGAGTGCGGCGGCGTCAACAGCTTGCGTCATGTTCAGATCACTCCTTCGGCGCGCAGATGGTCGATGTGTTGGTCGTCGAAACCGAGCGTCGAGAGATGCTCGCGTGTGTTCGCTGATAACGTTGGCGCCGGGGTGGCGGGGGCTGTATCCGCGTCGGAAAAACGGAAACCCGCACGCGTGACGCGCTGTCTTGTCGTGGTGTCGTCGCTGTTGAACTCGCGTACGAATTCACGCGATACCAGATGCGGATGCGCGAGAATTTCCGGCACCGACATCACGCGTCCGGCCGGCACGCCTGCATCGATAAACTTTGCATCCCAGTTCGCCGCGCTATCCGTCGTCAATGCCGCTTCGATCTCGGCCTTCAACGCCGCGCGATTCAGCTTGCGCGTGTTGCGCTCGGAGAAACGCGGGTCATCGGAGAGATCCGGCCGCCCGATCAAACGGCACAAACTCACGAACTGCTTCGTTTCGTTCGCAGCAATGTTCAGCAAACCATCGCCCGTTTTGAACGTGCCGGACGGCGCGGCCGTGAAGTTTTCGTTGCCCATTGGCGTGGGCGTGACGCCCGCGTTCAGGTAGTTCGATACCACCCAGCCCATGGTCGAGAGCGTGGCTTCGAGCATCGACACATCGAGCATCCGGCCGCGACCGCTCGTGCGGGCATCGACTAAGGCTGCGCAAATGCCGAACGCTGCGGTCAGTCCGCCGACCGTGTCGGAGACCGGATAGCCGACGCGCAAAGGCGCGCTGTCAGCATCGCCTGTGACGCTCATCACGCCTGAAATGCCCTGGATGATCTGGTCGTAGGCCGGGCGCTTCGAAAACTCGCCGTCCATTCCGAAGCCGGAAATCGCGCAATACACGAGCTTCGGATTGATCTCGCTCAACGCATCGTAGCCCAGGTCGAGACGTGTCATCACGCCGGGCCGGAAGTTCTCCACGAGCACATCCGCCGTCTTCACGAGCGAGCGCAAGATCTCTTTGCCACGTGCGTCTTTCAGGTTCAGCGTGATCGACTGCTTGCCCGCATTGACGGCCACAAACGACGCACCCATGTCGCGTGCCGACGCTTCTTTATCGGCGCCCAGACGCCTTGCCAGATCGCCGCCTTCGGGATGCTCGACCTTGATCACTTCCGCGCCGAGCAGCGCGAGCTGATATGCGCAAAACGGCCCGGCGAGCACATTCGATAAATCCAGCACCCGCACGCCAGCCAACGGAAGCGTCATGTCAAACCCTCTTGTTCAATGCTAAAAAGCCGATGCAAACCGTCATTGCGAAATTTCATCGAGATTGCGGTTGTTGGTACGCGGCCCGAAGATGCCGATCGCGCCCATCACCATCACCATCGACACGCTGATCAAAGCGAACACGCCGGTCACCTCGAAGTGGCGCAACGCGAACGCGATCATGAAGCCGGAAAACATGGCCGAAAGACGCGAGATGGAATAAACAAAACCGACGGCGCGTGCCCGCAAACGCGTGGGGAAAAGCTCGGTTTGATACGCGTGGTAACCGACTGAGAGCAACGTGCCGCAGAGCGTGATCAGCACGCCGAGAATCATCAGCATGACCGGCGATGTTTGCATGGCGAACAAGCTGCCGAACACAACGATGCCGAACGCCGACAACACGATCAGCGTCTTCCGTTCGATCCGGTCGGCAATCGCCATCCCGAGCAGCGGACCGAACGGATTCGAGATCGCGATGACAAACGAGTACAGCAAGCTGTGCGTGATCGTGACGCCTTTGGAGACGAGCAGCGTCGGCACCCAGGACGCGAAACCGTAGAACCCGATCGCCTGGAAGAAGTTGAAGACGAGCATGGTGATCGCGCGTTTGCGATACGGCGGTTGCCAGATTTCGCGGAACGCGGCTTTCGTCGTTGCCGGTTCGAGGGCGGCGACCGGTGGCGGCAACGCGCGTCCGTACTGCGCGGCGACCTTCGCCTCCAGCGCTTGCAACACCTTTTCAGCTTCCGCTGTGCGGCCTTGCTGCGCGAGCCAGCGCGGACTTTCAGGCACGCGCCGGCGGATCGCCCAGACCACGACCGCCCCCAGCGCGCCGATGATCACAACCCAGCGCCACCCGTCTATGCCGAACGGCTTTTGCGGCACGAGCCACCACGCGAGAAACGCGACCGAGGGTACCGCCGTGTATTGAACCAGGTGCACGAACGCGAACGCGCGGCCGCGCAAGTGTTTGGGGACGAGCTCGCTGACGTAGGTATCGATGGTCACGAGTTCCACGCCCACGCCAATGCCGGCAATCAGGCGCCACAGGTTGATCGCGGGTGCGGTGGTTTGCAGCGCCATGACCAGCGTCGCCGCGGAATACCAGAGGAGCGAGACGGTGAAGACGGTGCGGCGGCCGTATTTATCGGCGAGGCCCGCGAGGAAGAACGTGCCGATAAACAAGCCCGCGAACGACGCCGCCACGAATGCGCCAAGTCCCGAAACGCCGAAGAACGACGCGGTTGTCGTGGAATAGAGGCCGCTTTTAACGAGGCCAGGACCGACGTACGCGGTGAAAAACAGGTCGTAGAATTCGAACCAGCCGCCGATGGACAGCAGGAACACGAGCATCCAGACGGAACGCGTCGCCGGCAGCCGGTCGATGCGCGCATTGACGCCCGGCGTTGTTTCGCCCCCACCGGCGCTTGAGTTAGGCGACCCGTGTGTCGCATCGATCGGCAGGCTTGCCATGGAACCCTCCTATGGGTGTCTCGCTTATGTGTCGTTCTATCTAACAGAACGACGTTCTGTTTAACGGTGACGCGAGAGTAGTGCGTGAGGAGGGCACGCGAAATCAGGGGTTTTACCTAGATGAGGGATAGCGGTGCGCCCGGAGCGAGCGCACCGGTGCAAGCGGATTCAGTGATCAGGCGCGCCGGCCAGAATCCACGCGATCACGGTATGCAGGTCGGCGTCGCTGATACCCGGGTTCGGCGGCATGGGGACTTCTCCCCAAACGAAGGCTCCGCCATTGCGGACCTTGGCGAAGAGTTTGTCGGGCGCCGCGGCATCGCCGCGATACTTCTTCGCGATCTCGCGATACGCCGGCCCGACAACCTGCGAATCCACGGCATGGCAGGCGAGACAGTTGTTCTTTTGCGCGATCGATAACGCTGCCGCACCGTCCGGCGCTGCGTGCGCCGTCAGTGCGAATGCAGCTAGTAAGAGACTGAATAGACTGCCTGGCCATTTTGTCATCGGTCAGCCTGCCACCTTGTCAGTCGCCGTGGCTGCCACGTGGCTGCGAAAATCCATCGAGGCATTCGCTCTTAGCCCTTGATATCGAAGACAGGTTACGCGCAGGAACGACGCGAAATTCGTCGTTTCGCCCAGATGCTGCGTGATCTCTTCATGCAACTTCGCGATGAGCTGGTTGGTGGTCATGTCGTTGTCGGCGGCGAGTTCGGACAGTGTCTGCCAGAACAGGTTTTCCAGCCGGATAGTTGTTGTCACGCCGCTGATGCGTACAGAGCGCGCGCGGCATTCATAGAGAATCGGATCGGTTTGAGCGTAGATTCTGCACATGATATCTCCTCAAAAAGAAGCAGGAACCGCCGGGCGGCGGCTCCTGCGCACGCTAGAGAAAGCTAGATGCTGCGGCGTTTCATCTGGTTCGCGATGTAGTCCGATTGCCGGATCGCCAGCGACACGATCGTCAGCGTTGGATTTTCAGCCGCGCTCGTGGTGAACTGACTGCCGTCGGAGATGAACAAGTTTGGCACATCGAAGGTCTGGCCGTGTTTGTTGCAGACGCCGTCGCTGCCTTTCGCGCTCATCCGGCAGGTGCCGAGATTGTGCGTGGAAGGATAGGGCGGCGTGCGTAGCGTCTTCGTTGCCCCGGCTGCCGCGTAGATTGCTTCGCCTTGCTTGTACGCGTGATCGCGCATGGCGATGTCGTTCGGATGATCGTCGTAATGGACGTTTGCGACCGGCAACCCGACCTGATCCTTCACGTCGTGATTCAGCGTGACGCGGTTGGACTCATGCGGCATGTCCTCGCCGACAATCCACATGCCCGCCGTATTTGCGTAGTTATCCA
>Ga0185299_10005403_pt1 | contig 14426 bp, 14 predicted proteins | sample PaiPotPPA55metaG_FD_128002 | JGI IMG/M metagenome (GOLD analysis project Ga0185299, IMG submission 128002) | Iron sulfur acid spring bacterial and archeal communities from Banff, Canada, to study Microbial Dark Matter (Phase II) - Paint Pots PPA... ...
TGCTTGTTCAGATCTATGATGATCTCAAAGAGCTTCTTTCGCGCATAACGAAGATCGCCGAGAATTTGATAAACGCGAATGACACACTAACCGGCGACCTTGGATTCACCCAGAGCGGATTGCGATCGCTAGCTGACTATATCAATAAGGAATTCGCCAAGTACAATGTTAAGATTGCCCCTGGTGTCGTCGCGGATTGCAAGACGGTTTCGGATCTCGCGCTTGCAATTTACAACCGAGTTCCTTCGGCGAAACCGTCATCGCCGAGTCGGGCAAAGTAATTACTTGCAAAACGACGTTCTGGAGGATCAATAGCTGACTCATAATGGGAATCAACGCACCTTTGGCTCTGGCTGGTCGGATTGTTCTGGTGGTGCTAATAGTAAGCTGTCTATCTCATCGCGCCCCGGCACAGCAACCTGCAAGCAAACTCCCTCCTGTCAAGAATTTCTCCTCGAACCATGATGACACCCTGACAAGGGATGACTTGTGGGTATTTCTCCTCTACAAAGAGAATCCGACGCTCGACGCCTCGAAACCTTTGAGCCTGGAAATGCGACGCGCTGCGTTGGTGTTCGCAAAGACCCAACAGCGTCTGGTACTCCTAGTGCATGATGCGGATGCACTTGGGCCAGGCCCCTACAAATCTGCCGACATTCAGCGCGTTTATGGCCCGAAGCAGCCGCAGTTGGCATTACCCACTAAGGGGACCTTTGAGGTGGCGGTCAACCCGCCAAACCCAATGGCGCCTCGTCCAAATAACTGGGCAATCCTGATACGACAGTCATATGAACAGCTTGATTTTTATAATAACAAGGCGAAACCGCAAACTCTTGCTAAGCCCGCTATCTTTTCTTATGCTTGGAACGAACTGAAAGGTCAGGATGTTTGGACTGCTCAGGGGGCCGTTATGTTGCCTTTTGGTTTCCCGCAGGATCAGAATATTTCAACGACACATCCCTATCTGGCGGACATCTTCGTCGTGCCCAGCGTGACTTTTGACAGGCTAACAGGAAGCGGTGTCGATAAGACAAAGCAGACCGATTCTCTAACGTTTCGGCTTGGCAGCGATTTTGAGTTCAACAACGTTGCGCTGCCGCCGCTCCCACCGCTGGATAAGAGCGCTTCTACGACATCGCACGACTTCAGGCTGAACTTTACCCATGCAACCGACTTCGAATTCCGAAGTCAATTGGTGGGAGGGGAATTGGACTGGGAGCCGACGTGGCTTGACGGCGCTATAGGCGTATACAAACCTCTGTTTTGGACGGACGACCCGATTTGGTTTCGATTGAGGTTCTATTTACACTCCGAAGCGGGGAGCGTCCTTGATCCTGGAACAAAAAAGGATTTGGCAAGTATTCCCGGCGATTTTGTCAGAATGGGATTTTTCGGCCAGGTAGAGGTCAGACCGAAAGCGTTCCAGCGCCTAGTTTTCACGGTCAATTACCAAGATTACGAATCGCTTATTTCAGGAAGTCCAAGCTCTCACCTTTTCACGGCAGCGGTTCAGCTCAATCTGGATGCAAGTGGCAACTTTAGCCTGAACGCAAGGTATCGCAATGGGCGGCTACCTTTTACTTTGGACCCCGTCGAAGACGTGACGGTTGGTCTGGGGTTGCTGTTTTAGATGGAATGTCGGCTTTCTTACGGCCGCGTGGCGGTAGGACGGTGCTTTGCGGCACTTTCAAGCTTTGCCGATGGTCAGTAATGGCGTACCTGTAGACCGTTTTGGAAAGCCTCCGCGACGAAAGCACTCTTTTAAGTGAGTTTAGCTAGTGACTGCACAACTGCACAATCTCAGCTTGCCGATCGTTTGAAGAGGTCGCATACGAGAACCTTCTGTGGTTCAGATCTTAACCTGCAGAAAAACCTTCCCCTTCGAGAAGATCGCTACATTTAATTCATCGGTGGCATCCACTCTCCCTACTACCAAACTCACAAAATCTATTGGAGGCTACCACGCTGCTCATTCATCCATTCATTCTGAAGAGCCGACTTTTGCACCTGTCATTCTTGAAAATGAGGCCCGGCCATAAACTGATTTATCTCCCGGTGGTTCTTGGCCCTTCATGATCATCAGCAGATCATTCGCGATTGATACCACAACTTCTGTTCCGCGGGGATCAATAAATGCACTTGCATTTGTGAGTACGAAGACACCAGCTTCCGACGCTTGACTCCCTGGCTGCGCGCTCGGAAAAAACGCGATGTAGCTATTGAATCCGTCTAGTTCACCATCTTTGCATAGATATGTCGGTACGTGGTTACGATCCTCTTGGATAAACCAACCTAGACCCAGCCGATTCCCGTCCGAATCCGTAACTTTGGTGGACGGCTTTTGCAATAAGCTGAGAACTGGTGTAAGACTTTGGTTCTTTGTGATACCCATGTTGAAAAGCAGCCAAGTCATCATCTCCTTCGGCGTAGAGACAAGACCTGCCGCTCCGTAGTAAGCATCAAACATTTGCCAACCAGGAGATGTAGGAGCATAAAAGTTATCGGCTGTGTAGAGGTATCCCAAGGGCAACCGATCTAGCGGAACGTTGCCGAAGCACATCGTCTTGCTCATGCCTAGTGGTTTCAATATGTTTTTCGTAATTAGCTCCGGAAAAGTGCTGCCGGGCGCCTCGAAACATGGAAGGATTTCCGCAAGCAAGGCGAATGCCAGGTTAGAGTAGGTGTATTGCTCTCCATTGTGTTTCGGTGTTAAACGCGTCATTTTCAAAAAGCCGAACATCCCGGCGACAGAGTAGGGGATTGGCAAGTACGGCGGCACATCGCGGGCTATTAGGTTATCTTCCGGCAATCCTGAAGTGTAATTCGCCAATGTCGACAGTGCTATCTGCGAAAATTGTGACCCGATGTGAATTGATTTACCTGGACCAGCATATTCACCCACCGTGAGTGTATGATTATGCTGGGATTGGAGGAGGTAAGCATAAAGTGTGGCAGTGAATGTTTTCGTTATCGAAGCAATCTCAAAGTACGTATCAGGATCTAGCGGGATAGGTTCCTGGTACTGATTTCTAATGCTTCCCGCATAGAAGATCTTTCCGCTATTCCGAATTTGCGGACTAGCACAGCCAATCGCAAATCCGAGTCCATCGCCCTGGTTTTGAATGTAAGGATTAACTAGCGCTTGAATTTGCTCTTCTGTCGGTTCGACGATTTTCATTCCAAACCATAACGTAATATCATGAACAACTGGTTACGGAAAGGCGCATTTTTTGCCAATCTTGAGGTATTTGGAATGTAGGCTTTCGACGAAAAAAGCGGTCGGCTGCAATCCAAATGACGGCGAACATTTGTCGGTGCAGAATAGATTTTGTGGGTGCCTACCGCGAGTGGTACCGGAAAGCTCACTTTTTTGTTCGCCAAATCTAGAGGATGCTCGGCTACATACAAAATTGTACTCGTATCAGGACCCAGGAACCCTCGTGCGTCCGACTTGCGTGATTTGCTGCGATTCTTCGCAGAATGCGTGGTTGTTTCCATGTCTTCCAGAAGCGCATGCGATGTACCAGAAGTTCAGCGTGAACGATCAAGCTCCAATGCTGGCAGGCATTCGTCGTTACCGGGATGCGGAGACTGAGATTCACGCCATTCTGGCAGGGGCGCCAGAGCGACGGATTTGAGTCCCGATGTTTGCCGGGGGCGCGGAGGGTCAAGGGGGGATCCCGGAGGCGCCTCGTCAAGGTCCCACCGAGGGTGCCACCCCCCATGAGTCACGGACTTAATGCACTAGCATATCCCGCTGACGCTGTATGTTGCGAGCTCTTTTCCGCAATGAGGCTGCGAAAAATCCTGGTTAGGTCTCGATTTCGGTTAAGGCGACCTCTCTTGTAAGTTTCGAGTTCCAAGGGCACCAGTGCGCCTTTGGAAGAAAACTCCCTCCGATCTGATTGAGATGCTCCTCGATATAGCGCATGTCTGCATCGCAGACCTCGATCGCTACTTCGAAAAATTGAATTGACTCAGACTGAAGATGGTAGCTCCAGCTAGTGTTGTACGGTACTCGTTTTGAAATAATGGTTCCCGCCACGTGAATTTTCGCTTTTTCCTGCCCAGCAAGAATGCGCCGCGCGTGGTGAATCTTCTGTGAGTCGTCCAGCTTGATTACAAATCGGTCCGTAGGCTGTGATCCGGTAAACTCAAAGTACGCCGTTTTGTCACTCATTCCGAAAGTTTATCAGGTAGGCCGACTTTCTCAAGTCACGGTCGTAGCCGGGCTGCGCCTGTCGAAAAACGGTCCAGACGCTAGGTTCACTGTGGGCGTTTGCCTCGCTCTTTTTGGATAACCAGCGTCAGGCGCTCACGGAATTTCTGTGGCCGTAATACTCCGTAATAATATCGGGCTTAGCGATATCGGAAGCGTAGCCGTTCGATGCTGTGTATCGACTGTACTGCTCGGACAGCTACCGGACGTGGACTCGTTTATGGTTCTGGACCAAGTATATTGTCCGGTGTTTAGATCAATAGTCTCTGTTGAAGACACTGTGCCATGCCCTGGCTGATTATCGGTATATGATCCCGTTTCAATAGTCGTTACAATACCAGTCGCTGACAGCGTAGATACGAAATTTGATTGACCTTCTCCAAGACTCGTGTAGCCGGTCGCCTTGACACTGGCGGGGACCCACTGAGTGCCAACTTTGATTAGATCCACTTTAGGTACCCCCGAATTTAACGTCATAGGTCCCGATAAAACGGTAAAATCGCTTGGAATGTTTATTGGGCCATTGCAGTTCGAGCCTACGTAGGTGTTATGGATGTAGTGGATTCCGGCACCAATAGACGCTCGGTACGCCTTAGCCACTTCTGTCACTCGCACTGATAGGTCCGCCGTGCGTCCGGATGAAGTATGATGTGCCGTGATCTTAACTGTTCCTAACCTGAGCCCTTTAACGAGTCCTGTATCATCCACCGAGGCGATACCGCTATCTTGGGAAGTCCACTTAAGGTTTTCCATAGTTATGGGTTTGCCATCGCTGTCTACAGCCATCGAGCGGCCAACAGTATCGACTGCCCTAAGCTGGAGCGCCCCGCCTACCGCGATTTCAGGTGGTGGGGTGTTCGGTTCCAGCACGCTTAAAATCTGAATGAACGGCACAGGATCGACGCGCGCAAGGCCTTGGGGAACGATTGATGATGGAATAGGTCCGGCAGGAATGAACTCGAAGTGCAAGTGAAGGTCCGTAGTACCGGTTGCGCCCGAGGTTCCAACTCGCTGCCCCTTCTTGACAGGACCACCCGACACCGCGAACGAAAGGTGGCCATAGAGCGTTGTTGATCCATCAAAGTGCCGGATGATGCCGTAAAGACCAAACCCAGTTGGAGCCATTGGGCCGTTTGGATTAAATGTCCGCTGCATTCGTCGTTCGAAATATCCGTCACCAGCCGCGATGACTGGATCGTTCTTAGCCCTCAGATCCACAGCCTTATGGAACTCTACCTTTGGCTTGGTACGTGGACCGAATGGGGACCTAACTTCTAATAAGCGTATCAAAGGCGCACCCAAGCCATCGGTTAAAGGTCCGGCTCTCTTACCTACTCGTGGCTTCCCGTAGGCTGCTCTCGCACGCCGCATCTTCACTAGGCTGGACGGCGAAGGTACCGCTGCGATCACGGCCACTGCCTCGTAGCTTCCGTCACTGGTGAGCGCAGTCGTGAAATAGTCCGCGCCGATCTGGATGGTAAGGCTGTGTCCATCTTGGCTTAGCGAGGATCCTACCGCATCAAAGCCGATGATTTCCTCATATCGCCGCTCATGTCTTGCTGTGCAAAGGCAACGACGGATCCGCCCGCCGGAACGGCACTGAGAAAATCGCCCGGCAAGTTTAGAGTCAGCTTTACTTGCCCGATCTGCGGAGGTGTCCGTCCGATGTTTACGCGTACTTCATAGGGCGATCGAAAGGAGACATTGTACAACTCTCCAACCGTATCGAATTCGGCCGCAGTCTCGGGAGAACTTCTGGCCGACACTGTGATCAATTGATTACCCTGAAGAAAGCCGTCCGGAATGATAAGAGAAGCAATACTGGGTAATTGTACTGTACCGCCAAACGATGGAACCTTAGATGAAGTAGTGCTTGATTGATTGGGGCCCTGAGTTTTGGTGGGAAGCGGAGAAGGAGCATTCGTAATTCCAGATGGAGGGGGTGGATTGATCTGGCATGCTGCGAAGAACATGACAGCGAGAACAAAAAGCCTTCTCAGGATCTTAACCATATTTACTCGGCCGGCCGGCAGGCGAGGCAGTTTCTCAGCTACCTGATCTGCATAGAAAACGTGGTCATTCCAAGCCACAATTCCAGGGAGTACCAGAGTCCAAAGTGTACTAAGGATAACGGCAACAAAAATCGCCTTAGCAAAGGAATTTACTTCGAATTCGGAAACTGCTTGGTACTGTGAAGTTTCTTCAGTTACGGCCACGGTCTCGGTTCTTGACCTCTTCCGTTACGGCGTTCAAGACTTATTTGTTAATAAGAACAACAAAGTAACGAGACCGGGAAAACGGCTCCTGCTGCGGCGGGAAGCGCATGAGGCAGGCTATGAGGCGCTGGACACAGCCACAGGCAAAAGGCGCTGAGCTTCTGGCCCAGTCGGTGAACGCCTTCCATAGCTGCCTGGAGATTTATACATCTGAGACAAGCCCTGATTGTTTAGACGCTCATAGAGCTCCATAATCGTCCAGCGGCGGAAATCCCTTCCCGTTAAGCATCAACTTACGCTCCTCGCCTTTGTTACCCGCTGAACTTGCAGGGTGTGTCCGTTGCCGTTGGCGAACGGCATGACCTTACCAACGATCTCGACTACAGGATTCCTCACTGTCTCAATGCCGAAACGCCGGTAGACATCCGCGAACAGTTCACATTCGATGATACCTGTCGCGTCGCAGACGGAAATGAACTTCATGGGCCTCCCGTCCTCCTGCCGGTGGATACGGTCCTCGATGATCATACCGGCGATGCTGACTCGTTTACCCTGATTGTCCTTCAGGTTGATGATGGGACAGTAGCTGTCCCAACGGACGTCCGGAAACAGTGCGAGTGGGTGATCGGTCACTGGGAATCCCAAGATGTCCTGCTCGGCTTTCAGCCGGTCAATCAGTGAGGGTTCCTCCAGAGGAATGTCGGGCAAGGTGGGCTTTTCACCGCCAGCTAAGAGCAAACCCTGCCCAGCGATGGCGGGCCATTGAGCCAGTTCCTTGAATTGCCAAAATTGCTCGGTGCGCGATTGACCGAAGGCGTCGAACGCCCCGGTTCGAATTAAATGATCCATTTCATCGGTGGACGGCGTCGTCCGAATGTAAAAATCTCTCATTGATTCGTAGGGCTTGCCTCTCTCCCAATGCTCAAGCAGTCGTTGAGAAAGGCCTTTGATTTGAAAGAGAGGCACGCGCAAGGCGTTGCCTTCCGGGAAAAAATGATTTTGGGATCGGTTCACGTCGGGCGACCGGAAACCAAGTCCAAGGCGGCGGCACTCGATGGAATAGACGAGCTTGCTGTAGAAGCCCTTTCCGTTGGTCAGGACGGCGGCAAGGAACTCGGCGGGATGGTGACGCTTGAGCCAGGCTGCTTCGTAGGCTTCGACGCCGTAGGCGGTGCTGTGAGCTCGGCAAAATGCGTATCCCTGGAAACCACAGACCAGCGTCCATACGGCCTTGATTTCATCAGGTGTCCGGCCCTTTGCTTGGGCGGCTGCGACAAACTCACGCCCGATCTCGATTATTTTCTCCTGTTGGCACTTGACCAACGCTCTGCGCAGGATGTCGGCGCGTCCGGCTGAGAGGCCGGCGAAGTCTTCGCAAATCTGGAGGATGTGTTCCTCATAGGCGACGACGCCATACGTGGATCGCAGGGCCCTCTCCAAGCTCGGATGAACATAGTCGACCGGCTCCAGTCCCTGCGCTCGCAGCGCAAACTGCTCTTTCTTGAGGTTGTTGGCGGCTCCAGGGCGGATGACCGAAACAATGGCAATCAAATCGTCCACATTGTTGACGTTGACCATCCGTTCAAGCGTACACATGGCGGGGCTTTCGATATGATGAACGCCACGCGCTTCGCCAGCCGCGATCATTTGCCAAACATCCGGATGATCCCAAGGCTCGAGTCCTTTAAGATCAACTTCGATGCCTCGAGCCGCGATCATTCTTTTTGCATCCCTCATGACCGCAAGGCCGCCCTGCGCCAGAAGGTCCATTTTGATTAGCCCGATCGCCTCCACTTGCTCCATGTCCAAGTGCGTAGTGGGATAGCCTTTGGCGCTCTTGAAGACGGGTGTAAGGCACGTCACCGGCGAACGGGACAATACAACACCGCAGGGGTGCATCTTCGGATTTTTCGGGAATCCATCGAGGCGATGTGCCAGTCGTAATGCTGTTTGATACGGGTCTTCCGAAAAATCCAAGTCCCGGCATTCCTGACTCTCTTGGACCGCCCTTTGAAGGTTGGTCGCGTCTGTCCACGGAAGGCGTTCTGTCATGCGACGAATCTGATATTCAGAAACGCCCATCACTTTCGCGATGTCGGCAAACGCGCTTTTTCCGCGATAGGTGCTGAAGCCGCCGACAATGGCGGCGTGTTCCCTATATTTTTTGAAGATGAGATCCACCACGTCATCCTTTCGATCATGGGCGAAATCGATGTCGATATCCGGAAGCTTGTTCAGCACCATGCGGTCGCGGTTAAGGAACCGCCTGAAATACAATTGGAACCGGATCGGGCAAACATCGGAAATCCCCAGGCAGTAACAGACGAGACTGTCCGCCGCGCTCCCGCGAGTGATCCACTCGATCCCTTCCGCTTTGCAATCTTCGAGAATTTCCCACGTCAGGAGGAAATATTCCTCGTAACCGACCTCCCCGATGATGCCTAGTTCCTCTTCTATCTGAGAAAGTACCTTCGGGAGCATCCCGGGCTTTTGCGCGTAACGGCGCTGGGCGCCTTCCATGGTAAGTCTGCGCAAAAAGTCATGCGCGGTGCTTCCATCAGTTGGGTAATACCGCGGAAATCGTAGGCCTCCTAAATCGAATTCAAAATTGCATTGCTCGGCAATTTCCAGTGTATCCTGGAGTGCATCGGCATGGCCGGCCAATTCTTCGGGAGATGGAAAATGGAAATGTCCTTTTCGCTTTTGGGGATTCCGTTCATCGAGCAAGGACAGCGTGCGAATGGACTGCAAGATATTGAACATTGGTCGCTCGCTCGGATCGGTATATCTGACCTCCGGCAGCCAGCCCGCAGGCCGCAAAATCAGTCCCTCGCGTTGCCCGAGCTCCAAGGCTCGCGATGGGTGTGAGAGAGCGGCACAAAGGTTTTGATATCCCGTCGCGTGCTTGACGTAGGCAATGAACGATTTGCCGTCGGCCATGACCTCGGCCGCGATGATGGGTTTTATGCCCTCATGTTTGGCTCCCATGAAAAACTCTACCGCACCGTGCAGATTGGCGTCGGTCATGGCCACAGCCTTGCATCCATGGGCGTTGGCCAGTTTTACCAAAGCTTCCGGTTTCAAAAGTGAGTCCATGAAGCTGAACGCGGATTTGCAATTCAGGGCCGCCCATTCAAGCTTCACCGGCTGAACCCGTTTCTTCGGTACGAGCGGTGCGGCTTGTCTTTCCTGCCCGTATGTCAACAAAAACAGGTCATGCCCGCGCATGATGGCGTCATTGCCATAACGGCCCTTTATCCGGTCGAGTATCGGAGAAAGCCTTCGGCGTTGTGCCGAATCAAAGCCCGCATTTAGAAGCGGCAGACCACACTGGAAAATGACTCCATACACCCCTGACAGCTTCACCGAAACCAAGCGAAGGGAGACTCGTCGCTGCCAAGCTTTTTTAAGCAAGCCTGAAAGAACAGAATAACAGTCCGTCTCCAGATCGGTCGGTTCCTCCAGGCTATCGCTTCGTCGGCAATCGTCGAAATCGTTATATCGAACCCGGACTTCGATGGTGCGAACCGTCTTGCCCTCGGCTCGCACTTTGCTGAAGAGGCGGTCCGCTATGGACCGGAGCTTGGCCAATACCCAATCCTCATTGGCAACGTCTTCGGTGAAAGTTTCCTGGGAACTCCAACTCTTGGCTGCAGGAGCCTCTGGAATAACAAGACGATCGTCAATGCCTCGGGCGAACTCCCAAAGCTGGCGGGCACCCTTTCCTGCGAACAAGGAGAGTTGCTGAGGTGAGACTTCGGCGATTTGGCCGATCCGAGCGAGACCGGCTTGGTTGAGCGTTTTCGCCATCACTGGCCCAACTCCCGGCAGCCATTTGTTTTCGAGCGGAAACAGAAACTCTCGCTCTCGCCCGTCCTGGATCTCGATGAAGCAGGATGGCTTCTTGAGCTTGCTCGCCACAGCGCTAACCAACTTGTTTCGGGCGATCCCCTCGGACACCGAGATTTTCAGGCTCTGACGGATCGCGGCCCGAATGACCTCCGCCACCTCCCTCGCCGATCGTTTGCAGTTCCCTTTGAGGTCGAAATAGCCCTCGTCGATGCTCGCTACTTCTACGACAGGCGTGTGGTCGTATGCGTAGGAAAACATGAGGCGACTAAATTTCTCATATTTCTCAAAGTCCCCCGAAACGGTGATGAGGCTCGGACAAAGTTTCCGCGCTTTGGCGGTGGGCATCGTGGTGTAGATGCCAAGTCGTCTTGCCTCGTAACTGGCACTGGCAACGACTCCTCTCTTTGAGCCGCCCACTGCCACGGGCTTTCCTCGGAGCCTGACATCGGCGGCTTGTTCGACCGACGCGAAGAAAGCATCGGCATCTAAATGGACAATCATCGCCGTCACTCCTCATAATCGGCGTTTGTCCACTCTTAAGAGCGCCCGAAAGACTCCTTGGATCACCAGTTCGTGAGCCGGAATGAGGTCGGGATATTTGGAATTCTCTGCGCGGAGAAATGGCTTTCCTTTGTGCACTAGAAACCGCTTAAGCGTCGTTTCTCCGTCAATAAGAGCGGCGACGATGTCTCGATGGGCCGGATCACGGAGTTCCATGATCACGACATCTCCCTCGACAATATGAGCATCGATCATCGAGTCGCCGCGTACCTCAAGCGCGAAGGTTCGGGCATTTTTCGGGAGTTGGAGCGTGTCTTCATCGATCGATACGCAACGATCGGAGTGCTGCTCTTGATCCGACGGATAGCCCGCCGGAATTATGCCAACCAAGGGTATGTGGACAAAGTTAGCGGGAACCATTCCAGTCATCGTCATAGACCGCGCCGCTGCCCCGCTTCTTTGAATCGCCCCCTTCTTCTTCAGGGTGATACCCTTATCGCCACGAAAATCTCGGGTAAAATCCAGAACGGCTTGTTGGTGCTCGGTGATGCTCATAGTGCTCAGATGAACACTTATTTTGAGGCTACGTCAAGTCGTCCGATGCCTCTCTTGTTTATTTGAAGGCCGTTCGGACGAGATATCTGCTGACTTATTACCAAGCGAAAAAATCATGACTCGGCATCCATCAGGCGAACCAAAGGAACCCTTTGGATGTCCGCCTCTAATCAGAGCTTTCGATCCTCGCGCAGAAATCTCTGGTTATGCAGTCTAGTTCGGAATCAATTTCTTAATGCCTAATTTTACTAAAGTTGCCTTGATCCCCGGCGCGGGGAGCGGTATCGGTCGAACCGTCGCACTCGCGCTGCTTGGAGTTGTACTTTTCCGGCGTCGGCTGGCATGCGTTCACGCGAAGTTCTATTATAGATGGACGAATGCTCTGGAACCGCGAGCAGCGGATCTAAATTTCGAATCCGTGCGCCGGTCGGCGAAGAAATCATACTTTGCAGACATGGTCGGAACCATGCAGAGTTGGATGCGGGCACCCGGGCTGACAACGGATGATGAAACAAGGCGCGGCGAGCAACTTTTATTTCATTGAACCGATGATGGCACTCCGGGTCCCGGACCTGCCGGTCGGAAATTGGATCTACGAACTGAAGTTTGATGGCTACCGGGCTCTTGCCTTCAAAACTGGAAAAGAGGTGCGACTCGTTTCACGCAACCGAACGAATTTTAACAACGATTATCCCCAACTTGTAGATTCCCTTAGATCATTGAGGGCGAATGAAGTGATCATCGATGGCGAGATCACTGCACTTGACGAGAAGGGAAAATCTTCTTTCCAGCTCTTACAATCCTACGGAATCAGTAAGCGAATCCCACTCGTCTATCACGCCTTCGATTTGCTCTCCCTAGACGGAACCGATTTATGCTCTCGACCGCTTATCGAACGCCGGAAGCTACTGGCAAAGCTCCTGAGGCGCGTTCCCGACAATATCCGGGTTTCCGAGGACTTGCGTGGCAACAGAGAGGAGCTTCTTGAAGTAGCGCGGCAATTCCGACTTGAAGGTTTGATGGCGAAAAGACCGGATTCTCTTTACGAGAGCGGCCGCCGCAGTGGCTCCTGGGTCAAAGTCAAATTGACTCAGCAACAGGCGTTTATCATCGGCGGCTACACATCACCCGAAGGCAGTCGCAAATACTTCGGCTCTTTGCTTGTCGGTTACCGTGGTCCGGGAGGGCTCTCGTTTGCCGGCAGGGTCGGCACCGGCTTCTCCGAAAGGCTTTGGGAGCCATTCATGACATTCTGCAGAAAACCAGGCGCGCGACATGCCCTTTTGCCAATCTGCCAGAGAAAAGACGGGACAGATGGGGCCAGGGTATCACCCCTGCAGTAATGAAACGTTGCCACTGGGTCGAACCGGTCTTGGTCGCCCAGGTCAAGTTTACCGAGTGGACGAGCGACGGTCAGCTTCGTCAGCCAGTTTTCCTGGGACTGCGCACTGATAAAGCGGCAAAGGATGTTGTTCGGGAATAGATTATAGCAAAGAACATGAAATCCCTCGAAGAAGAAGTCTCAGAACTAGAGGCATTGATAAACGTACTGTGCTCTGAATACAACGAGCTAGTCGCGCTCTTTTATATGGCGCACGAAACGCGCAATCCACAGGTCCGAGGTCGTTACGAATCGGAAGGACAGAATTGTGGGTTTGAGGTCGTACGCGCAGCGTTGTTCCGATCCCTCTTCTTGGCCTTGGCCAAGATAATCTTCGACGACGACAAAACCTTCGACAACCCATCAATCAAGAGGTTGCACTGGCAGTTCACAGAAGAACGAAAGAAGCCAGAATCCCCATTGCTGACCTTTTTAGGAAATCGGTGGTCCGAGAAGTTGCCCGCAACAACGGCTCAATTTAATGCTCTCCTGGACGACATTTTCGGCCACTGGGATCGTTATTCCAAATCTCCGACTTGGCAGGGCCTTAAGACTCTCCGAAACAAAGTCATCGCCCACAGTGATATCACGTTCTCTGACGGTGAGTGGCGGCTCATGGACCCAAACGAACTACAGTTCGGCGTCGACGATTACGACAAAATCAGAGTTGGCGTGCAGGATTTTCTTAACGCGTTCCACTTCGCAATCACAGGGATGCATCTGAACTTCGACGCGGTTCACGAGAAGGCGAAATCGGCGGCAGCCGCCTTTTGGCAATTGGCATAGGCTGTCAACCATCCCCGAGCAAAAAGCCTTTACCCATAACTGAGCTCGGATCAAACCTACTCGTACAACGACAGCAGATACGAAATGGCAAGGCCGACATCGAAAAGCTCGTCCACTTAATTTTTGTAAATCCACGGCGCGGAGAAGCAGTTCACCGGCGTCTGGAGGATGACTAGCACCAGGTGTTCCATTTCGGCGTGCGGCAATTAGAGTCCAAGAAATATCTCAATCCCGCGGGAAGGGGTGCCTCAGGAGGTACGCCCTCCCACTCAATCGCCGCAACCTTCCTGCTCGATGCGTTGCGGCAAGAAACGTGAGTTTGATCGTTTTGAGCGCTCGTTGTACAAAGTGCGAAGCAGTGACTCCGGCAGTTAAGACCGATAAAGCATTGGAGCTTTATGCCCGATAGCTAGTTGGGTTCCGAGCAATTTGGTTATTGCATTAGCGAAGCTCCAGACCGGTGACAGCCGATCTGGAGCTATCCTGTTTAGGAGATTTCTCTCAAATACCAAACTTGATTTTCGAAATCAGCATTTGACTGGTAATATCAACGACGATGCGTTGGGTCGTTCCTATTGCGGGCTTGGACAAGAATGGGTGGCCGGACCTTGCCGGACATGGATTCTTGCTAGATCTCATCAGCCAGGCGGAAAGATACTCGTTTCGGCTGCCCACGTATTGGATCGCCTGCTCATCGAACGGGTGCGCGTCCGGGCGTACAAGACGAGATTCATACGACTATCGATATGCATGCCTTCAATCAGCGAATTCTCGCCGAGGACCTCGTCCGGGTCCGTCGTCCCGACGACCGGGAGCGCTATGCGGCTGCGCAGCGCCAGGCGCGAATTGATCCCAACCCCCACCAGATTGACGCGGTAATCTTTGCGCTTCGACGTCTTCGCGAAGGCGGCTGCAT
>Ga0185299_10005404_pt1 | contig 14425 bp, 9 predicted proteins | sample PaiPotPPA55metaG_FD_128002 | JGI IMG/M metagenome (GOLD analysis project Ga0185299, IMG submission 128002) | Iron sulfur acid spring bacterial and archeal communities from Banff, Canada, to study Microbial Dark Matter (Phase II) - Paint Pots PPA... ...
AGGAATAACGCAGACCGACGCCGATTGATACGAAGAAGGCGGCATTCACGATAGTGTCAGAGTAGTAGTCGTACCGATGCCCGCCGGGACTCATCATGTTACCGATCCGGGCGAGCTCGCCGTCCGCCCGGTCGAGGAAGGCGGAGAGCAACCATAATCCACCGCCCCACCCCATGCCCGCACGGGTTCCGAGTGAGAACAACAGGCATGCCGCCACGCCTGTTATCAGGCGTAGTGTAGTCAGATGGTTCGGTCTCACCCACGTGCCGAGGAGTGGCTTCACCACGCGCCGCGCGAGCAGATGTGTCCAAGACATACCGATCATTGAATACCTTCGGATGTGGACTCGCGCGGCGGCTCTGTTCGCCTCGCCGCAGTACGTTGCCAAAAAATGAGCCCGGAACCACCCAACAGGATTTCCCGTAGGCGCTTCATCAGGGAAAGCGCAATCGCCGCTTCCGGCGATAGGCCCAGCACCCGGCAGATAACGATGTACCCGCCCTCTTGTATCCCGAGCGCACCCGGCACGGCGAATCCCACGGCCTTCAGGGCCTGACCGAGGCTCTCGATGATCAATCCGGGGCCGATCCCAATATCGTGCCCGAGGAAATGTAGGGCGAGACAAACCTCGACGCCGCCCAGCAGCCAGGAAACCATATGCCACAACGCCGCCAGCGCCACCCGGTCCGGCGCCCGATAGCAGCCGATTAGCGCGCGGTGCAGCCCCTCGACGCTGGCGGTCCCGGCCCAGCCCATCGATCGGCCGAGCCGCAGGAGCCCTTTCTCGACAGCGGCCGCCAGCCCCAGCCACAGCGCGCCGAACAGGCCCATGACCAGCAGCGCGGCCACCAGCAGGCCGCTGATGACATACCCAGCTATGCCGCTTTCGCCAACGCTGCGCAACAACAAGATCAAACCCAGCAGCGTGAAGAGGATCTGCGTTACCATTTCCATCGTGAGGTCGGCCACGGTGCCTGCGATGGCCGGCGCCAGCTTCATGCCGCGCTGCTGCAGCAGGCGCGCGACGACGAGTTCGCCGCCGATCTGCGCCAGGGGCAGCAGATTGTTCACGGCCTCCCGGATCCAGCGCAACATCGTGTATACGAGCGGCCCGGGGCGCGGCACGGTCGGCCCGGCGATTGCTCGCCAACCGAGCGCTGAGCACAGGATCTGCACGAGGTGGAATGCGGTCACAGCCAGAATGCCGAACCAGCCGGCAACCTTGAGCAAGTCGAGGATCCGTCCGATCCCGTAGCTCTCCAACAACCAAGCCAACAAGCCGAGCCCGAGCACGCCGCCGATGAGGGCACCCAACTTCAAGAGTAGGCCTCTACCCGCTGGGTGCACCGGCGCAGGCGTTTACACGCGAAAGACGTAGGTCTTTCCTGCATCCCGCTCAATGTCGGGCGGGAAGGACGCGTGTTTGTCAGCATAGTAGCGAACTCTGCAATCGCCGTGGCTGGCCAGATTGTACGTGAGGTACAGAATTCGCCGCGGCACGCCGGTGAAGTTCGGCTTGGAGGCATGCGGAGCGAAACTGTCGAAGAAGATCACGTCGCCGGCCGCAGTCGGAACCGGTTGCAGGCGGAGGTCGTCCTCATCCAGCGGGCACCATTCCTCGCCGATCAGGCCTTCTCGGTGGCGGCCGGCCGCCATCTCCAGGCAACCGTTTTCCTCGATCGCCGGGTCGAGCGTCACCAGGGCGGTGACAAAGATCGGCGCATAGGTGCCCCAGCCCGCCTGTTGATCCTGATGCGCCTTAAAGCCGCCCCCGCCCGGCATCTTGAAGTTGATCTTGTCCTTGAACAGGACCACCGGGCCACCCATCAGCGCAGCAGTCCAGCGCGCCAGGCCACCGTAGCGGATCAACTGTTCAAACCCCTCATGGAACTGGCAGAAATTCTCGATCCGCTGGATCACGCGCCGGCCGGGCTCGGTCAGGCTGTCCTCGTGATAAACCCAATGACGGCCCGGCACCTCCGGCGCGGCTTCGAGCTCCGCAGTCCAGCGCAACAGGTTCGCGACCTGATTTGCCCCGAAGAAATTGCGCACGACCAGATAACCGTCGCGCTCCATCTGCGCGTACTCCGCGATCGTCGGATCCCGGTCGACACCATTCGTGGCTGGGCTCGCCATCACCATGTCGCAGACCGGCTCCTCGTCACTCGTCGCAAACCCTTTACCACGGCGGACTGACAATGGAGGCTAGGAGCGGAATCGAACCGCTGTACGCGGCTTTGCAGGCCGCTGCATGACCACTCTGCCACCTAGCCCAAGGTCATAAATAGCGAACCCCGGACGTGCCGGGGTTCTTCCGAAACTGGAGCGGGAAACGAGGCTCGAACTTGCGACCTCAGCCTTGGCAAGATTGGGCGCAGATCTCCTAACTCATTGGTTTCCCAGCTAATTCGCCAGTTTAACAGGCCGCGCCCCGGCGCACAACACATGCCATGCGCCGCAATCGAGGCATTGCGGTCCTTGCGGCATCGCCCCGCAGGTTGCGGCGCCGAGGGCCTGCGCATCACCCAGACGATGACCCTGATGACCATCGGTCTCTACAACCAGCCTGAGGGTGTCTGGCTGCCGTCTGTCTCGTACTGAGTCACTGCTGCGATCAACCCGCAGCCCGCGACATTAAGTGCATCACAATTGCCACTGTCCTGAGTGCGTTGGTGTTCTTCGCTGCACTTAACTACCACCGCTCCCCCTACTTCCGTTCGCTGGCACACAGACGGCGCCTAAGTCGGCAGGTATCCTGGCGGGTAGGTATTCTGCCGATCGACCTGCAGTATGGCCGTGTTCCTCAACTGCATCCAGCAGGGCGGGCCAAGCCTGGAAATGGACTTTGTTATCCGTCCTTTGCAGCTTTGGAACCTGACTTTTATCGGGAGGTTGGTGATGAAATGGGCAGGTATGTATCTTGTTGGTTTCGTTGTCCTGGTTGGTGGTCTCCTAGCCGCGCTCTGGAAATTGGGTATTCTGCAAAGTATCGGCACCACGTGGACTTTGATCGGCGTCGCGATCGTGATCGGCATTGGCATCATGATCTCAGTCTCGAATAGCGGCAGCAAAGAAAACATCGAGATCGACAGGAAGTAAGCGCGATGCGACACGGGCAACCAATTCCTGGGTCATGACGAGCTCATCTTCCTGGAGGCGAGACGCTGTAACCAACTATGGGGCAGAACTCAAGGTTGGCTGAATCGCCAGGCTCTGCAATACCAAAACCCCGGCATGTCGTTGACGACAAGAGAAGTTTTGGAGCGGGAAAGGAGGCTCGAACTCCCGACCTCAACCTTGGCAAGGTTGCGCTCTACCAACTGAGCTATTCCCGCGCTGAACCGAGGCGCAATTGTAGGGCCGCAAAGCCGGGAGTCAAGCCTGCGCGCCCTTGCCAGTCCCGCCTAAAGCTGGGCACTACCCCTCAACTCCGGCCATGCCACGCGCAGGTACTGGACCATCGACCAGAGCGTGAGCACCGCCGCCACCCCCGTCAGGACCAGCCCGAGCCTGTACGTCGGGATACCGAACATATCCTGCCGGTACAACAGCATCGACAGGCCGACGATCTGCATGATGGTCTTGTACTTGGCCAAAATCGTCACCTTGATGCGGCTGCGCGCGCCGATCTCAGCCATCCATTCGCGCAGCGCGGACACCGCTATTTCGCGGCCGATGATGACGACCGCGACGATCACCACGAACCACCGCGGATCCTTGCTGACGATCAACACCAACGCGGCCGCCACGATGAGCTTGTCCGCGACGGGGTCCAGGAACGCGCCGAGGCGCGAGGTTTGGCCCAGCTTGCGCGCGTAATAGCCATCGAGGCTGTCGGTGATGCCTGCGAGCGCGAACGCGGCGCAGGTCGCGGGATCCGCCCACGGGTAGGGCAGCAAGTAGAACAACGCGAAGATCGCGGGAATCATCGAAATACGCAGCCATGTCAGCGTATTCGGAAGATTCCAATGCGATTGGCGCTTAGCGCCCTGGGTGGAGGTGCTCATAGATTACCTCGGCGAGATCGCGCCCCAGACCGCGGATTTGTACGAAGTCCTCGATGCCCGCACGCAATATCCCCTGCAAGCCGCCGAACTGCTTCAGTAGCTCGCGCCGTTTGACGGGCCCCAAGCCCGGAATGGTCTCGAGTATGGACTGGCTATGACGCTTGGCCCGTTTGCGCCGGTGTCCCGTGATCGCGAAACGGTGCGCTTCATCGCGCACGCGCTGAATCAGGTGCAATGCCCGCGAGTCCGGGGCCAGTATAGTGGGCGTATCCCGGCCCAACAAGAACAGTTGCTCCTGGCCCGGCCGCCGGTCGGCACCCTTGGCGACGCCGATCAAGGTAATTCCCGCCACTCCCAATTCTTCGAGCACCTGAGCCGCTTCCGCAAGCTGTCCTTTGCCGCCGTCGATGAGCAATACATCGGGCGCGGAAATTTCGCCGTCGCGCACGCGCTTGTAACGCCGCGTCAACGCCTGATGCATGGCGGCGTAGTCGTCGCCGGGCTGGATGCCGCTGATGTTGAAGCGGCGATAGTCGCTCTTGAGCGGACCCTCCTCGCCGAATACCACGCATGAGGCGACCGTGTCCGTGCCGCCCGTGTGGCTGATGTCGAAGCACTCGATGCGGTTCGGCGTCTCCTCCAAATCGAAGGCCTCGCGCAGATCTTCCAGGCTGGACTCGATGCTGGCGCGCGCCAGTCCGCGCATGGTCAGCGCCTGTTCCGCGTTGTTGTGCATCATCTCCAGCCAGCGCGCGCGAATGCCGCGGACCTGTGAGGCAATACGCACCTTGTGACCCGAGCGCTCCGCCAGGGTCGCCTCGAGCAGAGATCTCTCCTCGAATTCCTGCTCGACGATGATTTCCGGCGGCGCCTCCCGCTCGAGATAGTATTGGCCGACGAAGGCCGCCATGACTTCCGGCAGCTCGGCAAAGGGCGCCTTGGGAAAGAACGTGGTGCTGCCGAGGCTGCGGCCGGAGCGAATGAACATCAATGCCACGCAATATTCGCCGTTGCCGGCCGCGACCGCGATCACGTCCGCGTCGTGATCGATGTCGGCGGTGACGATCTGTTGCGCCTGAACTGCTTTGAGCTTCGCCATTTGGTCGCGCAGCTGCGCGGCCTCTTCGAAGTGCAAGCGTTGCGCGGCTGCCTCCATGCGGCGGCCGAGGTCTTGGTAGACCTCGTCGTTGCGGCCCTCCAGTACCTTGATCGCCGCGCCCACGTCGCGCGCGTAGGTCTCCTTGGAAATGAGTCCCACACAGGGCGCCGTGCAGCGCTGGATCTGGTACTGCAAGCAGGGCCGCGACCGGTTGGCGAAATAGGTGTCGTCGCAATTTCGCAGGCGGAACAGCTTCTGCAGCTGCTGCAAGGTCTCGCGCACTGCGCCGGCCGAAGGATAGGGCCCGAAGTACCGCCCGGGCTCCTTGCGCGATCCGCGGTAAAACGTCAGGCGTGGAAACTCGTGCTCCGTTTCGAAATGCAGGTAGGGAAAGCTCTTGTCGTCGCGCAGCACCACATTGAAGCGCGGCCGATGCTTCTTGATGAGATTGAATTCGAGCAGCAGCGCTTCCGTATCGGAGTTCGTGATGGTGACTTCCATGCCCGCGGTCTTCGCGACCAGCGCCTGAACTTTCGGCTGCACATTGCTGGGCTGAAAGTACGATCCGACCCTGCTCTTGAGATTGCGCGCCTTGCCCACGTACAGAATCTCGCCGTGGGCGTCGAGCATCCGGTAAACGCCGGGACGGGCCGGCAAGCTCTCGACGTAGCTCTTGGCGTCGAATGGAGCCGTGGGTTCCGGTGCAGCCGTCGCCACGGGCGCCGGCACCACCGCCGGCGCGAGCAACGCCGCGGGCGTGGGCGACGGCGCCACGTCCCGGGTCGGCGCGTCGGCTGGTTTTCGCTCTCCGGTCATCCCGGCCGCGCAGCAAGCGCGAGGTCACGTGCCCTGCCGACGACATCTTCGAACATCGTGGGCGTGAGCCGGCGGGTCTGGGTGTTGTAGCGGCTGCAGTGGTAGGAATCCAGCAACAACCGACCTCCGCGGAGTGGGTGTTCCGCCGCGTGCGCAAACCGATGGGCGCCGCTGGGTAGATCGCAGGCACGCAACACTGCGGCATGCGCAATCGCCCCCAGTGCGAGGATAACGCGGGCGCTGCGGCTTTGCTCGAGTTCTACGCGAAGAAAATCGTTGCAGAGCTTGATTTCCAACGGTAAAGGCTTGTTGTCGGGTGGTAAACACTTCACAGCATTGGTAATCCTGGCGTCCAGGAGCTTGAGTCCGTCGTCTGCGGCGGTGGAAATGGGGCCGCTGGCCAGCCCGAACTTATGCAGCGTCGCGTACAGCAGTATCCCGGCATAATCGCCCGTAAACGGCCGGCCGGTGCGATTGGCGCCGTGCTTTCCCGGCGCCAATCCCACGATCAGCAATCGGGCGTCGGGGTCCCCGAATGGGGGAACCGGCCGGCAGAAGTAGCTGGGCTCATCATGGCGCACGGCATCGAGAAACTTGCCCAAGCGCGGGCAGCGCCGGCACATAGGATCAAACGCGCTCTTCATACGGGCAAGGTCGCCATTCTCGCAGGGCACAAATAAAAAACGGGCTACGCGGATAACCACGTAGCCCGCCGTCGATCACGCGCGGCTTTGGACTAACCCGAGCGCAACCCAACCTTCGCCCAGAACCCCGGGGCAGAACCCTTGAGACTCATCGCGGCCGGAAAGATTCCGCGCAATGCGTCATTAATTCTTTGCTTGTCGTCTGAGCAGTTGGGGCCTCGCGACACTCAATCTCAACGGGCGGGAAGGTTTGCAAGGCAGAATAGCATCTGCACGCATCGAGGCAAGTCACCTTTTCAAAAACCGTCGCGGGCTATCTAGAGAGATTCTAGTTAAAAACTGTAATCCATTGATTCACATCAATAATGAGCTACACAGTAGTATTAACATATTGACAGCGGAGCCGCCGGCCAGCCCCGCAGACGCCCCAGCTAACCGGCGGGCTTGAGGGACTTGCCCACGCGTCTCCTGGCGCCGGCCCGGCGAGCGATCAGCATCGCCAATTCCAAAGCCTGTTCGGCGTTCAGCCGCGGGTCGACTTGGGACCGATACGCGCGGGCGAGGTCGGCCTCCGCCAGGCCCCGCGCACCGCCGATGCACTCGGTGACATCCTCGCCGGTGAGTTCAATATGGACTCCGCCCAGCATGGACCCCACCTCCTCATGGATGCGGAAGGCGGCCTCGACCTCTCCTAAAATATTGTCGAAGCGGCGCGTCTTCACGCCGCCCGCAGTGACCTCGGTATTCCCGTGCATGGGATCGCAAACCCACAGCACCTGTGAGCCCGTGGCGCGCACTGCCTGGATCATGGCGGGAAGCCGCTGTTCGATGTCCTTGACGCCGAACCGATGCACCAAGGTCAACCGGCCCGGCTCGTTCTGCGGGTTCAGCACTTGCACGAGTTCTTGGAGCCATTCGGCGCTCATTGCGGCGCCGACTTTCACGCCGATGGGATTGGAGATGCCGCGAAAATATTCGACGTGCGCGCCGTCGATATTGGCCGTGCGCATGCCGATCCACGGCATGTGCGTGGACAGGTTGTACCAGTGCTTCTGACGCTCGATATAACGCGTCTGCGCCTGCTCGGACAGCAAATGCAGCCCTTCGTGGCTGGTATAGAAGTCGACGCGCGTCGCGGCGTGCACCCGCTGTCCGCTCACGGACTCGAAGAATTCCAGCGACTCGGCAATCGAATCGACGATCTTTTGATAGGCATCGTGCAGCGGCGCGTGGCGCAGAAAGCTCAGGTCCCAATATTCCGGGTGATGAAGATCGGCGAAGCCGCCGTCGATCAAGGCGCGCACAAAATTCAAGGTGAGCGAGGCGCGCTCATAGCCGCGCAGCAGCAGCTCCGGATCCGGTTCGCGCTCCGCCACGGTGAATCCCGGCCGATTGACGTTGTCGCCCCGGTAGCACGGCAGGGTCACCCCGTCGCGGGTCTCGGTATCGGCCGAACGCGGCTTCGCATACTGCCCGGCAAAACGGCCGACCCGAATGATGGGTTTTTTCAAGCCTTGCAACAGCACCAGACTCATCTGCAGCAGGATCTTCAGGCGCCGGGCGATATTGTCGGATTCACAATCCTCAAAGCTCTCGGCGCAGTCGCCCCCCTGCAGCAGGAATTGTTCCCCGCGCTGCGCCTGGGCGAGCTTCGCCCGCAGCGCCTCGATCTCCCAGGAGACCACCAAGGGCGGCAGCCGGCTCAACGAAGCCACGGCGCGGTCCAGCGCTTGTCGGTCGGAGTACTTGGGTTGCTGCGTCGCCGGGCGGCTCTGCCAACTGGCGGGGTGCCAGTTCGTCAAGACGGGGGATTTCGACATGGTCTTAGGATGCTAGCGTTGTCGGCACTCTCAAGTCAAAATGCGCCCCCTTACGAATGGGCAGGAATTTCATCATGCAGCACACCACTGAAGCCTTGCAGGCGCTGGGACTTCGCGACATCAACCCGGGTACTTGGTCCGGCAGCCGCGGCTGGAGCACGCACACCGGCGGCGCGATCATCGACTCCATCAATCCGGCCACGGGTCAGCGATTGGCCCAAGTTCGCGGCGCAACGCCGCAAGACTTTGAGGACGTGATGGCATCGGCCGTTGCCGCCGCCGCTGCCTGGCGGCTGGTGCCGGCGCCGAAGCGCGGCGAGGCCGTACGCCTCATGGGCGACGAGCTGCGCAAGTACAAAGACGCGCTCGGAGGCCTCGTGTCGATGGAAAACGGCAAGATCAAAGCCGAGGGCGTGGGCGAGGTCCAGGAGATGATCGATATCGCCGATTTCGCCGTCGGACAATCGCGCATGCTGTACGGCCTCACCATGCATTCCGAACGGCCCCAGCACCGCATGTACGAGCAATGGCATCCACTCGGTGTGGTCGGTGTGATTTCCGCATTCAACTTTCCGGTGGCCGTGTGGTCCTGGAACGCATTCCTGGCGGCCATCAGCGGCAACGCCACCGTATGGAAGCCCTCGCCCAAGACCGCGCTGTGCTCGCTCGCCGTGCAGCACATCTGCAACCGAGTGCTGGAACGCCACGCATTGCCGGCGATCTTCCAGATCTTCATCGACGCCGGCACCGAGCTCGCGACGCGCTTCGTCGCAGATCGCCGGGTGGCGCTGGTGTCTTTTACCGGCTCGACCCATGTGGGACGGCAAATCGGCGTGCGGGTTGCCGAGCGGCTCGGCAAGAGCCTGCTGGAGCTGGGAGGCAACAACGCCATCATCGTCGATGAAACCGCGAATCTCGACCTGGCGGTGCCCGGCATCGTTTTCGGAGCCGTGGGAACTGCCGGTCAACGCTGCACCACGACGCGACGCGTGCTGGTGCATCGCTCACGCGCCGCCGAGCTCGAGCGGCGGCTGATCGGGGCCTTCGGACAGGTACGCATCGGCGACCCATTGGCGGATGACACCCTGATGGGACCTCTGATCGATTCGGCGGCCGTCGCGCGCTACTCGGCGGCCATCGCCGCCGCGCAGGCCGAAGGAGGAGAACTGCTCTGCGGCGGCAAGGTCTTACCGCGGCCCGGCAATTTCGTGGAACCGACCATCATTCGCGCCAACGCCGGCATGGGCGTGGTTCGTACCGAAACCTTTGCGCCGATTCTGTACTTGATCGCCTACGACACCCTGGACGAGGCGGTGGCCATCCAAAACTCCGTGCCCTACGGCCTGTCTTCGGCGGTCTTCACCGACCGCTTGCAAGTGGCCGAGCGCTTCCTCTCCGCCGATGGCAGCGATTGCGGTATCGCCAACGTCAATCTCGGCACTTCGGGGGCCGAAATCGGAGGCGCGTTCGGCGGCGAGAAAGACACGGGCGGCGGCCGCGAGGCGGGCTCGGATTCCTGGAAGGCGTACATGCGGCGCCAGACGAACACCATCAACTGGAGTTCGGAGCTGCCGCTCGCTCAGGGGATTCGGTTCAACGTCTGAGCGATGCAGGCCTGGGGGGAGAGGCAGCGTCCCAGATATTAGCGTGCTATCCACGCTTCGATTTCGGCGGCTCGCGTTTCCAAGCGCGTAGCTGAGATCGGACCCAGGGTTTTGAGCTCCTGCGCGTACAGCGACACGCGGTACTCTTCGATCCAGTTCTGGAGGTCATCGAGTTCGGGGATCCAGCGCAGCTCGGAGCTGACCTCCTGTGCCAAGGTCCGGTAGCGCGCCGACCAATCGCGAAGTTCTCGAACGATGTGCGGTGGCTCGCCGCCGCGCGCGGCGCTGCGCTGCCAGCGGCGCTCCTCGGCCTTGAGATACCGCGGCAATTGGCGCAGCCAATCGCCCGACAGCGATTCGAGATTGCCGGCGCTCAACAGCCGACGCAGGTGCTCATTGCTTTCGCCGACTGCATCCGCCGCCAGTGCGGTGCGCGGATCGTCGAGAGCCCGGCGCACCGCCCGCGCCTCCGTGAACCAGTTCAACGCACCGGCAATGGTTTCGTCCAGGCAGGGATGCAATCGCGCCCGTCCTTGATCGACCGCTGTGTCGAACGCCTGCCGAGTGCGCGGTGCCTCGCCGTCGTCAAAACAGGCCCGGCGAAAGACCAGCTGCAACACGGCCTCGATCAGCGCGCCGCTCTTGAGATAGGGGCTCGCCGCGAGTAGCAGCGAGGCGTTGCCCGCAATCGCCTTGCCGAGATCGCGCGCCTGGGCGGCAAGCATCACGCGCGCAAGATGAGCCGCCCCCTGCCGCCAACTGCGCCTCGCCTCGGCGGCGGACCATTCATACCGCACCTCGAGGCCCCGCACGAGCGCCGGATACACCTGAATCGTTCCCTGCTCGAGCGCCAGCGGCACTGTCTCGGGCAATTCGTCGATCTCGAAGCGGCGCCAGGCGCCCACGATCCCATACGCGGCACGAGCTTGGGCGTCCAGTTCTGCGCGTGCAGCGGCGGCGCTCACACGGCGCAATTCCGTCAGCGTCTTGCCATGCGCCAGTTCCCTGCCGTCGGCGGTCACGGCAAGCTGCGGCATCAAGTGGGCCGGCACTGCGGCAAGATCGAAGCGAAGCAGGGAATCGGGAATCCCGCGCTGCTCTTTGAGCCAAACCTTCAATCGGTAAGGGTCCGCAGCCACTCCGCTGCTCGGGCCCGTCCCGGTGCTCGGGCCCGTGCCCTCGCTCATCCTCGTGCTCGCGATGAATTGGGCGGCCGTGTCGCCGATCGGTATCAAATTCCGGCGCGCATCCTTGGGCAGCGAGCGCAGCAGCGCCTCGATTCGGGGTTCGGCAAATCCCGGGACTGCGGCATCCACCCCGGCGCGAGTGAGTCCGGGCAACGCCAGCAGCGGGATACGCAATAGTGCGCCGTCCCGTGACTCACCCGGCGCGAAGCGGTACTCGACGGGGATGGACAGGGCATCGACGTTGGCGACTTCGGGAAATTGCGCGAGCGCTTGGGGTTCCGGCATACGCGCGAAAATATGTTCGGGATCGAGGGTCAGCGTGCGCCGTTCGGCATCCGAGAGATGCCGGGTGAAATACTCCAGCGTCGCGGCGCTCGATACCTGGCGCGGCAAGGCGCGGTCATAGAACTCGACGAAGGCTTCGGCGCTCTGCAGAAGGTCGCGCGTGCGCAGACGCTCCTCCATCTGCTGCGCGTCGCGCAGGGCGGCGTCATTCGCCAGCAGCCAGTCGGGCCTGCGGTGCAGCCGCTGATAGACCAACGCCTCTCGCGCGAAGATACGGCGCGATTCTTCCGGCGCAATGGGCCCATAGTTCACCACGCGGCTTGCGCTCAACACCAGCCCGAGAAAGCTCACGCGTTCGCGCGCCGCCACTTCCTCGCGCTCCTCATCCCAATCGGGCTCGAGATACTCGCGCTTCAGCAGGTGCGCGGCCGCGGCCTCGATCCATTGGGGTTCAACTTCGGCCACGCGGCGCGCGAATACCCGCGACGTTTCGACAATATTCGCCGCCATGACCCAGCGCGGCCGGCGCCGCACCAACGATGAGCCGGGAAATATATGGAAATGCACGCCCCGAGTGCCGAGATACGCGCCCTCCTCGCCGCGCGTGCCCACCATGGTGCAGAAGCCCGCGAGCAGCGAACGGTGCACGCCCGTGTAGCTCGCCGCCTGCCGCTGCGCCACTATACTCAAGTCAGCCGCGCGATCCGCGACCTGGGCATAGACATCGTCCCATTCGGACAGGCGCAGCAGCGAGAGGCCCCGCTCCTTGCACCAAATCCGCAATTCGCGCCGCGATCCCTCGCGTGCCTTGCGGTACGCCCTCCACAGCTTGGCCAGTGCCGAGAACTCGGACTTAGGGTCCTCGAACGCAGCGCTCTGTCCCTGATCCCCCGGGCCCCCCGGAACGGCGATACGGACGTCCGGGACGCTCAAGCCTGCAACGATGGCCAGCAATTCAGCAGAGGCGCGAAAACGCTTGCTCTCGAGCAGCGCCCGCGCCAGACGCGGGTCGAGCGGCAGCCGCGCCATGGCGCGGCCGCGGGGGGTGATCCGTCGATCGGCATCCAGCGCCTGGAGCTCTTGCAGCAGCCGATAGCCGTCGCCGAGCGCCCGCGCATCGGGCGGGTCGACAAACGGAAAATTCTCCGCCTCGCCCAGGCCGTCGGCGGCCAGGCGCAGGAGCAGCGCGGCAAGATTCGTGCGCAGTATCTCGGGTTCGGTGTAGGGTGCACGGGCGTCGAAGTCGGCCTGCGTGTATAGCCGCAGGCAGAGTCCTGACCCTAAGCGGCCGCAGCGGCCCTTGCGCTGATCGGCGCTGGCGCGCGATATGGGCTCTATCGGCAATCGCTGCAGGCGATTGCGCGGGCTGTAGCGGCTGATGCGCGCCAAACCTGAATCGATGACGGCTCGAATGCCCGGCACCGTAATCGATGTCTCGGCCACGTTGGTTGCCAATACGATGCGTTGCCTCGGTCCGCGCTGAAATATCTTGCTCTGCTGCTCCCACGACAGGCGCGAGTACAACTCCAGGACTTCCACATTGGCTTGCAGCTCACGCCGCATGTGCTCGCCGACATCGCGTATCTCGCGCTCGCCGGGCAGAAACACCAGAACGTCGCCGCCGCCAATTCCCTTGGGTTCGGTGGCGATTTCCTGATAGGCCTCGAGAACCGCGGCGGGCAGGTCGGGATCGTCCGCATCATCCGCCGTTTCGCGGTAGCGAACCTCGATGGGGTGAGTGCGGCCGCTCACCGTGATGACCGGCGCGCCGTCGAAGAACTGCGAGATGCGTTCGATGTCCAGAGTCGCCGAGGTGACGATCACTTTCAGATCCGGGCGGCGCGGCAATAGCCGCTTCAGGACGCCCATCAGCAAATCCACGTTCAGCGTCCGCTCGTGCGCCTCGTCGACGATGACGGTGTCGTAACGCCGGAGCTGTGGGTCGAGGCCAAGCTCCGCCAGCAGCAAACCATCGGTCATCAGCGTGAGACGCGTGGCATCGGAGACTTGATCGGCGAATCGCACGCGAAAGCCGACGCTGCGGCCCACCGGCTGTCCGACTTCCTCGGCGATGCGGGCGGCCAGGGCGCGCGCCGCCAGACGCCGCGGCTGCGTATGGGCAATCAAGGCGTCCGTGCCGCGTCCCAACTCCAGGCAATACTGGGGCAACTGAGTGCTCTTGCCGGAGCCGGTGTCGCCGGCCACGATGAGCTGCGGCCCAATGCCTCCATGATGGCTTGGCGCTTCGCCGAGATCGGCAAATCGGGGTCGTGCTTGAAAACGAGCTTGAGGGCGCTGCGCGCAGCGGCCGCCGCTCCCCGGTCATTCGCCACGCTTGACTTCTTGCCAAAGCCTCTCTTGTGCATCGAGGTTCAGGTCCGCGAAAATCTCGCCGCGCTGCATCGCCAGCGATTCCATGCCGCGAAATCGCCGCTCGAACTTGGCATTGGCGGAGCGCAGCGCCGCCTCGGCATCCACATCGAGTTTGCGGGCCAAATTGGCGGCCGCAAACAGTAGATCGCCGATTTCTTCGAAAATCTCAGGCGTCGCCTGCCCCGGGGTTTGCGCCGGCGCGTTTTTTGCCGGCGCGCTCTGCGCGGCCGCATCACGCACTTCCGCCAGCTCTTCGGCAACCTTGTCGGCGGTCTGGCCGGCATGTTCGAAGTCAAAGCCCGCGCGCGCCGCCCGCTTGCTGAGCTTGTAGGCGCGCATCAATGCCGGCAGCGCCTGCGGCACTCCGTCCAAATGACTGCGCTCGCCGTTGGCGGCGCCGCGCTCGGCATTGGCGGCACCACGCTCGGCCGCCTTGATGTCTTCCCAAACGACGCTCTGCTCGGCTTGGGTCAACGGGCCGCTTGCGCCGAACACGTGGGGGTGGCGGCGGAGCAGCTTGTCGCATATCGCGCCGGCCACCGCTTCAAAATCGAATTGATTTGCCTCGCTCGCGATCTGCGCGTGAAACA
>Ga0185299_10005405_pt1 | contig 14425 bp, 7 predicted proteins | sample PaiPotPPA55metaG_FD_128002 | JGI IMG/M metagenome (GOLD analysis project Ga0185299, IMG submission 128002) | Iron sulfur acid spring bacterial and archeal communities from Banff, Canada, to study Microbial Dark Matter (Phase II) - Paint Pots PPA... ...
TTCCGCGCTTTTCGAACTCGCGAGCGTGTCGCTGGCGTGTCGCGATCAAGACACATTGCTCAAGACTTTTGCCGCGCGAGTGGGTACCACGCTCGGCGCGCGCGCCGTTCTCGTCTGGATCGCAAGTGAAACGGGCGAAGAGCTGGTTTGCCGCATGCGCTGGACTGAGCCGGGAGAGCGGCTGCATCCTATGGAGCGCCCCGTCAGCGAAGGGACTTTGGCAATTTTGTATCAGTCGGCTGCCACACGGCGACTGCCGGCGCGCGAGATTGCACCCGAAGATCTGGAGCACCTCGACGAATTTAGCCGTACCCGCGTGAAATCCGCCCTCTATGCCTCTTTGCCTGGAGCACACAAAGCCGAAGGTGTCGTTGAAGTTCTCAACAAACGTGTCGGAGACTTCTCCGCCGAAGACGCGCACTTCCTGGAAGAAGCATGCCAGCTCGCCGGCCGCGCCCTTACGAATCTAGGCGCCATCGAATTAGAACGTAACGGGCAGCTCGCTACGCTGGAACGCCTCACCGCCTTGTACGATCTGGGCCGTACTTTCACCTCGACTCTCGAGCTCGACGAGCTTCTCCCCATCGTGGCCGGAAAGATTCGCGACATCCTGGGAGCCGGGGCTTGCAATCTGTGGCTGGCTTCAGCAGACGGACAAGAGCTCACGCTCGCAGAACAAATTGGCGAAGATCCTACAGTTGCGGAAGATGCCTCGACATCCATGAGCGAAGGTCTGTTCGCCGAGATTGCTCAGCAAGCCAACCCTCGATTGCTTGAAGACCCAGGAGAGGAGCCTGCCCTCGCCGAACGCATCAAAGCCGGGGGCGATTTCGAAATTCAGTCCTGGATGGGGGCGCCCCTTCGCAAGGACGATGAAGTACTTGGCGTGGTTGAAATAATCAACAAGGCAGACGGCACGCAGTTCAATGAAGATGATTTGTTTTTCCTCTCCAGCATCAGCGAACAGGCCGCCGTCGCCCTGCACAACGCGAACCTGCTGGAGTCCGAGCGTAAGGTCCACGCGCTTGACGCCCTCTTAAAGATTTCGCAGGAAATTACTTCCACTTTGGATCTGGACCACGTGCTCACCACCGTGGTGGCGCAATCTTCTTCCGTAGTTCCTTTCGAGAGTTGCGTCATCGGTTTCTACGACCGCGGGCGCTTTGTTCTCGGTGCCGTCTCCGGGGAAACCGAGGTCCCCAAGACGCGGGAAATGAGCGATCTGCGTGAACGCATGGAGTGGGTAGCCGAGCAGGACAACAATGTTTCAGCGAATCTGCATGAAGACGGTTGGCAGGTGGAACCGCAAGAAACACACGCGCAGATCGTCTCCTTTTTGGAAGAGCACGGCCACAAGGGTTTCTATGGCTTGCCTTTGCGCGACGACCAGGGAACTCTCGGCGCTATGATTCTTCTGAGCACCGAACCCGATTTCCTATCAGAGAACAATTTGGAAACCCTCGCGATCCTCGCCAGCCAAACCACCGTAGCCATTCGCAACGCCCAGCTTTATCAGCAAGTGCCGCTGGCAAATATTCTCCAGCCCTTCGCGCAGAGAAAGAAAAAATTGATCGCGGCTATGCCCCGAAGCCGCGTAATGCAATATGCGCGCCGGACAGCTATTATCGCCGCTCTCCTGATACTCATCCCCTGGCCCATGCGCGTGGGCACTGATGCCACCGTAATTCCTGCCGACCGCCGCGTAATCAGCGCGATGCAAGGCGGCACCGTAAAGCAGGTCTTCGTCCATGAAGGTGACGCGGTAAAACCCGGGCAGGTCCTGGCTCAGTTGGATGATAGCGAGGATCGCGTTAAGCTGGCGGAAGCTGACGCTGCATTATCACAAGCGCGACGTGAACTGGCCGAAGCGGAGTTTCGTAACGATCCCTCTGCTGCGGGACAAGCACAACTTCACAACCAATTGTATTACGCCGAAGTCACGCTCGAGCAGCAGCGCATTAATGAAGCCCGTTTGACCTCGCCTATCGGCGGCATCGTGGTTACACCGAAAGTGGAAGATAAAACTGGGACCATGTTAAAGGCCGGCGACACTTTTTGCGAAATAGTTGCTCAAGACCGCATGGCTGCGGAAATGAGCGTCCCCGAGACCGACCTACCTCTGGTGCAACCGGGAGAAAAAATAGCGTTAAAGTTGAATGCCTTCCCAACCATTACATTCAAGGGGACGGTGGAACGTCTCGGCGCTCAGACGCACACAGATTCCGGAGATCAGTATTTTCTGGTGCGTGCTATCTTCGAGAATATGGGAGGAAGCGCGCGCGACGGCATGGTTGGGCGAGCCAGAATCGAGTCGCACGATGGATGGTTCGGCAGCGGATGGTATCCCATAGGCTATGCGATATTGCGCTCTCCGTTCAGATGGATTTGGCAAAAGGCATGGGCTTGGCTGCCGTAGTAAAGAGGAAAGGGCCAATATGAAACGCGTAATCATGTTGTTAATCGCCACAGCTGCCATTGGCGGAACTGGCTGTGACAACTCCTCGGTGGCCTCCAACACTAAAGTAGCGCCCGAAGCAGCAGCCAAACCAACTCCCTCCCAACCTTCCCCCTCGAGTGCCGCAGTAGCCAGGCCTTCCGAACCCGGCGATATTCTTAGCGTCCTCACGGTGGAACACCAGGTGGATCTCTCCTCCCAACGCGATGGCGTAGTGACCTCGGTGACGAAAGACGAAGGCGCGGCGGTGAAAGAAGGCGAAATTCTGGGCCACCTCGATGACCGCACCCTGCAACAGGAACTTGTCAAAGCGCGCGATGATCTCAAAGTCACGGAAAATAACCTGCAATTTAAAGCCGCGGAATTGAAAGCGAAAGGCGCTGCTTACCGCCGCCAGCAGCTATTGCGTGACGCCGGCCTTTCCAGTCAGGCCGATCTCGAAAAAGCGGAATTTGAGGCCAAAGGCGCCGAATACGATATGCATGGATATGAAGCCTTGGTCGAAAGCGGCCAGGCCGAGATGCACCGCCTGGAAATTGAAATCGATCAGACTGTTTTACGCGCGCCTTTTTCCGGCGTTGTCGTGCGCCGCTATGTTCGCCAAGGTCAAGCCATCGCCAAGGGAGATAAGTGCTTCAGAATTAGCCAGCTTTCCCCGCTTCAAGTCCAATTTCAAGTCTCCGAACTGGCCGGCCCTCGGCCCGTGTCTGGCGCTCCTGTAAATTTGGTTCTCTTGGATGGGTCCAATCGCACACTGAATGCAAAGATTGTGAAGGTTAGCCCTACCGTGGATCCCTCCAGCGACAGTTACAACGTATTGGCCCAACTCACTGGACCCGATCTCGCAAATCTGCGTCCTGGAATGGCTGTCCGTGTGGGATGGCCCGCAACATCGCAATCGAAGCCTTAGGGGACCTCACTCATGCGTTTCGGGCCCACCAGCCTTCAAGTTTCCAGCGTCCTCGCAAAAGGCCTTAAGCGTCCCAAACTCCGCACCGATCTGCGCATCAGCGAACAAGTGGTAGCTGGCGAAACCAGCTACGTCATCAAGAACCGCGAGTCGAATTCTTATAACCGTTACGGCGTCACCGAATATCGGCTCCTCTCGCTTTGTGACGGAACACGCACCCCTGCGGAGATTGCTCAAGCCATTACCGAAGAGGATCCAGCGTCGCAGACCAGTGAAAGTGAAGTACTGGAATTCCTCGACTCCGTTGACGCCGACATGTGGGAGCGTTCGATCGGTGAAAAAAATCTGGCGGTCCTCGAACGCATTCGCGACGAAAGAAAAGGCCGCATCGATCAATCCAGCGTCCTTTACATTAGTTTTAAAGCCTGGAACCCGGACAAGACCTTGACGAAGTTAGACAAATACCTTGGCTGGATGTTCACTAAGGGATTTGTGATCTTCTCTTTGTTCGTCTTTGTCGTGGCTATTTACCTCTTGGCTGGCGATTGGAATCGCGTGCAACAGGACACCTCCGCCTTATATGATTTCGCCAACAAGAGCGCTTACGACATCTGGATCTTCTGGGTTCTCCTCCTTGGCCTCGGGGCCATACATGAATTCGGCCACGGACTTACCTGTAAACATTACGGCGGAGACGTGCATCAGATGGGCTTTTTGCTTATTTATTTCACCCCCGCTTTTTTCACCGATACCACCGACATCCTGCTCTTCAAAACCGGAACTCCTCGGCAATGGGTCATCTTCGCGGGAATCTGGATCGAACTCGTAATCTGTGGCTTAGCCGCCTTGGTATGGCATTTCACCGCCCCGGGTTCGTTGGTGAATGATTTTTTTTACAAGATGATGCTGCTAAGTGGAATTCAGGGTGCGCTCGTTAATCTGAACCCATTGATCAAAGCGGATGGCTATTATGCGCTCTCGCAATTCCTGAACGTCGATAACTTGCGCGAAGAGTCCTTCGAGTTCCTGCGGGCCTGGATGCAGAAATACGTTCTTCGGCATGACATTGACCTACCGCCGGCCAGTAAGCGCCAGCGTCGTATTTTTTTCCTGTTCGGAGTTTCTGCCATCGTTTACAGCACGTCGCTATTAATTCTAGTGCTCCTCTTCGTCAAAAACGTACTGGTAAGCAGACTGGGTGACGCCTGGGGCTATCTGGCAACTCTAGGAGTCATATATTTCTTCGCCAGAAAAAGCTTGCGAAAGGGTTTACCTGTCGCCCGCGCTTGGATTCGCGACAAGAAGGAGAAATATATGGCCTGGAAAATCACCCGCACACAGCAGGCTTGGGCGCTAGGACTGGTTCTTCTTTTCCTGCTGCCGCCATTCTCATCGAGCGTTACCACCGACTTGGTCCTCGAACCCGGAAAGGACGCGCGCGTTCGAACCCTGGTGGACGGCAGAATCCAGAAGGTGTTCGTACACGAAGGCGATGGAGTAAAAGCAGGTCAGTTATTGGGTGTCTTGGAAAACCCTGAGATCGCCGCCGATGTTCAATCCTTCACACGTAGACTTGCGATTGCCAATAGCAATCTCCGAAGTAACCAGGATCGCTCGGACCTGGGCCAAACGGCACATGCGGTTCGAGATCGCAGGCGGCTCGAGCAAGAGCAGAATGTAGCTCAAAAAAGGCAGCAGGAGCTCGAAATTCGAGCGCCCATTGACGGCACCATTGTTACGCCAAACGTGGACCAGCAGACCGGAACATATCTCTCCGCCGGCGACGAGTTTATCCACATCGTCGACAGAAATACTATGAATGCTCGACTCCTGGTGCAGGACCGCGATGTTCAGGATGTTCAGCCCGGTGCTTTCGCCAAAGTGAAGGTGCTGCCCTATCCCTTCCGCACTTACCTTGGACACATCGATAGAATCCTTCCGGCCGCCGCCCTGGATCATCCCGTCACACAGACTGAGAAGCTCCAACGTTTAGGCCAGGATCTGGCGAATTACCTTGCCGTCGAGGTGGATATCCCGAATGCCGATGGATCGCTTCGAGAGGGGATGACCGGAAAAGCAAAGATCTCTGGAAATAGACGGTCCTTGGGCTCGCAGGCTGGACGGGCGATATGGCGCTGGCTACGTTCGCAATTTTGGTAAGGCTGAAGACCAATTCCAAATAAAAAAGGGCCGCCGTTCCTGGGACGGCAGCCCTTTTGGTACTGCAACTGCTAACTTGTGGCCGGCGTGAAGCCCAGCCTTACAGATTCACGCAAATTCTAACCAAGCGCGTTTAGCGAGGGGCGTGTACTGTCAAAGGCTTCACTGATCCGAGCTTCTTTCCCTTTTTCACTGGTTTTGCTTTTGCCATGTTCTTAAGTCTCCTTAGAACTCTTTGTTTTCTTACCGCGCCTACGCTACTACTAGTGCAATCAGCGCGCCAAACTTGAAATCGCTGACTGTCAATCACCAAACTTGATTTCAAAGAACTTATTAGTAACCGCAAAGACGGGCCGTGCTGATCGGTCACCCTGAGGTGTTTAATTTTTTTTCGGGAGTTGAATAATTAAACACCTAAGGCGGCGCGACGGCCAAGTTCTAAGCCTCTTAAAGACCGAGGCGGAGACTGGTAGAAAAAGGATCGCTAGCGAGCTGCATATGGCGGCGTCCTGCGGCGATTCGGTGGGAAGGTTCCGCTCCAAAAAAAAAGGACTGCCACGCTAGAAGCGGCAGTCCAAACCCGTAAAATGAGCTAAACGCAGGCAGCTAAAGCTCCTGCCGCCTGGCAGACTAGAGCGCTTGGATACTCATCCCCAAGTGTTTCTGGTCAAGGGCTTCGTTTGCTCAAGCTTTTTTGCTTTCTTCAAAGGCTTCTTTGCCATGTTCTTTCCCGTTAAAGCTTTCCGCTTACTTCATTATAAAAATCGTGAAACTAACGAACCATCATCAGGGACTTTGTTGCTTCCAGCTTTTTTGCCTTCTTCAAAGTTTTCTTTGCCATGTTGGTTCCTCCCGTTTGAATGCCTGCTTGACACAGAGTTATATGCAAAAGTGGTTCCAACGTCAAATCTAAATGAGAAAACACTAAGTCTAACAATTAAAAACACTTAAGAAACGGTGCACGGGCACGGTTGGGCTGATATTTGCGTAAACCTGTTGAAATTGTCATCCGCGCACTTAAAAAGTCAACCGATTTAGGCTACAGATTGTATTTGCGACATAGGTAGTTGAGCCGGTTGCGGTCCACTCCTAACAGCCTCGCCGCCTCTGCCTTTACCTGTTTTGCTTGTTCCATTGCTTCCTGCAGCCAGCGACGCTCGACTGTTTCCATTTCCTTGTCCAAGTTAATCCCACCTGACGGCAAGCGGAACCGGTTTCGCGAATCTCGCCCGGAAGCCTGCACGATTTCACTGGGTAGATCTTTCAACGAGATCGATTCGCCATCCGTCATAATAACCAGCCGTTGAATAGCATTCTGAAGTTCCCTGACGTTACCAGGCCATGGATAGCGCTTCAGCGCGAGCATCGCATCATCGGCTATGCGTTTCGCAGGTAAGCCGTTCGCAGCGCAGTAAACACTTACAAAGTAATCCGTCAGCACAGGTATATCGTCGACCCTTTCGCGCAACGACGGCACGAAAATTGGCACAACATGGATTCGGTAATAAAGGTCTTCTCGGAACCGCTCCTCCCGAACCATTTCCTCCAAATCTTCGTTTGTCGCGCTGATTAGCCGAAAATCCACCTTGATGGATTTCTTGCCTCCCAATCTAGTGAACGAGCGATCTTCTAACACACGCAAGAGCTTGCTCTGAAGCGCGGGGGTAAGCGTTGCGATTTCATCGAGAAACAGCGTGCCTTGATGGGCTGTCTCGACGCGGCCTTCCTTCGCGGCCACCGCGCCGGTGAAGGCCCCTTTCTCATAGCCGAAAAGCTCGGCCTCCATTAAGCCTTCCGGAAGTGCAGCGCAGTTGACGCTAACGAAGGCGCGATTGCGACGAGGGCTTTGCTCGTGAAGCGCTCGGGCAACCAGCTCCTTGCCTACTCCGCTCTCTCCGCGGATGATCACGTTGGTGGTCGCCCGAGCCATTCGCTTTATGGAATCGAATACGTGGCTCATGGCGTCGGTCGAGCCGATCAAATCACCGTGTGTGCTCTTGCGGCTGATTTCCTGGCGAAGAATACGGTTCTCGCGCTGAATGTGTAATTTTTCAACAGCGCGTTCAAGAAGATGGCGGAGAACGTCGGTATCGATGGGCTTGATAAAGTAGTCGTAGGACCCGGCATCGATTACCTTAAGAGCAGTAGCTTTGGTTTCGTCCGAACTGAGCACCAGTACAAGCGTATCAATTTCGCTTCCGACAAGCCTGCCGAGAAGCTCAGTGCATTCGCGGACCCCGCCGTCACCCAGCGGAAGGCCTAGAAGAAGGACGTCCAGTTCGGATCCCTGCAGGAGCCGGTAAGCGGCTTCAAAATCCTCGCCTTCGAAGACTTCGAATTGCGAGCGCAGCGCGGAAGCAATCTTCGAGCGCAGGCTATGGTCGTCGTCAACAATGGCAACTTTGGGCTTTGTTACAACCGGGGTGATAGTGGTCTCCGGCGGGAACTCACACGAGCAGGCATGCCCCCGTTGGCCCGATTCTAGGTGGCAAGAGCCGTGCTGTCAACGAAATCGGGCCACCAAATTTAGCCAGTGATTGAGCCACTGGAGGATTCCCAATCCCTTTAGCACTTCAGCGTGATGACTTGCGCGGCGGAAGGTATTTTTTTTCCACTTTCGCAATTACCACATAGTTCGGGTCCACCATTTCAGCCAGGTGAATCGTAGCCACTTTCGAGAGCAGCTCATAAGCGTCTAGCTCGGACAGGCCGTAATCCTGGTGAATCCAACTAATGAGTTGGGTGAACGCTATACGCAATGAATCGTCGAGCGGACGGTAGATACCCACAGCCATAATTTCGTTTTGATTCTCAAAGCGCGGCCAGTCGATTCGCTGTCCTTTTATTACGCGCACGCTCAGGCGAACTCGCAGAGGCACTTCAATGGCTGTTCCCGCGATTTCGCCATCACCCATTGCCGCGTGCCCGTCGCCCATATAAAGCAGCGCGCCAGGCACGTTTACGGGCAAATAAAGGGTATTCCCTACGCTCGATTCCGAAGCGTCCATATTTCCGCCGAATTCAGCGGGAACCACTGAACTCCGCGCTTCGCTCTGCGCAGGCGCCACCCCGATACATCCGAGAAATGGATGCAGCGGAATTTTCACCGAGAAATTGGAATCATGCGCTTGAAAAGTTGCGGTGCTCTGCTCGGTCTGTATGGGATAAAGCCATATACGCTCGGGCAGAGCAGGCTGAATCATGGGGGTGTAGTCCGTTGAGTTGAGAGCGCCAAATCCGGGAGCGAATGCACCGACTCCTTGAGACGAGTTCACCTCCAAACTCACAAAATCGACGGCAATCGTGTCACCCGGTTCTGCGCCTTCGATAAAGAAGGGGCCCGTCAGCGGGTTGTCGCCCTTTACCAGCGCGAGCGTATCGCCGGGTTTTTGGATTGCGTCACCGAAGGCATCGAGCGTGTTGGTTTCGAGAATGTCGCCGGGCGCAAGCCTCGCCACGGACGGCGCGACTCCGTAAACATATTTCACGGTTTCAAGTGTCGCGCGATATTTCACTACGGCCGCAGGCTTATCCTGTGCCTGAGCTGGCGTACAAAATAAACCGGCGAAAAGGGCCGCAAATGCTAGCAATCTCATAACTCAATCCTCCATCACGAGCAAATTGGTCCTATCGTAGCGCCAATAGATGTGTCACGCTGAAGGGAATGATAAAGGGCCGGCTCACCCATATTCTGATTCACGATTCCTTCCGTGTAGGCATCACCGTAAAAGGGATCGACGGAATACTCGAAGCGCTTGGCGGCGTGCTGCTTTGGTTTAAAGTCAACACGTTGAACACCTGGCTGCAGGCGCTTTGCCAGCACGAGCTCGCGCGGGACAAGCACGATTACATTTTCTCTCACCTGAGCATGGCTTCGCAGAAATTGGCTAGCGGCAGCCCGATGTTCGCCTCGCTTTATCTTTTGTCGCATGGACTGGTTAAAGCCGTTCTCGTCATTTGTCTCTGGATGAATAAGCTGTGGGCCTACCCGCTGACCATTGCCGTTTTTGCAGCCTTCGTCATCTACCAGATTTATAGATTCACTCACACGCATTCAGTGGCTCTGGTTATTCTCACTCTCTTCGACTTGCTGCTGATATTTCTCACCTGGAAAGAATATCAAGATCAAAAACTGCTGCACGCGAAAAAGAAAAAAGCATAGCTCCTCTTCTCCGCGCGTATGGCCTTGTTTCAGCTTTTCGTGTAGATTTTCCTATCGTGACAACGCCGAATAAATTCACAGTTGGTCTGGTACAGATGGCAGTCAGCGCCAAGCCGGAGGAAAATCTCGCCCGCGCCGAGTCTCGGATTGAAGAAGCTGCCCGCGGCGGAGCCCAGGTCGTCTGCTTGCCGGAACTTTTTCGCTCGCAATACTTCTGCCAGCGTGAAGACACCGCGAATTTTGAGTTGGCCGAATCTGTGCCCGGGCCAACCACGCAAGCGTTGGGACGCGTGGCGCAGAAGACGAAAAGCGTGATCGTCGCGCCGGTTTTCGAACGCCGGGCGCCGGGTGTTTATCACAACACTGCCGCAATTATTGATTCCGACGGAAAAATTGCGGGCGTCTATCGCAAGATGCATATACCGGACGACCCCGCTTACTACGAAAAGTTCTATTTCACTCCCGGAGATTTGGGGTTTCGCGCATTTGAAACCAACGCCGGGAAAATCGCCACGCTAATTTGCTGGGACCAATGGTATCCGGAAGGAGCGCGCCTGGCCGCCCTCAACGGCGCGTGTATCGTTTTCTATCCCACCGCCATCGGATGGCATCCTAGCGAAAAGAAATCCAATGGCAAAGCCCAGCGCGATTCCTGGAAAACCATTCAGCGCAGTCACGCGATTGCGAACGGGATCTATGTGGCGGCCGTCAATCGTGTGGGGCACGAAAAGCCTGTCGAAGGCGGCGACGGCCTGGAATTCTGGGGCACTTCCTTCTTTTGCGACCCGCAAGGAGTGGTCCTGGCGGAAGCTTCCACCGACCGCGAAGAAATTCTATATGGTGAAGTGGACCTCGCGCACCTGGAAGACGTCCGCCGCAACTGGCCCTTCTTGCGCGACCGCAGGATCGACGCCTACGCCGGAATAGAGCAGCGTTTTCTCGACGACAAGCCGTGAGAAACTCCCGCAGCGCAATTCTGCCTTCCCGCGCAAGCCCGCCTTCCGAAGAAATCCCTCCTTCCGCCCTCGGATTTCGCATGCCCGCAGAATGGGATTCCCACGAAGCCACATGGATTGGCTGGCCTCACAATTTAACCGATTGGCCGGGAAAGATTGAGCCTATCCATTGGGTATATGGTGAGATCGTCCGCAAAATTGCGTCGGGCGAGATCGTCCGCAAGGTTGCGCCGGGCGAACTCGTTCGAATCTTGGTGAACTCAACAGCACACGAGGCTCAAGCCCGCAAAGTTTTGAAGAGCGCCGGCGTCAGCATGACCCGAGTCCAGTTTCTGCAGTTTCCTACCAATCGAGGCTGGACGCGGGATTTCGGCCCTATTTTCATTAAACGCACAAAGCCCCGCACCGAGGTTGCCATCGCCCGCTTTCGTTTCAACGCCTGGGCTCGTTATCCTGACTGGAAAAAGGACGATGCAATCCCCGAACGCGCCGCGCGCAAATTGAAAATGAAATTGTTCCGCGCTCAACTCGGCGGGCGCGACGTGGTTCTCGAGGGCGGAAGCATCGATGTAAATGGCTCAGGCACCGTGCTCACTACGGAAGAGTGCCTTCTCGATCAGAAACGCCAGGTTCGCAATCCTGGATTCGATCGCAGTAAAACGGAAGCCGCAATCCGCGAATATCTCGGCGCAACAAATATAATTTGGCTGGGCAAAGGAATCGCCGGCGACGATACCCATGGCCACGTCGATGATTTGTGCCGTTTTGTAAATCGCCGCACGGTAGTGCTGTGCCGCGAGAAGAATCCTCACGAGAAAAATTATCGCGCGCTGGAAGACAATTGGCAGCGGCTGCGTGGCGCCAGATTGGAAGATGGAACCAAAATGGATGTCGTACCGTTACCCATGCCGTCGCCTCTCTTCTTCAACGGCGTTCGCCTGCCCGCAAGTTATGCAAATTTCTATATTTCAAATGCGTCCGTTTTGGTGCCCACGTTCAACGATCCCAATGACCGCGTGGCCTTGGGAATCCTGAGCGATTTGTTCCCCGACCGCTCCGTGGTCGGTGTCCATTCGGTGGATTTAGTCTGGGGATTCGGCACCATTCATTGCTTGACGCAACAGCAGCCCGCTCGCTCGTAACTCCATCCGCACTTTTTTGAAGTTTCCGAATATCCGGACGTGGCCATGGTCTATCTATCCTGCCCGATATATTTCAATTCTCCGAATTTACATAGTTCGCTGCAAATGAACACTTTATTTACCAAAGAGCATGGCGACGAACGTGCCATATGCGAAGTCGGGGGAAGCCAGCTTCTCGACGTGTGCGCCCCGCAAATTGAACGAATACTGGAGATGAAAATGAGATTAAGTAAATACATGAGGCTCGCAGCATTACTCGCAGCCTTAGCGCTTTTGCTGCCCACCCTGATCTCGGCGCAGAGCGTCGTGACTGGCGCAATCAGCGGGTCCATTACCGATCCCTCCGGCGCCGTCATCGTAGGCGCCACGGTGAATTTGAAGAACAATGCCACCGGCGAACTGCTCACGACTACGTCGGCCTCCGGCGGCACATTTCAGTTCACATTGCTTAAGCCCGGCGTCTACGTCGTGTCGGCCACGCAAACGGGATTTAAGCAGGTCACCGAGACGGTCGAAGTTCTCCTTGGTCAGACAGCCTCTGCAAACATGAAACTGGAGTTGGGGACCGGCGCTGTCACCGTTGAGGTCACCGGTCAAGGCGCGATGCTACAGACCGAAGACGCCAATATCGCCTCCAACTTTGATACGAACTCGATCCAAAACATTCCGAATCCCGGCGGCGACATCACCTACGTGGCGCAAACCGCGCCCGGCGTCACCATGAATAACTCGACTGGTGGCGGCTACGGCAACTTCAGCGCTTTCGGTATGCCGGCCACCTCAAACCTTTTCACAATTAACGGAAACGATTACAACGACGCCTTCTTGAACCTGAATAACTCGGGCTCCAGCAACCTGTTGCTGGGTGGCAACGAACTTCAGGAAGTCGCGGTCGTCAGCAACGCCTACACTGGGCAGTACGGCCGTCAAGCAGGCGCTCAGGTTGACTACAGTACAAAATCCGGCGGCAACGCTTTCCACGGCGATGCCGTGTACAACTGGACCGGGCGGGAACTCACTGCGAACGATCCGGTCAACAAGTTTTTCGGTGGTACCAGACCGTTTGAGAATAACAACCAGTGGGCAGCAGCTCTCGGCGGACCGATCATAAAGGACAAGCTCTTCTTTTTCGTGAACACCGAGGGTATCCGCTACATCTTTGGGGCCGTTCACACACCGGCTGTCCCTACGCCGGCGTTTGAGACCTACGTGCTGGGCAACGTTCCACAGGATGCGGCCACACAGGCCTTCTACAACAATGCATTTAGTCTGTACAATGCAGCCCCAGGGATTGCCAATGCCGTACCTAACGGCCTTCCAACCGCATTCTCTCCGACCAATCCACAAGGGCCAGGTAGCTGCGCTGGATTTCCGTTCGTAACAAACCCGGATGGTTCGACCAAATTTACGACGCTGCCAGCGAGTTTCTCCAACGGCGGAGCTAATCCTGGAGAATGCACAGAGTCCTTTACTCAATCAGTGTCTAGCGGCAACAAAGAATGGTTGGTTAGCGGCCGCGTCGATTACAACCTAGGCGAAAATGACAAGATTTTCGGGCGCGTGAGGTTCGACCGGGGTGTGCAGCCGACTTACACCGACTCGATTAACCCCACGTTCAACGATTTCAGCATTCAACCTCAAGATGAGGGTCAGTTGAACTACACCCACATCTTCTCGCCAAACGTAGTGAACAATTTTATCTTCTCCACGCTGTACTACTCGGCGATATTCGGCAACCTGAATCCTGCACCATCGCTCGCTCTTTTCCCAGGGAACCTTGCGTTTACAGTTGACGGATCACTGACAGCCCTCGGAACCGGGTCGGGAAATCCGGGTGGGTTCGCTCAGGGCTTTTTGTATCCCTCAGGCCGCAAGGTTGAGCAGTGGGGGTTGGTCGACGACTTGTCCATCACCAGGGGAAACCACGGTTTCAAGATGGGCATTAACTTCCGCCGCGATGACATCACGGACTACACCGCGGCTAACCTAACTCTCTATCCGGTAATTAACGCCACGCTCTTTGGTTTCGCCAACGACCAGGTGGCTCCATCTGGATGCGCCACGCAAGCCAACCAACAGGTGGGCTGCGGGAGCGTGCTTTACAACTTCGCAAATAGTGACCGGCAGCCAGTCGCCTATTACAGCGTCGGTGCTTACTTCCAGGATGAGTATCGCGTTAACTCCAGGCTGAAATTCACGCTCACGCTTCGAGCGGACCGCAACTCGGGTGGAACATGCAACTCGAACTGCTCCAGCTTGCCATTCACTCCCTTCAACGACATGCCGCACGGAATGACGATTCCCTACGATCAATCATTCCAAACAGGGCGCAAGGACATCATCCCCGGCGTTGAAAAGATTGTGTTCGAGCCCAGGTTTGGTGTGGCCTGGAGCCCGATCGGCCAAAATACGGTCGTTCGTGCGGGCGTAGGGCTTTTCAGCGACCTCTATCCCGGCTTTATTCTCAGCGAGTTCGACACGAACTTTCCGCAGGTAAACTTGTTCAACGTACCCACGGGCACCGTAGCCTTCGACGGCCTCCCGCCGGGAACAACTGCGTTTCAGACCAGCGGTCCCACTCTCGTAGCTCAGTGCAACGCTGCGTTCACTTCTAACTTCCTCAGCGGAGGAAGTTTGACT
>Ga0185299_10005406_pt1 | contig 14425 bp, 10 predicted proteins | sample PaiPotPPA55metaG_FD_128002 | JGI IMG/M metagenome (GOLD analysis project Ga0185299, IMG submission 128002) | Iron sulfur acid spring bacterial and archeal communities from Banff, Canada, to study Microbial Dark Matter (Phase II) - Paint Pots PPA... ...
AGCTTGGTCGCCTGCTCGATGTCGGATTGCGCGCCCGACGTTATCTTATCCTTGCCGAAGATGATTTCCTCGGAAACCCGGCCGCCCATGCAGATGGCAAGCCGCGATGTCATCTGTTCGAAACTCATCGAAAGCTTGTCGCGCTCGGGGAGCTGCATGACCATGCCGAGGGCTCGCCCGCGCGGAATGATGGTCGCTTTGTGCACCGGGTCGGTGGCCGGAACATTGAGGGCGACGATCGCATGCCCGCCCTCGTGATAGGCGGTCAGCATTTTCTCTTGCTCGGTCATCACCATGGTGCGGCGCTCGGCGCCCATCATGATCTTATCTTTCGAATCCTCGAACTCGGACATGGTGACGAAACGCTTGGTGCGCCTTGCCGCCAGCAAAGCCGCTTCGTTGACGAGATTCATGAGGTCGGCACCGGAAAAACCTGGCGTGCCGCGCGCCACCGTCCGCAAATCGACGTCCGGCGCGAGAGGCACTTTGCGGACATGCACCTTGAGGATGCGCTCGCGCCCGACGATATCGGGGTTCGCTATGACAATCTGGCGGTCGAAGCGGCCGGGGCGGAGAAGCGCCGGATCGAGCACGTCAGGACGGTTCGTCGCCGCGATTATGATGATACTCTCGTTGGGCTCGAAGCCATCCATCTCGACGAGGAGCTGGTTCAACGTTTGCTCGCGTTCGTCGTTGCCGCCCCCGAGGCCGGCGCCGCGATGCCGGCCAACGGCGTCTATTTCATCGATGAAGACGATGCAAGGCGAGTTCTTCTTGGCCTGCTCAAACATGTCACGGACGCGGCTCGCGCCGACGCCGACAAACATTTCCACGAAATCCGATCCGGAAATCGTAAAGAAGGGAACGTTGGCTTCCCCCGCAATGGCGCGCGCAAGCAGCGTCTTGCCGGTCCCGGGCGGGCCGACAAGCAAAACACCGCGTGGGATTCGCCCGCCAAGCTTCTGGAAGCGTTGCGGATCGCGCAGGAATTCGACAATTTCCTGGAGGTCTTCCTTGGCCTCGTCGACACCGGCGACGTCCTCGAACGTATACCGCCCGTGCGCCTCGGTCAGGAGTCTCGCCTTGGACTTGCCAAATCCCATGGCCTTGCCGCCAGCGCCCTGCATTTGCCGGGAAAGAAAGATCCAGATGCCGAGGATGGCAATCAGCGGCAGGCCGTTGACGAGAAGCGTCATCAACCAATTGGTGTTTTCCGACGCAGGCTTGGCCGTGATCGACACGTTTTTCTTGTAAAGGCTCTGGACCAGCGACGGGTCGTTTGGCGCATAGGTCGCAAAGGCGCGATTGTCGGTGAAATGCCCCGTGATCTCGTTGCCTGCGATCGTGACCTCGCGGACATGGCCTTGGTCAACTTCGTTCAAAAGCTGGCTAAAGGCGATGTCTTGCGACGGAACCCGCTGCCCAGGGTTTTGAAACAGCATGACCAGCGCGACGACGAGCAGGATAATGATCACCCAAAGGGCGAAATTCCGGAAATTCGGATTCATCTTCGTTCCCGCTAAACATCGTTCCGGCGCAAGGGCCGTCACAGGTTGAAACAACACCCGCTCCTAATGGGGCGTTTGTTCAATGTAGGCCTGGTTTGCGCGCTTGCCAAGTGCGTCTTGCATCACTCTCAGGTGAGCCTTACATGGCTCCCACGACCTCGCCGCGAAGACTCCTTGTGGGCTTTCTTGGCCCCACCGTCGCGCGCCCCTTCCCTCACAATGACGAGCGTACGGTTGCTTTGCAGCCGCAACACCGCTCCGCCCAAGGTTGCCGTGCAGGCGATCCCGGCGCGCAGCGCTTGGCCGAACCGCAGCGCCAGAGCTTCGAGGCGATCGAGACGAAGCGGCTTGCCCCAACTTATCAATTTAAGTTCATCGGCGAGAAATCTTAAAACAATCTCTTCCGGCTCGTCCGCGAGTGCCGATATGTCGGCTCGAAATCCGCCTTCCTCGCGCCGTGCCGCGAGACCGGCGCGGACCGCGTACGCGCGGGCGGCAAGCGCGGCGTCGGCCCTTGCGGCCCGGCGGCCGAGCCTCAGCAGGGCGGCGCGGCCAAGACCTTCGTCTGCGAGCAGGCCGCCGAGGCGCCGTATCCTGGTTCTCGCATAACCAGGATCATTGTTCGAAGGGTCGTCGACAAAAGGATGCGCCCTTGATTCGCATAACGCGGCGAGGTCCGCCTTGGCATGGGCCAGCAAGGGCCGCGCAAGGATCACTCCGTTGCGTTCGCTCGAACTTGCCATGCCGGAGAGTCCGCAAACGCCGGTGCCGCGCAACAGCCGGAACAAAATCGTTTCGACTTGATCGTCGGCATGATGCCCGGTCATGACGTGATCGGCGCCAATCTTGGCCGCGTACTCAAACAACAGTTCATAGCGAGCCTCGCGGGCGCGCTCCTGAATTCTGGATTTTGGCTTGACGCCATCCCAGGCGAGTATGGCGTGCGGCAGCGCAAGACCGGCGGCCCAGCGGGCGACCATTTCGGCCTCGCCGCGCGAGTCCTTGCGCAATCCGTGGTCGACGGTCGCGACATAAAGCGGGGGCGGCGGGACCCGCGCCCGAGCCCACTCCGCCGCGAGCAGCATCAAGGCGACCGAATCGGGGCCGCCGGAAACGCCAAGGACGATTCCCCGCGCGGCCTCCCAAGGGCTGAAAAGTGCTACGATGTCGCCAGCGGGGAACCCCGCCTCGGCTGGCGCGCGGGACGCTGTTTTGGCGGACCTGGCGCGGCGCTTGCGCGCAAGGTTTGCGTCGGGCCTGCCGGGTTCGGCTCTGTCACACATCGGCATCAGCATTTCGCGCGCTTGGCCTCCCGTTCGGCGCCGGTCTTGACCGTGGCGGGCGCATTCGGATATTTCCGCGCGAGTTCGCCATAGGTCGCGCAGGCTTGTTCCTTGGCGCCGAGGGCGTTCAACGACTGGCCGAGGCGCAACAGGGCTTCCGGCGCGCGCGGCGAATTGGCGTAGTGGGTCGATATTTTTAGATATTGTTCCGCCGCCTCGGACTGCCGGCCGCGCTGGTAGAAGCTTTCGCCGAGATAATAGATCGCGTCGGAAGCCATTTTGTTCTTGGGATTCTTTTCAAGAAACCCGGCAAAGCCCTTTTCCGCGTTTTCATATGCTCTTTGTTTGAAATAGCCTAACGCAATGTCGAACTCCTCTTGCGCGGGATTGGGCGCCATGGCGATGACCGTGCCGCCTGGCGTGGTGATGCCGGACGCCGGGACGCCGGCGCCGGCCCTCGGCGGCGTTGGCGGCGGCCCGGCCATGCGGGCGCGGCCACTGGAGAGATCGAGCGGCGCGCCAGGTTCGTCTCGATCGACGCCTGCCGGACCGCTCTCGTTGGGGCGGCCGCCCGCCGGGTTCGTGCTCGCGGCCGGGGCAACGCTTCCAAGCGCGCGGGGAGCCCCGGGGGCGCCAGGATTTTGGGATGGATCGAAAGCGTCGCCGCGCCCGCTCGCGCGGGGGGATGCGATAGCGGCACTTTGCGGCGGGCCCCGGTCGTCCCCATCGATTTGGGTTTCGGGTACTTCACTACGCTTTTGCGGCGGCTTGGCCACGGGAGCGCCCTGCGCCCCGCCCTCGTGAAAGCGAAAATCGACATCCTCCTGGAACTTCTTGAGTTGTTCCGCGAGTCGGCGGGTCTCGAACTGCATCTGTTCGATTTGCCCGCTGATCTGCCGCATCTGGGTTTCGAGCCGTCCGATCCGGACAAGGAGAGAGGCTGAATCCTGTTGCGTGCCGTCCTGCTGCTCCCCGGCATAGGGGACATCGCCGGGCTCGCCGATTTCGCCAGGTGGACGGTCGTACCCTTGCGCGATGTGAATCTCGTTTCGCGCCGCCGTGATTTGCGCATCGAGCCTGACCGTCCGGGCGTCTTGAGCAATCGCGGTCTCCGCGCGAGCGGCAACCGAAACCAACGCCACAAACAGATTGGCCGCGACCATGAAGAGCAAGGGTTTGTCGTGCGTCATCCGGCAATATCCTCTAGCCTGGGCGGCTTCCATTGTAAGCACGGTTTTCAGGCTAAATTTTGGAGCCGGTGTCAGTTGCGTCGAGAATGAGCATCATATTCGATCAAATAATGCCGCTTTTGGAGATTGCAGCCGGAGGGCCTCGCGTCGAGCTATTTGCAGGCGCCGCCGCCGGTTGCGCGCGCCCGAAACACAAGCATGGGCGTTTCCGCACGGGGGGTTCGATGTAGGAAAACGTCAGGCAAACCCGGCGTCACGGCAACAGCGCGCGCCCTCTTCTATCCAAGCCGTAAGGCTTTGATATGTGGCGGATCACTTGGGTACAGAGCGAGGCGGGTCTCGATAATCTGGGGAATGTCCGATGACGAAGCCAGGAAACGGCGGCGGCGAGGGGCGAGCCGGCGGCGACGCGCCAAAGTAGCCAGAGAGCACTTTACCCATTCTTTCCACGCTCTCCCGCACGAGTGCTTGTCATAAGTTCCGCACTGACCGTCTTTAAGCTTTTTGAGCCACTTTTTTTCCTTTTGCTCGTTCGATCCTTGGCGAGTTTTAGCTATCTCCAAAGAGTCCGCATTTCGTCCGCGTCGCACCATGAGGTAAAAAGGTTTACTACCCTATTGCGCTCTCCGCGCTAAACATGTTACGAGAGTTACGTTATAAGTTTACGTAGAGCGTTATAAGTTTACGTGCCAAGGACGGAAAACGGCGAGTTTTCGGGGACACTATGAAAAACATCGTTCTAGCTCGTCTCGCCGTCTTGGCTATCAGCCTGGCTGGCACTAGCGCCGTCTACGCAAAGGCGATCGGCGTCCCGGCGGGAGCAGCTGGTCTTTCTGGTTCGAAACACATCGCAACGGCACAGGTGGTCGTAGGCGCGAGTGCGATAGCGAGAGCACGGCCTGGTAGGCAGTCGGTTACGATAGAAAATACTGGCACTAATGGGTTGTTTATTGGCGATGCATCCGTAACAGGTGCTACGGGATATATCCTGTTGGGCAATCCTGGTGGGACAACGGACGCGTCGATCACCCTTCAGTACGAAGGGGCGATCTACGGTTTAAGTCCTAGTACGACTGTATCTATCCTTGAGCTGTTCTAGTTCTTCTCGCGCCCGCCTTTGATTGGCTCTTGTCGTGTGAGCGGGCTTGCTGACGGTTGGCCCGACGATAGTGGTAGCAGGCTACAAAAACCACGGCAAGCCGAGGACCTGCTAACATATCAGCTGCGCGCGGGAACACAATGTTGGCCCGTGTCGGTGTAAGTGTCAGTTCCGCATTTCCGTCATTACCTGCTTTGGTCCATTTCCACTATTTTCTTCATCTGCGTCAAACGCAACCGCCGAACGATCGGTAACGGTTCCAAACCAACCTCTGACGCCCTCCACTAGATTTTGTGCCCAATCTTGATATTTTTGTTTGTCTCTATGCCGCGCCCGCCAGCGGGAATACTGAGTTGTCACACGGATAGGCGTGGTCCATGTCCAAAAAGTTTGCTCACCATTTTCTATGATTGGGAAGTCGCCTCTTCGTGTTAGGTGACCGGCAACCCCCCCGATCTTTCGACATCAAAGACAATCTTGCAGAACGCGTTGCTCACGGTAACCGATGACAATGTGACCGAAATAGATGTTCCTGGCGGCAAACAAACACTGTTGAATGGGCTATACCATTTGAATGTACTAAATATATTTCCACTATCCAAAAGCGATTTCCTGAGTTCGTCATAAGTAACTATCGTGCATGAGTCTGGTTTTGATGTAAATTCCATCTGTGTAACTGTACGATTTGAATACGCAACAACATCTTTCTTGGTCTGCCCGTCGTGTCGCTCAAAAATTAAATATGATAAAATAGAAAATATAATCATATTATGAGCTAGCTTCTCGCCATTATCCCTTGTGAACATCTCCGGGTTTATTTGAAATGCCTCGGTGCTGGCCTTCGTTTCAGTCGTATAGCGGTCGCCGAGCGATAAGGGGTAGATCCATTGTCTAATACGGCGCATGCGGACATCTATCGTCGGTGGGTATAATGGTTTCCGCTTGCCCTGAAGGTCGAAGAGCAGATTGAGGAAGAGCATCACAATTGCTCCCGCCAATGCGGCGACGGCAAAAGAAATATTACGCGACCCTGTATTCATGTAAGCAAAGATAGCTAAGAGTATCACACCGAATACGACGGCCACAAAGCCAGGAATAAGAGTAAGCCTGACGTCATCTAACATATTGTTCCTCCGTCTAATCACGCATCGCACCGGCGGCTGCACTCCGGTAGGCGCGGCCTACGGGAGCAGATGGGTGGCCATGCGTCAAGGATGGCCGTCCTGAGTCCCATTGGCGGCGGCGTTGGACTTTTGCAGCGCGGCGTCTCATAGTGCGGCCATGAACACGCTTCTGTTCGACACGCTCCGGCTCTCCCGCACCCTCCGCGACAAGGGGCATTTTACGTCCGAACAGGCCGAAGCCTTGGCCGAGGCCTTGGGCGAAGCGAGCCATGGCGATCTCGCCACCAAGGCCGATTTGGCGGATCTCGCCACAAAGGCCGATTTGGCGGCGGTGCGGACCGAAATCGCCGAATTGAAAACCGAACTGAAAATCGAAATCGCCGGGATAAAAATAGAGCTATTGAAATGGATCATTGGCGCGATCGGTTTTCAGACCGTCATCGTCCTCGGCGCGCTGATCTCGCTCATCAGAATCGCCGCAAAGTAAATTCCCAATTCGCGCGCGAGCTTGCAAAACTCCCCCGCCGCGGTACCCGCCAGCGTCACCTCCCGCAAGGTGAGTTCCAAGGCCGGCAATGATTCGCATCGAAAATGACACGATTTTTGCCATTGCCTCGGGCGCGGGCCGAGCCGCGATCGCGGTCCTGCGCGTGTCGGGGCCGGCCGCGCGGGCAATTATCGAGTCTCTTGCCGGAAAACTCCCCGAACCCCATAGGGCCGCGCTCAGAATCTTCCGCGATCCCGCCACCGGCGAGGCCATCGACAAGGGGTTTGTGATTTTCTTCCCCGCGCCAAAAACTTATACGGGCGAGGACTATGCCGAATTCCATGTCCATGGCGGCCGCGCCGTCGTCGCCGCCATGGTCAAGGCCATCGGCGCCATCGCCGGCACCCGCCCGGCCGAACCAGGGGAATTCACCCGCCGGGCGCTGTTAAACGGCAAGATGGATCTCGCGGAGGTCGAAGGCCTCGCTGATCTCATCGACGCGGAAACCGAATGGCAGCGCCGCGCCGCCCTTCGTCAGGCTCAGGGTGTGCTGGGGCGTCAGGCCGCGATCTGGCGGGGCGCGCTCCTGGAGGCGGCGGCGCTCCTCGAGGCCGAGATCGATTTTCCCGACGAAGAGAGCGTGCCGGGATTTTCCGGGCGGCGCGCGGACAAAATCCTTGCCCCCGTTCTTGCCGGGTTGAAATCCGAGCTTGCCGCCGGACGCGCCGGGGAGCGGCTGCGCGAGGGCGCGATCATCGTCATCGCCGGGCCGCCCAACGCGGGCAAATCGACGCTTCTGAACGCCCTCGCGCGCCGCGACGTGGCGATCGTTTCTCCGTTTGCCGGCACGACGCGTGATATAATCGAAGTACATCTCGATCTTGGCGGCTGCCCGCTCACATTGATCGACACCGCGGGCTTACGGGAGAGTTTTGACGCGGTCGAAGAGATCGGCGTTTCCCGTGCGCGAGCCAAGGCCGAGTCTGCCGACCTCGTTCTGTGGCTCTCCGAGGCTTGCGCCCCCGTGCCGCCCAGCGTTCAAGGCGGCGAGGTCTGGCCGGTTTTTACAAAAAGCGATCTTTTGCCCCCTGCAGAGAGGCAAAGCTTGACTCAAGGGCTTTATATCAGCGCGGAGAGCGGCGAAAATCTCGATCTCTTACTCAAAAAAATGGAAGCATTTGCCGGCGCGGCGGTGAGCGACGGCCATGCGGGCTTGATCGCGCGGGAGCGCCACCGCAAGGCCTTCGAAAGGGCCGCGCTTGCGCTCGCCCGGATTTTGGACGATCCCGGCGCCCCGGCGGAATTGCTGGCAGAAGACTTGCGCGTAGCGATGGTTTCACTGCAAAGATTAACCGGCATGGTGGACGTCGAGGATATTTTGGGCGAGATTTTCACGCGATTTTGCATCGGGAAGTAAGCGCGGGCCAAAATGTTTCACGTGAAACAGTTTTAGAAAAATTCTAAAAACAGTGCCTACGATGCCGACGGAATGAATTTTTCGGCGCGCCGCATTGCATTGCTTGGGCCGTGTGAATAAACCCCGCTGACAGTAGCGGTCCGGCAGCAGGGGAAATTGCTAGGTGCTCGAGATGAGTGTGCATTTTAGGCGACTTTGTTTGTTTCGTCTGTGGGGTATCTCACATTGACAAAGGGAATCGGGAGCAACTTTCGTTGCGCCATAGTATGCCGCGGGGCCGGGGAATGACTAGGGCCAGGGCGTGACTGCCCCCGCGGGAAAATGTTTCACGTGAAACGTTTTTAGGATAATTCTAAACATAGGAGGCAGGTATATGGTGGATGGCTTTGACGTCATCGTGGTGGGCGGTGGCCATGCCGGTTGCGAGGCGGCGGCGGCGTCCGCGCGCTTGGGCGCGAGCACCGCTCTCATCACGCTTTCGTTTGCCACGATCGGCACAATGTCCTGCAATCCCGCCATCGGCGGTCTCGGCAAGGGCCATCTCGTGCGCGAAATCGACGCCCTCGACGGGCTCATGGGACGCGTCGCAGACAAGGCCGGAATTCAGTTTCGCGTTCTGAACCGCGCGAAAGGCCCCGCCGTGCGCGGCCCGAGGGCGCAAACCGACCGCAAGCTTTACCGTGAGGCGATGCAGGCGGCAATCCTGGACCTCGCGAATCTCAGCGTGATCGAAGCCGAGGCCGCCGATATTCTCTTGGAAAACGGCCGCGTCGAAGGAATCGAGACCGCCAATGGCGAAATAATCCGCTGCGGCGCCCTCGTCCTGACCACCGGGACTTTTTTGCGCGGCGTCATCCATATCGGCGCAAAGACTTTTCCGGCGGGGCGCATGGGGGAAGACCCGGCGATCCGCCTTGGCCAGAGACTGCAGGACCTAGGCCTTGGCCTTGAGCGTCTCAAGACCGGAACCCCGCCTAGGCTCGATGGCGGCACGATCGATTGGCACGTGCTCGAACGCCAGAGCGGCGATGCCGACCCCGAGCCTTTTTCCTTTTTGACCGAGGCGATCCTCACGCCGCAGGTCGATTGCTTCATCACCCATACGACTGCAGAGGGCCACGCAATTATCGAAGGGAATCTTGGCCAGTCGCCGGTCTATTCCGGCGCGATTTCTGGCCGGGGGCCACGCTATTGCCCCTCGATCGAGGACAAGGTGGTTCGGTTCAAGGAGCGCGAAGCGCATCAGATTTTCCTTGAACCTGAGGGACTGGATGACACCACCATCTACCCAAATGGCATTTCGACCTCCCTGCCCGAGGAGATCCAGGAGCAATTCCTCCACACCATTCCCGGTCTTTCCAAGGCCCGGATGCTGCGGCCCGGTTATGCGATAGAATATGATTTCATCGACCCGCGCGCCTTGCGCCCGAGCCTGGAGACAAAAAAAATTCATGGGCTTTTTCTCGCCGGGCAGATCAATGGCACGACGGGCTACGAGGAGGCGGCCGCGCAAGGCCTTGTCGCGGGGCTCAACGCCGCGTTGCGCGCCGGCGCCAAGGACTCCCTCATTGTCAGTCGCTCGGACGCCTATATCGGCGTCATGATCGACGATTTGGTGATGAAGGGGGTGAGCGAGCCCTACCGCATGTTCACCTCGCGCGCCGAATATCGCTTGTCGCTGCGCGCCGACAACGCCGATCAACGGCTGACCGCGTGGGGCACCGAACTCGGCTGCGTCGGCGCGGACCGGCGGCGGGCCTATGCCATGAAGGAGACCGCCCTCTCCCGCGCGCGGGCCCTCCTCGAAAGGTTGAGCCTCACCCCGAGCGAAGCGGCGCGGCGGGGGCTCAAGGTCAATTGCGACGGAACCCGCCGGACCGCTTTCGGCCTCCTGGCCTTGCCCGGCGGTTCGGTTGAGAGTCTGCGGGCGATCTGGCCGGAGCTTGGCGGGATCGCGCCAAAGGCCGCCGCGCAAATCGAAATCGATGCCAAATACGCGGTCTATCTTGATCGCCAGACGAAAGACATCGAAGCGTTCCGCCGCGACGAGGCGCTGACCATCCCTGATGATGTCAATTATGCTCTGCTGCCTGGCCTTTCCAGCGAGATACGGGCGCGGCTCGGCCTCGTCCGGCCGCGCACCATGGGGCAGGCCGGGCGAATCGAAGGAATGACCCCCGCCGCCATGACCCTTTTGGCCGCAAAGCTTCGCCGCACGGGTACGAGATCTTGAGCGTTGCCAAAAGCAAAGAGAGCTTTCCACGATTCGCGCATCCTCTCCTCGCCGGCCTTCCGGAGGAGACGCTACGACGGTTGGAAATCTACGCAAATCTCCTCGAAAAATGGCAGCGCGTCATCAATCTCGTCGGCACATCGAGCGTGGACGATCTCTGGGTCAGGCATTTCGCCGATTCGCTCCAGGTCGCGGAGGCGGTGCCCGAGGCGCGGCGGTGGCTCGATCTCGGCTCGGGCGCCGGATTTCCGGGACTTGTGACCGCGATCAAATATGCGGGCGAGCCGGGCGCGCTGGTGCATCTCGTCGAGGCCGGCCAACGCAAATGCGTCTTTCTGCAAAATGTTATACGCGAGACCTCCGCGCCGGCGATCGTCCACTGTGGCCGACTCGAAAAGGTCCTGCCCGGCCTCGACGAGAAGATCGACGCGGTGAGCGCACGCGCGTTGGCGCCGCTCGACGCGCTCCTCGGCTACGCGGAAAAATTCATCGACCAAGGCGCGGTTGGGGTTTTTTCCAAGGGAAAACTCTTTGGGGCGGAATTGACCGATTCATTAACGGCCGGTAAATACTTAATCACGACCATGGACAGCCAAACCTGTTCCGCGGCGCGCCTGGTGCTGGTCAGGCGGCGCGGGTGATGGGTTGTGCCTCGAATTGCCGGAATTATTTTCCCCTGAGGGAATGCCGGTTCGTTAGAAAATAATCTCAAATCAAGAGCACAGGCCTTTTTTGTGGAGAACGAGGTGCCTGCCGCCGTCATGCGCGTACTCGTGCTTGCCAATCAAAAAGGCGGAGTTGGCAAAACCACGACCGCCATCAATCTCGGAACCGCGCTCGCCGCGATCGGAGAACGAGTGCTCGTCGTCGATCTCGATCCGCAAGGCAATGCCTCCACGGGCCTTGGAATCGACCGCGCCGGCCGCGAAATTTCCACCTACGATGTCTTGAGCGGACAACAGCGCCTCGGGGCCGTTCTCCGGGAAACCGGGGTTCCCCGCCTCTTCATCGCGCCTTCGACGCTCGATCTCGTGGGTTTCGAGCTTGAAATCGCGGCGCGCCCGGATCGCGCCTTTTGCCTCAAGAAAGCACTCGATGTGTTCGCGGAGGATCAGAACCAAGTTTTGGGTGACGAGCGCTTCACCTATGTTCTCGTCGATTGCCCGCCCTCCCTCAATCTTTTGACCATGAACGCGATGGCCGCCGCGCATGCCGTGCTGGTGCCGCTCCAGTGCGAGTTTTTCGCGCTCGAGGGGTTGTCGCAGCTGTTGACCACGGTCGAACAGGTCAGGAACAGCCTCAATCCCGGGCTGACCATGCACGGCATCGTTCTGACCATGTTCGATTCGCGCAACACGCTCGCCGCGCAGGTGGTGGCGGACGTGCGGGGTTTTATGGGCGACAAGGTCTATGAGACGGTCATCCCGCGCAACGTCCGGGTATCCGAAGCGCCATCGCATGGCAAGCCGGTTCTTCTCTACGATCTAAAATGCAGCGGCAGCCAAGCCTATCTAAAACTGGCGTCGGAAGTGATCCAGCGCGAGCGCGGCGCCGCCTAGCCGCGGGGGCGAGTTACGTTATGTACTCTATGTAAATAGCGTAAATATTGTTCGTATCCATGGAACGATTCTTGTTCGAGGAACCGGCTTATGAAACCCAGTAAATCCGTCGAAGACGCGGCGCCGCGGCTCGGGCGCGGGCTTGCCGCCTTGCTTAGCGGCGCGGAGACACTCGCCGCCGCCACGCGCGCGCGCGGCCAGCACAAAATTCCGATCGAATTTCTCCGTCCCAATCCACGCAACCCGCGTAGAAATTTCGGCGAAGAATCCCTCGACGAGCTGGCCGCCTCGATCAAGGAAAAAGGCATCATTCAGCCACTTCTCGCGCGCCCTTTGGCAGGGATCGCGGACGCTTACGAAATTATCGCCGGTGAGCGGCGCTGGCGGGCGGCGCAGCGCGCCGGATTGCATGAGGTGCCGATCGTCAGCTTCGAGGCCGACGACCGGCAGGCGCTCGAGCTCGCGATCATCGAAAACGTCCAGCGAGCCGACCTCGATCCGCTCGAGGAAGCGGCCGGCTACGAGCGGCTCGGCGACGAATTCCTCTATACGCAAGCCGATCTTGCCAAGGTGATCGGCAAGAGCCGCAGCCACGTCAGCAATAGTTTGCGGCTTCTAAAGCTGCCCGAGGGCGCCAAGTCCTTGCTGCGCGAGGGCAAGATTTCCGCCGGCCACGCGCGGGTCTTGCTGATAAGCTCGGAGCCGGACGCGTTCGCCGAAAAAATCGTCGCGCAAAACCTCTCGGTCAGGGACACCGAAAAGCTGTTGGAGGGCGCCTCCGAGAGCTCTAGCGCCAAGGGGCAGGGACCGCGCAAACGCGGCGCCGGGGAAAAAGACGCCGATACGCGGGCGATGGAAAAGAAGCTGATGGAACAGCTCGGCATGAACGTGACGATCAGGCACAGAGAGGGCGAGGCCGGCGACGTGGTGGTGCGCTACAAAACCCTCGACCAGCTGGAGTTTCTGTGCCGTCGCTTGCAGGGCGATTAGCAACGCAGCAAACATCGCAATGCGCGGGCAAGGGCGATGCAGCCGATACCTGGCGTTTGGAAGTGGCATTGAGACACTACGCGACATGCGCGAATAAAGAAATTCAGGGCGCGGTCTATCCGGCGCGCCGCAAATCTTGGCGCGACTCGTCTTGTTTTTGGCCCAGCCAGATTTTCGTGGCTAGCTCGGCGGAATTGTGAACATCGAGGGTCTGATAGAGCCTTTTGGTCACATCCACGACCGAGGAGAGTTGGATGCCGAGTTCGTCTGCGATCACAGATTTCGGCTTACCCAAGGCGAGCTGAATGCCGACTTTCGTCTGCGCCGGGGTGGCGCCGCGTTCCCGCAATGCACGTGCGGCGTGGGCTATCGTGTGCTCGTGGAGGTCGATCGTGACCGCGATGAGACAGCTCTTCGGATCCCTGGCGGCGTCTTCCGGCGGAGTGCCCGTCGGCACGAGCCATTTGGCTTCGAGCGTCAGAACGCCATAAGCGGTTGAAATCCGCATCCGAGGCGGCGCGTTGGAGGCGCCGTTCGCGGCGCCGGTGATCTGCCGGAGAAGTTTTAGAACCGGCGCGGGCAGTCTGTCGCGGGCGGGCACATAGCGCGTGTAATTTACCGGCTCTCCCATGAGATTTCTGAGCCGCTGTTCGAGGCCTGGCGTTTGAAAGACGAGCTTTGCGTCCGCCGTCAAAATCAACTGACCGCTTCGTACCGGTGCTCCTGCCGTGCTGATCAGTGCCTCATCCTCCTGGTGCGCATTACAAGAATTAGACCGCCGAAATGCGTGCGCGAGCCAGGGCCGCAGCCGGTCGAGCCGTAGCACGTCGTCCACCGTGAAGGGGCGGGCGCTTCGCGGACGCGACAATACAATAAAAGCGAGAGGCCGGCCGGCGTCGCCAATCATAGCGTCGAGTAGCCAGCAGGCATCGATCAGCGCCTCTACTTCCCGATACCAGCCGGTGTCTAGCCAGCGCCGGCCTTGCATATGCAAAGTCCAGCCGATCCCAATCGCATGGATGTACGGCATCCACATGGACCAGGGGCTGGTTGGATCATCCATGAACCTCCACATGCGCTCGCGGAACACCGCTGCGGCTTCGGGGTTTTCGGAATAGCCGCGGCCCATCGTGGCATCCGGCTCCATGAGTACCAGGCGCGTCCAGCCATGCGGAATGATCTCGTGCAGAAGGGGCGTGACCGCGATCATCGCGCTCTCGGGCTTGAGCCCGAGGCAGCACAAGGTCTTCAAATGCTCGACCGCCCCCATCGATCCCTCCGGCGCCGCCGCGCAGCCGAAACGATAGCACTAGCCGCTCCCCATGAACAGGGGTCGCGGAGGAAGCGGATTTGTGATAATCAGCCCGGGCGATCTCTAATCCTAGACAACCAATCGGTGGAGGAGGACTAGGGTCCAGACTCATTAAACCCACCATACGAGAGCGGCGACGATGCAGACAGAGGCCAGGAAGTTACGCGCCAGCCTGTCGTAGCGCGTGGCGATACGCCTGAAGTCTTTCAATCGGCCGAAGGCG
>Ga0185299_10005409_pt1 | contig 14417 bp, 10 predicted proteins | sample PaiPotPPA55metaG_FD_128002 | JGI IMG/M metagenome (GOLD analysis project Ga0185299, IMG submission 128002) | Iron sulfur acid spring bacterial and archeal communities from Banff, Canada, to study Microbial Dark Matter (Phase II) - Paint Pots PPA... ...
TTCTCAGCCGCTTCGACCTTGTCGCCGTATTCAGCCACGGCCTTCTTCGTGCTGTGCACCAGCGCATCGCCCTGATTGCGCGAGTCAGCCAGTTCACGCAGACGGTGATCTTCTTCGGCGTTCGCTTCGGCGTCCTTCACCATCTTGTCGATCTCAGCGTCCGACAGACCCGAGTTCGCCTTGATGACGATCCTGTTTTCCTTCCCGGTCGCCTTGTCCTTCGCGCCGACGTGAAGAATGCCGTTCGCGTCAATGTCAAAGCTCACTTCGATCTGCGGCGTGCCGCGTGATGCCGGCGGAATGCCTTCAAGGTTGAACTCGCCCAGCAGCTTGTTGCCTGCTGCCATCTCGCGCTCGCCCTGGAACACCTTGATCGTCACGGCGCTCTGGTTGTCGTCGGCAGTCGAAAAGACCTGCGCGTGCTTGGTCGGGATGGTCGTGTTCTTGTTGATCATCTTCGTCATCACGCCGCCGAGGGTTTCAATGCCCAGCGACAACGGCGTCACGTCCAGCAGCAACACGTCCTTGCGATCGCCCGACAGAACCTGGCCTTGAATCGCAGCGCCAACGGCCACGGCTTCGTCCGGGTTCACGTCGCGACGCGGTTCCTTGCCGAAGAACTCCTTAACCTTCTCCTGCACCTTCGGCATACGCGTCATACCGCCGACCAGGATGATGTCGTTGATCTCATCCAGCTTCACGCCAGCATCCTTGGTAGCAATACGGCACGGTTCCATCGTGCGCTCGATCAGGTCTTCAACCAGCGACTCCAGCTTCGCACGCGTAATTTTCAGGTTCAAGTGCTTCGGACCCGACGCGTCCGCCGTGATGTACGGCAGGTTGATTTCGGTCTGCGCCGCCGACGACAACTCGATCTTCGCCTTTTCCGCCGCTTCCTTCAGGCGTTGCAGCGCGAGCACGTCCTTCGACAGGTCAACGCCTTGTTCCTTCTTGAACTCGGAGATGATGTATTCAATGACGCGCTGGTCAAAATCTTCGCCGCCGAGGAACGTGTCGCCATTGGTGGACCGCACTTCGAACTGCTTTTCGCCGTCGACGTCCGCGATTTCGATGATCGAAATGTCGAATGTGCCGCCACCCAGGTCATATACGGCAATCTTACGGTCGCGTTTCCCGGCTTTGTCCAGACCGAATGCCAGCGCGGCTGCGGTCGGTTCGTTGATGATCCGCTTCACTTCCAGACCGGCAATACGGCCCGCGTCCTTTGTCGCCTGACGCTGGCTGTCGTTGAAGTACGCCGGAACCGTGATCACGGCTTCCGTCACTTCTTCGCCGAGATAGTCTTCAGCGGTCTTCTTCATCTTACGCAGCACTTCAGCCGAGATTTGCGGCGGCGCCAGTTTTTGATCGCGGGCTTCGACCCAGGCGTCGCCGTTATCGGCGCGCACGATCTTGTAGGGCATCAGCGCGATATCCTTTTGCACTTCTTTTTCGTCAAAACGGCGCCCGATCAACCGTTTGACCGCGTACAGCGTGTTCTTCGGGTTCGTAACCGACTGGCGCTTCGCCGGCGCACCGACGAGGACTTCGTTGTCGTCCCCGTACGCAATGATCGACGGCGTGGTGCGCGCACCTTCGGCGTTCTCGATCACTTTGATGGTGTTGCCTTCCATGATCGCCACGCACGAGTTCGTCGTGCCCAGATCGATACCGATGATTTTGCTCATTTTCATCACCTCCTGCCGCTGCCCAAACGTTAACCCGTACGTCAAATAAGCGGGTTTGCGTAAATCTCTAGACCAAAAGCCGATGCGTATCTGTCTTTCTTAGCCGTTTGAAACGTCCCTCATGAACCCCGCTCGTATGCTTCGCTACATGCCAGCCCGGTTGCTCCCCCAAACGTCAGGATTTCATCCGGCCCGGTAGCGCTCGCGACACGACGCCCTTTTAATTTAATACGTACGACCTATAACAGAATTTGAGGCGGTGACGTCTCGTCATCCTCAGTTGCGCCTCTTGGCCGAAGACAATCTTCATGGGTATGGTTGAGACGCGTCTTTGGAGCAGGCCTGGTCGGCGTTGATGCCGTCGGTATGCGCAAGCAACAACATTCGAATTCCAACTTGCCGTGAAAAGGACTCGGCAACTGCACTCACGCGAGGAGTAGGGAAATGAAACCAACCTTCATTTTAACGGTGATCGGCACCGTCTTGCTTGGGTCGGCAAGTATTACGAACGCTCAAGAAACGCAGCGAAGTACGCACCCATCTGCACGAGCGAGAATGGTGGAGGACGCTAATATGTCCGCTCAATCTAGTACGGACGTGTCGTATGGTGGCGTCCCGGACACGCGAAGCGAAACGGGGGGCGCCCAAACGGGAGGCACCCACTCTCCTATATGCGCTAGTAGAGCTCAATGCGACCTCTCTTCCAAACACTGAGGGCGGTGGTTCACTCAAGGTCCGTTCGTCTAGCGGTACTGAGTCAGCTCAACGCCCTTTCCTTAATTATCCCGAGATGGTGGTCGATCTCAGTTTGAGCCCGTCTTTGAACAGCGGCCATAGCATCTGTCGTGCCAACCGCTCGGCTGAGTTCCTCCGTGAAGCCGGGAAGCTTGGGCGCAAAATGGCCTCGCTCTTCGCGCCCAATCTGCACCTTATAGATCCGCTTGGTGAGCGCTTCAACGACTCCGATTGGTATGAGGTACCCGCGGTACTCGAATTGAGTCTCTATGGCGATTTCGTCGAACCCTTGTTCGCGCGTTGTCTGCGCCATACCGGGATACATATCGGTGCATTCGTGCGTTTCGCCCGCGACCGCCACTTGCAGATTCAGGCGCGATGAGCCGAAGGCGTAGCAGCGAATACGATGATCCCGGTGGTCCGCATTACCTTACGAAAAAGTCGTGACAAGGGGTAGTTAACACCCGGCGCGATGAGCGCTAGTTCTGCTCGCTGCATGCATGCCGGAAGCCCATTGCGGCGGTAGCTTCATTTTGGAAAACGAACTCGCCGCTCACGGGTTGCCGCGAGAGCGAGTTCATTTTGCATGTCAAAGCACGCGGAGACGCCGCGCGCTCCGGGGGCGATACTCAGTGACTGAAGCGATCACATGCCTGATCATTTATTGGCTGGAGAAGATCGGCAGTATGTCGTCACTGACCGGGCTGGTGACCAGACTGCGACGACCCGTTAACCGCCGGACCATAGCTGCTGGTTTGGGCTTGAGCGGCGGCCACCCGCGCCTGTGCAGCCTGAATGTCCTCTGGGTAGTTCGGGTCACGGCGGCCAGGAGTGTAGCCGGCCTGCTCGATCTGGATGAGCTCAGCTCGCACCTGCGCCCGCGTGATAGGCGCATTCGATTGCTGAGCGAACGACACGACCGGAATGGCCAGTATCGAAGCGGCAATTGCCGTGTAGAGCAATGATTTCATGATGACTTACCTCCAAGGACTGTTTTTGTCCTCGTTTCAAACACCTCATACGGCGACCAACAAGTACATTTTAGTTGTTCGGGGAACGATGATGCATCGTTGAACCCGTAAACGTTGAACCCTTCGCCCGCTATTGCGCAGTCAGGGATTTTGGGCATGGCGTGCTCGCCGGATCCTGCTCCGGGGTACAGGATCCGGGTTGCCACGCAACGTAGCCCGGCCTCTCTTATTCATAATCGACTGATGAGACTCGTCGTATTGGCTAATGAGGCTGCGGACGATGGGATAAACGTCGGTTTGCCAGCGCGGCCCGGAAAAAAGATCGTAATGATCGCACTGGTGCATCGTGAAGCCGCGCTTGTCGCGCACGGCAATACCTGCGCACAGGTCCTGCGCGGCGTGGGTTTGGCCGGGTCCGGAAACGTCGTCCAACTCGCCTTCGATTGTGAGCAAGGCAGTAGTGCGGATGTCCTGCGGACGCACTGGCAGGCCGCGCACGCACCAGTTGCCACGAGCCAGACGGAATTCCTGAAACACGGTCTGGACGGTTTCCAGGTAGTACTCGGCCGCCATATCAAGCACTGCGCTATATTCCTCGCAAGACCGTTGGTGCGCCTCGGCGCGCTTGAGGTCGCCCTGGACCATATCGAGGCAGTAGTCCCAGTGCGAACTCGCGAGCCGCCCCGGGTGCATCGCGACCAGACCGGCTCGCTGCAGGAAACCTGGGTACACCTCGCGCCCCGCGCCGGGGTAGTGATCCGGCACCGAGTGGATCAGGGTCTCCCGAAACCACCGAAGAGGCTGGCTCGCGGCGAACCGGTTGACGGCATTCGCACCGCAACGCGCGTCGAGCGGGCCGCCAATCAGAATCAGGCTTCTGGGTGTCGGCTCCCGCTCGCTGGCCAACAGTGAAATGGCGGCAAGCGTCGGCACGGTAGCCTGGCAAACCGCAAGCACGTGCAGGTTTTCCGCGCCGATATCGCGGATAAACGTCTGAATATAGGACACATAGTCGTCCAGGTGAAACGGCCCGTCAGCCACCGGCACGTTGCGCGCGTCACGCCAGTCCGTGATGTACACCTCATGGTTCAGCAGCAGCGTCTCCACCATCTCGCGGAGCAGGACCGCATGGTGACCGGCTAGCGGGGCGCAGACCAGCACCACGGGGCGTGTCTTCGTGCGCCAGGCGGAAATGGCAGCAGGCTCCGGCTGTGGCGCAAATCGCAGCAGGTGGCAGAATGGTTTTGCCAGGACGAGCTGTTCGGCCACCGGAATCTTTCGGCCTTCCGGTTCGATCTCCCTGATGCCGAACCCGGGCTTCTCGACCGTCTTGCTGAGCCGATAAAGCAGTTCGTAGCCCGCCGCAAAGCAGCGGGCACCCGAAACGCAGGCCAACGGACCGCAAGGGTTGACGAGTGCGTTCGCGGCGCCGGCGGCCCACACGGAAAACGGTGTGAGCAGCGAGCGCTGGTATTCAACCATTGGGTACAACCACATCTGCGCTGCCGTTCGTGCCACTCGTGCCATTCGCCACCTCCGATGAGAAGGGCGAAAAATTCGACCTAACCTGGGGAAGGTCGAAATGAGTAACTAACTGAATAACTGTCCGCTTGATGGACACGATGCGGGTTCGCAACGCATTGGCCCACTAGCTCACCTGCAACGCTCCGATAAGAATCGTGCGGGTGTATGGAGTTGCCACGGGAGCGCCATACGCAGGAAGGATAGGTGCCTCTGCTGCAAACGAACCACCTGGCGCAGCGGTGAGCGCGCCAGATGAAAATACCGAGCCCCTGGTTTGTCAGAGCCCCGGCGAGAAGTGTCAACTCGCGGCGCCTGCTCCGCCGGCGGCCGCACCCTCCTTTCTCTCAAGTCGCACGTACATATCGGCGGCCACGAGGCCAAACACGATATGGGACAGGAAGCTCACCCACCCGCGGGCGTCCGCAAACCACGGGAACACCTGACTTATGCCGTAGAAGTTGATCAGGTACACCGCAACGCCGAAGACCGCGCCCGCCAGCGAGGCCATTCCCAGGCTTGAATCGAAGTTAAACGGTGCGATGATCACCGCCAGAATGAGCGCGAAGATGACCGACAGCACGAAGTGAACAATCAGCGCCACCAGCACGATGCCTGCATCGAACGTCGCCGGCTGCGACAGCACTCCGCGGCCCAGCGGGATTGCCGCAATCATTCGCAGCGGTCCCCAGGGGCTCTGTCCGGCAACCCACATCGGCAAGAGTTCGAGCACCAGGAACACCGCGCCCGCTACGCAGCCGCCAATTGCGGCTGCGCGCCAGTCGGGCGTCCGGCGAGCGAAGTGGTGCGAATGCATATGAAGTTCCATAGCGACCTCCTTTAGACGCGGCTCGACTCGCCGCTTCCGTTAAATATTTTAGAAGATGCGGGGAAAAACGCGCGACGAAACCGCATCGGTCCCAGTAGGCCGCGCTTGCCCGGAAGGACGGAAGGAATTTGATCTGTTCGATCAGCGACTTGATTGCGAGATTGGCGGCGATAAATGCCTTGTTCGCGACCGCGCCGTAATTCCAGGATGCCATCGCCAGACGGCACGGATTGGCGCCGCCCGCGCATCCTTCGACACCATTCACGAGCGCCGACAAAAAAGCGCCCCGCGCGGAATAATTGCAGGAGTGGCGTGTTCTTGAATTTAGGGCAACTCAAATTGCTCTGTCGTTAGCTAACCAGCCGAAAGGACTCGATATGGGAAGAGACTTCAGTGCGCTGAACGAGTATGGACGCCGAGAGTATAAATTTGCTCAGGCCGACTCGTATGGCCAGATTAATGCAGAGGTCATGGGCACGAACTACTCGGACAAGTTGCAAAATGGGGTATGCATGGGGGTCGTGTTGAATTGGACCAAAGAGAAGCTTGCGACCTCGAATGGGCTGTTTCGTCGTGACGGTCCATTGTTGAATCCAACCACGAAACGATTTTCGAATCCTCTTTTTGGCGAGAGCGGACCACGAAATGAAAGCACAATGTTGGCGGGCGCCATGACTCACTTGGCTTACGTGGCCAAATCCAGGGGCACTGTGGCTCGCGAACTCGGTCTTATCGAAGGCGCCCATGATCCACAGCCGACGGTCAGGCTAGGTGACGGTAATATCCCGGTGCGCATTGAGGACAGTACGATTGCGGCAGCTGGGACGGACTTGCCCAAAGGCAATGCGATAGTTGTTGAATTGGAACAAAATGTTGGATCAGGGCACGCGATCGCGTTTTACAGAAGCCGCGGGGGAACCCTGTACTTCTTTGACCCGAACGCAGGCGTGTACGAAGTATTCGAGTCCAACACCGTGAATTTTGTACAGGCTTGGCTCGAGGTCTATGTAAGGGAAAACTCAATAACTTGGAAAACGGCGGCGAGAGACTGGTGTGCGGTGTATAACCGCACGGGAATCTAGCGCCCGGTTGGTGAAGCGCCGAAAGGTTCGGTGAGTTGGGACGGTCGCTGACACCGTCCCGCATCTGTTGCACATCGAGGATGTTGGGCACCTGATGCGCGTCGCGCGCACGGCGCTCCTGATGGAAAAAGACAGACGTTCATGGAACGTTTTGAATGGTCGATGTCGGGTCGGGAGGTTCCATGCCACCGCTACGCGCAATCAATCTTCTCCAGTCGAAGGAAGGTGCCCGGCTCCATGGTCCGGAACTCGACCGGTGGCGCCGCTGGGGACCCTATCTGAGCGAGCGGCAATGGGGCACAGTTCGCGAGGACTACAGCGAACACGGCACCGCATGGGACTATTTTCCACACGATCATGCGCGCAGCCGTATGTACCGCTGGGGTGAGGACGGCATTGCCGGATTCGGCAACGACCCGCTCGACTGGTGCGTATCGCTCGCGCTCTGGAACGGGCACGATCCGATCATCAAGGAACGGCTCTTCGGGTTGACGAATGAGCAAGGCAATCACGGCGAGGACGTAAAGGAGCTTTACTTCTATCTCGACGGCACGCCGACGCATTCGTACATGAAGATGTTGTACAAGTATCCTCACGACGCGTACCCGTACCAGGATCTGATCGACGAAAATCTGCGGCGCGGCGCCGATCAGCCCGAATATGAAATCCTCGATACGGGCGTGTTCGACGATAGCCGCTACTTCGACGTCTGTGTCGAGTATGCGAAGCACACACCCGACGATATCGTGATGCGCGTTACCGTTGAAAACCGCGCGGATCAGCGCGCGGCGCTTCATGTGTTGCCGCAATTCTGGGCGCGCAACAGATGGGCGTGGTCGGGCAAGCCCGGCAAGCCGTCGCTCACGCTGGAGCCGAATGCACAGGAAGGCGCGCGCGTCGTCGCGCACAACCCCGCGCTCGGAACGATGATCGTGACGGCGTCGGCGCAACAGCCGATCGAGTGGCTCTTCTGCGAAAACGAAACGAATGTGCGCCGCATTTTCGGCTTCGAAGGAGCGGGGCCGGGGCCATTCAAGGACGGCTTCAACGACTACCTCGTCGACGGCGACGAGCAGGCGATCCGGCGCGACAGGGGCACCCGCGCCGCTGCGCATGTGCACCTGCAGTTCGCGCCTCATGAGCGCTCGGTGCTGTATCTGCACTGGCGTCCAGAATCGTCTCCAGCTGCGGCTCCGGATGCCGTGCCGCTCGACATGAAAGAGCTCTTCGCGCACAGGCAAGCGGAGGCCGACGAATTCTATGCGGCGCTTCAGCACGACATCGCCGATGCCGATGCGCGGCTCGTGCAGCGTCAGGCGCTCGCAGGCATGCTGTGGTCGAAGCAGTACTACCAGTTCGACGTGACGCGCTGGCACGACGGTGACCCCGGTCAACCGAAGCCACCGAGAGCACGCAGGCGCGGCCGCAACGCGGACTGGCGGCACATGTGCAATGGCGACATCGTGTCGATGCCCGACAAGTGGGAGTACCCATGGTACGCGTCGTGGGACCTCGCGTTTCATGCGGTCGCGTTCGCCATGATCGATCCCGACTTCGCGAAGAAGCAATTGCTGCTGCTCGTGAAGGAGCGCTACATGCATCCGAACGGGCAATTGCCCGCCTACGAGTGGGCGTTCGGCGATGCGAATCCGCCGGTTCACGCGTGGGCAACATGGCGTGTGTACGAACTCGACCGCGAGGTGACTGGCGTTGGCGATCACGAGTTCCTCGAAGTCATGTTCCACAAGCTGCTGCTCAATTTCTCGTGGTGGGTCAACCGCAAGGACGCCGATGACCGCAACATCTTCCAGGGTGGTTTTCTCGGGCTCGACAACGTGGGCATCTTCGACCGGTCTTCGCCACTCCCGACCGGCGGGCGCATCGATCAGGCCGATGGCACGGCATGGATGGCCTCCTACGCGCTCGACCTGATGCAGATCGGCCTCGAACTGGCGATGACGAACAACGCGTACGTCGAAATCGGGGTGAAGTTCTTCGAGCACTTTCTGTATATCGCGGAAGCGGTCAGTTGTAGCGAAGGCTGCAGCACAGGGTTATGGGACGAACATGACGAATTCTTCTACGACGTACTGCACCTTCCGGACGGAACCCGAGTGCCCATGCGCATTCGTTCGATCGTCGGGCTGATTCCGCTTTTCGCCGTTCACGTGCTCGAGGAACGCGTGTACGGCGATCTGCCGGGATTGCGCGAACGGCTGGCGTGGTTTCTCGATCATCGGCCGAATCTGGCAAAGCTGGTGTCGCGCTGGACCGAACCCGGCAAGGGCAAGACCACCCTGCTCTCAGTGTTGCGCGGACACCGGATGAAATCGCTGTTGCGCCGCGCGCTCGATGAAGACGAGTTTCTCTCGGAGCACGGCGTGCGGGCGCTGTCCCGAGTGCATCGCGATGCACCGTACGTCTTCGACCATGACTGCGCGCGCTTCTGCATTAAATACCTGCCTGCCGAATCGGATACGCGTGTGTTCGGCGGCAATTCGAACTGGCGCGGGCCGGTCTGGATGCCGGTCAACTACCTGCTGATCGAGTCGCTGTATGAGTTCTATCGCTACTACGGCGATGAGTTTCGCGTCGAATATCCGACGGGATCGGGCAACAGTTTCTCGCTGAGCGAGATTGCCGACAACCTCGCACGGCGCGTCACCACGCTCTTTCTCAAAGATGCACAAGGCGTGCGGCCCGTGATGGCGGCCTATCCGATGCTGCAAGCCGACCCGCGTTCGCAGGATCTCGTACTGTTCCATGAGTACTTTCACGGCGACAACGGACGCGGCGTCGGCGCTTCGCATCAGACCGGCTGGAGCGGGCTCGTCGCGCTGCTGCTCCAGCCGCGCATGATGAAGCTGTCCCACTCGGCGCCTGATGCTGCGCCGGTGGCTGCGTCGGTGGCCGAATACACCGCCCCTGCCATGGCGCGGTAGCGTCTCGACTCTGACCTCGCTCTCGCAACCATTCAAGCTCTATTTGCGCCACCCGTTGAACAGTCGCGAAAACCAATTACCCGAGTCTTTTGTCGGTTCGGTTGGATTCTCAGTTGAGGCATCGCTACCAGCTTGAGGAACCCGCTCGGCACCCCCACTCGGTGCAACTTTTACGATCGCGTTGTTCTTCACAAGCTTCGTGGCAAGCTTTGGTTTTGCCGCGGGCAGAACTCCTTGCCACTCGGGAAGCGCAGAAAGATTCTGCTCGACATGCTGTTCGAACCCGGCGTCGGCGAGGCGCGGGCGGAATCGCTCGGCGAAGCTGTTCCCGGGTTGACGGCGCGCGGGTAAGCCACTCATAAGCCACATAGCCACGTCGTCGAACGAAACCGGCCGCGGCGGCGCCGGAAGGCCGTCGCGTAACTTGCCGGTCGTGGCCACGCGCATCAGGGCGTCCCCAAAGGCGATCGGCATGCCGGACAGGAATGCGGCCGACGGCCTGTGCTTTAAGTCGAAAGGCTTGTTGGACGCGATCGATACGAATTGCCCCTCGGCGAGTACAGCATTATCGGGCGTCGATGTGCTGTTAGCCGGGACTTCCAGTTTCTGGATACCGCTTTCGCTGAACATTTCGGTCACGGGGTCCGGCGCCGAAACTGCCGCGACTATCGCTGCGGCGTGATCGCCGATTTCCAGAGTGCCACGCTCGGTCTCGACGGCTGGCGCGAGGCACGCCGATGCCGTGCACTCGTGCGCAATTTTCAGCCAGCCCGTCAACAGTGCGACGCGCGCATTCGGTTCGATCAGGATCCTCGTGCCGGGACCAAGCGCCATCACGTTGCCCGTGTCGTCTTGAAGAAGCAGGATTCCGGTCGTCCCCGATTCGACCATATCGCCGGTTGCTACACGCTGGTTGACGGTGGTGCTGTACAGATCTGCGCCGCGAATGACGGTCGCGGGCGCATCGGCGATCGAAATATTCCACGCCGCATAGGCCGAGGGTACGTTGAAAGCTATCAAGAGCGGTATTGGCCAAACGAGCCACCGGCTAGAGCGCAAGGAGCATTCAGATTGAATTGTCATGGAGGCGGCTCAAGATTGGGGGCGTTTGCGTTGCGTTTGTCTTAACAACAGCCCGTCGGCGCCGTTTATTCCGCGCTGGATAGCCCCCTGCCTGGCCCCGATTAGATGATCGGACAAGAGCCGGAATAAAACGCGACGCTCGCTTGTTGTGTTCCGTGTACGGCGTACTTCCCGCGCGCAATTCATTCGCGAACCGCGCGAAAAACCCCATTGCGACCGCCTCGGCGCCACGAGTCAACACAACGAAAATACGCTCATGAAACTGTCTTTGAGTGTCAAGTTCAATCTTGTTTTCCTGATCATCTTTGCGATCGGCCTAAGCGGCGCGGGTGTGCTTGCGAATCGGTTGCTGCAGCAGCAGGCTCTGGAAGAAACAACGCACGATGCCGACATCCTGCTCAGTACGGCCGAGTCGATGCAAGCCTACACGGCCGCCCACGTCACCCCGCTGCTCGCCACTCAGATGAAGTACCGGTTCGTGCCCGAATCGATTCCCGCCTACTCCGCCATCGAAATGCTCAACCTGTTGCAAAAGGAGTTCCCGAACTTCTCGTATAGGTCGACGATGCTCAATCCGACCAATCCGCGCGACCGGCCGACCGACTGGGAGACTGACGTGATCAGGCAACTGCACGATCATCCCGAACTCAAGGAGGCGACCGGGCAGCGCAATTCGCAGACTGGCCGCACGCTGTTTCTCGCGCGCCCGAGCCGCATCACCGATGCGGCATGCATGAGTTGTCACAGCACGCCGAGCGCGGCCCCGAGCACGATGCTGGACAAATACGGTGCGGCAAACGGTTTCGGATGGACCATGAACGAGGTGATCGGCGCCGAAGTCGTCTCGGTGCCCATGGCGCAGCCGATCGAGCGTGGCCGCGCCCTATGGCGGACGTTCATGGTGTCGCTGACGGGTGTGTTCGCCGTGGTCCTGATCGTGATGAACGTCATGGTGCATGTGCTGGTCACTCGGCGCATCCAGTCGTTGTCACGCGTCGCTGACGAAATGAGCCTTGGCAAGCTCGACGGCGCTACCTTGCCCGCGCACGGCTCGGACGAGATCGCTTCGCTCGCGGTATCGTTCGGCCGGATGCAGACCAGCCTGATCGAAGCGTTCAAGATCCTCGACGACGAACAGGGAAAATAAGATGTCATCCTCCGGCGAGATTCCCGCGTATCTTGGCCGCTATCGAATCGACCGTGTGCTCGGACGGGGCGCGATGGGCATCGTTTATCTGGCGTTCGATCCGCACATTGAACGTCAGGTCGCGCTGAAAACCATCCGCGGTGACGTGTTGGACGTGGCGGATGGCGGTTCCGCGACGCAAGGCCTGAGCGCGCGTTTCCTGAATGAAGCGCGCGCTGCGGGCCGTCTTGCGCACCCGAACATTGTCTCGGTTTACGACTATGGCGAATCGGACGAAACGGCGTTCATCGCGATGGAGTACGTGCAAGGCGAGAGCCTCGCTGCGCGGCTTGCGCAGCATGCGGCCGCGGGGACGCTCATCGAACCCTCGCGAGCGCTGGGCTGGTTCACACAGTTGCTCGACGGCCTTGAGTACGCCCACGACGCAGGCGTGATTCATCGCGACATCAAACCTGCCAACCTGCTGATCACGCAACGTGGCGAGTGCAAGATCACGGACTTCGGGATAGCGCGTATCGACACATCGCAGCTCACGCGGGCGGATGCGCTGATGGGCACGCCGAACTACATGTCACCGGAGCAATTTACCGGCGGCCCTCTCGATGCCCGCGCCGACCTCTTTTCGGCGGCTGTGGTGCTGTACGAAATCATGACCGGCGCCTGTCCATTCGTGGGAACGGCAAGCGCGGTCATGCGGCACATCCTCGATGACGACCCGCGCCTGCCCTCCGAACTCGTGCCGGGCCTGCCAGCCTATCTCGATGCGATGTTGATGAAGGCTCTGGCTAAACGGCCCGAAGATCGCTTTGCGTCGGCACGCGAGTGGCGCGAGAATCTGATGGGCCGGATAGCCCTCGATCAATCCGATGACGCGGACAGAACGATCATCGCATTCGCTGGACCTGTGGCGGTGCTTCAGGCGCCGTCGTTCGAACCATCGTCAAGATGGTCGACGACGCTGGTTGCGCAACTCGAGCAGCAGCTTGCCACGCACGTCGGTCCGGTGGCGAGCTTTCTGGTTCGCCGGGCGACCTCACAGGCCCAGGACGTGGCGCAACTGCGCGAGCGCCTGACGCGGCACTTTCGCACCGATGCGGCACGCGCCGACTTCAACGAACTGCTAATCCGTCTCAGTGCCGATCTCGCCAATGGGCGGGCAACTGAATCGGCGAGTTCATCCCGGAACTCTTCCATCGCAAGGCTGGCCACCCAGCCACCCTCGCCCCTCCCTGTTACCGCGACCCTCCTTCAGGAGGTGACGCGCAGCCTTGCCGCGTACCTTGGGCCGATAGCGAAGGTCGTTACATCGCGGGCTGCGGCGAACGCCCGCGACATCGACGACTTCATGGAAAGGATAACCGCCGCCGTACCTGATCCGAAAGACCAGGACAAGTTGCGCCGGACCCTGGCCGCCATACGCGATCAGTCTCCGCAAGAAAACTGAGGCTCACTGACCAAGCAGCTTCATGAAGAGCGAGCTGTCGAGCACACCGCCGCGAACCGGCGGGTTAGCCGGATCATCCAGCAACGTCCACCAGGCACTTTCAAAGTTCGATCGAACGTCCAGCGGGCGGGCACCCGGACCTGCGTCGCGGACCGCCTTGATATCCGCTTCCAGCCTGCTCAGCGAGAAGTCGTCATTGAGCGTTGAGAGCGCCAGCCGTGCCACCTCTCGATACCATTCGCCGCCGGGGACCCGCCATTGCGCGATGACGTGGGGATCGGCGCCCATGGCGATCACGAACGGGAAGTAACGGCCGACCGCATCCAGGCCGGGCACCATCACGCCCGCGTAGCCGTAGTCATCGACACCACCGCCTTTCAGCACGAAACACCACATCGGCATGACGAGGTAGGACTCGAGCCAGGCATCGCCGAGCCGTTCGCACGCGGCCAGCATCCCGCGCTGCAACCAATGGTCCCAGGATTCGACGAACGCCTGGGGCAGGCCACGGCCGACGAAATCGCCATGCGTGCGGACCTTGCCGTAAAAGCCGATTTCTGCGGACCGGGTCATAGGCGATCCGGGCAACGGAAGTGACTCAGCAAGCCCGGGCGAAACGGATTCGACACACTGTTGGCGTCGAGTTCGAGCACGGCCTGCCCTGCGTCGAACGCGACGGTGAAGTGGTCGGGCTGAGCGGTCGGCCTTACTTGTGCGGAGTCGAGCAGTCGCAGCAGTGCCCACGGCCCGTCCGCATGCAACGCGGGACTCGAAGCCGGCGGTGCGGGATCGATGTCGACATGCGCTTGTCCTGCACCCCTGCCGCCCTGCCACTGGAACGACGCCGGCTGCGCCGGGCTGCCTGAGCTGGCAACGAATTGCTGGCCATCGACATCGAGGACAAAGCGCTTCACAGCGGGATCAAGCTTCAGCAGCTTGACAGAGAAGCGCACCGAGACATCGTGGCCACCGTCG
>Ga0185299_10005412_pt1 | contig 14414 bp, 20 predicted proteins | sample PaiPotPPA55metaG_FD_128002 | JGI IMG/M metagenome (GOLD analysis project Ga0185299, IMG submission 128002) | Iron sulfur acid spring bacterial and archeal communities from Banff, Canada, to study Microbial Dark Matter (Phase II) - Paint Pots PPA... ...
CCTGGTTCAGTAATCCGTTCCATTGCGTCTCAGGGTCCTGAGTCTTCGCGAACCTGCATGCCGGAAAACCGCTCGTGCATTTTGAAGGCGGACGGTGGCCAGCGCGCAAGCGCGCCACCTCCGACCCGACCCGACACCAGGGAAGCGCGGGAAGTTGCGGGGCTCCACAATGTATCAACGAAACTCGAGCGGATAGTGGTTTAAAAGGTAGGTTCGCACCGATGGTAAACGATCCAATTAGGCACATTATTGTCCTTATGTTGGAGAATCGTTCATTCGACCATATGCTCGGGGGTCTTGCCGATGAGCTGGGGCTTGAAGGAATCCCAAGTGGTCAATCGCGCCGGTTCAACAAGGACTTTGAAGGACATCCTTACGACCAAGTTGAAGGTGCTGAACGAGTCTTGAAATATGATCCACATCATGAATATGAACACGTGTTTCACCAGCTCGCCAATCATAATAGCGGCTTTGTCGACGATTTTTCTCGAAGCTATCCACATTCAACACCGGAGGACCGCTGGGAAATCATGAAGTATCATAAGGCCGGCGATTTGCCGGCACTTCATACATTGGCAAGGCACTTCACAGTCTGTGATCATTGGTTCTCCTCGGTTCCTGGTCCAACGTGGACTAACCGATTTTTCGTGCACAGTGGCACTTCACTGGGGCGTGTGGCGATGCCGAACGGCATTTTGGATGCTAACCTCCATTGGTATGACCAACCGACCGTTTATGATCGACTCAACGAGCGTGGTCAGGCGTGGAAGATTTACTATGGAGATATTCCTCAATCGCTTATGTTGGTGGATCAGCTCGAGCCCATAAATGCGGCCCGGTATTTCAAAATGCGTTCTTTCTTTGAGGATGTCAGCGGTGATGAGAAATCCTTCCCCCAATACGCTTTTATTGAACCCACCTACTATCCGCCGGGTGCCAATGACGATCATCCACCTCATGATGTCCTCGAAGGCGAGCGTCTGATTGCAGATGTTTACAACAGCATCCGAGCTAACGAGGAATTATGGATGTCCTCTTTGCTTGTTGTGCTCTGGGATGAACACGGCGGCCTTTATGACCATGTCGAACCACCGTTTGCGACACAGCCTGACAATCGTCAAGAGGAGTTTACTTTCGACCGGTTGGGAGTGCGGGTGCCAGCAGTGTTAGTTTCTCCTTGGGTGCCGAAACAAGTGTTAGGCATGCAATTCGACCACACGAGCTTACTCAAATACGTGCAGGTCAAGTGGAAACTTCAAGGGCTCGGTGACCGCGTGCTCAAAGCTAATTCGTTTCAGCCCGTTTTTCTTTCTGAGCCTCGAAAGGATGCGCCGCGGGAAATTCCAGGCCCTGCACCGAGTGCTGGACTCGCTCCACACCCAGATCCACTAATCCTTGGCCGCCGACAGCCTGCCATGTCCTCTCAGCAATCGGCTTTATTTGCGATGACACAATTGCTTGAATCCGCAACGCAGATTGCCGAAGGAGCGCTGGCGAGTCGTGTCAAACGGATAGTGACCGGCTTAGACGGCCAGGTGGATGTTGCCCTGGAGCGCCTGGAGGCGTTTCTTCACCAGCACCGTACGCAGGCATAGAATCAACAGAGAGGAGTTCGCGCACCCTTTAACGTTACGTGTCCGGTAATGGCCGACTACGACTGCTGCCGCTATCCCAAAGTGGGCCAGACCGGATTGTCAAAATCCACTGATCATGTGAGGCAACGACGAACATCGAAGAGGCAAAGATCTAGTAACGGTTCTCGGTGAGGCCAGACGAGATGCTGCGGTTACAAAAATCGTGAGTCAATACGCCAGTCGTGCTACGGCGCCGGCTTATGGTCGGTTGGTTCATATCAAGATCCTCTCCAATGGACTGATCCGCCGTGTGATTCCGGCGCGAGCCGATTATGGCTCCCCAGCAGCGCCGTATTCTCCGACCTACGTTACTAGTGAGCAGCAATTTTTTGCGCTGCGCGATTCGATAAACGCCGCATCGAGGGCCGCGGCATCCAGGTCCGCAGCATAGCGATCGGATCGTAGGAGCACCGCCCGTGCCAAACCGACAACACGTCTACACGCTATGCGAATTCGGAACAGGAAATTGTGGCCTCGGAAAGTAACCGCGAGTAAGAGCGTAGACAAACGCTACGAGGCTCGTAGAGATTTGACCCCATCATTTTGCAGTATTCTTCCCGATCACCTTGGTCGGATGCGACTACGACGTCGGCACCAGAACGATTCACAGCTTTGCCGATCCGGCTGTGACGCCACCGCGATAACCAGCGATGAGCGTGCTTGATAAGCATATCTCGACGGCGTCGAGAACTTACGCGATCAACAGCGGATGCCGTCTCAGCAGCCGCTCGGGACTTGCTTCCTAATCAGACTCCTGCCTTCCAAAAATCAGATTGACGAAAGGCCGATCATCGGGACGGCACAGCAGGTATATGTGATCGCCCGCCGCAATTCTCGTATCTCCTCTTGGAGCGATTATCGCGTGACCTCGGATTAGCAAGACCGCCGTGCAGCTTGAAGGAAGTGGGAGATCGGCGACCGATGAGCCCGCTGCCGCCGAAACAGCTTCGACATGGAATGAGACGATTTCCCCTCCCTCCAACATCTCGCCGGAAGTAATCTCGAGGGATCGCAGGCGCGGCCGGCGGTTCATTGGCGGCGACCCGTAGCCATGCAGCCAGTCGGCCCACCATAACGCCGGGAATCAGAGCGTTTGCGATTACGCAGAAGAACACAACGTTAAAAATCTGATGTGCCCCTGGTGCGCCCGACATGATCGGCAAGATCGCCAGGATGATCGGCACCGCTCCGCGAAGTCCCACCACACCAAATGTAGCCCAATTCGCGCGGAGGATAGCGGAAGGGAAGCAGGCAAAACAGCACAGCGATCGGCCGCGCCAGGAACGTCAGGACGAGCGCAACCGCTAACCCCGGAACTGCCGTCTTCACGAGTTCCGAGGGAGTGACGAGCAACCCCAGCAGCAGGAACATCGATAATTGCGCCAGCCACGCCATCGAGTCGTGTACGCGCCGGACGCTACCCGAGTGTGGGATTCGCCCCGCTCCCATCACGATTCCACTGATGTAGGCTGCTAGCAGTCCACTCCCGTCGATCAACGCAGGCAGTCCGAAGGATAGGAACGCGATCGCGAGCGTGAACACCGGATAAAGACCACCAGCGCCCGGCCGTAGCTTACGCAGCATCGTCCGACCCAACCACCCGATGGTGGCGCCAAGACATGCGCCGAGTATCAGCGATACGGCCACTGCAATCGCCGCATCAGTCGTGATTGCGCGATGTTCGACCAGGCTCTGCGTCAATGTCCCTGTCATTAGAAACGCCATCGGGTCGTTGAAACCTGACTCGAGCTCGAGGATTGCGCCAGGCCGTCTTTTCAGCTGGATGCCCGCGCTGCGGATGATCAGGAATATGGCGGCCGCGTCTGTAGAGGACAAGATCGCTCCGATAAGGAGCGATTGCATAACGGGAAAGCCGAACCATCGCGCGCCAATTGCGGTCAGAACGGCAGTCAGGAAAACCCCGATCGTGGCGAGCGCCGCAGCCGGCAGGATTGCTTCGCGAACGCGTTTGGCAGGGGTGTTCAAACCGCCGTCGAAGAGGATAACGAGCAGCGCGAGCGTGCCCAGATTGAAACTCAGGCGATAGTCAGAGAATGCGATTCTACCTATGCCTTGCTCGCCAGCGATCATCCCGAGCCCCAGAAATGCCAGCAGGGCTGGAACTCCAATGCGATTGGTGGTGCGCCCCAACAGGATGCTCGCAATCATGAGCAGTCCCGCCACCGTCAGGTAGGAGGCTAGTTCTAGCATCTCGTCTCACGACCCGGCGAGGCTGCAATCACCGGGGACTTCGTGGCAAAGGCTACCGGCCAGGAGACTCCGCTCCGCACATTCTGTTAGACAGTTGTCGCGCGCGCAAGTGAAGCCGCCGAGGTTTCGGGCGGAATAAAACAGCCGGCAATTCTTGCTGGCAGGCCGGCACGAATCGAACTTGCTCAGCAGAGACTCCGGAGTGGTCGCTAGAGCAGTGCTGAAGTCAGAGTTGGGAATTCTTCGAACGAAGCGGTCATGTGCCGTTCGTGGAAGAGCGAGAGTGTTATATGGAGGTTGTGCGGAATGTTCTCGACCATTCGTCCAAGGCTAACAGTCCACAGAGTGAAGAGAACTGCTATGTGAGAAGGCAGGCGAACGGCGGCCAAAAGCTCATCCGCTTACTGGCAGACTGACCTGGGTAGTGGACCGCAGGGATGGACAGGTTCAGCCAATCATCATCCCTGCAATGTTTTGGGCTAACGGGAGTTTGCACGCCAGTGGTCGGCGACATGGCGATGGTAGTCGGCATGCCGGCGGTCCTTTCTCGCCTCATTGGTGTAACGAAGCAGCATGTGGCGGCAATACCGTTGCGCAGTCACGCCGGGGAAGCGCACGCCACGCCTTTGCAGTGTGGTTGCCTGTGAGTGCTGGCACTCGAACTGGCGAGCGTAGCCGTCCGCAATGGACTGTGCCCTCACGGCTTGAAGGTCGAATAGAGAGGCGATGTGCTCGTGATCCTCCGGCGTGCGGGCATTTTGGATGTAGTTAGTCATTGCCGATGACGCTGGAGGCTCCTTGGCAATCGCCGGGTTCGAGAGTGGTACTCCGATCCCCAGCATCAGAGCAAATAGGAACAGTAACTTACCGCGCTTCATACTGCTTCCTCCGAACGAGTGGTCCGCCAAAATCGGCGTCACTTACTCTGTGCTAACAAGTATCATACCGCGTAAGAATATCGTGTCGTCGGGTCCCGCCGGGGCGCAGGCTGTGGCAGATTGCACCGCAATATGAATGTGACTCGGGAGAAGCGCCACAGTCTTCGGCCTATTCGAGGGCGCGCCTGCTCGCCCAGTCGCCAACGTAAGAAATGAACAATCAAAAAGACCCGAGCGTTATCCGCAATCGCGGCCAGTTTGCGGCAGAAATGGCAAGGGCATCCAATAAGGTTGGGGTGTTGCCATGAATCAGCATTGCAACCGAAGCAACAAGGCCGAGAATTGCCTTGCGATGCAGCACGAGACTGGTAGTGGTCCCACGGCTCGTTGCGCGCGGCTCGGTATTCATGTGTGCCATGCGGCCAAAGATGAACAACGAGATGCGGCGGACTGTCCGTCCGAGGCCATTAGCGACAATCGCGCGAGAGAGTTCATGCGTCAGCAATGAGCCAATGCTCCTGTTAAACGGACTTGCAATTCACGATTTCCGAACTTTCGCGCATTTCCTATCGATTCGTTCTCACTATCGTTTCCAGCACGACGCCACCTACAATGACAGTGATGATCGCGGGCCAGTCGTACGACGGAATTAGCAATCCGACAACTACGCCGGTGACAAACGTTATGACTGGCCCCAGGTCCCCAGCGCGCCAAAGCCGCAGCATTGCGTTCACCAGCCAGGCCTTGACCGCGGCGAGAGCGTAACAGCCAGTTTGGTAAGAAAGGTACTGCGTCGAATGAGCGTTCACGATTCGATCTCCATCCTCCGTGGCTAATTGTCAGCGGAGTCGCTCGTCTTTGACACCGTTCGCGGGATCATTGTGGTGACGGGAGGCGTGTGGCGTTCTATCCCATAAGAATGGTTAGATAGAGACGGCAACTTGAGGCGAGGCTGATCTGCTATGGCAGCCAGTCTTCAATTCTCCGAGTGCTTGTGTGTAGCGCACTGCGCCAGTAGCGGCTCGAGGTCGCGCGAACTTCGCGCTGCCACCAGCTGACCGATCCGAGGGCCGTCCATTTTGACAATCTCGAACCGCCAGCCAGCGAAATCGAAGTGATCCCCGGGCTCCGGGACCCGTCCCAGTTGCGATAGCGCGAATCCGGCCAGCGTGTGATATTCGGCACGCGGGATTTCCTCGAGCCCCAATACCTCTTTAACGTCATAGACCGACATCGAGCCTTCACACACGAAAGAGCCATCGTCGCGATGTATACACTCGGGGTCGTTGGCGCCTTGAGGATCCGGTAGATCACCGGCAATCGCTTCCAACAGGTCTGTTTGTGTCACGATACCCTGGAGATTGCCGTACTCATCCACGACGAGGGCCATGTGGACTGGTGTGCGTTTGAATAACTCGAGAGTGTTCAAGATAGATGTCGCCTCGTAGATGCTCACCGGTGCTCGTGTGCCGACGCGGACGTCTATTGCTTCACCGGTGAGGCTGAGATCAAGAAGATCCTGCTTGCGCGCAACGCCGATGACGGTGCGCCACGACGGCGCGGAAAGGAGGCCCGGATGGGCACCTGAAGCAGCCTTGCTGCGCAAGGGATGAGGGTAGGCCGCTCGAAGCCGGCGGTCAGGCACTGGCTTCAAACCACCGCAAGCTGCATGGGTCAAGAGCCCTTGTGGTGAGCGTTGCGGAAAAGGCGGAACTAGATTCCGTCAGGTATGGTGCGGAGAGACGAGCGCGAGCGAACCGCCGATGAAGTGTCGAAAGCGTATGGACGATGTCGAAACCGGGGGGATGTCGTTAACCCGGGAAGAGTCCGGAGGGTGTCCTGATTGCTGTCCGGACGGCATCCGGCATGAAGGCGGCGTGACTCTGCATCTGGCCCTTGCGCGGAACGTGGGAACCTGTCGCCTCGATGCTAAGGGAAAAGTCCAAGCGGGTGGACCCCGTGAGGACGAGAGTACCGACGCGGGGCACAGGGGGCGGGGCAGCCCATAGTAGGGACGAAAGTCCGGTAATCGGACTGGACCGAAGGGGTTGCGTTGTCCAGCTCTGGAGCGAGGTCAACCAGCAGTGGGAGGAACCGCGTGGATAGAGCAAAGCCGTTTGAGATTCCAAAGCGGGAGGTATGGGAAGCATACAAACGGGTGAGAGCCAACCAGGGGGCGGCTGGCGTGGACGGCAGTCGATTGCGGAGTTCGAGGCTGACCTCACGGACAACCTCTACAAGCTGTGGAATCGGATGTCGTCCGGCAGCTACTTTCCTCCTCCGGTACGACGGGTCGAGCTACTGAAGGACGATGGCGGTATGCGACCGTTAGGAATACCTACTGTTGCCGACCGCATCGCTCAAATGGTGGTCAAGCGATTCCTGGAGCCGTTGGTGGAACCGAAGTTCGACCGCGACTCGTATGGATATCGACCCGGCAAGTCGGCGCTCGAAGCTGTGGGCGTGGCGCGGCAGCGTTGCTGGCGTTACGCGTGGGTTCTTGATTTGGATATCAAGGCCTTTTTGGATTGTCCTCCATAATGCCCCCTGATTCATGAAGTGGTTGGGAAAAGGCCGGGTTGGTCGTCGATCACCTTGATACGCAGGCCTTTTCGGCGTCCTTGCCTCACCAGGACAGCTTTGAGTTCGCCGCGCTTTACACGCTGCAACACCGTCTGCCGCGAAACACTGAGTTTGATGGTAGTTTCCAGCATCGGCAGATAATCCGGTGGGGCTTGCTCCACGATCCGCGCCCGCAACTCATCCGTGATGCGAATCTGCCATGGGGCGCCGGGAGTGATTTGCTCGCCCGCGATAAAGCCATCTGCTAACCAACGGTGAATCGTCGAAGTGTTGAGGCCGAGGAGCTGCGCCGCCTTGCGAATGGTCGCCAATTCTCCTGGCGCTGGCTCAGCCGGCGGTTGGAAGCGGGGAATGTTGCGATAGCGGCGAAGATTACCGACGTGGTTGGCCGTGAAGCGCTCGCTGGTCGCGGTTTTGCGCCCTTGGCGATTGAGGATGCCGGCGATCACTTCATCGGGATAAAGGGCGGCCAGGCGGCGCAGCAGCACAATAGTATCTTCGTCGGTACGCGGCCCCATGGGTTGGAAACGTGGAACAGGAATGTCGAACTCGGTGATAGCGCCGCCGCACCAACGCATCGTCAGATGCGCGCGAAATTCATTGCGCTGGACTGCAATGATGACCTCTTCAAGCAAGGCGCGCAGCAATTCTTTACGATCCCGATCAGTCGTAGTCGGCGCCGACCAGACGGATTTGAGATCGCTGCCGAGCGAACGAATTGCGGTTCTTTCTTCTGCTCGTAGCGCGCGGGGCCGCTGCTGCTCGCGGCGAGTCAGTTCCGCACGGGCGGCTTCCAACTGGCGCAGACTGTTTTCCCACTCAGCTTCCAAACCGCGGGCGACCAGCCGGTTTTCGGGATCGACCGCACGATAGCGGCGCTCGGCTCGCTGCGTTTCGTACTCGGCGCGTTCCACTTCCCGCCTGAACTGCACGAGCACACTGTCATGGTCGGATTCCAGTTGCTCGGCCGCCTTGAGTGCAGCCTCCAGACCGGCGGGCGCCAGCGCCGCGAGAAAAGCCTCTGCGACCGCATCGTGGATTTGTCGGCCGCTGACGCGCAGGCACCACTCACCTCTGCCGTTACTAACCGTGCTGCCCGCACAATAATAACCGGGCGCCGAATTGCGACCATTGTAATAGACCCGCAGGCCGCGCCCGCAGCGTCCACACTTGGCGATCCCCTGCAGCAGCGCCGCGCCTTCTCTCACCGCTCCTCCAGCTTGGTGCGGACGCGGATGGGCGTTTTGTGCCAGACGCAGCTGATTGGCCTCGAAGGTCTCCCAGTCAATGAAGCCCCGATGATGGTTGCGAATAACGACCGACCACTCCGAGCGAGGCAGGTGGCGCAGACGTTTCCGTACTCGTCCAGTGTCATCTATATAGCGCTCCTGACGAGTTTTGCCATAGACGTAGGCGCCCGCATAGACCGGATTGGTGAGTACTTCATGGATCTTGGTATAACTCGGAGTAATCCAGCGTATTTCAGGCAGGGTGCTTGACTGCAACGGGAAGCGCAGCCCCTGTTGACGAAACCATAGCCACACCCGGCGCGCCGAGCCCATTTCAGCAAATCGCTCGAACACCGCCCGAATCGCGCCGCTGACAGCTTCGTCCGGATGAAGCAACACTTCGCCATCGGCTTCACCCCAGATCAATCCCACTGGCAATCCGCGCCGCAGTTCACCGCGTGCCGCCTTGTTGCGGATGCCACCGTTGAGGCGAGCACGTAGCACATGCAGTTCGGCCTCCGACATGGTGCCCTTGAGCCCGAGCACCAGACGATCATTGAACAGCGCCGGATGATAGATGCCATCAGCATCGCCGATGAGGGTATCGGTGGTGCCGCAGAGATCGAGCAGCCGGTACCAGTCGGCGTTATTGCGCGCCAGCCGCGAGACTTCCAGTCCGAGCACGATGCCAATGTGTCCGAGCGCGACTTCGGCGGTCATGTGAGTGAAGCCGGTGCGCTCGGCCAGTCCTGAGCCCGAGATCCCGAGGTCCTGGTCGAGGACCTTGATTTGCTGACGCTGCCAGCCCAATTCTGCGGCGCGCTCCGCGAGCCGATACTGGCGCTCGGTCGATTCGCGATTGTATTCGACCTGCGCCGTAGTCGACTGGCGCACGTAGACCAGGGCGCAGCGCCGCAAATGGGCGGCGGTGACTTTGGAATTATCACTCATGTTGGTGCTCCTGTTCAGCGTGTGCGACGAGCGCGACCTGAACCATTAGGCGCACCAAGGTCGCTACCACTGCGGCTTTGTGTTGGTTGTCGAGTGTGTTCCAGACTGCCGCGCTGCCGTTGGGCCGCGGCGGTTCGAGCAGGCTCAGTTGCTCCACCCTTCCATTCCTCCCCACCAGACGCAGGACCCTTTTGGTCCGAGACTCCGTGTCGACGGAGGAGAGCGTCAACAATCCTACGGGTGCGGAGCAACTGACTGAGGGAGGCGAGCGGTGCTTGTTGGCCAGTGGTTGCGGCCGGCGCTTGGTCAGCAGCCGTTGTTAAATCAGTCCACGAGGCTGGTATCCATGAGCGACTGCCATCGGACAACACCAGCAACAAATGCAACTGGCCTTGCCGACGGCTCCAGCCCAGGACTTGCAGCGCTTGGCCCTCCAGCGGATGGCGTGGTCGAATAACCTGAACACGGTCGGGATAGCCGTCGAGGTGATGGTGGTGGGTAGTGTGTCGAGTATTCGTTCGACCGAGTCAACCACGACAAATTGATGGGTCTGATTGCGAAACGGGTCGAAGACAAGCGGCTGCTGAAACTCATCCGGGCATTCCTGAATGCCGGAGTGATGGAGAATGGGCTGGTCAGCCCGAGCGTGGAAGGGACTCCACAAGGAGGACCACTTTCGCCGTTGCTCAGTAACCTCGTGCTCGATGAACTCGACCGGGAGTTGGAGCGCCGGGGGCACCGCTTTGTGCGCTATGCGGATGATAGCAACGTCTACGTTCGCAGCGAGCGGGCGGGTCAACGGGTGATGGAGAGCATCTCGCGATTCATCACGCAAAAGCTCAAGCTCAAGGTGAATGAGGCGAAGAGTGCGGTGGCGCGACCGCTACAGCGGAAGTTTCTTGGGTTCAGCTTTACAATCGGTCCAGAGGTCAAGCGCGTTATCGCGCCCAGGGCCTTGAATGAGTTTAAGCAACGAATCCGAGACATCACACGACGTGCAAAGAGCGTCAGCATCGCGACGACGATGGACGAGCTGGCTCCGTTTATGCGGGGTTGGCGCGGCTATTCCGGCTTCTGCGAGACGCCCGAAGTGCTGATTTACCTCACCCGCTGGGTCCGATTGCGGCTAAGGGCTGCTCTCTGGCGTCAGTGGAAAACCCCGCGTCGTCGCCGGGCAGCGCTGCTGGCGTTGGGCGTAAGTCCACGGCTGGCAACTAACACAGCCGGCAGCAGTCGCGGGGCTTGGTATCTCGCGCGGGCCAAGGCTCTGTCGGTAGAGCTTCCTAATGCATACTTCAAATCGCTCGGGCTTCCGTCATTGATCGAGGAGGGCTAGCGCAACCAATCGAACCGCCGTGTACGGACCCGTACGCACGGTGGTGTGGCAGGGGTCAGCGGGCAACCGCTGCCCCTATGCCGATCAACAATATTTATCAGTCACAAGAAGCCCGAAAGAGTAGGGCAAAACCGGAGTTTTCAAGCCCGTCCCCGGCGGTCAAAATACGCCGCCGGTCTCAGCACCAGGACGCCCTCGATACGCTTACCGTAAATATGCTCGAAGTGGCTGGCGTCGCCGGTCAGCATATAGTCGGCCCTGGCATGAATCGCAGCCAACAAGATTGGCTAGTCCTTCGGGTAGTGCCGGATGGTCTCTGGCAATTTGAGACCCTGCGGTGCAGCGATGGTCGAGACGGACTCCAGTAGCCGCTTGAGCCGCGGCACAGCTGCGAGTTCGATCCATGGCCAGGTTGCGCCTGGCTTTCTCGATCGCGTAGGCCGAGCTCGGCGGCTGGGCGTCGTCAAGGCTCCGGAGGACCGCACACCGCTCCGAAACGACCCCAAGCCGGGAAGTGCCATCAACGCAACCACACCGCGGCGTCGAACAGGCTTCCGCTTGGAACGGACGTCAAAGTGACCAGCCTCAGAACCGGTAAGAGCACGAACGTGAAACTCATCGATCGAGGCCCCGCGCTCGGCGGTCATAGGATCGACCTTTCCAAGAAAGCGGCGCGGGAAATCGGCCTCAGCCGAAAGGAAGGAACCGTGCCGGTCCAAATCAAGGTAACCCATACGCCCGGCGGCCCTGAGGCTCTGCCGTCGCGATAGCCGGGAGGGCATTGCAATCTCACCCCAAGGATGGCTTCGATGTCCGCCAGTTTCAGCCGGCGTTTGTCGCACCCATTCGAGGTGGTCATCAGAAGGTCAATGAGTTGACGGTGCGTAATCCGTCGCTGACGCGATCCCACGTCCAGCCGTTCGCCTCGCATGTTTTGCCACCAGTCGTAGAGCGCTTCGGCCTAAGTCCGCCAGGCCGCCGGACTGGGCGTGCGGCCGCGTAACCAGCGCGAGATGTAGAAACCACTCGCATGCCGGCTCGATCAGCCGCATCCGGGCATCGAGCAAAATTGGCACGCCCGCCGCAGCCACACTGAAGGGACGAAACGAAGCGGTCGTGAAAAGAAGTTCCGCGACCACAACACCTCCCCACTACAAACAAGTGATCGGCCAGGCCGACACCCCCTACCCTACCGCTCATTCGGCGACGTAGGACCCAGGTTCTGAACAACGGACGGTCGATAATCAGCCGCGAGGCTTCTCCCTATCCCGATAAATGTGCCCCCGCTGGTGGTGAGCGCTTGCGGGTTCGCTCGAACCAAATACCCGTTGTCCACGGCGAAATTGATGAGGAGAAGGGAAAATGTGGGTAGACTTGCGGGATTTTATTACAGATTTTGCCTCGCCTGTTGGCGGCCAACCGGGGATCCGTCGCAGCCGTCGAAGAAAGTGGCGTCTTGGCCGCACGCTCAATAATGGACAGTGGCAGGATCTTGATGCACTTAGAGATTCGATCCACTGGGATGACGATGAGCACGACAGGAATGCGAAAACTCACAGGATCCTGACAAGTATTGGTGCCAGATCGAATGGAGCAAATCTGTGGAGTCTGGGCGTACCTATCGTAGAGTTCGGACAGTGAGCTCGCGAGCTACTTTTCTGTATGAGCAGGCGGGGAGTCCCGCTGGTCGCAATCACGAATTTCGGCCTATTGCCGAGCGCCCACGGGTTCGATTTTTCGGCGGCGAGCGATATCTCGGGTGAAACCGCCTGCCAAGGCACTTTATGGCCTTGCAGCGCAGATCAGCCCGCCAGGCGCAAAGCCGTCGCACTAGGAGCAAGACGAACCGAGCTGAACAGCGGCGGCCGTTTTAGGTGCGGGGTATCCGCGAGCCGATTTCACTCGCCATATTTGAAGCGAGCCAGCATATTCCAGCTGCGTAGCCGGCGAATTTGTGGGCGGTGCGCAAAACCGTCGCGTTTCGCCATCGGAGCCTCATCGAGAGCATCAGAGATCCTCCCAACACCGGCATCAGAGCCATCAAACCGAAGTAGACCAAACCCACATTTTGGTGAAATGCCAAAAGCCGGATGTGCCAGGCATTCGTAATCTGCGCCAGCGGCTGGCTAAGAACGGTAGCCGTGTTCATGTAGACCACGAATACGCTGAGAAACAGCGCCCAGGCCCAGCGGGTGATGTGTCCCGCGGTGCCCTTGGCGCCGGGATACTGCCACAAGAGCAGAACACCGGTCAGGAGCGTGAGTCCGGCCGAGATTCGGTAATTCCAGAACGGAAGCAGGTAACTCATAGCCGCCCTCTCCACCTATTCTGGCGAATCGGTTTGACGAGGTCGAAACCGCTTCAATTTTAGTAAACACCTTTCATCACGCCCTGATTCCTTTGCCCTGGCGGCCAGGAACTAAATGGATTTCTGTACACCCACCGTCGACGTCGAACACACTGCCTGTAATGAAGGACGCGCGTTCCGACGCGAGAAAAGTCACCAGTCCGGAGACCTCGTCCGGCCGCCCAAACCGCTTGAGCGCGAGGACTTGGTTCGCGAGACCTTGTAAGACCTCCTCCCGATTCTTCCCGGCCGCAGGGACCATGGCATCGGCCATCGTCTCCCATAGGGGAGTCCGGATTAACGCAGGACAGACGCAATTGACCAGAATGTTATCCGGCGCGAGCTCGAACGACGTTGCTTTCGAGAACGTCAGCATCGCCGCCTTCGGCACTGCCGTAATCAATCAGAATTGGCGGGGGTGTATGAGCGCCGACCGTTGAGATATTGATGATGCGGCCGCCACCCTGCTTGCGCATGTATGGCGCGACCCCGCGAGTGAAGCGCACGGCACTAATAAGTTTATTTCTATGCAGTATTGCCACCAGCACCACCCATCAAGAAGCTTGAGATAACAGCCGCTGCGGTTGTTCTTAAGATCTTCATATTTCTCCCTTTCGCCCGTTTAATTCTCAGGCTTTTTCCTATTGATATTGGTGCGGAACGCACTCCGCACTGAGCACTAGACCGTCAGACGGCCAATATTATTCCCGCAGGTAGCGAGCCTTTGTCGGCATGGACGAATTTGGATGAAGCTCGGACGAGGGCGGGCTGATGCGCACCTCGTGCCTACTCTCCACGCAAATGAGAAGATCTTAATCCATTAGGCTGGAGACCACATTCTCACAGATTTCGTTATTTCGCAGGGACCGCTGAATTGCTAGTTGGCAGAAAGAGTTCCCCGCAATCTTGTTACGGAGGATGGTTACCTATAGGAGTGAGAGAGTCTAGCGCGAGTGTGCCCATCGCGCCCCTGCCATCGGCCCACGCGGCATGACGAAGCCTCGACCCAGGCGGGAATTAAACAAACGAGTCCCCGTACCAACCTGATAGCGGCCGAGCCCAACGGCATGAGGCCGGAATGCATCGGCAATTGGGCGTTAGTTATAGGCCCCAGCGCATATGGTTGGAAAGGCGGGGCCGGGTATCGGCGCAAGGTATCTCGGCGCTGGTTCGACATACACGGGCGCACCGTAGACCACCACCGGGCCGCTATCCGCCTGATCCTGATAATCCTGCGCATCGCTC
>Ga0185299_10005414_pt1 | contig 14413 bp, 10 predicted proteins | sample PaiPotPPA55metaG_FD_128002 | JGI IMG/M metagenome (GOLD analysis project Ga0185299, IMG submission 128002) | Iron sulfur acid spring bacterial and archeal communities from Banff, Canada, to study Microbial Dark Matter (Phase II) - Paint Pots PPA... ...
CAAGAGGGGATTGGATCGCTGGAGTGCTGGCTCAGGCGGCCTTACGACTTGCCGAAAATGCTGCCCGCGATATCAGCGGCAAATGGGACGCGAAACCTCTCACCCTGGTAGGCCTTGACCATCAAAATTATCCAGAGAACGAAAGTAAAAAGATGCAAGAGATGGAAAAGAATAAGCCCGCCCGAAAGGCCCGTCCAACCAGTCAAGCCATGGGCCATGATGCCTATTCCAAAAAACATCCCCAGGACCAGGTTAATGATATGTAGGCCCCCGAATACCACGATCGATTGCGCCGCGTGAAAGCGAACGTATGGCCGTTTATCGGTAAAATAGAAGATCAGCCCCGTGATCCAGCCAAGCAGGTAGCACAGCAATCCTGCGGTGTTTTCCGATAATCCCGTTTGTATCGAAGTGGCGGGCGCCGACGGTGCCCCCGCAGCCTGTGTTGCGCCACAACTTGGACAGAAAGCAGCATTGTCCGCGACCGCCGCTCCGCATTTCGTACAGTGTGGCATCAATCCTCCGGGACAAAGAAGCTTGTTGGGCCGGAAGCCTAGCAAAACAGAATCATGCCCGCAAGCGCATTCGCCGACGGGCCCACGAACTGCCTCGCATGCATCTAGCAAGGTCGTAAACGTCTTCAGAACGAAATTCCCAGTGACGGCGCTTAATCCCGGTTTGCCCGTCGCTCAAATCCAACAGGCCTGTATAATCGAAGGAGCCAGCCGACGCGGAAGTGGCGGAATTGGCAGACGCGCCAGCCTTAGGAGCTGGTGGCCGAAAGGCCGTAGGGGTTCGAGTCCCTTCTTCCGCAGAAATCTTTTTCCAGACGCAAATCAATCGCGTCGTCCACAGGATTGGCCGGGTTGACGCGCGAGAGCGTCTTCCCTATACTGAGATTTCACTCGCGGTGAACGCCCGCCGCACTTCCCTGCTCTGCTCCTGGAATTTGGAACGGGTGAAAGGTAAATTGGGCCAGGATTTGCTTTAAATTCTTCCCTCAAAAATCGAAATGACAGAAGCCACATGCAAGCGTGAACTCGAACTGGAAATCCCAGCCGAGAACGTAACGAAAGCCACCGAAAGAGTAGCGCGCGATCTTGCAAAAGTCGCTCGCGTCCCGGGATTCCGTCCCGGCAAAGCTCCCGTAACGCTGATCCGCCGTCGTTTTGCCGAAGATATTCAAGGCGAAGTGGTGCAATCTCTGGTGCCCGAGTATCTCCAAAAGGCGCTCGGTGAAAAAAACCTGATTCCAGTAACACGACCCGCAGTGGATAAAGTTGATTTCAAGGAAGGCGAGCCGCTACGATTCCGCGCCGTATTCGAAGTGCTCCCGGATTTCGAGCTGGGCGATTACAAAAACCTTGCTGTTAATATCGACGCCGTCGAAGCTGGCAACGCGCAGGTGGACAAGACGATTGAAGAGATGCGCGAGCGCGCCGCGACCTTCGTCCCCGTCGAAGGCCGTGCTGGCAAGGACGGCGATTACGTTCTCATCAAACTTTCCGGCATGCCCGTCGGCGGCGGTGACCTCGTACAAGCCGACAACATCATGTGCCACATCGGCGCTGAAGAAACCTTGGAAAGCTTCACCGAGAATTTGCGCGGAGCAAGTTCAGGCGATACAAAAAAATTCCGCTCGCAATATCCCGATGATTATCCCGACGAGAAGCTTGCAGGAAAGGCTTACGATTACACCGTAGAAGTTCAGGGCATCAAGGAAAAGAAGCTCCCCCAACTGAACGATGAGTTCGCCAAAGATGCCGCAGGAGAAAAGGGCGGATTCTCGACCCTGGCAGAAATGCGGCAGCTCATCACCAAAGATCTCGAAGCGGCGAAAGAAGACCAGCAGCAATCGCAAGCTCGCGAGAAAATTTTGGAAGCTCTCGTGAAGCAGCACGATTTTCCGGTCCCTGAAGCGCTGGTCGAGCATCAGATGGATGTGCGGCTTGAGCGCACGGTTCGCACGCTCGCGGCGCAAGGTGTAGACCCCCGTGCGGTAAATGTCGACTGGGTTGCGCTTCGCAAGCGCCAACACGATCGCGCAGTGGATGATGTAAAGGCCGAGCTTCTGATCGATCGCATCGCCGAAGCGGAAAAGATCGACACGACCGACCAAGAAGTTGAAAAACAGATTGAAGCACTCGCGGAACGCGGTGGCGAATCAGCAACCGTGTTACGCGCTCGCTTGACAAAGCAAGGAGCGCTCGATAGGATGAAATCTAAGTTGCGCAGCGATAAAACGATAGACTGGCTCTACCGCAACACCCGGATCGAGACGACGGCCAAAAGTGAAAAGTAGGTTCGGGTTCCTCAGCGCGCAAACACACTCCCTATGAGACATACAGACGACGGCAGTCCGCGTGCCACAACACTGGTTCCGATGGTCGTTGAACAGACCAACCGGGGCGAGCGGGCGTACGATATTTACTCCCGGTTGCTGAAAGACCACATCATTTTCATCGGCACGCCGATCGACGATCATGTGGCCAACCTGGTGACCGCACAGCTCCTCTTCCTGGCCTCCGAAGATCCGGAAAAGGATATTTCCGTTTATATTAACTCGCCCGGCGGCTCGATCTCCGCGGGAATGGCCATTTACGACACCATGCAATTTGTCCGCCCGGATGTAGTGACCTATTGCATTGGACAATCCGCATCCATTGCGGCTGTGTTGCTTGCTTCCGGCACACCCAAGAAGCGTTATGCCCTTCCGAATGCTCGCGTGCTCATCCACCAGCCCTGGATGTCAGGTTTGTCTGGGCAAGCCACGGACATCGATATTCATGCGAAGGAAATTCTTCGCACACGCGAATCACTCAACAAACTTCTCGCCGGCCATACTGGCCAATCGATTGAAAAAATCGAGCGAGACGTGGAACGCGATTTCATCATGACGGCAGAGCAGGCCAAAGCGTATGGAATTGTCGACGAAATTATTTCGAAGCACCGCTAAGTGGGTTCCAAAGGGTTAGTATCTAAAGCGATGATTCTCTGCAGCCGGCCCGCCCTTCGTCTTACAATAAGGAATAGATTTGTCGTCGCTGTCGTAGCTTCCAAAAGACGAGGACACACTTGGTGAAACGGTTTACCCCAGAAGAGCCGTTGCGCTGTTCCTTCTGCCATAAAACGCAGGAGCAGGTGGAGAAGCTCATCAGTTCTCCATCGGAATATCCGCGCTCCTACATTTGCAACGAATGCGTAGGCGTCTGCCAGCAAATCCTGGAAGACGAGAAGCGCGAGCAGGCCAGCCCGGTCAATCGCCGCCTGCCACGCCCGCCCGAGATTAAAGCTTTTCTCGATGGCTACGTAATCGGCCAGGATAAAACGAAAAAGAAGCTTGCCGTCGCGGTGTACAACCACTACAAGCGCATCTTCCTTAACAAGCAGCCTGGCGATGTGGAACTTGCGAAATCGAATATTCTGCTGATTGGTCCAACCGGCACCGGCAAGACGCTCTTGGCGCAAACACTTTCGCGCATGCTCGACGTTCCTTTCGCTATCGTCGACGCCACCACGCTCACCGAAGCCGGCTACGTCGGCGAAGACGTCGAAAATATCATCTTGAAGCTTTTGCAGGCCGCTGATGGCGACGTCGCTCGCGCCCAGCAAGGCATCATCTATATCGACGAGATCGACAAAATTTCCAAGAAGGACGAGAACCCTTCGATCACCCGCGACGTTTCGGGTGAAGGCGTGCAGCAAGCCCTTCTCAAGATTCTCGAAGGCACCGTTGCCAACGTTCCCCCACAAGGAGGACGCAAGCATCCGCACCAGGAATTTACGCCGGTGGACACCACGAATATCCTGTTCATTTGCGGGGGAGCTTTCGTCGGCATGGAAAAAATTATCGAGCGCCGCGTAGGTCAGAAGTCGTTGGGCTTCCATGCGGATGTCCAGCCCACCACCGCCACGCGCCGCAATATCGAAGTGCTCGAACAAGCTCAGCCCACTGACCTGATCCGCTACGGCCTGATTCCGGAATTCGTAGGCCGCTTGCCCGTCGTCGGCGTTTTGAGCGACCTCGACAAATCAGCCTTGGTCCGCATTCTCACCGAGCCGAAGAACGCGCTCGTTCGCCAATATCAACGCTTGTTTGAATTTGAAAACGTTCGCCTGCGATTCACAGACGATGCGCTTGATACCGTCGCCGAGCTCGCCCTGCAACGCAAAGTCGGCGCGCGCGGCCTGCGCATGATTCTCGAAGACCTCATGCTCGAAATGATGTACCACCTGCCCGCACAGCGAAAATTACGCGACTTCGTTGTCACCGGCGATATGGTGAAAGGACGCGAAATCAATTGGAGTCTGCTGGAAAAGGCAGGTTAGACCCTTGGCGCTAAAGGAACCGATGTTCAACCGCGAAAAGACTGAAGTAAAACGCGTGCCTATGATGCCGGTGCGGGAAATGGTTATTTTCCCGGAGATGATGCATCCCTTCATCGTTGGCCGCGAAGCGTCCGTGCGCGCCCTGGAAGACGCGCTGGCTGGTGATAAGAAAATTTTCCTCGTCACCCAGCATGATGCCTCCGTCGACGACCCCAAGCCCGAAGAAATTTATCAGGTAGGAACGCTCGCCAATATCGTTCAAAGCGTGAAGTTGCCCGACGGCAACATCAAAGTCCTGGTGGAAGGCACAGTCCGCGCAAAAATCATTCAAGTCACTAGTGACGAAGGCTTCTTCCGCGCTTCCATTCGCGTGGTCACATCTCCGGTGGAGTCCACACCTCAGCTTCAGGAGGCTTCCAGCCGCGTCACCACGCTTTTTGAGCAGTATGTGAAGCTTTCGCAAAGCCTGAATTACGACACCATGATTGCCGCCGTTCGCGTGGAAGACGCCAGCAAGCTTTCCGACGCGATCGCCGCAAACCTGCAGATCCCCGTCGAGGAAAAACAGGAACTCCTCGAACTTTTCGATCCGCTCGAGCGCTTGAATCGCATCGCGGACATTCTCGAAGTAGAAACCGAAAAGCTCAACGTCGATCGCTCGATCAACACGCGCGTAAAGCGCCAGATGGAACGCGCCCAAAAAGAGTATTACCTCAACGAAAAGTTGAAGGCTATTCAGAAAGAGCTCGGCCGCGGCGAAGCAAACGAAATCGAACAGCTCAAAAAGAAAATCGAAACCTCCGGCATGCCCGAAGGCCCGCAGGAAAAGGCCATGCAGGAGCTGAAGCGCCTCGAGATGATGCCGCCCATGTCGGCGGAGTCCACCGTTTCGCGCAACTATCTCGATTGGCTGTTGGCTGTACCGTGGAAGAAGCGCTCCAAAGAAATTCGCGACATCAAGCGCGCCGAAACGATTCTCTCCGAAGATCATTACGGCCTCGAGAAAATCAAAGAGCGCATCCTGGAATATTTAGCCGTTCGCCAGCTCGTAAAGAATCCGAAGGGCTCAATTCTCTGCTTCGTAGGCCCTCCGGGAGTCGGCAAAACTTCCCTGGCCATGTCCATCGGTCGCGCCACCGGCAGAAAATTTGTGCGTGTCTCGCTCGGCGGCGTTCGTGACGAAGCCGAAATCCGCGGCCACCGCCGGACCTACATCGGCGCTCTTCCCGGCCAGATCATTCAGATGATGCGCAAAGCCGGCACCGTGAATCCCGTGTTCGTGCTCGACGAAGTGGACAAAATGTCCATGGATTTCCGCGGCGATCCGTCTGCGGCCTTGATGGAAGTCCTCGATCCCGAGTTGAACAACGCCTTCACCGATCATTACCTCGACGTCGAATACGACCTTTCCAAGGTAATGTTCATTTGCACCGCCAACGTGCTGCACACCATTCCGCAGCCTTTGCAGGACCGCATGGAAGTTCTGCGCATCCCCGGCTACACCGAGCAGGAAAAACATCAGATCGCCCAGCGTTTCCTGGTGCCGAAAGAACTCGAAGCTACCGGCCTAACCAAGGCTAACCTGAAATTTACCGACCAGGCCGTCACGCACATCATTCGCCACTACACTCACGAAGCCGGCGTGCGCAACCTGAGCCGCGAAGTGGCCAATGTCTGCCGCAAAATCGCACGTAAGGTAGTCGCGGACGGAAAAGGTGTGGAAATCGAAGTCACTGACGCTAACGTCAACGATTTCCTCGGCGTCCTGAAATATCGCGACTTCCTGGCCGAAAAGAAAAACGAAATCGGCCTCACCACCGGTTTGGCTTGGACGGAAGTCGGCGGCCAGGTCCTCTCCACCGAAGCCATGCTCATGCAGGGCAAGGGCCGCCTCACCTTGACCGGCAAACTCGGCGACGTGATGCAGGAATCCGCGCAAGCAGGCATGAGTTATGTGCGCTCGCGCACTCATCTCTTCGGCTTGCCGAAAGATTTCTACCGCCATCTCGACATTCACGTGCACGTTCCCGAAGGCGCTATCCCCAAGGACGGCCCCTCGGCTGGCATCACCCTCTGCACTTCCATCGTCAGCGCGCTTACCCGCATTCCCGTTCGCTGCGACATTTGCATGACCGGGGAAATCACCTTGCGTGGTAAAGTGTTACCCATCGGCGGAGTGAAGGAAAAGCTCTTGGCTGCGCATCGCCTCGGCTTCCGCAGCGTCATTCTTCCCAAAGACAACGAAAAGGATCTGGCGGAGATTCCGCCGGAGATTCAGTCTCAGATGTCGATTCATTTTGTCGAAAATATGGACGAAGTGTTGCAGATCGCGCTCGAACATCCGCTGCCGATCCCAGGGCATCCGCCGGTCGCCGGTGTGGACCCCAAGTTTGTTTCAGATGTAGCGCAAGACAGCGAATTAACCAATTGAAACCCTCCGGCTCTCTCTCATCCTGCTGAGCAGGTTCGGCCCGCAACCGGGGGATTCAGATTGTCTGGTTCAAATAAAAGTTCAGTCCAGGTAGTAACCCGGTTTTAATTTGGACGAGAAGTGGCAGGTTCGAAGTTGCGCCCGCCCGAAGTCCATTTAGAAATAAATCACGCCTGAAAATCAGGCTTAAGAAGGAATAAACTCGATGAGCATTAGCCTTGCAGAACTAAAAGATAAGAACATCACCGACTTGGCCAAAATCGCCAAGGAACTCAACATCCCCGGCGCCTCCGGCATGCGCAAGCAGGAGTTGATTTTCCAAATCCTCCGCGCGCAGACCGAAAAAAACGGCCTGATCTTCTCCGAAGGCGTCCTGGAATGCCTCCCCGACGGCTTCGGCTTCCTGCGCGCCCCGGAATATAACTATCTCCCCGGCCCGGACGATATCTACGTCTCGCCCTCGCAAATCCGCAAATTCGATCTGCGCACCGGTGACACCGTTTCCGGCCAGGTTCGCCCTCCCAAAGACGGCGAGCGCTACTTCGCCCTGATTAAGGTCGAAGCCGTCAACTTCGAAGACCCCGAAGTTGCGCGCAATAAAATTTTCTTCGACAACCTCACGCCGCTCTATCCCCAGGAGCGCATCCGCCTGGAGACTACCAAGGAAAACCTCACCGGCCGCGTGCTCGACATGCTTTGCCCTATCGGCAAAGGCCAGCGCGGATTGATCGTCGCTCCCCCGCGTACCGGCAAGACCATGATGCTGCAGTCCGTCGCGAATTCCGTCACCACCAATCATCCCGAAGTCGCGCTGATCGTTCTGCTCATCGATGAGCGCCCGGAAGAAGTTACCGACATGCAGCGCACCGTGAAGGGCGAAGTCATCAGCTCCACTTTCGACGAGCCGCCCCAACGCCACATTCAAGTCGCCGAAATGGTTTTGGAAAAAGCCAAGCGCCTGGTGGAACACAAACGCGACGTCGTCATTCTGCTCGACTCGCTCACGCGTCTTGGCCGCGCTTACAACGCCGTCACGCCGCCATCCGGCAAAGTTCTCTCCGGCGGTATTGATGCCAACGCTTTGCAGCGCCCGCGCCGCTTTTTCGCCGCCGCGCGAAATATCGAAGAGGGTGGCTCGCTCACTATCATCGCGACAGCGCTGATCGACACCGGCAGCCGCATGGACGACGTCATCTTCGAAGAATTCAAAGGTACCGGTAACATGGAAATCAACCTCGACCGCCGCCTGGTCGACAAGCGCGTGTTCCCCACTATCGATATCAACCGTTCGGGAACGCGTAAAGACGAATTGCTCTTGCCGCCGGACGAGTTGAACCGCATCTGGGTGCTGCGCAAAGTCTTGAGTCCGCTCTCGACAGTGGAAGCCATGGAACTGTTGCTGGGCCGCCTCTCCAAGACCAAGAACAACGCGGAGTTTCTCTCCTCGATGTCCAGCCCAGCTTAACCTCTGCCGCGTATCATCTTACTCGGGAGACGTTTCTCTCCATTTTTCCATTTGAACCAATCTTGCAGCGTCACCTGCGTGCGGGTGAGCCCTAACGCGTCCCGTCCCCGTACTTCACCGAACAGCCGTAGGGACGAGTCGTGGTCGTGGCCACTTGCTTGCCCGCAATGGCTTGCTCCAGCGCAAGACTGACGTAATTCGTTGCGCCAGGCACATCTTCTAAGTCCGTCGTCGGTTTGTCGTCAATGGCTCCATCGTAAATCACCACGCCTTGTGGATTGATGACGATCATCTGCGGCGATGTCTTCGCGTCATACAGATGGCCCACCCGGCCGGTTGGGTCGAGTAGAGCGGCGGTCGGCGCCGCCTGCATCTTGCGCACGTATTCATTCTCTTCGCTCGCGGTCACGTATCCCTGCTGGCCCGGCGCGGAAGAAAGAATCGTGAACCACGCTACGCCGCGCCCGGTCCATTCCTTTTGCAACCGTTGCATGTTGCCGCTCTTGTAATGCTTGCCCACGTAGGGGCACCCGTTGTTATGCCACTCGAGCACCACGTATTTGCCGCGGTAGTCCGAGAGGCGATAACTTTTTCCATCGCTCGCCGTAGCCGTGAACTCCGGCGCGGCCTCGCCCACTTTCGCCGCCGAAAACAGCTTCGCAGCTGTACACAGAAGCAGAGCAATCAGTATTGAATACAACATCAAGCGCTTCATCGTTGTGTTCCTCCTTTTAGTATTTGCGCCCCACGATCGTCAATGCCGTAAACTAACTTTTCGCCGCGCCGGTCTTGCTCACCGGCACATCAATCAAGTAGGCCCGACCGTCAGCGAGCGCCAGCACTCCCTTTAGCCGCTCGATAGGTTTCAGAAGCTGATCGGATTTTTGCAGCGTCAGCCGGAAACCCGCAGCTGTAGGCGCCAACTTCTGCGCCGCGGCGTTGCTGATCTGCGACTCCGCAATCGGGAAGAAATTTGCCTGGGTGATCTCGTGTCCAACATTTGCGGTGAGTACGAAGGAATCCTTCTCCTCATCCAGGTTGAATTTCCAGTTCGTCGGCGCTGGTCTGGGCAATGATTTTCGCGCCGCCATGAATAAATTTCTCGTTCGAGCGTCCGGTGCAGGCGATTCCGTTTTCACCGGAAGAAGCAATGAGAGTTGAGCGCTTCCCGGAATGCACATTTCCCGGCACACCAGTACTTTTACCTGTGCGGCGATCTTCGCCGGCTCTTCCGACCCCAGATTGCCCTCGGCGTGCATCGGCACTATCAGCGTGACTGCGTCTTGATAGCCGAAATCTATAATGCTTGGCGTTCCAAGCCGCCGTGGCGTCGGCCATTGCAAAGCCCCGGCGGTTACACCCGCTGGCAATTCCCACTTTACCCGCGGCGGCTCGCCCGAATCACCTGGATTAATCCAGTAGATATGCCAGCCGCTCTCGAGTTCGAAGTGCAGCCCCAGATTAAAATCATGCCCCGCCGCGATCCATTGGTTCTCGGCGACAAGCTCGAGCGTTCCATGCGGAATAGCCGCACTTTCCGCCCGCGTACACGTGGCGCACGTCAGCAGAAAGAATCCCAGGGCTAAAGCCGGAGAAAAACCGAAAATAGCGCGGCGTACTAGCATTTCCGTTTGGATGCATCAACCATATCGCCCGTTCCTCCCTATTTGACGGGGCTGTCCGACTCGACAGGTTTCCTTTTTTGACGGCGCAAGCCGCTCGACGGGTTCCCTTGAAATGGCTACTCCCAGGTCAATCAGCCAATTCCACTTGGCCAGCTTCCTTCTCGGACTCAACTTGTCACTCATTTCGGCCTATGTTATTTTCGCGACTCATGATTCGCACCTACCTGAGTCACACGCCGCAAATCGCCGCAACCGCCTACATCGACCCCCAAGCCGTAGTGATCGGCGACGTCGTCATCGGCGAACATTCCAGCGTGTGGCCCTGTGCCGTCCTCCGCGGTGACGTGAACTTCATGCGCATCGGCTCGCGCACAAATATCCAAGACGGTTCTGTCCTCCACGTAATGCGCGACACGAATCCTTTGATCCTCGGCGACAACGTCACCGTAGGCCACGCCGTCGTCCTGCACGGCTGCACTATCGAGTCCCGCTGCCTCATCGGCATGGGCAGCATTATCCTCAACGGCGCAACGATTGGCGCCGGCAGCATCATCGCCGCCGGCACGCTCGTTCCTGAACGCACCATCGTTCCTCCCGGCAGTCTGTTCATGGGCCAGCCCGGCAAACTCCGCCGCGCCCTGACCCCCGAAGACCTAGAATCCATCGACCGCTACGCCCAGCGCTACGTCGAATACAAAGAAACCTACAAGTCCGAGCCCGAAAATTAACCATTCACTGTTAAGGGTTCCCCAGACGCTGAAATTTGCTTGCCTACGTGTTGTAAAATGGTCTGATGGGCAGCGCGCCTAGTTCGATACAGAGCGGCAGCCCCGGCAGAACTGCCGCCGGGAACAGGGCAAGCCTCCGCGCATTCTCTAATCGAGAATCGACGATTCGCGCAGGTTGCGCTCCGGACGGTCCTGCGGAGGGGCGAGCACCGCTATCCCGCTCACCCAGAGCGCATTTGGCGACGGGAGCGAGCGCGCCGAGGCGCCCGATGCGAGGTATATGCTCCCCGCATTCTAATAGTGAATCAACGATGCGACGAGCGTCGCCATCCCGTTTACCCAGAAGGCATTGGGCGACGGGAGCGAGTGCGCCGAGACTCAAGACGCGGGGGGTACATTCTGCACTTTCTAATTGCGAACCGACGATGCGACGAGCATCGGCGTCCCGAGCAAGTGCGCCGCGGCGCACGACACGAGGGATCTGCTCTGCACTTTCTAATCGCGAACTCTTGGGATTAGAAATTCTGCAACTTGCTGAAAACAAACGCCACCGACCCGTTCTAATCGCGAACTTTGAACCATTTTGCGCACAACGAAAACAACCCATCCCATGACCGAAAATAAACGCCAATTCCGCGCCATCAAAGGCACCCGCGACATCCTGCCCCCGGATTCCGCCCTCTGGAATTGGCTCGAGCAAACCGCCCGCAACACCTTCGAATCCTACAATTTCCGCGAAATCCGCCTCCCCATTCTTGAAGAGGCGCAGTTGTTCGCGCGCTCTGTTGGAGAAGACACGGATATTGTCGGCAAGGAGATGTATAGATTTAGCGGAAAGCTGGACTCGCTACGAAGAGCAATCTGCGAATCGATCGGACGGTTAGATAATTCGTCTAGAATTTATACGTTTGTTCAATTCCTTGCCGTTCTGCGTCGGAACTTGCATGAAGGCCTGGACGGGGGCCAAATATCAAAGAACCTTTCTAACCTCCACAGGATTGGTCAACTAGAGGCTAGATGTATGGAGGGTGAGCGGCGATTGCTAAATGGCGACGTAGAACCAAGTGCGGCATGGAATGAACTTTTCGAAGAAACAATCTCAATATTGCAGGAGTTTCGTCCTATAGAAAAGTCCGAAGAGACTCTAAGGCCTGAAGGGACGGCCTCAGTCTGCCGGGCTTATATAGAGAACGGGATGCAAAATCTACCGGGCGACGTAAAACTGTACTACGTCGGCCCGATGTTCCGACGTGAGCGGCCGCAAAAAGGACGCTACCGGCAGTTCTACCAAATCGGTGCCGAACTTCTGGGCCAATCCGACGCGCCCGCTATCGATGCCGAAGTCATCGAAATGCTGATGACTTTTTTCAAACGCGCCGGCCTCACACGCACCACTCTCTACATCAACTCAATCGGCGACAAAAATTGCCGCCCACAATACGTTGAGTTGTTGCGCGAAGAGTTGAGAAAAGTTGCTGACCATCCCCCTGAGGGCGGCAGGCTTGGCCCAGACAGCCTGCGCCGCATCGAAACGAATCCGCTGCGCGTCCTTGATTCGAAATTGCCGGAAGAGCATCCCATCATCGCAAAACTGCCGCGCATCTCGGATCATCTTTGCGACGCGTGCCGCGAACACTTCGCCAAACTGAAAGAAGAACTGAGCCTGCGCGGCATCGCCTACGAGGAAAACTGGCGCCTCGTTCGCGGCCTGGACTACTACACGAGAACCACCTTTGAAGTGATCGCCGAGGGCCTGGGTTCGCAGAACGCAGTCTGCGGAGGCGGCCGCTACGACGGCCTGGTCGAGCTTCTCGGCGGCCCGCCAACCAAGGGCATCGGCTTCGCCATCGGCACCGACCGCGCCATCCTCTCCATACAAGAGTCCGGGAAATTACCGCAGCTCCCGGCCCTAGCGGTTTTCGTCGCATGGATGGGACAGGCCGCGTATCCTACTGCAGTGAATATCACGCGAAAACTTCGCGACGCGGGCTTGGCCGTGGAGCTGCCCGCGGAAGAAATGAAGTTCAAGAAGTCATTGGGCCTGGCAGACAAACTTGGTGCGCGCTACGCCCTGATCATCGGCGAAGATGAAGTCAACTCCGGCACCTTCACCCTGAAACACCTGGCCGATTCCGACCAGAAAAAACTTTCGGAATTCGACTTGCTCGAATATCTTGAATCGGAAAGAAGAGACACCCGCGCATAGTTCGCTAAAGGAAAACAAAATTGCTTGAAGCGCTCGGAAACTTGAAACGCACAAACTATTGCGGCGATCTTCGCGCATCCGACGCGGAGAAAGACGTCGTGTTGATGGGCTGGGTCCATCGCCGGCGTGATCTCGGCCAGTTGATCTTCATTGACTTGCGCGACCGCGCCGGAATCGCTCAAATTGTTTTCAACAAGGAGCTGCATCCCGAAGCGCACGCGAAGGCCGAGCAGCTTCGCTCGGAATTTGTTGTCGCGGTGGAAGGCCGCGTCCTGCGCCGCCAGAAGTCCAATCCGGAAATTGCTTCCGGCGAGGTGGAAGTAATGGCCACCCGCCTCCATATTCTGAACAATTCGAAGACGCCGCCGTTCCAGATCGAAGAGGAAGTGACCGCGAGCGAAGAAACTCGCCTCCGATACCGCTATCTCGACCTCCGGCGGCCCAAACCGCACCGCAATCTGGAATTGCGTCACCGCGTCATCCTGGAAATTCGCAAAACGCTCGACGAGCTAGGCTTCTTCGAAATTGAAACGCCTATGCTTACTCGCTCCACACCCGAAGGCGCGCGCGACTGCCTGGTTCCCAGCCGCATACATCACGGAAAGTTTTACGCGCTGCCGCAATCGCCGCAAATCTTCAAGCAAATCCTGATGATTTCCGGCATGGACCGTTATTTCCAAATCGTGCGCTGTTTCCGTGACGAAGATTTTCGCGCCGACCGCCAGCTTGAATTCACGCAGCTCGACCTGGAGATGTCCTTCCCGCGCCAGCAAGACGTTTTTGAAGTGATCGAGCGCGTGATGGAACGAACCTGCGCCGTCGTCGGCGTGCAAGCCAAAGGACCGTTCCGCCATCTGGACTACAAAGAGGCGCTTCGCCGCTACGGCTCCGACAAGCCCGACCTGCGTTTCGGTATGGAATTGCACAACGTCACGCAATTCTTCGAGGCTGGCCGGGAGAAACTGCAGATTGCCGGCAACGTGCAAGCCGTCGTCGCGCCGGGCGCGGCTTCGTGGTCCCGAAAGCAGCTCGATGAGCTTGGCGAATTCGCGAAATCAGCCGGAGCTCGCGGCATTTATACGGTAAAAGTAACTGCCGAAGGAATCACTTCGCCGCTGGAGAAAACTTTCGGCCCCGAAGCGTTGAAAAAACTGGCCGAAACTGTGGGCGCAAAGCCTGGCGATTTAATTGTTGCCGCAGCCGCCAAAGAACAAATCGAGCACAACGATACATCTCTAAATGTGGCGGGACAAATTCGTTTGTATCTCGGCGACAAGCTCAACCTGATCGACCGCAGCAAATGGGAATTCGCCTGGATTACCGGCTTCGCGCTCTTCGAATGGAGCGCGACGGACAAACGCTGGGTTAGCGCCCAGCATCCCTTCACCGGGATCTTCGAAGAAGATCTGGACAAACTGGAAACCGCGCCGTGGGAATGCCGTTCGAAGGGATATGACCTCGTTTTGAACGGAAACGAACTAGGTTCCGGGAGCATTCGAATTCATCGCCAGGATGTGCAGGCGCGCATGTTTAAAGCTCTAGGTCTAACCGACGAACAAACCCGTCAGCGCTTCGGTTTCTTCCTCGACGCGCTTACCTACGGCACGCCTCCCCATGGAGGGATCGCGC
>Ga0185299_10005415_pt1 | contig 14407 bp, 12 predicted proteins | sample PaiPotPPA55metaG_FD_128002 | JGI IMG/M metagenome (GOLD analysis project Ga0185299, IMG submission 128002) | Iron sulfur acid spring bacterial and archeal communities from Banff, Canada, to study Microbial Dark Matter (Phase II) - Paint Pots PPA... ...
CGCGTTTCGCGGGAAGAAATCCGCTGAAGCGGAACGAATCCGTCGGCAGACCACTCGCCACCAGCGCGGCCAGAAACGCCGACGCTCCCGGAATCGGCACCACTGGCACATGATGCCGAATGGCCAGAGAAATCAGGCGAAATCCGGGGTCCGAAATTCCCGGCATGCCGGCATCGGTGACCAGCGCTACGCTGGCGCCCTCTTGCAGTTCTTTCACCAGTTCCGCCGCGCGCGTCATCTCGTTGTGCTCGTGGTAGCTGATGGTGCGGGTCGTGATGCCGTAGTGGTTGAGCAGTTTCTGCGTCTGCCTGGTGTCTTCGCAGGCGATCACGTCAACTTCTTTCAGCACGCGCACCGCTCGCAGTGTGATGTCTTCCAGATTGCCAATGGGTGTCGCTACGAGATAGAGAGCCGGCCCCGAGGATTGAGACGCGCTCTCTGAGGCGGCGGCAGTTTGCTGCCCGGGCTCGTGGGCGGAGTCCTTCATGCGCGAAGTGTAACACCGCCGTTGCCGTTGCCTGGGTTACGTAACATGGGTTGCGTAACCTGGGTTGCGTAACCTGGAGGAGTCGTCCGCCGTTGTGTTACCGTACACATTATTTCTGGAGAGCGCGCGTGACCACCAACGATTTTCGTCGCCTCGCCCTGGCTCTTCCCGAAACAGAAGAGAAGGCTCACATGGACCATCCCGATTTTCGTGTTTGCGGAAAGATCTTCGCCACGCTCGGCCATCCCGCCAAAGGATGGGGGATGGTTAAGCTCACGCCGGAGCAGCAGCATTACTATTCGAAGGATTATCCCGATGTGTTTGTACCGGTCAAAGGCGCCTGGGGACGGCGGGGCGCTACCAGTGTGCACCTCAAGGGCGTCAGCAAGGAAATCCTGCGAAGGGCAATTTCGGCAGCCTGGCGCAACACTGCCCCGAAGCGCCTCGCGGAACAATTCCCCGCGAAGGTTTAGGCTGAATTGACGCCGTCGAACCCCGGCCCCTAGAATCAATACGAAAATACTTTTCCACACAACCGTCCGAAAACTCATGCCTCTTTACGAGTATCAGTGCGAGAAGTGCGGTCACCGCTTCGAGAAAATCCAGAAATTCTCCGACAAGATGGTCAAGAAATGCCCGAAGTGCGGAGGGCGGGTTGAGCAGATGATTTCCGCGCCTGCTGTGCAGTTCAAAGGATCGGGCTGGTACGTCACCGACTACGCCAAGAAGTCGAATGTTCCTTCTTCGGACGGCGGCGGTAAGGACTCGAAAAAGGAAGACAAGTCCAAGTCGGAAAGTCCCTCGAAAGACAGCTCCGCCAGAGACAGTTCTGCCAAGGAAAGTTCTTCGACCGACAGCTCGTCGAAAGAGAGTTCCAGCAAAGACAGTTCTACGAAAGAGAGCACGAACCGGGTAAGTTCCTCGCGCAAGCCCGACAAACGCAAATAGTTCTTCTTACCTCAGCTCCCGTTCAAAGTGCTCTTCAATCATGTGAAACAGTTGGTCGCGGGCATCGCTGCCCGCGATGCTGTGGGTTTTGTTGGGATAAATCATCAGCCGGAACTGCTTGCCCGCCTTGATCAGCGCGTCAATCATCTGCATGCTGTTCTGGAAGTGCACGTTGTCGTCGCCGGTGCCGTGGGCGAGCATGAGTGCGCCGTGCAGATTCGCGGCCGACTTCGTCACGTCAGACTCGGCATAACCCGCCGGGTCGTCTTTGAGTTGGCCCATGTAACGCTCGGTGTAAATGCTGTCGTAGTTAATCTGGTTGGTGACCGGCGCCACGGCCACTCCGGCGCGGAACCGGTCGGAGTGCGTCATGGCGTAGAGCGTCATGGAACCGCCGTTGGACCATCCCCAGATGGCGGTGCGATCTTTGTCGAGTTGCGGGTATTGCGCGGAAAGCTGATCGAGCGCGGTAAGCTGATCTTTCAACTCGACTGCACCGAACTCGTGACGAATCGCCGTCGCAAACTTGCGGTCGCGCCCCGGAGTCCCACGGTTATCCACAGCAAAGATCGCGAAGCCCTTGCGTGCGAGGATTTCATCGAATGCATTCGGGGCGCCTTTCAGAACCATCTGTCCCCCCGGTCCGCCATAAATGTCCACGATCAGCGGAATCTTGGCGCTGGCCTGCGCGTCAGCCGGGAGCAGCAAACGTCCATAAAGCGTCGTGCCGTCTTCCGCCTTGAACTCCAGGAACTTCGGAGCCCGAAGGCCATACTCCGCAATTTCATCCCGCGCCTGCCAAACCGAAGAGCAGGCTCCGCCCACCGCGCACAACGAAGTCCGCGGCGCTGTCGTCGGTCCCGCGAAAGTCAGCTCGTAATGCTTGCCATCGTCGGAGAACGTGGCGAAGTTAAGCCCCTCATCATGCGTAAGCTGCTGCAAACCGCTGCCGTCCAGCTTTGCCGAGAAAATATGGCGTTGCCTCGGGTCGCCCTGGTTGGAATTGAAAAACACCGTGCCCGCGGCTTCATCCACTCCATCGATTCCCAGCACCTTGAAGTCGCCGTGGGTCAGTTGCCGCTCCAGCTTTGCGTCCGCTGCCAGCGGGTTCTGTTTATCGAAGCTGTACAAGTAGAGATGCGTGTTGCCGTCGCGCCAGCTGGGCCAGAGGAACGCGCCACTTGATTTCAGGAAGCGAACCTCGGCATGCTCGAAATCAATCCATGCACCCGGAGTGGTTTCTGTGAGAACGATGCGCGACTTTCCCGACTTCGCATCGACGAAATACAAATCCATTTTGTCCTCGTTACGATTCAGCACCTCCGCCCAGATCACTCCGTCGCGGACCCAGCCAAAACGAGGAATGTAAGACTCCGCGTCGTTGGTCAGCGAAATCCAACGAACCCTGCCATTGCCCTTGTCGGCCTCGACTACGCCCAACTTGACCACAGGATTGGGATCTCCTACTTTCGTATATTTTTCGTTGTCCACCATGGGGTGCGTGGGAATCAAGTTGACGAGCGGATAAGTTGGAACCTTGGTTTCGTCCATGTGCAGGAATACGATCTGTTTGCTGTCAGGCGACCAGAAATAATTGCTGCGCACCGACAACTCTTCGGCATAGACCCAATCGATGTCGCCGTTGAACAGGTTCTCCGCAGTATCCTTGGTGAGCGGCTTTTCGTCTCCGCCACTCGCCGGTCGAACGTAGAGGTTGTGTTTGCGGACGTAGGAAAGATGGCTGCCATCGGGGGAGAACTTGGGGTCGCCACTGGGGTCGGGCGCCGAAGTGAACTGCACGGCCGTGCCTGTGGCCGGATCAAAAAGCCAGAGCTGTCCCTGGGAGTCGAAAATCAGGTGCTTGGAGTCCGGCGCCCACAGGTAGGCTGCGACGTGGTAGCGCGTCAGGCGCTCTCTTTCGCGCTCGTCCTTTACTTTGTTGGTGTCGGGCGCGAGGGAGGCCAGTTTGGCGGCACTGACAAGAACCTTCTTCTCGCCGGTGGCCGCGTCCACATACCACAGTTCGCCGTGTTCTCCCGCGTCGTCGCGCTGCACGAATGAGAGCTTGGTTCCATCCGGACTCCACTCGATGTTTTCAGGACCGCGCCCGCTCAAGCCTCCGGGAGCGAAGATGGCTTCAATGGTAAGTGGTTTCACCGGCGCGGACGATTGCGCCCAAAGCGGCGAAAGAACGGCAGAAACGACAATGGCGACACTAGAAGAAAGGGCGGAAAGTAAGGTCTGTTTCTTCACGATGATACCTCGGGATTAAGAAACTCAAAGATAAAAACGCATGGCGAATGAAAGAGTTTACACCCGCGAAGGCCTTCCGCGTGGCTGCTTTGGAGCGGCGGCGCTGACTCAGTTTGCGGCAGTGACAAAGAAAGCGGTCGAGCTTCGCTCGACGGACAGCCGAAGGCGGCTGTCCCCACATGGGTATCTCCGCAAAACTGCTCCGCTTTAGGGCGCTGGCCGAGGGAAGCTTCGTTTTCCGCGTGGTAGAATCAAAGCTGAGCTGTCTCGGGATGCTTCCAGAAATAGAAAACTTGTTGCGCCTGCAAGAAGCGGACAAGGAAATCCGCCGCCTGCAGGATGAAGTCGCCGAACTTCCCAAACGGGTCGCCGCCATCGAGCACACACTGGCCGACACCAAAGCCCATCTGGAAAAAGCCCAGGCCGCCGTCAAAGCCGACGAAGCCACGCGCCGCAAATACGAAACTACAATCACCGACCTCCGCGGCAAGATTTCCAAGTACCGCGACCAGTCTCTCGACGTAAAAACCAACGAACAATACAAGGCGCTGTTGCACGAGATTCAGTTTGCGGAAAAAGAGATTGCCGCCACCGAAGACAAGATCCTGGAGCTGATGGTGAATGCGGACGCGCGCGACAAGGAAGTGAAAGCCGCCCAGGCCGAACTGAAGGCGGAAGCCGCCGAGATTGAGAAAGAGAAGATTGAAGCCCGGGAGCGGACCGCGGAAGACGAAAAGCAACTGACCGAGTGGCGCGCCAGGCGCGATCAGATGCGGGCCGGCGTGAATGAGGACCTCCTCCGTCACTACGAGCGCGTTGCCAAATTTCGCGGCAGCGGCATCTCCGAGGTGCGCGATCACAAATGCATGGCTTGCCAGGTCATGCTGCGGCCGCAGACTTACAACGATGTGCGCACCGGACAGCAAACCGTGGTCTGCGATTCCTGCCAGCGGGTCCTGTATTTCAATCCCGCCAACGAAATGCAGGCTCTCGAGCCGGAGCACAAACGCTCGCGCCGCCATCATCCCAAGGTCGATGCGCCCCAGGCGTGGTACTACCGGCAGGAATTCGGCGAGGCGGGCGAAGTTTTTATGTGCTTCGCCAATGCCGCGGGACAAGCCAGCCGCCGGGTTTTCGACATGCACACCGGCCGGCTCGTGGGCGACATTCTTATTCGCGAGGGAGATTTCCGCCACGCTTTTCCGGAAGACATCACTGGCGCCATCCGCCTGAACGGAAGCTGGACGGAACAGGAAATGGAAAATTGGGGAACCGAGATGCCCATGACAGCGCTTGATTCCCTGCACGTCGATCTGGAAGCCGCGCAGTACGAGATGCGTGCCCGAACAGCCGCCAAGCCTGAGAAGCCCGCAGGCGTTCCCACCGGGCAGGCCGCCAGTTAGCTCAGACCTCACCCCACTAGTTTAGAATTTCTCCTTCCGGCGGGAGCATCAATGCCAGCAGCAATCGATTCCTACAGCATCACGGCGAAGTATTACGATGGCGCGTACGCCGCCAAACAAGACCTGGTGGATCTGCCCTTCTACCTCGACCTCGCGGAACAAACCGCGGGCCCGATCCTCGAAGTGGCCTGCGGCACCGGGCGGGTGCTGCTGCCAATCGCTCGCAAAGGAATCGAGATCCACGGCGTGGACAACTCGCGACCCATGCTCAAGATTCTGGCGGACAGTCTGGCTCGCGAACCGCAGGAAGTTCGCGAGAGAGTCAAGCTTAACAAAGGCGATATGCGCGACTTCCGCCTGGGCAACCAATACCCTCTGGTGATCATTCCGTTTCGCCCCATGCAGCACATGGAGACGGTTCAAGACCAGGTTAGCGCTCTCACCACCGCGGCGTTTCACCTCGGCGATACCGGCATCCTCGCATTCGATGTCTTTTATCCAAAGTTTGAAATGATCACGGCAAGAATTGGTGAAGAGGTGCCGGAGATGGAATGGACCCCGAGTTCGGATCCGACAACGGTCGTGCGCCGCTACTTCAGGAAAGAATCAGTCGATAAGATCAATCAGGTTTTCAGCTTCACCTTCATCTACCGGACATTTCGAGCGGGCCAGTTGATCCTCGAGGAAACCGAGGCTTTCAAGCTGGCCTACTACACTTACCCGCATTTGCGGGCACTGTTCTTGCTGGCTGGGCTGGAGCCCGTGGCGGAGTACGGTTCTTTCGCGAAGGCTCCCCTCGACAACAGTTCAGAGCAGATGATTTTCCTGCTGCGCAAGGCTCAACCGTCCCGCTCTTAGGGGCTTTGCAAGCGCGCGAGAGGTTCCCGCGGGCATAGTCGGTTAACATCGGAACCATGGTTCGGAAACTTGGTAGGTCTGATTCCGGTTTCACCGTAACTGTTTCCCCGCGCGGCGCATCCCGCCTGAAGGACGGCCACGTCTGGGTCTACCGCTCCGACGTGGTGCAAGCCGATGGAGTGCCGCCCGGCGCGTTAGTCACAGTAGCGGATCATCGCGGCCAGCCCCTCGGCAGCGCGTTCTATTCCAGCTCTTCGCAAATCGCCATCCGACTGCTTTCGCATGAGACTGTGGTCGACTTCCCGGCGTTGCTTCGTCAGCGAATTGCCGAGGCCATCGTCTATCGCGAGCGGATCATCGAGAACACCAACGCCTACCGCGTGATCTTCAGCGAAGGCGATTTCTTGCCCGGCCTCATCGTCGACCGCTACAACGACATTCTCTCCATGCAGATTCTCACCCAGGCCATGGACGCCGAAGCCGTGCGCAAGACCCTCAGCGCCGAGTTGACCGAGCGGCTGCACCCGGCTTCGATCATCGAGCGCGTGGACCCGCGCGTGCGCCAACTCGAGGATCTGCCGCCACGCCAATCCGGTCTCGTCCAGGGCGAAAAGACCTCAACGATCTTTACTATGAACGGCGTCCAATTCCACTTCGACGCGCTCGAAGGTCAGAAGACCGGAGCCTTCCTCGATCAGCGCGAGAACTATGCGGCGGCGGCACAATACGCCCACGGCGATGCACTCGACGCTTTCTGCTACCAGGGCGGGTTTGCTCTTCATCTCGCTCCGCGCTGCGCACATGTCACCGGCGTCGACAGCTCCCGGCCCGCGCTCGAAGTCGCCGACCGGAACGCTACGCTCAACCGCCACAACCAGAGTCAACCTGAAATCGAGTGGATCGAAGCCAACGCCTTCGACCTGCTCAAGGACTACTCCGCTTCCGGGCAGCGCTATGACACCATCGTTCTTGATCCGCCCGCCTTCGCCAAGACCAAGCGCGACCTTGACGCGGCGCTCCGGGGCTACAAAGAACTCAACCTGCGCGCCCTGAAGATGCTTCGCCCGGGCGGCATCCTCGTCACCTGCTCCTGCTCCTACCACGTCAGCCAGGCCGATTTCGTCGAAATGCTGGCCGATGCTGCCCGTGACGCTCATCGCACCCTTCGTATGGCCGAGGTTCGGGGACAGGCTAAAGATCATCCCATCCTTTTGAATGTCCAGGAAACTGCCTATCTTAAGTGCGTTATAGCTGTCGTAAGTCAATGAAAATATTGATCGTTTATTTGCTTGACAATAACACACTCATATTTTATGCTTCTTTTGTGCTGAATAGACATCTAAGCTTGTGAACGGCACCGCCGAATTCCTGAGAACCAACACAAAGAAGGAGACCATTACCATGACCGTACTTACCCGTTTTGAGCCTTTCCGCGAGTTTGCCACACTGCAAGACCGCATCAATCGCGTGTTCCGCGAGTCCTATGCCCCGGCTGGCCAAGATGAAGCCCTGACCAGCTCGAGCTTTGCCCCCGCTGTCGACGTGTACGAGGACGAACACAACGTCACGTTGAAGATCGAAGTCCCGGGCATCGACGAGAAAGACATCGACGTGCGCATCGAGAACAATACCCTCACCGTGCACGGCGAGCGCAAGATCGAGAAGGAAGAGAAAGAAGAGAACTACCGCCGTGTGGAGCGCCAATACGGCAGCTTCACCCGCACCTTCACTCTGCCCACCACCGTGGATGCCGAGAAAGTTTCGGCAAACTACGACAAGGGCGTATTGAAGATCGCTCTGCCCAAAAAAGCCGAAGCCAAGCCTAAGCAGATCAAGGTCAACGTGGGCACCGAGAAGACCCTGGAAGGCAAAGGCCCCAGCAAAGCCGCGTAAGGCAATGTTGTGAAGCAGCGCTTGTGTGGGACCGGGTCTCAGACCCCGGTCGTCGAGCGAAGCTCGACGGTCTACAATCGAAGGGAGGCGGCAAGATAAGCGCCTCCATTATTTTGTAATTTGGCAATTGTGCAATTTGGTAATTTTGGAAAATCCTCCCGGTAGGCGAAGATCGCGTGCCCAGCTTTCAAATTGCCCGACTACCCAATTACAAAATTACCAAATGGAGTTTTTATGCCCATCCGTTGGGACAAATTCACCGTGAAAGCGCAGGAAGCAGTCCAGCGAGCGAACGACCTCGCTTCCGAGCACGGCAATCCGGAGCTTCAGCCGATCCATCTGCTCGCTGCCCTGCTTGAAGATAAGGAAGGCATAGTTCCGCCCGTGCTGGAAAAGATCGGCATCGGCCCGCAGACCGTTCTCAGCGATCTCTATCGCGAGATCGAAAAGCTTCCCAAGGTCTCCGGACAGGCGGCGCAGGCCACGCTCTCGAACGCCACCAACAAATTGCTGGAGCAGGCCTTCAAAGAGGCCTCCAACTTTAAGGACGAATACGTTTCCACCGAGCATCTGCTCCTCGCCATCACGCACCTCAAACAGGATGCAGCGCAGCAGATCCTCGCCCGCCACGGCGCCACCAACGACGCAATTCTGAAAGCGTTGACCGCCGTCCGCGGTTCCCAGAAAGTAACCGACCAGAACCCCGAAGCCAAATACCAGGCGCTCGAACGCTATGCCCGCGATCTGACTGAGCAGGCACGCCGCGGCAAGCTCGATCCCGTCATCGGACGCGATGAAGAAATCCGCCGCGTGGTTCAGGTTCTATCCCGCCGCACGAAAAATAACCCCGTGCTCATCGGAGAACCGGGTGTCGGCAAGACGGCTATCGTTGAAGGTCTCGCGCAGCGAATCATTTCCGGCGATGTGCCCGAAGTGCTCAAGAACAAACGTGTGGTCGCTCTCGATCTTGGAGCGATGCTGGCTGGAGCAAAATATCGCGGCGAATTTGAAGACCGCCTCAAGGCGGTCTTAAAAGAAATCGAAGACTCGCAGGGCCAGGTCATTCTTTTTATCGACGAGTTGCACACCCTGGTCGGCGCCGGAGCCGGCGAAGGCGCCATCGACGCCTCGAACATGCTCAAGCCGGCCCTGGCTCGCGGAGAGCTGCGTGCCATCGGCGCCACCACACTGAACGAGTACCGTAAATACATCGAAAAAGACGCCGCCCTCGAACGCCGCTTCCAGATTGTTTTTGTAGGCGAGCCCAACGTCGAAGACACCATCGCCATTCTTCGCGGCTTGAAAGAGAAATACGAAGTGCATCATGGCGTGCGTATCAAAGACTCTGCGATCGTCGCCGCAGCCACGCTTTCGCATCGCTACATCTCCGATCGCTTTCTGCCCGACAAGGCCATCGACCTCGTCGACGAGGCTGCCGCTTCGATTCGCATCCAGATCGATTCGCTTCCCACCGACATCGATCAGCTCGAACGCCGCGCCACGCAGCTGGAAATCGAAAAGCAGGCGCTGAAGAAAGAGGACGACCCGAACTCCAGGGAGCGTTTTTCCGTCATCGAGAAGGAACTCGCGGGAATTCGCGAGAAAGCCAACGCCCTCAAGGCCAATTGGAAAAAAGAAAAAGATCTGATCGCCCGCTCCCGCGAGCTGAAAGAGAGAATCGAGAAGCTCAAGATCGAAGAGCAAGCCGAGGAGCGTAGAGGCAATCTGCAGCGCGTGGCAGAAATCCGCTACGGATTGCTGCGGCAGGCCGAAGAAGAGTTGAGCCAGCTGACGGCTAAAATCGACGGCAAAAGCACGGGCGCGCCGCGCATGCTCAAAGAAGAAGTGGACGAAGAAGACATCGCCCGCATCGTTTCCAAGTGGACTGGCATCCCCGTCTCGAAAATGCTCGAAGGCGAAGTAAAAAAGCTGGTCACTATGGAAGACCGCCTGCGCCTGCGCGTCGTCGGCCAGGATCAGGCTCTCGAGCGCGTTGCCAACGCAATCCGCCGCTCCCGCGCCGGGCTCAGCGATCCAAAGCGCCCCATCGGTTCGTTCATTTTTCTTGGCCCGACCGGCGTTGGCAAAACCGAACTTGCCCGCGCCCTCGCCGAGTTTCTCTTCGACGACGATCGCGCCCTGCTGCGCATCGACATGTCCGAATACATGGAGAAGCATTCGGTCGCCCGCCTGATCGGCGCGCCTCCGGGGTACGTCGGCTACGAAGAGGGAGGACAGCTTACCGAGCAGGTCCGCCGCCGTCCCTATGCCGTAGTGTTGTTCGACGAAATCGAGAAGGCTCATCCGGATGTGTTCAACGTCCTGCTGCAAATGATGGACGACGGCCGTCTCACGGACGGCAAGGGTCGCGTCGTCGATTTCAAGAACACGATTCTGATCATGACCTCGAACATCGGCTCGAGCTATCTGCAACCTGACCACGTGCAAACACCGGAAGAGTTTGAGAAGGCCAGCGAACAGGTGCTTGAAGCGCTGCGCGGCCACTTCCGGCCTGAGTTTCTGAACCGCGTCGACGACATCATCGTCTTCACCCCGCTCGGCAAAGAACAGTTGGTCAAGATCATCGACCTGCGCCTCGAAGACGTTCGCCGTCTGCTTGCCGACCGCAAAATTTCGATCGAGCTGACCGACGCCGCCAAAGACCTGCTCTTCACTCAAGGCTACGACCCGAACTTCGGAGCGCGCCCGCTCAAGCGCGCCATTCAAAAGCTGATTCAGGATCCGCTGGCGTTGAAGATTCTGGATGGAGAGATTCTGCACGGCGACCACGTGATCGTCGATGCGGACAAGAAAGCCGGCAAAATGACATTCGAAGTCAGCAAGCGCGTGGGAGAAAAAGAATCGGCAAAAGCGAAGCGCTAAACAATCGGATTGTCATCCCGAGCGCAGCGAGGGACCTTGGTGTTTGCTCGAGCACCTGTAGTGCCGGTGCAAGCAGAGACCAAGAGTCCCTCGCTTCGGTCGGGATGACACTATTGGAGGGTCGCCCTATTTTCGTTTGAACGCCTCGATCACCTCGGGCGATGCAGCCAGATACCATGCGATCACGACGCGCACCATGATCTGGAAGCCGTACAAGAAGAAGCGCCAAGTCAGATCCCTCGCGGCCGCAGAAACTGCCGGCACCGATCCCGCGACCCCGATCACCATGAGTAGAATCGCGCACCAGCGCGCCCAATTGCGCAGCCGATAAAGGCCCCATGCAACCAGCGCCCATCCTGCGCCGACGGATAAGGCCGCCTGAGGCCCGGTGAGTTCTCTCCCGTACGTGACCCCCGTTCCCAGCGTTGAAAGCGTGCCAGGCGCCACCAACTCAATAATGCCGATCGCGACCAGATATCCCGCGACCAGAAAAAACAGCGCTGCGATCACCGTGACGCTGGCCGGGCGTTCCATACGGATGAGAGTACCGCAGTCTAGCAGGAGGAATGCCGATCGGGTCTGTGGCACACTAGCTTCATGCCCAGCCTCACTGTCGGCGATTTCGAACTCAGCATCTTCTCCGATGGCACTTACCCGCTCGACGGCGGCGCTTTTTTCGGAGTCGTTCCCAAGATCATGTGGTCGCGCAAGGCGGCTGCTGACGAAAAGAATTACGTCCAGGCCGGACTCAACTCGCTGCTCGTTCGCACCGGCAAACAAACTGTGTTGGTGGAAACCGGCATGGGGAACAAGCTCTCGGATCGCATGGTCAAGTTCTACGGCCAGCCCGCGCAATTGCTCGCAAGTCTCGCCGCCGGCGGAGTCGCTCCCGAAGACATCGACATTGTCATCAACTCGCACCTTCACTTCGACCACTGCGGCTGGAATACCGTGCGCAAAGACGGCAAAATTGTGCCAACTTTTCCGCACGCGAAGTACTACGCGCCAGAAGGCGAATGGGAATATGCGCGGCGTCCCAGCGAACGCGACGCCATCAGTTACATCCCCGACAACTACGACCCGCTCGTGCAGAGCGGACAGATGACGCTGCTCAAAGGCGGCGAGGAAATCGTTCCCGGCATCTCCGTAAAAACTTTCCCCGGTCACACCGCGAACATGCAGGCCGTGGTTGTGAACGGCCATCCTGGATTTGAAAGGGCGCGATTTCCAGTCGCGCCGTCAGCAGCTCACAAAGAAGACGGGGCTTCAGCCCCTGAGGTTGCGATCGCCTGCTACATCTCCGATCTCGTCCCCACGACGGCGCACATCGATCTCACCTGGGGCATGAGCTTCGATCTCTATCCGCTGCAGACCATCGAAAGTAAGAAGCAGTATTACGCGAAGGCGATCCCGGAGAAGTGGCTGACCGTCTTTACGCATGATCCCGCCATTCCGTGGGCCTATATAGAAAAAGACGAGATCGGCAAGATGGTCGCGCGAAAGGTATGACAATCGGGTTGTTCTTCGGTAACTTTCTTTTTAAGCACATCCTGCTACCGTGAACTGAGGCGGGCGCCTTCGACCGCGTCCGTCGACATCAATTTCCCCGCGAGGAATCATGAAGCGATTCGCAACCATCGTCGGTATTTCTGCCTCATTTTTGCTGGGAGGCGCTATTGCCGCTTCTGCTCAAGACGAGCACAGGGAGCGGGAACGAAAAGAACTACGCAAGGAAGAACGGCACGAAGCGCATGAGGAGCGCCGCGCCGAAGAGCGTCACCTAGCCTATGGAGAGCGGCGTGCCGAGGAACGGCACATGGCGCATGAAGAAAGACGCGCCGAACTGCGGCACATTTCCGATGAACACTTTCACGCGCACTTTGGACGTGAGCACTACTTTGCTGTCGGCCACGTGACCATGGTGGCAGGCCACCCGCACTTCGCCTACGGCGGCTACCGGTTCGAAATCGGGCAGCCCTGGCCTGCTCGATGGGCATACACCGACCACTGCTATATCGACTTCGTCGAAGGCCGGTATTTTCTGTTTAATCCGCGGTACCCGGGAGTACGGGTCGCGGTAACCGTCGTCCCTTGAAGAAACACTGCTCGGTATGAGAGAGGGTGGCGGAGCCTGCGCTCACGCTTCGCGGGCGAGAACTTGCCCTGAGTTTGCCGAAGAGGCGCCCGCGCCACACAGTTTGGTCTCGAAGAATTCCTCCACTCGCTCCAGTACTTCCACATCGCTCTTCGATTCGTAGATTGCCTTGCGCAGCGCCGCTCCGCCCGGCACGCCGTGTGTGAACCAGGAGGCGAACTGCTTCATCTTCCCGACGGCATCCGGGAGTTCTTCTTCGATCAGCATCTGAAAATAGGTGCGGATCATCTGGTAACGGTCGGCCTCAGTAGGCTCGTCGTAGGACTGGCTCAACAACGAAACTGTTGGCCGGGGCACGGACGGGAAGGGCACTGCTTCAGCCGTGCCGTCAGGGGCCAAGAAAAATTCGGCTTCAGCCCCTGAGGGAATGCCTGCCTCCGAGTGGGAGCCCACCTCAGCGGCTACAGCCGATCCGTAAGTTGCGGGGTTATCGGCACGACTAAAGTCGTGCCCTTCCCGATCCATCCCCGCGCAATACTGCTCAATCTGCCGGAAGATCCAAGGATTCGACGGCGCCGTGCGCCCGATCATGACCGCATCGCATCCAGTCTGCGTGACCATGGCGCAGGCATCCTCAGGCGACCGGATGTCGCCGTTGCCAATCACCGGAATCTTCACGGCATCCTTTATCGCAGCAATCCACTCCCAGCGCGCCTGGCCGCTGTAGCCTTGTTCCCGAGTCCGCGCGTGCAGCGCGACCGCGGCCAGCCCGCACGACTCCGCCATACGAGCCAGTTCCACGCACACGATCTCGTCGTCGCTCCATCCCGCGCGGAACTTCACCGTAAAAGGAATCTTCACCGCGGCTCGCACCGCTTCAAAGATGCGGCCGATCGCGGGCAGATCGCGCAGCAGGCCGGAGCCTCCGTTGCACTTCACCACTTTCTTCGCGGGGCAGCCCAGGTTCAGATCGACAAGGTCGAAACCGAGGCCCTCGACCATGCGCGCCGCCTCGGCCATCACCTGCGGATCACTGCCAAAAAGCTGTGCCGAAATCGGATGCTCGTCTTCATAGAAATGGAGGTAACGCTTCGCCTTCTGATCTTTCTTGCGCAGCACGCCGTCGGCCGAGGTGAACTCGGTCATGATCAGTCCGCAGCCGCCGAGGTTGCGGATGAACCGGCGAAAGACCGTGTCGGTAACGCCGGCCATGGGTGCGAGCACAGTCGCCGGGGTAATCTCGATCCCGCCGATAGAAAGGCTCGCAGGGACTGGCTCGCTTCGCTCGCTGGACGGGCGAATGCGCCCGTCCCCACACGAGCTTGCTCCGCCCGAGCCGTTACTACACGAGTTGTCCCATGACTTCCGCACAGGTCTATTCTACTTGGCCAGCCAAACAAAAGCCCCCGCCGCGAAGCGAGGGCCTGATTCTCAGGTGTATCCGTGGTAATCCGCACAAACCCGCGGAAAAGTTAGTTCTTCGACGCCTCGGCTGCCTTAGCTGGCGCGGGCGCGTTCTTGGCGTATTTGCGGCGGAAGCGCTCCACGCGGCCAGCCGTATCCATAAGCTTCTGCTTGCCAGTCAAG
>Ga0185299_10005416_pt1 | contig 14406 bp, 13 predicted proteins | sample PaiPotPPA55metaG_FD_128002 | JGI IMG/M metagenome (GOLD analysis project Ga0185299, IMG submission 128002) | Iron sulfur acid spring bacterial and archeal communities from Banff, Canada, to study Microbial Dark Matter (Phase II) - Paint Pots PPA... ...
ATCCACGCTTGCTTGCGGCGATGCACAAGGCCTATCAACTGGATGGCAGCTCCGGGCGGTATCAGTTGTATAGGCCGCGATAGCGTCGGCGCTCTTGGCGTCAAGTGCTGCCTGGCGACGCGAGCAGGACGGCACAGGGTCGAACCTCAGTGCGGGGGCCGCGATGATGCTGGGGCCCAGCCTGGCGCCGACAATTCTAGTTAACAATTTACCCCCCCTCCCCCACCCTTTTTTGCAAGTGCGGATTCTAAAGGGCTTTAAGTCTTGTGTCTTTGGAAGTGCGGATTCTGAAGGAGTTACGTGGCTGTTTTTCGGAAGTGCGGATTGTAAAGGGGTTAGCCGACAATGAGTAGTGAGTAGAAGCATCGTTTGGTCAATGGCGCGACCCTCAGCGGCTGAAGCCGGTCTTGCTTGCTGGCTTGGTCGGCATGGCTGAAGCCATGCCCTGACGAAGACCGGGGCATGCGTTCGAACGGAACAGGGTGGCGGGAAACGGCAGCCCCAAGACTTGTAGGTCACATTTGTTAGACAGAAAGAGTGTCACCACAGAGAGCGCAGAGGACACAGAGAAGCGAGGTAAGGATGTAACGACGGACGGAGTTTTCGCGGACACAGGGTTACCGGCTTATTGCGATTCCTGGAAACGCAACTCCTGATACAGCTAAATCGGCTCTGTCGGCTATAAGCGCCTTCGTTCGCCGCTTGTGCTCGTCAGCTCCCTGACCGGCCGCACCTCGATAGTGCCCACGCGAGCGGGGGGTATTTGCGAGGCGATTTGGATAGCATCGTTTAGGTCGGTGGCGTCAATCAGATAGAACCCCGCCAAGTGCTCCTTCGTCTCGGTGAAAGGACCGTCCGTGATGGACACTTTTCCGTCGCGGACTCGCACGGTGGCAGCGGTGTGAACGGGCTGAAGGGCCTCCGAAGCGAGGCAGCGGCCCGCATTTCGGAGGGCTTGGTCGTAAGCCATGCATTCATCGTCGGTCATGGCCCCGATTTCCTTTTCTGCGCCGTAGACGAGGCATAGGTACTTCATAGGAGTCTCCTTCATCCCGGATAAATTTTTGCGTTCAATACTTCAATACCATAGTAGCTCGGGAACTGAAAATGAACAGCGGCCACCTGGGACAAATAAATTTGGTGGTTCTCTCACCTGCGAGTAGACCGCCTAGCGCCGAATCGAGAAACTGTGGCTGTGACCGCATCGCGATTAAGTTGATCGTTGTCCTGGACGTCGAGATCGTTTCGTTGGGTGGCGCCAAATCATCGCGGGAGCGGAGGCGCTGCGGGGACGGGATGGTTGCCGTCCTGCGATGCCCGATACAAGCGGCGTTTATCGGACATCTGTTTTTCATTTAAGAAATAGGAGAGAGGGATCAAGAAAAGCGCACCCTTCGCAAAGGGCGCGCTAATCGGCTACCATCTTGGCAAATCGGAGGCTGTGATTCCGACGAATTTCTACGCGGTGTGGAAAGAGACATTCATGCGCCGAGTACTGCCCTGCCTTTTAGTTCTTGTTTTGCTGCCAGGTCCAATTTATTCCCAGACTGGCAGTGACGAATCGAAGATAATCGCCCTCGAAAATCTCTGGAATCAAATGCAGCTGCATCACGATGCCGGCGCTATGGAAAAAATCCTGGATGCAGACTTCGTGCTCACGGATTACGGCGGCGCCGTGCTTTCGAAGTCGCAATTCCTGGCTTCTATCCGCGATGTCTCCGATCAACTAACCGTAGAGGTTTCGGAAGACATGAAGCTGCACCGTCACGGGGACACCGTCATCGTCACCGGCGCAACCCACGAAAAGGGAGCCAACAAAGGGAAGCACTACGAACACCGAGGTCGTTTCACCGACACGTGGATCCAAAAAAATGGAGAATGGCTCTGCGTCGCCAGCCACCTTGGCCTCCTGTCCAAGTAACGCGCCCGGTTTCTAGAAGCTTCCGTGTTTCCTAGGTGCTGCCTCCTGGCGCCAACTGCATCCTCCCTTCGACTATCGCGCAGTGTGTCTCGATCAACGGTAGACCGCGTGTTTCCTCCGCTCTTCAAACCAATGCCTGATTTTTAGCAATTTGGCCAGGCCGCTCTGCAGGCAGGCAGAGACGTGATAGCCTTTTAGAGGCACTGTGCGGAAACAAACCCGCTTTCGTAGATGGAGAGGAAGGGTCTACCTATCCGCGCTGACGCTGATGGCTGGGTGCGGTGCGGTCCGCGGACAGGAGTCGCCTCCTACTCCTCAGCCGGCACCGGCTGTAACCGTGCCTTTGCCGGAGGAAACCAAGAGGAATGCGACCGCGCCATGTCTGGAGCCGCCACCGCTGGTGCGTCTGGAAGATTACAACGGGCCGTTGAAGAAGACCGTGGGGATTTTCGCGCGGAAATTGGAACGCAAGTCGGTCAGACCACCACACTATAAACCCGGCGCAATTCTGTGTTCGCTGGAGCTAAAAGATAAGTTCATCTTATTCGTCATGGACTCTATTGATCCCGTGTCGTTTCTCGACGCGGGATTCAACGCGGGGTTAGCGCAAGCCCAAGATGATGACCCTACCTTCGGGCAGGGCGCTGCGGGGTATGGTAAACGATTTGGCGCGAGCTTCGTGGATCAGGCTTCGTCTAAATTCTTCACGGACTTTGCGTTTCCCGCGATCTTTTCGGAGGATCCGCGTTATTACCGGCTGGGGAGCGGCAGCGGCGGGCAGCGTTTCCTGCACGCGGTTGAGCATGTGTTCGTGGCGCACCGCGACAATGGCAAACACATATTCAACTTTACTGAGTGGCTGGGAACAACCAGCGCCGTGGTATTGAGCAACACCTATCACCCGGGCAACGAACGCGGATTTGCGCCAGCGGCGCAGTCGGTCGGCTCCAGCGTCATCCAGGATATGGGATTTGATGTCCTCCGCGAATTCTGGCCGGAGATCTCTCGCAAATTCAAGCTACCGTTCCGTGATCAACCAGACCCGACAAACCACGGGGCAAATCCTGATGAGCGGAAATGAAACTGAGAGCCAGACTAGCGTCGCTGCGTGCGAGGCATTCGAGCAGGAACTTGTCCCGCGTATCCTCGGGTCGGGTTAGCTAGTTCGGCGAGGCTTGAGGCGTGGTGGCCTCCGGCATCATGGGCGCGTCAATCATACGCTTCGACGTGTAATCGATGGGTACCACGCGATAACGATAGATCATGCCGTGCTCGCCCACGACATAACCTCGGTCCCTGGTTGGCAGGCTAAATGCGACTACGCCTGTAGGAAAGCGGACTTGCCGGGAGGTCCAATGTTTTCCGCCATCCATCGTGTAGGCCCACGTCTCGCCCAAGCATGACCAACCTACTTCTCTGTCGGCGAACTTCACTGTTGGATAGCCCGGCGATAATTTAGCAATTACGCCCTGCCAGGACTGGCCGCCATCGGTCGTTTTGAATAACCCGCTGGAGCGGGCCTCGTAACCGATCGTTGGATCGACGAAAAACATCTGATGTACGCGTTGATCGCCGGGTTCCTCGGGCCCGACGAGAACACGCCAGGTTGACCCGCCATCCTCGGTCTTTACCGTAATTCGAGACTCGCCCGCGGCATAACCCACGGTGGGAGACCCAAAATGAAGAGCGGCAAGGGCACAGGATTTCTCTTGTGTTAGTCCCTGAACTTCCATCTTTGCTCGACAGTTAAAGACTTCTTTCCAGGTCACTCCGCCATCCATTGTTCCGTAAATTTTCGAGCCATATACACGGAAGCCTTTCAGATCGGAAACGAAAATTGCGTCTCCGCGAATGTCGCCGCTCACCTGCTGCCATGACTCACCGTCGGTGGAGCGAAATAGAGTAATCGCCGCTTGAACCCAGCCGTGCGTGGGGTTCTCGAAAAATGCATGTTTGAGCTCCTCGCCTTGGGCGTGGGGATCGCCGCCGAGCTCCGCGGTCCAATTATTGCCTCCATCCTTGGTGTGAAGAATGGTCCCCGCTGCGCCGGTCGCCCAGCCTTCCTCTTTACTGACAAAGTAAACGTCGAAGAGGGTCAAGTCTTCCTTGTAATTGACCGGCTCCCAGATGGCTTTGAACTTCGGTTGGGAACTTTTTTCCGAAGTGACGCTCGGCTTACTTGGAATGGTCTTGGGGCGAGGCTGTTGCGCGGCGGCAATTGATGCAAAGAAGAAAAGGCCCACAACCATCCAGGTTGATCGCTTCATGGATCCTCCTTGAAATGAAAAGTGTTGCCTGTGCCAGAGGGGCCCTGCCGTTGCGAGGCAAGTGTTCTGGATGGCTGCTTTAATTTTCATGACAAATTCTTTCTAAGGGCCTTAAAGCTTCCAAAAATCCAGAAACTCTCTACTGGCGGGGAATTGGGCATCGTTATCACTGGATTGAGCCGCAGTCAACGATAAAAGGCGGGCGACACTCGCCTTTGTGGATCATTGGCTTTTTTTCGACGGGAACTCTTGAGGAAGCAAACGGAAGTGTCCTTTGCTTTCTGGAATCACTGACGGCGTGACACTCCTTATTTGAACGCGCAGTTTTTATAAAAATCTTGCAACAAGACCAAACATTCTGGTGGGTTTGCTCGTCAATAGGGTAGCAATCCAGCTAGCCGAGTGGTTCTGAGAGCTCGTCACGCGGTGGGCGTGCCGGGAAGGAGTGCCGCGTCAACATTTGTGCGGCACCGCGCCTGGCTCACTTCGCGCCGTCGCCGTGGTGTGCTCGTGGTGCTTGCTGACGCTAGAGGCTTTTTTTTGAGCCGGCCCGAAGAGTCGCGCGCACCCGGGGACTTCCGTGTCCACGAGGATGTCAGCAAGGAGTCAACAAAGGTGTCAAACAAAGTTGTCAATAAGGGGGACCACGATGGAGTTACACCGGCGTAAGTCGTGCTCGTTTTTCGTGCCGCTAGTGCTTCTTGCCGTTGCGTTTGCAGCCGCTCAGCGCAGTTACGCAGTGCCACAATCTGCGCAGAATGAGAGCGTGTCCCTTTCCAAGCTTCGATCGGAGGCCGAGAACGGGGACGCGGTCGCTCAATACAACCTCGCGCGGTCCTATCTGGGGCGCGACCTGACCAATGAAAAGTACCAATCCGGCCTCAAGTGGCTCCGCGCGTCGGCGGCGCAAGGGAATGCCGGCGCGGAATTGCTCCTCGGCTACCTGTATGAACGTGGGCAAGGCGTCCCCCGGGACTATGCGAAGGCCGCGGAAAACTACCACGCGGCCGCACTCCAGGGTCAATCGTCCGCCGAAAATAATCTGGCCTCTTTGTATCAGCACGGCCAGGGCGTTCCGAAGGACATGGGCAAGGCGTTCGAATGGTATCTTGCTTCCGCGCAACACGGGAATCCCGTGGGTCAGTGCAATCTGGCGACGCTCCACTATCTGGGATCCGGGACGCCTCGCGATTACAAGGAAGCGGCCAGGTGGTTTCGCGCGGCAGCCGATTCAGGATTGGCCGAGGCTCAAAACAATTTGGCGGTTTTTTATTACAAAGGGTTGGGCGTCGAACTTGACTACACGGAAGCGGTCCGATGGGAGCGACTTGCCGCGGAACACGGGGAGCCCAGCGCGGAAACAAACTTAGCTTACCTGTACGAGCAGGGGAGAGGGCTGCCACTCGATTACGTCGCTGCCTATGCTTGGTATTCCAGCGCGCTGGCGGCAGGTGACGTATCTGGTGCCGACCGCCGCAAGCAGCTCTCGCAACTGATGACGCGCAAGCAAATCGACGAGGCCACTTCCCTGCTCACTAGCTTATCCTCGCAATCTAGGCGGCTAACTTCTCCGCCTGCTGACAGCACCTTTTCGCTCCTGCCGAGGCACTAGCCTTCGAATATTTATCCGGCCGGTGGCGCAGTTAACCAGAGTTCGTGGCTGATGGACTAGCTTGCTATCTTTGCAAAAAGGTGGGTCGCTCGACTTTCGGCCGAAGGAGAAAGAGTGGCGAGAAGCAATCGAAGGGGCGCACAGGCTGTAAATCGCGGTGCGCCCCGACAATCGTGAGAGAGTGCTGCTATGGTAGTTTCAGATTCGAATTAACGGCCCAAGCGCCACACGAGACCGCTCTGTATTCTCAGGTTGTTCTGACCAGCGCTATTAAAGTGGGTGTAGAGATAATCGACCTGGATGGCTCGCAGAGAAACGTGCCGTGTCAGGGTGACATCGGCCCCGCCGCCCGCCGCCGTTGCAAAGGCATTGCTTGACGCCGAGCCAAGACCAGTCGCACCGGCAGCGAACTGCTCGCCACCGAAGAGCACTTGGACGAACGGAAACACGCGTCCGCGAGTGGGGAAATAGACGCGTGGCCCGAAGAGATAGCTCAACTCGTGGGAGGTCACGCCAGCCGGCAGGCCGGTGACTTTGCAGCCCCCGAACTCACCGATCACGCCGATCCGCGGGGAAAGATAAGCCCCAAAGGAGCCTGATCCGCCCTGGCAGTTGATGCCAGAAGCGCCGTTGCCCGGATTGAACCGGACATATTGATAGTCTCCAGCGACCTCGAATTCTCGGCCCTCTTGGGCGTTTGCCGAAGCCGTCGCAACGAATAGCAACCCGCACACAATCAGTAACTTACGCATTTTCGCTCCAAAGATCTCATGTGAGCCCAGATGGTACTATTACTATGCAAGTTGCCTGTCGGTGGAGCAAGACAGTCGGTTGCGGTGGTTTCTCAGCGGAACTTGGCCCTTAGGCCAAGTCGCGTGACCGGAAGACCAGCTCTAACTTTGGCTTATAGCAAGCTCGAACGCGCTCCGGCTGATGTGTGTCGGCACAATCCGGTATGCCCTTCGGGTCTGGTGGCGGACTTCCAGGGGCGAACCTGAGCGGCGCTATTGCCGTGACCCGCGAGTCCTAGATTTCCTTAAACGGTTGGCTTTACAGGCGGCTCGGGGCAGAGGGTATGGACGGAGAAGAGGGGAGGTCCGGCCGGGCCTCGATGGAGGCCCTGAGCGCTTTCGTTACTTCGCCGGCGATGTCGTCCTGAACCATCAAGATGTCGTCCAGTGGGCGGTCGTAGGTTTCCGACCAGACGACGTATCCGTTGTCCGCACGAATCAACCGGGCAGCTACGCGCAGCCGAGGGCCTGACTTGCGCACGCTCCCATCCAGTACATACGCGACACCTAGAGACTTGGCGATCTCGGCGATGGGTATTTTCTTGCCCTTGAAATAGAACGAGGAGGTGGGTGGCGGTACGCGAAGGCCTGGGATTTTGCTGAGTTTGTCGATTAGTTCCTCGGTCATGCCGTCAGCGAAGGGTTCCTGGTTCATTTTTTCGGTCAGATCGAGAAAAGGCAGGACAGCGATGGATTTTGGGGGGAGCGCAACAATGGCAGGTGCGGCGGAGTGGTTGCGGTTCGCGACCTTACCATAGAACAGAAAAGAGGCGACGAGCGCTAGGCCGAACACCGCTCCGGCGGCCCACGTGAAGTGGGCTCTGAGTCGCGCCCGGCCGGGCGTCGGCGCATGGGTGGGGGCAGGCGCCGAAGATTCGTTGTCAGAGGTCCGAGAAGAGCCCGCCTGCGCGATGGACGAATCGGCCCAGGGACTCACCGGCGCCACCATGCGATAGCCGAGTCGCGGCACCGTCGCGATGTACCTAGGTTGCTTGGGATCGTCGCCGAGCAGACGGCGCAGTGATGCCACGGCCTGGTAGACGGAGTCCTGCGTCACGATGACGCCGGACCAGACCTGGTCGAGCAGGTCATCGATGCTGACGACCTCGCCGGCGTGCTCGGCCAGGCAGAGCAGCAGACGCATGGTGCGCGCCTCGAGCCTAGCGGTCTCGCCATCTCTCGAAATCTGGCCGGACGCCGGATTGACGCACCAAGCGCCGATGCGAAGCGTGGTCAGGGTTGGGCGTTCCATGTAGGATCGCGGTGAGTGGCCTCTGTAGTTGAACAGAGAGGCGATGGTCGCCGATTATACTCCACTGCGAAGAAGCGCTGATCCGCTGATCGCGCTCCGATCTTCTGTCAGGCGACGCAACCTCAAACTCCGTCTCACCACTGCCCCTGCTCACCACTCCCGTTGCACCTTGAATTCAGAAGTATTCAGGGTGTTTCAGGTCAAAGCTCAGGACTTCCAGGGTTTCACATGCGTATCGTGCAGCTTGCATTGGATTATGCCTACGTGCTGGAAGACAACGGCTAACGACCGCTAGATGCATCGCGGAAATCAGAGGTGAAGGAGAGGTTACGGATGAGGGGAGACTCAGCGCCTGGGCCATTGGGAAAAAAGAACGCTGTATTGGCAATCGCAGTGGGTGGGCTGGTTGCCGGGACCTTGGACCTGACACAAGCTTGCGTTCTGTTTGGAGCGAGAATTCCGCTGGTAATTGCCGCGGGGCTGTTGGGCCGACAAGCTCTGAAGGGAGGTATCGGAACCTATGTGCTTGGAGTGCTCCTGCACTTCTTTATCGCTACGTCTTTTGCGGCGTTTTATTACGCGGCCAGCCGTCGGCTGGGGTTTTTGAAGGAGCATCCCCTGGTGTGCGGCTTGGCTTATGGGGCCGGCGTTGAGCTGATAATGAGTCTTGTCGTTTTGCCGCTGTCCGCGCTTCACGCGAGGGGCCCTTATGAGCTTCATGATTTGATTCTCGGGTTGCTGGTGCACATGGTGGTGGTGGGACTGCCTATTTCATTTAGCGTTTGGCGGTTTGCGAAATAGGTGTGTGGCGTTTGAAGACGGGGGTTGCGGGGCGCGCCTCGGGCTGGCCCGGCTGAAGGCCTGCGCCTACATTTGCTCTTGCGCGTTTACGTGGATTTGCGGGCACGTCTCGATGATGGGTGGGCGTGAGTGCGGTGGGCGGCGCGGCGCTTTTCTTCGGCGATGGATTTGGGGTCGACGAGCCATTGGCCGTTGCCAGGGCGCCCTGGTTGCTTTTGTTTGTGGCCGGATAGGCGGCCCAGGCTGAGGAGGCGGCAGATTTCGGCACTGGTGGTGTTCAATTCCGCGGCGGCTTGTTGTGCGGATAGCCAGCGGTCTTGACGTGCGGGCATTTGGGGTCGTTCCCCTTCCCGGGACTGGCGCGGCCGGGGGCGCTTCATTCACTTTAGCGGTACTTATTGTGTTTGGCAATACGGGAGTGGTCGAAATGAGTGAAAGAAATGGGGAACGGAGAAGGAGCGCACAATTGACGGTCCAGCATCAAGACGTCCGGCGCTCTGCACAATGGGCTGTTTTGCTTGGAGGCGGATTGATTCTGGTGCGGATTGATTTTTGCTGAAGCTGACGTGGACACAGGCAGGAGTGCCTGTGCTACTTACTTTTTGAAGAGGTCCTCGAAGGCTTGGCGGGCGTCGTTGTGGCGGGGTGGCGCGGCGGCCGCGGAGGCGGGAGCTTTTTGGGCGTAGGAGGTGGGGGCGGTGTCCTTTTCTACTGTGGTGCGAACTTCATAGAAGGTGCAATTGTTTTTTGCGTCTTTGGGCGTGATGCGCTCGGGGATTGGCTGGGTACACTCAAATTGGGCGCCGGAATCGAAGAAGCGGCATTGTTTGCAGCAGTGCAATTCCATCTGACATTTGGGGCATTTTCCGTTGGGATCGAAGCCGGAGCTGAGTACGGCGCCGCAGTTGGCGCAGCGGGCACGGGTTACCGTGCCGACCATGCGCGGGGTGCGCGGGCCGAACTGATCGGCGCGGGGGCCGCCTTGCGGAGGCCTGCGATCGTGGCCATTGCTATGGGATTTGTCTTTTTTGTCGTTTTTCTCCGCGTCGCGATACCCGCGGTGACTGTACTTTCGATCCACAAACGCCTCCGTCCGTCAGTGCTGACGGACTACTACTAAAAATCGCCTGTTTGCGCGATAAACCGCGACAATCGGCTGTGAGCCCGAGCAACTTCGCCGGCTTGCTGTAAAACCTGCGACACGCGGAAAGCCACAAAGCTCCGCAGAATGCGCTCTGCGCTATAGGACTATCCGCGTCGCTCGCTGCGGGATGATCCGAACTCCACCGTGGCTCGTGCCCAATCAGATCAATACACGTGACCGGATTGCTACACTCGACCGCCCTGCGCTATCTTCCCCAGAAGGTTACGTAAAGGATTACCGACGTTCGAGCAGGAGATGGGACATCTATGTTTTTAGTCCTCTGGGAGTTCGAAGTCAAGCCCGGGTGCGAGGAACGCTTTGAAAGAGTCTACGGCCCTGGCGGTGACTGGGACTCCCTGTTTCATCGCGACGCACGGCATGAGCGGACTGAGCTGTTCCGCGACACGACGAGGCCTCGCGTATATTTGACGGCTGACTTTTGGAAATCGCGTGATGCTTACGAAGAATTTCTGTCCACTCATGAAGGCGAATATCAGGCGCTGAACTCGAGTTCGAGCGAATTGACCGCGGACGAGCGGCACGTGGGATCCTACGAAACATTGGCGACTTGATTTCTGTCCACTCCCTCCTTGGCCGCTTCCAGTGGTGCTTGGCTCCACTGGTTTCGGAGAACGGTCGCTATCGAGCCCATAGAGTTACCAGGCCGTCGGTCGCAAGGTCGGGCTGAAGAAACTTTTGCGGGGCGCCCGCAACACGCAAGACTGCTTCGGCAGCGAGATAACCGCTACGCACTGCGCCCTCCATCGTGGCGGGCCAGCCGGTGGCGGTCCAATCTCCTGCGAGAAAAAGCTTGCTGATGTTGGTTTCCTGACTGGGGCGCCAGCGATCCACACCGGGTTCGGGCGAAAACGTGGCGGCTGCTTCTTTGATGACGGTGGCCTTCACAAGGTTGGCGTCGCGAGCCGCGGGTAGGGCTTGGCGTACTTCTTTCAAGCACAGATCGATGATCTCCTGACGCGGCTTCTGTAACAGATCATAGGATGCGCTGATGACCAGCTGCAGGTAATGGCCATTTGTAAGATTCTTGCCATTTTCCGTGTGGGCGGGTGAGGCGTACAGGGCAGTTTTGTTGAAGACCCACTGGGTAGTGGTGTCGAGGAGCGTGATGAAAGGCTCGGCGGTGACTTCGCGATCGAACCAGAAATGGACCCCAGTGATGGGAGCGTCTTTGAGATTTTGAAGATTGCGGAACGCTGGGTCGTTTTCGGTGATTTCTGCAGGGAGGAGCTCGGCGAAGGTGGTGTGTGGAATGGCAAAGATGTAGGCGTCGGCGGATTCTTCGCGATCGTTGTCGAATTTGACTGCGCTGAGGGTACCGTTTTCGACGCGCAGGCCGCGAACTGGAGAGCGAAGATGGACTTCCCCGTTCTTGCCTTCGATGAAAGATTTACAGCCGTCGTAGAGTTCGGCGAGTGGAACTATTGGCACGCCCATGCGATAGCCGGTGCGATTGGACAAAAAGGCTTTCCAGAAAACGTCGATTCCGTAGCGGGCGTCGGTTTTTTCGAGTTCCTCATCGAGGGCGCTGACCAGGACTACACGCCAGAAGCGCTCGATGGCGCCTTTGGTTTGGCGTTGGCGGCGTAGCCATTCGAGCATGGAGATCGGAGTGGGCTGGTCGAGATCGCGCGGGTGACCGCTGGTGCGGAGGATCGTGAGCATGGCGCGGGCTATGGAGAGTTTGTCTTGCAGCGTTAGCGGCGCGAATTTTGCGAATGAGCCGGTCATGTGGAATGGGGCGGGAAGGATGCCGGCCTGCATTTCGCCTCGGCGGCCTTGCGGGTCGAGGAACAGGAGGCGGTCGAAAAATTTAATTTTGTCCGCGGAGCCGATGCGGCGATAGAAATCGTCGAGGTTGGTGCAGCAGCCGAGGGTTACGTGCTGGCAATTGTCGACGTGCTCGCCGTCGGGCAACACGTAAGAGGTGGCGCGGCCGCCGAGGAAGGGGCGCTGCTCGAACAAGCGAACACGCCAACCCGATTCAGCCAGCGCGACGCCGGCTGCGAGTCCCGCCAGACCGCCGCCGATCACGATCACACTTTTCAAGGATGGTCTCTTCCGTCACGCGCCCGAATCGGGCTTGGGCGATGAATAACATTTTTTCGGCGCGCGAAAGGCGCACGCGCTGTCCAAATACGGCGAAGTCCAGCGATTCGATGCGGGCGAGTAGGGCGCTGTAGGTGCGGGTGAGAAGCCATAGCGTGGGGCGGCTTTCGGGATCGATCAGCCCAAGGAGGGCTGCGCCCTCTTCGTAGTTTTGCCAGGCGTGATCGGCTTCGAAGCGCAGGAGTTCGCGGACACCTAGCGTGGCTTCATTGGCGCCGAAATCTTGCGCGGATACGCCGTAGCGTTGCAGATCTTCTTCGGGGAGATAGATGCGGCCTAGGGCGTGGTCGTCGTGAACGTCGCGAATGATGTTGGTGAGTTGGAATGCGAGGCCTAGCTTTTCGGCGAGGTCCAAGGCACGACGGTCGGTGAAACCGAATATGTGCGTGCAGGTCAGGCCAACCGTGCCGGCGACGCGGTAGCAATATTCTCTGAGGCGGTCGAACGTGGGATACGTCCTGACGGTCAGATCCATTTCGGCGCCGGAGATCAGGTCGTGGAGGTAACGCGCGGGCATGTGGTAGCAGCGCATGGTGTCGACCAGCGCGGGTAGAACCTCTGCGGCGCCCAGGGGCAAAGAGCTTGCGGCGCGGTCCGATCCCGTCACCGCGGCATCCAAAGCTGCGCGCCAATTCGCCAATCCCCGTTGCTTTGCGGTCAAATCATCGCCTTCGTCGGCGACGTCGTCGATCAGGCGCATGAAGGCGTACAGCGCGACTATGCCGTCCCTGCGGGATTTTGGGAGCAGGAAGAAGGCGTAGTAGAAATTGCTGCGGGCGGCTTTGGCTATGCGGTGGCATTCTTCATAGGAGGTTGCGATGGTTGGGCTGGCCTGCGTGTAGTGCGTAGCGATGGGCCCGGTCGTTTGCGGAGTCGCGCTTCGAAGTTCGGGAGGAACATGCTGCGCCCTTGCGGGGGAAATCTTAGCGGCCAAGTGCGCCAGGAGCGAACGGCTTAGTAGACTTACCTGCTTTGCTTTGCTGATCGAGGGCCGGTAATGGAGTGTGTCGTAGCCTGAGGCTTCGATGGCGTTCAGAACGGCTAAGCCGCCTTGGCTGAACACTTCCAAATCGATGCTCAGGCGGGCGTCAACCATTTTCGCCAGCGGCAGGCCTTCGGCGAATAGTGCGCGGGTGCGGGCGATTAAGTCCTTCATCAGCGCGGCATAGCGCTGATCGAAGCGGCGCTCAACGATGTCGGTCTCGCTGAGGCCGTGAATCGCGGCAATGTCGAGTGGGAGATAGATGCGGCCTTTTTCCAGGTCGCGCGAGATGTCTTGCCAGAAATTCGCCAGTTGTAGCGCGGTGCAGGTGGCGTCGGACAAATGCTGGCGCTGCTCGTCGCAGTAGCCGCAGAGATAGAGGACCAGGCGTCCCACGGGATTCGCCGAATAGACGCAATAGCCGATTACGGCGTCCCAGGTTGGGTAGCGCTTTACGGTTTGGTCTTGGCGGAAGGCTCTGAGCAAATCGGCGAACGGTTGTTTGGGAATGTCTTTGGCGACGATCGTTTCGCGCAGAGCGATAAAGACTGGATGCGACGGGTGGCCTTCGTAGCAGGCATTTAGTTCTTGTTCCCACCAGTCGAGGAGTTCCAGGGCGCGGGCATTGTCGGGGATTTCGTCGCCCAGGTCATCGGCCCAACGGCAATAGGCGTAGACGTTGTAGAAATGTTGGTGGAGTTGTTTGGGGAGAAGCCAGGAGACTACGTTGAAATTTTCGTAGTGATGCGTGGCCAGCCAGCGGGTGTAGTACTGGGCGGCGGCAGGAGAACAGGCTGGGGGCGGGGCCTTTTGCGCGATTTCTAGTTCGTGGGGACGGAGCATCGGGCGTCAGAAAGCGAAGAGGGACGCGCTAAAGCGCGCCCCTACATTTTTCGGAGACCAATCGAGGCATCGATTCGTCGGTGTCACGGGCGGACGGCTAGCTTGATTTCGCCGTTGCGAGATTTCATACGCTCGAAAGCTTGCGGGAGCTCGTCGAGGCGGATTTCTTCGGTGACGAAGTCGTGAGCCAGGATATCGCCGCGGCGGATGGCTTCGAGAGCTTCGCGAATGAAGCGAGGCGTGTGGTGGAACGGCGAGATGATCTTGATCTCGGAATAGTGAATTTCGGCGGGTTCGATTTCGACGAAGGTCCCGGCAGGCAAGCCGCTGAAAAAATTGACGACTCCTCCGCGACGGACCATAGCCAACGCTTGCTTCCAGGTGGCGGGGTTTCCGGCGGCTTCGACTACCGAATCAGGGCCGCGGCGGTCTTCGGTGAGGTCCTTCACTGCGGCAACGAGATCCTTGACGCTGCTGACATTTATAGTGGCAGCCGCGCCCAGCCTCCGGGCGAGATCGAGCGAAGCGGCGCGTCTAGCTAGAGCGATGACGCGAACGCCACGTCGCGACAACATGCGGACGTATTTCAGGCCGATGGGGCCACAACCGATGACTACAGCGGTGTCCCCGGTGCGGACTTCCATCTCGTGGATACCGCGGAGCACG
>Ga0185299_10005417_pt1 | contig 14406 bp, 9 predicted proteins | sample PaiPotPPA55metaG_FD_128002 | JGI IMG/M metagenome (GOLD analysis project Ga0185299, IMG submission 128002) | Iron sulfur acid spring bacterial and archeal communities from Banff, Canada, to study Microbial Dark Matter (Phase II) - Paint Pots PPA... ...
GTCGTCGGGGATGTGCATTTTGCGGTAGAGGCCGCGGAGTGTGCCATCGGAATCGAAGATGGCGGCGGTGTTGTGGTAGATGCCGGGGGCGCGTTTCTCGAAGAGCGACGCGATCAGGACTACTCCGTGCTGGCGGGCGGCGGCGGCTAGCTTTTCGCTAGTGTTGCCGGGAATGGGTTCGGCCAGGTCGAAGAGGGCATGGTCTTCGCGCTGGCAGAAATATTGCGTCTGAAACAGTTCGGGGAGGCAGACTACCTTGGCGCCGCGTCCGGCGGCGTCGGCTGTGCGTTCTAGAGCTTTGTGGAGATTCTGTTCCGGTTCGGGGCCGCAGGACATTTGCACCAGGGCTACGCGGAATTTGTCAGGGGGCACGCGGGCACTCCTCCGCGAACAATATAGCATCAGAACCAGCCGTCAGCTGTCAGCCATCAGCCGTCAGTAAGAGCCTTGAATCGCAAAGACCGCGAAGCGAGGCCGCGAAGGACGCAAAGAACAGCTGCTAACGCTTTAGGCGGTGGGTTGCTAGAGCGCGGGATAGGCGCGGGTTTCCGGCTACCAATTTTTCCAACCGCTTTGTGACTTCTTCCGAGGGCATGGCGCGGAGGATGGCTTCGATGGCGGGTTCGGCTTGCGGGGATTCGGTGCGCACCATGTGGAGGAGGAATTCCAGGGCCGCGTCTTGGCGGGTTAGGGCTATAGCGGATAACAGTGCGGAACTGAACCAGGGATCGGCTTCTGTGGCGAGACGGTCGCGCAGAACTTCAAATCCCTGCGGAGTATGCGTACCTGCTATGGCCAGGGCCGCCTCGGCGGCGGAGTCATCGGCATCGGAGAGGAAACGGCTGACCCACGGGATGGCGCTTGCGCCTTCGATGCGGAGGATGCCGCTGTAACAGGCGCCCAAGACTTCTGGTTCTTCGTCTGAGTCTTGGTCTAAAGATCTGTCTGGCTTTCTGGGACTGGAACCTAGAATAGCTCTTAGACGGAGCAGGAGCGCGGCGGACGGTGAGCCTACCTGCTCGATGGCACGGACTACTTCTACGCGAACGGTTTTATCTTTGTCGGCGAGGAGATCGACTAAGTGTGCGAGCAAGTCGGCTTCTCGGAGGCTGCGGCATTGCACCAGCGCGAGGGTGCAGGTGGCGCGGAGAGTGCCGGCGGTGTCGGAGCTGCCTCCCCAGACGGGTTCCAGCTGAATGTGTTTCATGCCGCGGAGGAAGACCGCTGCGTCTTGATGCTCGAAGGTAGCGAGAGCACGGCTTAGGGCGTTTTTGGCCCAACATTGCGGGTCGGTTTTGATGTGATCTTCGAAGAAGCGGTCGAAGGCGGTTAGCAACTCGGGGATGAGTTGAGTCAGTTGAAGTTGGCGGGCCAGGTCTGCCGCTTTGGCTACTACGAAGTTGTTGCGATTCGCGAGCGCTTTGCGTAGAGGTTCTGTCGCGGCTTCTGGGGGGAGTTGGCGGAGCGCGTCGAGGGCGGTTAGTTGGCCTTCGAAGGTGCGCTTGCCGGGCATGGGAAGAGTGTAACCGCAAGGCCTGCTAGACCCACAAGACTCAACTTGTGCGTACAGACCTGAATTCCTAACACGGAGGATACAGGATCACACAAAGGAAGGACCGTGCGGGTGTCTACGACGGGGAAAAACTCGTTGTGGACGAAGACATGCAATCACAGGGACTGAAGAGTGTGCGTGAGAACTCGCGCCGTCCCAACGGGATATTCTGGAACCTTATGCGGCCTTGAAGCTACGCTCCGCGAATCTTCGCACATTTGTTGAATTTTGCCAGAGCCACCTAGGGCGTGATCTCATAGACTACGCCGCAGCGAGCGCAGCTTTCCAGCCCGCCCATGTATGTCGTCCCGTAGAGGTTGCCTTTGCTGTCCATCACGAGACCCCCCTCGGCATTTCCTCCATCGGCGCCGCCGGTGAAATCGTGGAGACTGGTGTAGGTCCAGCTTCCGTTAGCGGGAGTTAGCTTGAAGACCACGCCCTGGCCGTAGAGGCCGTCGCCCCAGCTTGAGCCGTAGAGATTACCAGCGCTGTCGCGGATCAGCGTGTTCACGGGGCCTGGTCCGGAGCCATTCGCATCGTAGGCCAAGTTGAACATCCAGCTTCCAGCGAAGGGGCTAAGTTCGAAAACGGTGCCGCCGTCAATAACGCCGGGAGTAGTTCCATACAAATTGCCCTCGCTGTCGGCGACTAAGCCGGCCGCGGGCTGACCGCCGTCGGTGCCGCCCTGAAAACTGTACAGGGTATGCTCCGTCCAGCCGGATGCGGAGTGGGTCAATTCGTAAACTGTGCCGCAGCCGAAGCCGCCGCATCCGGAATCTCCGCCGGTCGCGGCTGTGCCGTAAAGATTGCCGGCTGAATCGAATATGAGAAGAGAAGACGGGTTTGCGCCGTCTTGTGCGCCGGTGAAGGTGTAGAGAACTTTATACGTCCAACCGCCGCCGGAGGGCTTCATCTTATAAACGACGCCCACCTTCGAGCCACCGCCGTTCACGTTGGTGCCGTAAATATTTCCCTTTGCGTCGAGGACGACTCCCGCCTGGGGATTGCGTCCGTCGCTTTGGCCGGTAAAGCTGTAAAGGACCGTCTCGGCCCAAGGGCAGGGTGCGGGTTGGCAGCTAGTCTGCCGCATCCTGAAAACTGCGCCGTCACCGTGGGAGCCTCCGCCGGCAGTGGTTCCGTACAAGATGCCGTTCGGGCCAAGGGTCACGCCGCCCCAGGCAAACGAGCCGTCGGCGCCGTTGCCAAAACTGTGAAGCTGACTATAAGTGAAGCCCGACTGCGTGGGCTGCAGTTCGTAGACAGTGCCGCCGTTGTACTTGCCGCCCCAGGCGGTTGTTCCGTAGAGATTGCCTTGCTGGTCTATGGTCAAGCCGGCTAATGGGTGGGCGGCGCTGGTGTGGCCGGTAAAGGTGTAGATGACCTTGAACGTTTGGGCCTGGGCGGGTTGCGTTGCTAGAATCGGCGACGCGAACAGAATGGCAATCGCGAATGTGGTGTTGCACTTCCAGTTTTGTAGCATTCAGATCTCCTTCTTGGTGACTGATGCTGGCTCGCGAACCGGGACGGGCTTGCGACATTTGTATACCGAAAAACCGATCCGGTTGTAACAGGTTTGTCAAGAATATGTAAAAACGTGGTGGCTTATTTTGAGGGCCTCTGAAAAGATGCCGCTTCGCTTTCGCTCGGCTGGAGAGCCGAGGCGGCTGTCTCCACATGAGCATCTCGGTAATCTGAGAGACTAGAGCTCGTGGCATCGTTTGAGGTTCATCCTGTAAAGTAATTGGTCGGGAGATTTGTGAGTCTGTGTGGGAGGGGTCACTTTGAAACAGGGCAATCATAGCGGCGGGCACTCGGCAGGGAAGCCGCACAATCACGCTGGACACGTTGGGGATGGGGTAGAGCGGCATCTTCACAATCCGATTGAGGACAAGCTGATTCCTTTGGAGCCGCTTGATCTGGGCAAGGTGAAGTCGATTGACGATCTGGTGCGGGCGATGTCGAAGACGGCTTTTACCGGGCGGCAGCTGGGCGAGGCTGCCGACGTGCTTGAGGCGATGGCTCGCGACGAGGAATGTTTTGTGGTGATGACGCTTTCGGGCGCGATGACGGTGGCGAAGCAGGGGTTGATCGTCACCGAGTTGATTGATCGCGGGATCGTGAATGCGGTGGTTTCGACTGGGGCTTTGATGGCTCACGGGTTGGTGGAGGCTACGGGGCGGGCGCACTTCCGGCACAATCCGGAGGTTTCCGATGAGGAACTTTACGAGCAAGGCTATAACCGCGTATATGACACGCTGGAGCCGGAGCAGAATTTGGATGATGTGGAAGAAGTGATGTCGGCGGTGCTGGAGGGCTGGGATCACAATGAAGTGATGTGCTCGTACAAGTTGAATCACGCGATCGGGGCGTACCTGGCGAAACAAACGCCGGAGCGGGGGATTTTGAAATCGGCGCATGCGATGGGCGTGCCGGTGTTTGTGCCGGCATTCAGCGATTCGGAGATGGGGCTGGACACGGCGCTGAATAATCGTCTGCGGGAATCTACCGGCCGGCACAAGATTCGGTTTGATCCGTTCGAGGATCTGGAACATTTTGCGGCGACTTTGCTGCGGCAGAAGAAGCTTGGCATTTTGACGATTGGCGGGGGAGTGCCGCGGAACTGGTCGCAGCAGTTTGGTCCGTTCTGCGAGTTGCGGCATCGGAGGCTGGGGGAGAATGTTCCGCTGAAGCGGTATCACTATGGGCTGCGGATTTGTCCGGAGCCAGTTTATTGGGGAGGATTGTCGGGGAGTCCTTATAGCGAGGCGGTGTCGTGGGGGAAGTTTGTGCCTCCGGCGGAGGGTGGCCGGTTTGGGGAAGTGTTTGTGGATGCTACCGTTGGGCTGCCTTTGATCGTGGCAGCGGTGTTGGAGCGGCTGGACAAGAAGGGGAGCAAGGCGGGTAGGGCGAAAAGTGCGGCGGGGCGGAAGTGAAAGTGGCGCCTGAAGGATTTTAAGGAGATGAGTGCCATACTCTATCCTGGAATCGATCCGGGACCAGGAATGGCTGAGGCAATTAGACGCAGGAGGGAATAGTCGCGTCGATTAGAGACAAACAGAAAGGGCGGCCTTGGCGGCCGCCCTAAACTCAGCCCAGTCGAAAACGACCAGGTTCGCACCTTACAATCAAATTCTCGCGCTCGCTTCCACACATGTCAAGATGCAAAGCTTCCTACGACAAGAACTTTAGGTGTGGCCCCGGTGAGACTCGAACTCACGACCTCTAAGGTGCGAACCTAGTGCTCTATCCAGGCTGAGCTACGGGGCCACAGCGCGCGTCACGCCCACCCCAGAACCTGTCTCGCACCAACCACGTTCGGACTCACGACTTGCCCCAAAATCCTCTCATGCAGTGCCGTTGTTTGACTGTGACGACCGAACATCGCCACCTGTGGATTTCCTAATTCCGAAAGGCACCAAGGCGCAAAAAAGGGCCCCGCTCTTGCGAGCGGGGCCTTTGATTTTGCCAACGACTAACGACCGACGACTAACGACGGTTCTCAGTACATGCCGTCCATGCCGCCGCCGCCGTGTCCGCCGCCGGGCATGGGAGATTCCTTCTTTTCGGGGATCTCCGCTACCAGGGCTTCGGTGGTGAGCATGAGGGCTGCGATCGAGCCGGCGTTGGTGAGTGCGGTGCGCACTACCTTGGTCGGATCGAGGACACCGGCCTTGACCAGATCTTCGTACTCTCCGGTCAGGGCGTTGTAGCCGTAGTTGATGTCCTTGGAGTCGTTGATCTTGCCCAGAACTACCGCGCCTTCTTCGCCGGCGTTCTCGGCGATCTGGCGCAGGGGTTCTTGCAGGGCCTTCTTCACGATGTTGACGCCGATCTGCTCATCACCATCGAGTTTCAGCTTGTCGAGAGCCGCGACGCAACGCGCCAGTGCGACTCCGCCGCCGGGGACAATGCCTTCTTCCACGGCTGCACGGGTTGCGTGCATGGCATCTTCGACGCGGGCTTTCTTTTCCTTCATTTCGGTTTCGGTTGCGGCGCCGACTTTGATTACGGCTACGCCACCGACCAGCTTGGCCAACCGCTCCTGCAACTTCTCGCGATCGTAGTCGCTGGTGGTCTTGTCGATCTGGCTGCGAATTTCTTTCACGCGGCCTTCGATCTCGGAGTGCTTGCCCTTGCCTTCGACGAGGGTCGTGTTGTCCTTGTCGATGGTGAGCTTCTTGACCTGGCCGAGATCGCTGATCTGCACGTTCTCGAGCTTGATGCCGAGGTCTTCGGTGATAGCCTTGCCGCCAGTGAGAATGGCGATATCCTGCAGCATGGCCTTGCGGCGATCGCCGAAGCCGGGAGCTTTGACGGCCGCGACTTGCAGCGTGCCACGCAGCTTATTGACGACGAGCGTGGCCAGCGCTTCACCTTCGACGTCTTCCGCGATGATGAGTAGCGGCTTGCCGCCCTTGGCAATCTGCTCGAGCAGTGGGAGAAGATCTTTCATGGAGCTGATCTTCTTCTCGTTGATCAGGATGTAGGCGTTCTCGAGAGCAACTTCCATGCGCTCGGGATCGGTGACGAAGTACGGAGAGAGATAGCCGCGGTCGAACTGCATGCCCTCGACCACTTCGAGCTGGGTCTCGAGCGTCTTCGACTCTTCGACCGTGATGACGCCATCCTTGCCGACTTTCTTCATGGCTTCGGCAATGATGTGTCCGATGGTGTCATCGTTGTTCGCGCTGATGGTGCCGACCTGGGCAATCATTTCGCCGGAGACGGGCTTGGAGAACTTGTCAAGTTCGCCTTTGGCGCGCTCGCCGGTTTTCTTGTCGAAGGGTCCGCAGACCAGGGAGACGGCCTTTTCGATGCCGCGCTTCATGGCCATCGGGTTGGCGCCAGCCGCTACTGTCTTTACGCCTTCGCGGTAGATTGCCTGGGCCAAGACTGTGGCTGTGGTGGTGCCGTCGCCGGCTACGTCGGAGGTTTTGCTGGCTACTTCGCGAACCATCTGGGCGCCCATGTTTTCCAGGCCGTCCTTGAGTTCGATTTCTTTGGCTACGGTTACGCCGTCTTTGGTGATGGTGGGCGATCCGAATTTCTTTTCGATTACTACGTTGCGGCCTTTGGGGCCGAGTGTGACTTTTACTGCGTCGGCTAGAAGGTTTACGCCGCGCAGGATTGCCTGGCGGGACTCTTCGCCGTGAACGATTTGTTTTGCCATTGCTTTTTCTCCTAGTGAATTCTTGAGAAGCTTAGTTCTCAGTTCTCGGTTCTCAGTTCCCAGTTAAACCGCGGGAACTGAGTGTGGATCAGATCGAGATCCTTCGCGCAAAGTGCGCGCTCAGGATGACGCCAGCGGGCTCAGACGCTCGCTAAACGGCGTCACTTGCGTGCGCCGGCTAGTTCTTTCTTGGCTGTGCTGGCGGCGCCGCTCAGGATGCCGAGGACCTCTTCTTCTTTCATGATGATGAAGTCTTCGCCATCGATCTTGATCTCGGTGCCGGAGTACTTGCCGAACAGGACGCGGTCGCCCTCTTTAACGGCTAGAGGGAAAGTCTTGCCCTCGTCGTTGGTGCGGCCTTTGCCGGTGGAAATGACTTCGCCTTCTTGCGGCTTGTCCTTGGCGCTGTCGGGGATGATGATGCCGCCCCGGGTGGTGGAGGCTTCTTCGACTCGACGGACCAGAATGCGGTCGTGGAGCGGGGTAAACTTAGCCATGGTTGCAACTCCTTTCAAGTTTTGGTAGTAAGGTTGATGTTCGTAAACCTATGAATTGTTATGGGTTAGCGAGTGTTGTTAGCAGTCTCGCCTATCGAGTGCTAATTATAAGGATGTGAGGTGGGGATGTCAAGAGGCAGTGGTCAGTGGTCGGTGGTCGGTGGTCAGTCACACGCAAGAGTCCGTCGAAGCGACGGCGGGAGTGTCGGGCTTGAGGACACGTGATGGTGGGGCTCCAAGCGATGCTGTGATTTGGATCAGCGCGGCCGGGGCGGAGGACATCCATTCAACGCGGGAAAGCAAGAGAGCTTTTGACCGCGAAGTTCGCGAAGAACGGCCGCTAAGGGCGCGAAGAAGAGCGCAGGATTCTTAGGTTAGGCATACTGGAAGCCCTTTGGGATCGGGCTTGCAAAATTGGGCGGAGTCGGGCAACCTCCAAGGGCATGGGACGAATGAGCAGGGCGCGTTCTTCTTACTTGATCTCTTCTTTTGCGATCATCTTTTTTGCGGTCATGGCAGTGGGGCTGGGCTTTGCGCAGGCGGATGTTGGGCCGGAGAAAGGCGGGCATGAGGTGCAGGTTTGGGCTGGGGGCGGGCATTCGGTGCCAGGAGGGACTTCGAAGACCGGGATTTTTGATTTGGGGTTGCGTTATGGGTGGGTTCTTACGGGGGAGCATCTGCCGGGATTTTTGCGGGGACGGTTTGAGTATGCGGTGGATGCGGAGCCGGCTTATTTGATTTTTCAGCCGGCGAATACGGCTTATGGGGTGGGATTCAATCCGTTTGGGTTGAAGTGGAATTTTGCGCGGCGAGGGCGGCTTTCGCCGTTTTTTGAGCTTAGTGCCGGAACGCTGTTTACCGATCACAATGTTCCTACGAATACGAATACCGTGAACTTTACTTCGGCGGCGGCTCTCGGGACCCATGTGCTGGGAGCGAAATATAACTGGAGCGTGGAGTTGCGGTACTTGCATATTTCGAATGCGGGGCTGGCTACGCCGAATCCCGGGATTAATACGGTGCAGGTGCGGGTGGGAGTGGGGCGGTTCTGGAAGAAGTAGAGATACCGTCCTAGTGAGTTATCGGACTGTCCTCAGGTCTCGCGAATGGAAAGAGAACGAGCCCCACTTCTCGCGACGAACGCGAGAAATGGGGCGCCCGGCAGGTGCCGGATTGTGGGTCAAGAAACGTCGACAGATTTTGGAGCACCCTCACTGGTGCAGGAATCCACATAGTAGTAGTACTTGTTGGGTGGCAGGTTGGGGAGAATCAAGACTGCGCTGGGAGCATTGGGCCAGGGAATCGGCGACGCGAGGGTGAAAGGCCACCTATTGTTGCCGTACTGTTTGATGGTGGTACCGCCCTGGGGTGGGTTTTGCCACTCCACAGGATCTCCTGGGTTTGCGGGCCAACCGTCTGCACAAATGTCCGGGCGACGGGTGGTTGGCCCACCCTCCGGCTTCTTAGTTGTCATGTTGTTCTTCCTTTCGAATGGCCCGGGCACGCTTCAATTGAAGGCGCATGCCCGTGGCTGGAGTCATAGTTGACGCGCTCCTTCACGGGTCGACAACCAGCTACGGACGCGACGACTTCATCAACTCCTGATAACCGGGTGTATTTGCGAGGTTATCAAACTCGTGCAGGCTGCGAATTTTCTCGGGAGTATACCCTGCCTGCACCATTTTGGCTAGAAATTCTACGGCCAAGCCGGGTTCGCCGGATTCGTTATAGACCGAGGCGGCGTCCAGCAAAATCTCTTTATCGTTGCGCCCGTATTGCAGGGCTTGCGCTATATAGGCGAGAGCATGCTTGCGATCACCCAGAAGGGAATAGTAGCCCGCCGCGCTGCTAAGCAGGTTGGGATCGTGGGGATTGACCTTCAATTCCGCCTCGGTAAGCTCGACAGCTTTGCGCAGGGGCGCTATGGATTGATCTTTCTTACCTCCATAGTAGAGGGCTTCGCCCAGATTACCCCAGATCACATACTGCTGAGGATCGAGCTTGGCTGCCTCTTCATAGGCGGTGGCGGCTTCGGCGTACCTGATGAGGCCGAAGTATGCCACACCCAAGTTGGTGTATCCCGCGTAGCTGGGCCGAATCGCAATGGACTTTTTCAGGGGCTCGATTGCCTTCTCGTATTGACCCGTCTCGTTGTAAATGGATCCGACATTCACATACGTGCCATACCATTCGGGAGCGATCTGGATGACCCTGGCGTACATTTGCAGCGCCTTGTCGTACTCGTTGCGCCGCTTGTAGAAGATGCCGAACACGTTGTAGCTGAAACGGCTGTTGGGATGGGCTTGAATGGCTTGCTGGTAGGCCTTTTCGGCGTCGGTGATCTTACCTTCGTGTTCGTAGGCCAGGGCCAGGCCGATGGCGGCTTCTTCATTGGTGGGTTCCAGGCCGAGGGCGAGCTGGAATTCGGCGGCTGCTTCGGGGTAGTGTCCAGTGCCGTTGTCGATAAGGCCGAGACAGACGTGGCCGGCTGCGCCGGCATTGGCGAGTTTAACGGCATCATTGCACCCGCTCTGCGCGGGAGTGAGCCACTGCTTCTGCTTGCTGTCGGAATATTTGAACCAATAGCTTTCGCCGAGGACGGCTTTGGCCATGCCGAAGTTGGGATCGAGCTTGAGGGCTGCCTGGGCCATCATGACTGCGATGTCGATCTTCTCGGCTTTCGTGTGATCGAGCAGATAGCCTTGAGCCTGCAGATAATACTGGTATGCTTCGGCGTTGTTGGTGCCGTGATACTTGAGAGCGGTTTCTTCTTCCGGGCGTAGTTGCAGGCGCAGAGCCTTGACGGTTCCATCGGCAATCACTTGTTCCGCGGAGAATGCGTCCGCGCTGCGAACGGTGAGGGAGCCGGTGTCAATCGGGGCGCCGGTCTGCGCACTCAGCAAAGAATAAGTGACTTTGATGAGGTCAGCGGACTGGGGCTCGAGGGCGAGGGCGAGTCCAAGATTTGCGCCGAACATGTGAGCAGCGTCAGGGAGCGTGGAGATTTTCTTTTCCTGCAGGTTGCCGGGTGGGACGACTTCGAAGGCGCGGTCCTCGGAGAGCTTGCCGAGTTTGGCGGCCACACTTTCAACCAGGCCCTGGCCGAGCGCAGCGAGTTTGGCGTCGGCGTTCGCGGCATTGGTGAAGGGAAGGACGGCGAGGATTTTCGTTGGAGGCAGTCCGCCGGGTCGGGATTGGGGAGTGGTAAGCGCGGTGGAGGGGGAGTACATCCTTCGGACCGGCGGGTAAGCCATTAGCAGAGCGTAGATCACCGCAAAAATCCCGAGCGCAATCAGAACGCGGTAACCGCGGGAAACACCGGTGGAGGAGACGCGCTTCGGTTTTCCGCCTTCCTGAACGCGGCGCAGGTCATCGAGAAGCGCGGCGGTGTTGGGGTAGCGCGCGTCGGGATTCTTGGCCATGGCCCGGGAGACTACACGGGCTAGAGGCGCGGGGACATTCTTGAGCGGGGGCGGTTCTATGTGGACGATGCGGGCGATGGTGGTGGCGAGGCTGTCGGTTTGAAAGGGCTGCTGGCCGCCGAGCATTTCATAGAAGACGAGGCCGAGAGAGAAAATGTCGGAGCGTCCATCGTCGGGCTGCTGGAACAGGACTTCGGGAGCCATGTAGGCGGCGGTGCCGCCGCTGGCAGTCATGGTCTCCATGCTTTTGGTTGCGTCGTTGGGATTACTGTTCCAGGCGCGGCGGGCGACGCCGAAGTCGAGAATCTTTACCCGGTTGCCGGAGGTGAGCATGATGTTTTCGGGCTTGATGTCGCCGTGAATGATGCCTTTTTCGTGGGCGGCCTGCAGTCCCTCGCAGCACTGAGTGGCGATGGCGAAGAATTCGCCGGTGGAGATGTGCTGTTGGAGGCGGTGACGCAGGGTCTCGCCTTCGACGTACTCCATCACCACCCAGAGTTCGTCGGCGTGCTCGACGACGTCGTAGACGGCGCCTACGTTCGGATGATTGAGGGCGGAGGAACGTTGGGCTTCCTTGAGCAGGCGCTTGCGGTCGGCTTCAGTGGATTTGGCACTCGGGGACATGCGCTTGATGGCGACGAAGCGCTTCAGGGTGGTGTCTTCGGCGCCGTAAACCTGTCCCATGCCGCCGGCGCCGAGGCGTTTGGAGATTACGAAGCGGCCTACGGTGGTGCCGGTGAGGGCATCGGCAGCAGGGTCGGCAGGAACGGCCGCAGGGGGCGTCTTGATCTGATCTGCCATGTGCGAGGAGCGCGCCGGATTTTCAATTCTAATCTTAGTTGCGGGGGAAAGCCAAAGCGAAAGTGAGGATTTGGAAACGTGCTCGCCAGTATGGGACGCGGGTCGGGATGGGACACGCATCGGAAAATCTTTAACACAGGGGGCACAGAGGTTCACAGGGTAGATCTCTTGATTGCTGTGGCAAGCTTGCCTCTATTACTTCGTCCCGCTATTCTTCTGACTTATGTCTACGCTGGTGGAATGTGTGCCGAATTTCTCCGAGGGGCGGGACAAGGCTAAAGTTGACGCCATTGTGGGTGCTATGAAGGCGGATGGTGTCTACCTGCTGGACCGCGAGATGGACGCGGACCACAACCGGTGCGTGATTACGCTGGTGGGGGAGCGGGAGGCGATTCAGGAGGCGGCGATTCGCGGGGTGGGGAAGGCCGCGGAGTTGATCGATCTGAATGTGCATAAGGGCGCGCATCCGCGGATGGGGGCGGCCGATGTGGTGCCGTTTATTCCGATTGATGGAGTGATGATTGAAGACTGCGTGGCCATGGCGCGACACGTGGGGGAGGAAATCTGGAAACGGTTTCAGATTCCGGTTTATTTGTATGAGGCGGCGGCGGTGACGCCGGAGCGGCAGAATCTGGAGAACATACGGCGCGGGCAGTTTGAGGGAATACGGGCGGAGATTGCTACGAATGCGGCGCGGAAGCCGGATTATGGCGAGGCTCGGGTGCATCCGACGGCGGGCGCGACGGCGGTGGGGGCGCGGAAGTTTCTGATTGCTTACAACGTGTTTTTGAACACTCCGGATGTTGAGATTGCGAAAAAGATTGCGAAGACGGTGCGCTTTTCGAACGGCGGGATGCGGTTCGTGAAGGGCGCAGGATTTCTGGTGCGGGGGCTGGCGCAGGTGTCGATGAATCTGACGGATTTTGAGCAGACTCCGGTGCATCGCGTGTTTGAAATGGTGAAGCGCGAGGCGGCGCGGTATGGAGTGACTCCGGTGTCTAGCGAGATTGTGGGGCTGATTCCGAAGAAGGCGCTGGAAGCGGCGGCGGAGTGGTTTCTGCAGGTGGAGAATTTTGATTCGTCGTTGATTTTGGAAAATCGGCTGGCAGCGGTGATGAGTGGGAAGATAGCGGTGGGCGGATTGCGCGCTGGAGTTGAACCGTTTGTCGAACAACTCGCTGCGCCGACGGCTACGCCCGGTGGAGGCAGCGCGGCGGCGGCCGCGGGTGCTATGGCGGCGGGGCTGGCGGTGATGGTGGCGTCGATGTCGCGGGGGAAGAAGGCGTATCTGCAATATGAAGCGGAGTTGAGTGCGGTGATTGAGCGGCTGGGGACCTTGCGGGAGGAGTTGAAAGCTGCTGTGGATGCTGACGCGGAGTCTTACGATGCTGTCATGAAGTCTTATAAGCAGGCTAAGGCGGATCCTGCGGAGGCTGGTGTGGTGGTCGATGCGGCTTTGAAGTTGGCTACTGGAGTTCCGCTTCGCGTTGCGGAGAAGGCGCATGAAGTGGCGGAGATTACTCGCAGCCTGTTTGCCATCAGCAATCCCAATATGAAGTCGGATTTGACTACTGCGCAGGCATTGGCCGGCGCGGCGATTACCGGGGCGCTGGCGAATGTGGAGATCAATCTGGCGTCGCTGAAGGATCAGCGTTTCGCGGCGGAAGTGCGGAAGCGGGCGGAAGCGGTTAATCGCTGAGTGAATACTTTATCGATGTTGCTGAAGACATCTATCCCGATAGTTAAATAATTTCTCACAGCCAACCGAGTGGAAAGTATCGCGTCGGGGTTCGAGGGTGATGGCGCCACTTCTACGATCACCGTGACTCCGGCGAATGGTTATACGGGCAGTTGTTTGCAGTCTCCCACCGCTTCGCGGCTGGAGAAGCCGCCGAGCGGCGGCGCTACTATCCGGCGGCCTTCACGGAGAAGAAGTCGAGCTTCGCTCGACCGACAGATGAGGGCGGCTGTCGCCACATGTCTATTCTCCTGTGCCGATTTCTAGTCTCCTGCGCTGGTTGCTGGGGCTGTTTCGGGTCTGGTTCTTGATTGCCACCACGCCGCGAAGCCTTGCCCTAACAGTTTTGAGATGGTGTGGCGGTTCTCGGAGATTACTTTCCACCAGGCGAAGCGGCCGAGCATGGGGAAGTAGATTCCGCGGAAGCAGACGCGCGCGATGAAGATGTTGACTCGGTAGCCGAGCGGTTGGTCGTCGAGCGAGTCTACCGCCTGTGCGATGGCTTCCGCGCCATAGGCATGGGACCAGCCGTAGTTCACTTCGGCGTGGGCTTCGTCGATCGTCATCTTCAGGGGAGTGTGCGCCATGGCGAAAGGAACGAACTCCTGCCAGTGCTTGGGGCGGGTTAAGCGGCCGGCGACCTTCAGACGTTTATAAAGTGGAGTGCCGGGTAAGGGCGTGAGCAGGCCGAAGATGGGCAAGCCCGGCGGCCAGGTGCGCACCTGAGCTAGTGTGCGTTCCGCCGCGCCTAAGGTGTCATTATCCATGCCGAAGATGAAGGAAGTGATGGCGTATACGTTGCGCTGCGCCAGGCGCTCGAGCACGGCGGCATATTCTTCCGGCTTGTTGAAGCCCTTGTTGACGTCCTTCAGGTTGGCGGGATCGATGGACTCCATGCCGATGAAGATCCACTTGCCGCCGGAAGCTGCAATCAGGTCGACCAGTTCCTGATCGCGCAGGAGGTTGGCGCTGATCTGGGCGACCCAATTCAGTTGCGCGCCCGCGGCGATGATGTCACGCAGCAGGGACTTGGTGCGTTTGATATTGATGGCGAAATTGTCGTCGATAAAAAAAACGGCGATCTGGCCGCGCTCTTTTCTAGCTCGCGCCTTCAGCAGAAGCAGTTCATTGACTACGCTTTCGTTGGTGCGAAAGCGGATGGAGTCGCCGAAGAATCCGGTGACGGTGCAAAACTCGCAGCCGTAGGGACAACCGCGTCCTGACTC